>JAABUP010000933.1_pt1 | contig 62773 bp, 100 predicted proteins | sample 5559201 | NCBI WGS metagenome assembly JAABUP01 (sample SAMN10711887, study PRJNA513373) | rock metagenome | isolation source: Antarctica rocks | place: Antarctica | reverse complement strand
TTGACAGCAAACCCCTCGAGCCTCAGAAAAGAATGAGAGTTTGCATTCCTTCTTCAAATGCCATGTGTAGCTGCGCATGCAACAAAATCAACAGCAAATCCTCAGGCCACACAAAATGCCCAAAAGCTGCACCGCTGATTCTCTCAGTGCAACATAGGCCAAAATTCAAGCCATGTGAAAATGCGTCAGCAACCCTCGGCGGCCAAAATGTTCGACAGGACTGGCAAGTAAATGCAGACAATACTGCAGTGCAAAGGGATGACAGTTTTTTCCATTGAACACCTTGGCTTCAAGTCAAAGGCAACTGATGCACCTGACAGCAAGGTAGCCTTGTCCTGAGGCTCGTTTTTGAAGCGAAGTCTCACAATGCCTCTGAGTGTTGGCATTGAGCCAGCAAGACTGTATTGTGATTGCTGACTCAGCACACACACACAAAAAGACTCGCCTAAAAGACTTGAAAAAAACATGCAGGCAAGCTGGGCACGCCTCAATTGACACAAGTAGGGACCCAAACAGGGGCCCAAGACCCAAGTAGTCACTGTGCTTGCTTGAAATTGGAGATGGCATGTGCAATCAACAACTGGGAGCATTGCAGCAGCGATGGGTCCAGCTGCTACAGCCTAGCTAGCCATGTCATTCTGTGACAGCAAGAGCTGCGCCAACAGGTCACAAATTGACATGTTTTATTCCAGAACACTTGCCTGCCGGCACAATGTGCATCTTCAGTTCTTCATGCAACTCTTTGACTCGCTCTTGAAACGCAGCCACAAGATTGTCCCGTGGTGCTTCTTTGTCCAGTTCAGCATCCAGCTTATTGCGGGCTGCATCTAATCGAGCTTGCAGTGCAAGCACACGGCCCGTGGTCATGGACATCAACCCTAAGAAAACAAGTCACTGAAGATTTGAAGCACAAATTGGAGGTGCAACTAAGTCTGGTATGCTTAAGTCGCTACCTTGTCCATATCCAGGACATAGGAGACTTGTACTAACAAGGGATCTCAAAGCTTAGGTCTTGCAGTTTTTGTGCAAAGTCAAGATCTCATGGAAAACAGACAGACACCCAATCTTGCAATCTGTTGTTTAGGCAGCCTTTACAGTCATAATCTACATGCAGCTATACATGACTGCAAGAGCACATGAGATTTTGTAATTGCACACTATCAATGCTTCTTTCTCAGCATACGCACATTTGCCAGCAGAGAGGCAATGATATTCCACATGCAAGGCTGCTCAGTGTACAGCCAGAAGGTCAAACAGTATTTGTGATGCAGGACAGTGTAAAGCGCAAGGCAGACCTGCCAGATCCTCACCAGGTCAGTTGATGATTGCCGTGGATGCCCTAGGCAGATGCATATGAATGGCTTGTGCTGGTGCCCTTCATGCTGCTCTGGGCAGCAGACAAAGCATGGCACAAGTCCAGCTGAGCCAATAATAGATTCTGCAGACAGTGGCAGCTTTCCATAGCAGCTTCGGAATAGCAATCTGACTAGACTTGTTACTACAATCACATGTAACAATAGTGTCATGGCCGTGTGACACAACAAAAGCAGTTCAACTGCAGCCCACCCATAGGTAAACCGATGCAGCACACAAAAAAATAAGATAACAGGCTGCATTTGGCTAGCACAAACAATAGTTACTCTAACAACTGCAAAAAGTTATGTGCACACTGGAGGATGCGTGTCTTTTTGGGTCGGCAACACTGCTCAGGTCACGTATACCCAAGGAAGCAGTCACGTATGGCGCATCTTGGCCTTGGTTTAAAGCTGTGGTGCTGTTCAAGGAAGGGTTGAGCGAAGTTTCGCGGCTTGGGCAGCAAAGTGAAACGGTCCTGCAAGCAGTGGTAAGCTGACGGAGGGCAAAGAACTGAAGGCTTGCTTTGAGCTGCTCACACGAACTCCACGCTTGCCACAGCCGCAGCTTCAAGGTAAAAATGCCTGTAGGGGTGAAGTGCAGAACGGAGTCGAGACACTTGTCACAAAGTGTGGGCCATCTCTTTGCGGAGGAAAGAGCGTTGCTGAACGAGCGGGGCTTGTGGAGCAACCACGTGCCCGGTCGGGTCGTACGCCAACAGGGAGAGAGAGAATTACATGCTTTAGCCAGCCAACGAGTGCAGTTTTAAAATACACAGCCTCCTTCGTGTCGAACTGACTAATTAGCTGACTAGTTATAAAACTTTGTTAAGGAAGCTGTCAGCCCGTCATGTTTGCCTGAATTGTTGGGGGGCGATTTAGCATCGTTACCTGCAGACAAATCCGATTGGCACATTCATCAGTTTGTCAGGGTTCACATATCCTGGCACATCCATCAGACCTGGGCAAAGGATGTAAAAAATCGTCTCTGGAGGGGGTCTGGATGTACGGTGTGACGGTATCCGAAACAGTAACAGTCCTGCGGTTACCGTAACAAAACGGACGTTGGCTGTGGCCACCCCGGGATACGAATGGTTTCCGGTCCAACCTATACTTGTGCATGACTACACACTTTGCTGCAGCAGAATCTTCAGTTGCATGATCAAGACAGAAGAGCTTCAGGGCTTGAACATGACCTGGATCAATGACTGTTGTTACACAGTATATAACTACAACCTGGTGCCACTCAAAAGCTGTTTGATGCTGGTGTCGAGCTTGACGACATGCTAGCAGTACAGATTCTGGTTGTTGTAGGACAATCTGCTGGTTTCTATGTAAAGTGTTGCCCCAAAACTTGTAAACAATTAGCAATTTTTCCTGACCACAAGTATGGTACTCACCACTACATGTGGGCTTGTCAGTGCGCCCAATCAATCAATAACGTACCAATCACAAAGAAGCTGAGCTTGCTTCAGGGCTCACAATAGCACCAAGCCACCTCAATATGCTCTCAAAAATCGTTTTCTAGTACAAGTATGGCAAGGAACTCATTTTCGATTAGCCCCAGCAACTGTTGCTCTGGGAAACTATAGATTGACCAACTGTCACCTGAAGCATAAAAGTAGCAAAGAAGACTAGAAGTGTTGTCTCATTGAACAAGCCCAATGCGGTGACTTGCAAGAAGGCGCCTCGAAAGCCATGACTTACACCTGTCTTGACTTAACAATTGACCTTGTTTCACATTCGCCGCAATACCTATGCGCTCCTATCAGCTCCTAAACAGAGCACAAATTGACTTGCCTTCTGGCATGGTGACATGAAAGTGTGTGAGGCTCACACTAAGCTGCTAACTCTGAGGTCCACCTCTGCGTATGTGCAGATCCAATGTATGCAAGCGTTAGTCATCATAATGGGAATGCTTCTATGATCTCTGCTGACTGCAGAGCCAGTGCGTCGCCAAAAAATCTATCGCGAATACCAGCGTCACAAGTTTCTGAGCCCCAAGCAATTGACGGCACAGTAAGCTGGGCTGCTGCTGCCCAGCCAACCTTTTTTGCATAACGTAAACCCTGTTCAGCGTACCAGGCAAACGCCTGCTTCGCAGGGCGTGCCTCTGTTGCAAAATGTAGCAATGTACCATCAAGCTCTGCAAATCTGATGGGAGAACCATCAGCATTTTGGATGTTGTTGTTGATCATCTGAGGACCCAAGGTAGGATCCAAAATGTGCACCTGCATAAAGCAAGAAGCCAGGCTGTAGTACTCTACTGCCAAAGCCTTGCAGTTGCAGATCATTGTTGCTTGCAACTGTCAAAGCAACTTCGTTGCCAAATCAACCATTTTGCTGCTCACAACTTACTTTAAACTCTGTCAGGCTCTCTGGCACGATGATGAGTCTAAATCTGTCAAAAGCGCTCTCTATTTTCTTCTGAGCGGAGAACATGTTGGCTGATGAGTCTACATCAAGGTGCAAGTTCGCCTACATCACCATATGCAGAGTACAGTCACAGCAAGCATCCCATCAAACCAAGGCATAGCATCTCACCTTCAAGCAAAAACTTTGGGCTCACCGCATAGGTCACAGGCCATCTGCGTTTGTAGATGTGAGACGCTTTTATCAAGTTTTCTTCCAGATATCGTCCCAGGACCATGCACCAAAGCTGATCTTTAGGGCGATTCTCTGCGTTGTATGCTGTAGTACAGATCTTTGTCACCAGATTGGTACGCTGCGACAATTCGCTGACGTTTGGAGCAAAGATGTTATCAAATGTTTCGGAGGTGGTAGCTTGAATGCGTAAAAGCATCTCCGCGATTGTTTTTACCGAATCCACCAATGAATTCAGCACTGCATTACACAATATCTGAGAACATCAGGTCTGCAAAATGGAATATACACAGATCCAGCGAATATGGGTGTAGTTTTCAGTGGGCCTGCAAGGTTGCAGCCAACTTGCATGAATTATCCTTAAAGGCTGTATGCATCAATGGCATGGGTAGTCTGTGACGACTGACAAAATGTTTGAGATATCACGTAAGCGTGCAAAATATGCAGGTCTGCTCAACACAACATGGTAGAACATTGCTTTAGTCTGGCCTTTGGAAAACTCAGCACCTGCAACCGGGCCGGAGCACAGTATCATTTGACCTGACTTCATACACACATACCCTGTGAGCGGGGGGTAAGATGTTGTTTTTCTGTGCACCAAGTAGCAGATTGGGTTTACCTAATGTCTGACCATCCTGGCCATGACCTCCAAACCTGTCCAAGGTATCTGCAAACACATTCTGCAATGTCAAGGCACAGAAGCTCATTGGGACTAGACACAGACAAAGCTTACACGGTGTGCATGTACTCTGCTCAGGCACTATGCAGGTTTGTAACAAGTATATAGGTTAGCCAGTAGTCAGCTTTCAGATCACTGTGCTAGTCCTTTGAATATGTGGATGCACTGCATCACAAGACCTTTCTCAGAGGCAACTCCCCAGAACTGTGTTGTGCTAGCATGCTGACTCTTTCAATATGACAAGCATTCAGGTTGTTGAGGAAAGTTCTTTCTGGTGGAGGTGACACAGCTAGCAGTAAGATGTGTCTCATGGCCAAATTTTGTAGAGACACAAAGGAGGCTGAGAGGCTGCATTGACCACAATGAGATGCTGTGAGACACCATGAGCAGATTAGCATGCATCAGAGCTGACATCTACACAGGCTGCAGCAGCAATAGGCACACCTGCTGTTGGCTGTTTGATGGCATATTCTCCTTCAGGTAAGCTTTGTGAATAATGAGCAGTCACATCGAATCCATCTGCATCTTGAATCCGGCCACCCTTGCAGGCCTTGTCTAGTTGCTCTAGGAGATCCTTAACTGTTGTGTTAGTCCGGACCTTGACTAGCACCTCATCCCCAAGCTTCAAAGCCACAGGTCCCAATGTTTTGGCCATGCCTGCAAGAATGACAACCTAGCATCATGAATGAATGAATGAATGAATGAATGAATGCTGCTGCTTACATTATGGCAGTATGACTGCATGTGTTATTGAAAACAACCAGTCTCTGCAGTGCTCATTCATTGGAAATGCAGTCTGTGGGTATTGAATGTGTGGAGGTCCTGAATGTATGGACATTTGCTTGTCCCTGAAGCTATGTGCAGGTCAGCAGCAATTGAGTTGCACATATGGTGTCCTGTGCACAGTAAACACGTCAGTGCACAGCAGATTTGCGATGCTGGACTTCATGCAAGATCCTCCCAGCTTTGGTAGTGAGGAACTGTTCTCAGTGCCTACCTCTGATCTATGCAAGAGCCTTACAAATGCACCAAGTGTGTCAGCGTCACAAGCTATGCGTTGCCTGCATTAGCTGTGCCCAAAACGTTTGCAAACCATACAAACATCTGCGATGGTTGCTTGTCAAATCTTTGCACCGCACAACACCCTGTCAGTGAATAGTGTAGGTGACAGCTCTCTACGATTTACAAGGCTGTCAGGATATGACCATGACTGGACCGCAGAACAACTTGACCAGTAGCTGCGCACCTACTAAAGGGTCTACCGCTTCACCTGGAATCAACTAGAGCCGGATAGCACTCAACAGCGCGTGCCTACACTACTCGCAGACTTGTGACGTCCCCGCGGCTATCAGTTGCTGGAGAGCGTCATCGGTATCCCGGCTGGCGCCTCTCTTTCAGAGGAAGATAAAGCGAGACAGAGCCAGATACTGTAGTTGCTGAACAAGCCCGGGCTTCCGGAGCTTCCACGTGCCCGTTCTTGTTATGCTACAGAACCTTGTAAAATTTTAAACACTTCTCTCTGTCTTGCAATTTTTCCGTGATTGGTGCCGGGCTGCTGGCACTGTGCAAATTTGCTTTGCAGCGTATGCAAGAGCTTCTGCTTGCAACAACACGAAGCCTGCATGCCACGTGACAACAGCACCACTGCTCATCATAGCCTTGTCTTGGTTGCAGTTGAGGCGAAGAACTCTATAGACACAATGAGGCCTGCTAGCCATCAACAGCTGCAGCAGAAGCAGCTGCAGGAGCATCATGTCAAGTCGAGAAACTTGTCAGCAAGTGCAACAGCAGCAGAGCGCAATTGAGGCCTGTACCACGCATGCAGCGACATCAGTCACAGCATTCCAAATCATTTCGAAGTTTGGCTTAGCTATCAGCTGTAGCTGGGTTCCAGAGTTAAAAGGAGTTGCGTGCAACGGCAATGGATTGTCTCGTTGACAGCCAAAGGACAGACTTTCCTTTATAGCCATTGGTGTTTGAATATCGACAAGCCAAGCCAGCAGGCTATAACGGCAGCTCTGGTTATTACTCTCAATTTCAACTTTCAGCAATTTCAAGGTTATGTACAATGTAGCAATTGTAGATCGTTTGAGAACCAGGTGCCTGTACAGGCTACCAACAGCTACCTGATTTGCGCAAATTTTGGCACATGAGCACAGAAGCTCGCAGCCAAAACGAGATGTTACAGCCAAAACAACAGTGTGCCAGAGCCTCTGGACAATAGTCAGACAGCAACCTCTGGCTAGAGTTATCAGAGTGAGTGTTTCAGCCACCACAACATGGATGAAGGTGTGGCGTTTTCTGTGTTGCATGACTACACTTACGTGTGTCTTGAAACTGAGCAACTAACGTCATGGAACATCATGATCAGCAAAGACCAGTCAACACAGTACTGAAGTCATTTGCAAAAGCTCAATCCTGACACATCATGTAGACAAAAAGCATTAGTTCAAATCATGACCATGATACTGCAGCACTGAGACATGCTTATATGACTATGTACTTGTACGCGCAAATCAGCTGTATTCCTTCTGTTATGCACCACCAATGACTAATTCAGATGATACCCAAAAACTTCTTCTGCTTCTTCTTTTTCCTCTTTTCAAGCTCATCCCGTTGCCTTTTCTCTTCTGCTTGTTGCTGTGCTTTGTCAGCCTGCTGCTGCGCCTGCTGCTTGCCTGATGAGAAGACGTCCTCCACTGAATCCTTGGCGTGCACTGCTGCATCACCCACCTTGTCCTTGGCATTCACTGCCTTCTCAGCTACAACACTGCTGGCTTCCTTGGTCTTGTCCTGCAAGCCAGTGATGAGCCCTTAACAACTCCACGAAATGAGACTGGGCTTGGTGTTAAGACTTGACCACACCAGATCTGATGACACTGTGCAACAGGCTGTACTCCCACTTGCAGCATGACTCAGCCGCAAATCCCACATACGTTGTGCACTATGCCAAGCTGTGCTCATAAGACTGAGCTTTTGAGTTCCAGCTTCCATGAATGATGTAGAATAGTGCCGAGGGCAGCAGACATTAAACAAGAAGATAACATGCAGGTAGTGCCAAGCTCTGCTCACAAGACTTTGAGTTACAAGCTCCATCTTGAATGCTGTAGAACAGTGCTTAGGGCAGCAGACGCTATGCAAGAACAAAGACATGCAGACAGTGCAGGGTGCTGCTTGAGTAGAAGCCTTACCAGTGCAATGCCGCCCTTGTCCACCACTTGATCTCTCAACTCAACAGTCTTCTCCTGCAAAACCCAAATTGCTGTGAAGTGCTGAAGTTGATCGAGTGTGGTGATGACAGCTTGCAACGCTGTCAGCACAGGCTTGGCTACCGTGACAGCCAGGGCAACAACAGCCTGTCCACAGCTACTCGTGTCACTTCTGTAAGTACATAAGAATGAGACGCAAAGTACTGATCAAAACACAGTCAGTAACGGCAATCAACGAAAGAGAGGAAGTGAATTCAAGCCTCCTGCGTGGCATCCTGGCTCATGTTGTCTGTCTTCTTGAGTAACCTTATTGTGATGTGTTGCTTGTGGGAGAAGACAGCAAGTGGTATACTCCTGTCACCTTTGTCAAGCTGCCAAAGGTGACAGCAGCATACACCACTACAGAATGCTTGCTACCCTCTCCTACAAGCAACACACCGCAACTCGAGTAGCCTTATGGACAAGTCCCAGACATCCACAAGGCTACTCGACAAGCAACACAACATGAACTAGAGGAAGTCTGAACTCACCTCTGCATGAATTTTTTGTTCTGATTGCTTTTGTACCAGGAACAGGCATTCAACAAGCAATTCCAGGCAAAACAGGCAAAGCAAAATAGAGCCCCAATCCGCTTTGTCCAGCTGGTCTGCAGCCAGATGTTTTCAGCCCTGCCCTGTTGAGCCAGAATTACTCGTCTGCTCAACTGACAGCTCTGTGCCAACTGTTACTTACAGCAACAGCCTGGAAGTCCTCCTTCAAGCGCTCTTTGCCACTCTGCCCTTGAAGGGCAGTGACGGCCAGGTAGACAACAGCCCCTTGAAAGGCAAACTTGGCAGCATTGCCCAGGAAGGCCACCACACCATTCTTGGTGGGCTTGGGCGGCTGCTTTGCCTGCTTTGCCATGTTGCGCAGCTGCCTGGTCAAAGAGCTCCTGTGCATAGGCCTGCAAAAACAGGCAGCAACACAGATCGTCCACTGACCATGCTTCAACAGGTGCTTTCATTTACAGTTGTACGTACAGGACACTGACATGCAAAGGAACCCTGCAAGAGCCGGAGTTGCCAGGTGTGCTTGGTTTGCTCAGAACACACCCTGGAAATATCTGCTTCAAATTAACACCATCACAAGACACAGCGCAAGACATGCACATTAGCTGCAGTGTGCATATTGAGTATCAGCTGGATGCTCAAACGAACATCGACGAGCAGCCTTACCATGCAGCTTAACACGACAAACTGAAGCTCAGGTGGAGTGATGCATGGTGCTCGACACACAACAGCATTCACAGGGTCTGTGGCACAATACAAGCATGCGTGATTTGTATGTCAAGAATGGTGCTCACATTGTGCTGTCATCTAAGTTGAGCAGCTGAGTTTCCCTGTAATGGTAGTACCGGGACTCAGTAGCATCCTTCAGCTCCATATAGCTCACCTGTGCAGACACTCACAGCAATGGGCTTTGACATAAGCACTTGCGCCTGCAGAGAATTTGGACGTACACAGTTTCATCCTTTCAAAAGCCCTACTGCTCACAATCAATGAACAAAGCAGTGAGATGTATCAGCTTGCACAAATCCATCAAGCCAAAAGCATGGTGGAAGATTTTTGCACAAAAAAATTGAAAAGGAACAGGGCTGACAACTCGCAAAATACAAGCATGCTGTCAGCACGGCGAGGGCTTTTTCCACAAGCAGTTTGAACAGGGCTGACCTCAAAAAGCAGCTTCTTGAGAGCTGCAAGATCACTATGGCGGGAAGACAGAGCCTCACAGCTTCCCCATGGGTACTCCCTCACTGGCCAAAACCTGCAATCCCCATGCCTCAGGCCAATCTCATTTTCCTCTTTGTCCAATTTTGATGCCATATTGATGAGTCAAGGCCACTTCCACTAACAACCCAGAGTGCTCAATCATCAAGTCAAATCGCGACCCTATGCATTCCTCTGCTCTTTTGCACTGCTGTATTCAACTCTCGCAACAGCTACAGCTCTTGCAGATCTTGTGGAGCCAGTTGGAAGCTGTTCATGCAGATCCTTCAACCTTGTTTCCCTCAGGCAGGGCAGTACATTGCATTTTGCAATTTCAAGAGAAGCATGGGAGTGACAATCTCAGGCTGAATAAGCAGAGTGGTGTGAGCAATGAGTCTGACCTTCCAACAGAGAGGTCCATGGTGTTACTGGCCACAACTGAGAAAGGGGGCACAACGTGGGCTGCCCCAGCCTCAACAAGAGCCTCCCGCGTGAACTCATGCACAATTGGTCTCCCAATCTCTTTACTTGCCTGCATACACGCACAGACGCCTCATGCACAATCATTACACCCTTCAAGGGCAGCAACACCCAGAGCCGCTGCTCTTTGAATGCTTGCCTGCTTCCCTCAACACTAAACATGTCTCTCAATCCAATGTGCTTTATTGAACATGCTTATTGAACGTGTTGACTACAATTCCCAGGTGGGGATGTGCATTGGAAGCAACGCAATAAGATGCTGACTGTTCAGCATACAAAACATGATAAGACATTGAATGACAGTCTTGCTGTCAGGCATTGCTACTCAAGTGCTTACACCAACATGCATGATGGACGCCTAAATTCTGATGTTCACCGTAATCTGCAACATACTTACATGATGGAGGGTGTTACGTACAAGCTCCCGGAAGCTTTCCAGCTCTCCAGTGGTCATGCAGTCGGCCTTGGCAAGCACAGGCAGCACTGGTACCTCCTGCACAAGCACACACATCACATTCCACCTGGAGCCAAGTTGGTACTGCTCTGATGCAGAGGACAGGTTGGGCCTTGCCTTGCGTGTCATTATGCCCAGGCTGATGCAGTGAGGATTTGTGCAAAGGGATAAAACACAAGGCATGTGTAGCTGTCATCCAATTTGGGGGGGGAGGATTTGAGCCCCACACATTGTCCCAAAGGAATGCATCCCTTTGAGAACCATGCAAGCTGAACCAAGTTGTAATCATTTGCATCAATTTGCGTTAATAATCATTTAGGCAGGTAGACTCCTGCTCATGTTGAAATTTGTTGTGCTTTGCTCCTGTGGTGGTGCTAAACTTTATCTTTTGGGGAGGCAAGACACGACTTCATCTTGGAGACCCTTTTTTAGATAAGTGCAGTTACATGGATATATTACTGTGCACAAGTGCAAGTCAAGGCATGCACACAGCGACGTAAAAAGTCTACTCGGGTTGCATTACCAAACCAATGTACACCAGTAGAAACGCGCCTTCAAGTTAACAACATAGTACACACAGAACATACATGGACATGGGCATGGACGTGGACCATGCATTAACAACATGCTGATGTACCTGCGACAGTCTCTTCATGAACTCCACATCCATCTGCTTGAGCCTGTGAGGAGCAATGAAGTAGACGCACACGTCCACACGAGGGTCCTGCAAGCATCAATCATTTCGTCAGACACAGTCAAGGACCGAGGTGGTGGCAGAAGGCCGTTCAGGTCAGGCCGAGGCAACTCTACCCATGGTCACATCGAATGTGTCAGGGAAATCGCCGGGGTCCCTCCCCTGATCAAACACCTCTGCCTACAGAACAGGGCAGAAGGGCTGCATATGACTCAGACACACTGCCAGACCTGCAGTATGCTAGGGTATGGCTAGGGTATGGCTAGACTATCCCCCAACGACATTGTGTATTTGACACTGCCTTATGGTATCTACGGCAGCCATGAAGTAGCATGCTGCAGGTTTGGCAAAGTAGATGCGGCTCATGTGCAGTCTTTCTGCGGTGTTTTGCAGGCTGAGGTGTTTGGCTGGGGAGTTAACCCTGCCAGTAACCCTTCTTCAAGTTATGGAACTTTAAATTGCACAAAGTAACTGAAGGCCATGAGAGCATATCTGATGCGGCCAGGCTGACAATATTTAGATCTCAATTTGTGGTGGACATGCAAAGCTTGACAGCACGCACGCCAGTCTCACATACAGGTTGGTCTACCAAACAGTCAAGGGCTTTGGCACCACCTAATGCACTAGCCAGCCCCTGACAGCGCCACGTTGCCCCTGGCAATGCCACCAACAGTGAACCTGAAACCACATGACAGCCTACGAAGCGTCAGGACCTACAGGAACTTGACTGATGCTTGAGGGCATGGCATCATACCTCCCACTTGTTCATGCTTGACTCCCTCTTGGCATTTTGCTCGTACTCCAAGGCTTTGTAGTTCTGTGCCTTGATGTAGTCCAGCACAGGCTCCAAATTGACCTCCATGTTGTCATAACCTGTGTGCAGCATGTGCCGACAGGTCACAGGCAAAAATTATGGTCGTCGGCCCCATAGATGCTGCCGTTCTGATCACGTGAAGGTGATCAGGTATCTTGCCTCCCACACAATGGCAGGAATCAAGCTAGGATCAAAGCTTGTATGATGGCATGTGCTACCATGCCAAGCTGCTGCTTGTCAAGGATTTAGTGGTGCCCTGAACAATAAACCCAAGCATATAGGTTGCCCAACCAATATGGTGCATGCAAGAGTTTTCTGGCATGAGTGAGGGGCAACAACATGTGTCCTGTCATGCCAGAAGCTGATGCAAGTGTGGAAGTGACATGACTAACCTGGAGTGTCCTGCACGCGGTAGTGGTAGGCAAGCATGTTGCGCTCATCCCTGACCACAATCTCAGTGAGTAGCTTGTCTGGATGCTGCACAAAGGTGTCTTTGCTTGTGGAGCCTGGCACATCATTCACCTGCAGGTTGGGGTCCTGGGTGTACGAGGCAAACAGGTTTTTGATGAATGTGGTCTTTCCTGCAGCAGTGCAAACCATGAACCTCAGGTGGTGCCAGGCATGCACAGGCTCTTGTGCTACCTGATTGCTGTGACACTCGGTCGAGAACCAGGACATCTGCACTGGACGCCACCATTGTATCAGGGCGACTCTGTGCCAGCATCGCATGCAATACATCAGCTGAAAACACTGCTTGTAGCCACCATATACAGATGCGGATGCCAGTCAGTGGCTGGTCAGCAGTCACGGGGCTTTGTGCATCATTCAGCTTGGCTTATGCATTGGACACACAGCTCATGTACAGTTGGCAGGCTTATGCACATATGACACCAAATGCAAGCTGGCTGATGTTTGAGGGTTTTGCACAGAAAGATTTGCTATGCCAAGGCAGACCAGGATAGAATTATAGGTGCTGACCTTGTCCACATTCACCAACAATCAACATCTTCATGTAGTGGTCGCGCCATTGAGGCTTGACCTTGGGGAGGCCGCTGAATGCTGACCGCACATCGCGCGAGTAACCCTCAGGCTCATGCTGGACGCTCTGCTTGATGCGCACCTCTGTAGGAGTGTAGTTTGCCTCTGTTGCTGCAGGATCAACATAGCCCAGGTTGGCTTCTGAAGGCTCTGGCTCACTGCAGCCAAAATTGGAATGTGAAATCAGGAGGTTGGCTTTGATGTCCTTGCATTATACAGTGGTGTATACATGACATCGCCAGTGATTGGCAGCTCTGCTTAGCCAATTGTCTGTGATGAAATAGCTGAGAAGTTCACCTGTCAAGACCATTGACCAGAGCGCGGAGTTTCTCTTCCTTGGAAGGAGTTAGAAGGCGGTGCCCGTTGTCACCTGCAATCGATACGCAAGAACTCACCCAAGCTGATTCTACATTCGATGGTGGCAAATATTGCCCATGTCGACTTGCGTATGCAGATGGAGCTGAAACTGGGTAGACATCCGTCGACTACTCATAGCTTGGGCATGTCACTTGGATTGCACGCAGCAGACGCTGCTTGCGTGGTGTGCGTCGATAGGGTGTGCCCTAATATGTTGTGGTAAATCAATTCTACTACACAATGCCGGGTGCATGGCGCAAGATACGACGACGACGTCAATGTCAAACAGGGATGCGTCAAACTTGACATCGACCCGGCGTAGTCCGGCTCAAAGCTGCACTTCCGAAGAGCACAACAATCGCACTGCTTACCGGATAAACTCGGAAGCTTTGATCTAGACTCGGTGGAAGTCAGAAGCTCCAGCTGCTCGGCCGTCAGAACACATTCGGAACCCATGCTTGCAGGCTCGGGCGAGTGGAGCGCGAAGTGACGTTGCCGTGAACAAATACGATGCTGACAACGTTGGTATCAGATGGGAATGCGTCGCGAGATGAGCAACGGTTATCTGAAGTTGACTGCGCAAACGCTGACGCGCATGCCGATACCAGTCAGGTACCCCGCACGCCGCACGCCAGGCATGGTGGGGACCCACAAACAACCCCTATCCTGACCACCAGTTATTGTCAGGACCCCAGCAGTACAGATCAGGAAAGTTCGGTGATTCGATTTGGACCTCCAGGTGGTAAGACCTCCCTTTGTGCCACCTTGGCTATGGCAAAAAGCTGACAGTCAGCCCTCAAAGTCAGCTACACAACTCCAAGGTATGTTCTATGTTGTTACAAGTACATGAGACTAGCGTTGTCCAAATCTTTTGCTGCACACACAACGCATGAGCAACTCTGCCGAAGGCCTTGATCCAGAGGATGAACATGCTGCATGCAGCCCAATGCGCTGCATGCCAAATGGGTTCAGAGGCAGGTCAGTGTGGCTGCTACCGGTAGGTACCTACCCCCAGACATGTAGATTAAACACCAGTTAATGGGCACAATCAGTGCATGAAGACTCGGAACAACACTTCTGCATGTCATTTTAGGGCAGAGGGATACTGCAATGCCACAATGCTGAGGCCTGTTGCCATGTGCAGATTTGCCTATGGCAACTTGCATCATCACCATACATGTCTGGCAGAAGTGTCACTGGCCTGACTTTCACCTGGAGGGCCGTCAAGCATTGAGATTTCCTTGATGATCACGCCCTTTTCTTCCCTGAATTGCTCATCCTCTGCACGAGCACAAGGCAAAAGGTCATTGCAGTGTATCTTGAATTGCTCATCCTCTGCACGAGCACAAGGCAAAACATCATTGCAGTGTGTCTTGACATCGCAACAACACAAACAAAGGAGCGCTTGCTTGTCAGACAGTGTCTCAACAGCGCAGAAGTGCTGACTAGCTTGACAGTCAGATCTGACATGTTGTCTGCTACATATTTTCAGGCTACACTTCTCCTGTGTAGAAGCTAACATGACATAACATGACATGACATGACAAACGAAGCTGAGTTGTCAGTTAATGCCCACCTTGAATGCGACCAGCACATTGATGCCAGGCTTACCATATGAGGAAGCCAAATGCCTCTCATGGCAACAAGCATTCCTAAACCTTATGTAATGTAATGCAGAGACCAGTACAATGAACTTCATCCCTGCGAATGGCAATGTCAGCTCGAGTTGGCTACCAGCGTTTGGTAACGGGAAGATGCCAGAGGAGCACACCTTTGTCACTATGGAAGTCAGTGAGGTACTTGAGCAGCTTGTCTCTGTTGCCCACCAGGATCTCAACTATGGGCCGGGTCTTGTTTGGGTTGGCTACAAACACCTACAGCAGCACATGTCCCTCTTTGCCAGGTTGTCAGAATACGTATGTCTCTTACTAAGCGTTACTCATGCTGGCCAGCACACGAAATGAAGGTTGCCAGCCTTGGGTGATAAGCAAAGCAGGGATGCAACGGTGCTTCTGGGTGCACAACCAACTTATTGTGCTGTGGCTCAAACCAGCTCACATATACAAACATGCACAGCAGCTGACATATGACAAATATCTCACAGCACAAACATGCTCAGCTGGTGAATCCAAATTTTGCATCCATACATGGGATCTATATGTTGTCAAATTTTATGCCCACGGGGCATATCTGTTTGCACAGATGATGCATTATTGCCACAGGAAAAAGAGCAGACATTCGCACTTCGAGTTCATTTAAAGTTGCATAGACACTGCCAATAAGGAGTTGCATCCGGCAGCCTGCAAGCACCTCATGTATCGCACCTTGAATACATGAAATGCCTCAAATTGGATACTTCGTGAGGAGTCCCTGAGAAGGTTCATCATCAGCTTGAGGTTGCCCTCGTCTGCCACATAGCGCACCATCACCTTCAGGTTGCTGCGCTCTAGCAGTAGCTCTCCAAGCAACTGCATGCATGCATTGTGACACAAAGTACAAACATGACATGTATGCATGTGCAAGAAGCTTCTACATATACTGACTGCACAGCAGCTGTTTTCAGCAACTGCACATGCATATCACACCTCCTGTACCAAGGCTTTAATACATGCTGTGAAGTCTGTGCTTTAGATGTGCAGCTAATAAATTGCATGACCCAGCAAATCAGGTCTCTGGACACCCTTAAGTTGCAGTTGACAGCACAGGCATGTTGCAGACGACAACAGTGTTTTGACATACCTTGAGCGACTGCCGTCGCGTGACGTAGTTGGATGACTTCAGCAGGTTGGTGTAAGACGCAAAGAACTGCAGACAGCATGCACAGTGTTGTTAAGCCAACTCCTGAACTCACACAGACACAAAAGGCAGGCTGCATTTCAGCATAGGCAGAACTAATGGCCCATCCTGAACGCCGTTGGTGGGGTTCAACAACCAATATGCAACAACTGTAACGTGGCAAGCAAAACAATCAGTCACAGCACAAGCAGTTGCCTAGTAAAAGTCAGTCAACCTGGTCATAGTTCCTGCTGAGGTAGCCCGCCACCAGGGGCTTGTGCCTGGTCAACAGATCCTGCAGCACTTGTCAAACCTTTAACTGCTGCAGGTAACGCCAGTTGCTGGGACAAGGCCAGTTGCAGACCTGTCTGCCAAAGAATATACTACACATGGTGCAGACTCAGGGCATCAGAGCTATGTGCACTTCAGAACGATCGCATGACAATGCAATCCAATGGCTGATGGGAGAGGGAGCTACCTTAAAGGTGGAGAAGGCATCAGAAGCCACCTCAAAGTTGGATACTTCCACCTTTTCAAAGTAGTGCTGGAACAAAGGTCCATCCAGCACCAGCCTGTGTATCACTACCGGGTGAGCACAGGAGACAAGCTGTGTTCAGTACACCTTTGCATGATTGAATGCATGAAGGGAAATTTAGATTCTGGGTATAAAAAATGACAGAGATGCAGCAACATACATGGGAAGGATGTTGCAGAAGATTGTACAAGCAACTATGACAGCATTGACATGCAAAGGTTGTGTGAAGGTGTAGCATGATCAGCTGAGTTGCTTACTTTGCCAGACTCTCGTCCTTGACACAGTCCCTGAGCATGCTGCCACAGCTGAGGGCGATCTCAGGATAGTCATATCTGAAGACATAGCATATTGCCGGCCCTGAGTATGATCACATCCAAACATACCCATGCAGCTACATATGGGCACATTTCTCACCCCTTGAACAGCATGTCCAGCATATCTGGATTGCTCTGCACAAACCGGACGCCAGGCTTGTCTCCACCATTATCAAGTCTGACCAAGAAGCCAAAGATTTGTGCCGCATCTTTTTTGGCCTCAAACTCAAGTAACCCAAGCTTTGCAGCCAGCAGCAGAGGCAAGTCATTCTTGCAGGCCTCGTATCCGACTGTGATGGCATAGTCACGCGACTGGTCGCTCTGGTTGTCAGCGAGGAGGACAGCCTTTAGCGTTGCTAGCAAGTTGGTGTTGTCATCAAAAAGCTTCTGTGGAGAGTTATCCTGTAGCCTGTCCAAAGCCTGACAGGTTTTGGGAACTAAATCCTGTGGGGTCCTAGTACTCTTGCTCTTGTGCAAAACTTTATCAAATAAACCGGTCGCCATGGCTGTTGCGAAGGTAGCGGCCTGACAGTACGAAGCGCTGTGGTCACAGGCAAAACCGCATCGAAATGGATGATGGCTCTGGACAACAGCTTGGGTCTGTCAAACTTTGGAGGAGCGCTCCGGTGGAGCGATAAGTCAAACAACGCGAACCAGCAGTTGTGTTGAGCTCGCACAGTAACTAAACGCGGCAAGGCGGCAGTGAAGGCACAAACTTTCGATCTTAAGCATGCATGGTGCAGGAAAGCGATTCCGACGCTTTCACTGGCGCAACTCCAAGGGTCATAGGTTGTTACACCAGCAGTCAGGTCATCAGACGAGCCGAGATAGCAGCCATAGATGTCGCCCAGTCGCGAACGCAAAGATGTGCGGTCAAACCCTAGCCTCGTGACTCCCATCAGTCATATGTGACTGATCATGATTGATCAAGTCAGGCTTTTGAGTGACTTTGGTGCTTGCATTTCTGTCAAGATCTGTGGAGGACTTCTTGCCTTGCGGTGCTGTCTAACCATCAGCAGGATGGAAATGTAATGCCGTACATATTTGACAGCAGAGGGAAATCCAACCGCAGGTGCCTTGGCAGCCAGCGTGAAGCACCCCCACCGCGTCGATCTGGGACTTAAAGTCAAAGTCTGACGATTCGTGACTTGAGTTGGGGCAACATGGACTGGAGTGAGTTCAGCAAATTCAAGACAGTAGCTGCGAAGCGGAATGGCCGGCATGCAGTTGTGACGCTTGACAGGCCCAGCAAATCAAATGCTTTAGACGACTTGATGTGGACAGAGATACCACAGGTGGGATAGCAACAGAGATGTACAAACTAACGGATGTCGTTGTATGTATCGATACGATTCATGAGTCGGTGCGAATGCAGGTCTTCCAGGCCTTGGACCAGATGGACGATGTCTATGCGGTGTGATCACTCTCCAGTGAGCTGACTTAGCCCGACCCCTGACTGGATGATGTCCAAAAGCACAGTTGTGCGTGACGCTGTTGAATGTGCATGTTTGAATGGACATGCATAATTGAATGTGTTTGCAGGTTGTCCTTACTGGTCAAGGTAAGAACTTCTGTGCGGGGATAGATATTGCTAGCCTGGAAGCAGACTTTGTGAGTCCAAGCGCAAACGCAAAATGCCCAGCAAGAGCCAGAGAAAGACTGCTGCACAAAATCGAAAGCTCTCAAAATACCATCAGCGCCATCGAAAACTGCAGATGGCCTGTAATTGCAGCAGTGCAAGGTGCGCATGCTGCTATCATCTTGTCACGTCCGTGTTGTGTCTTGGTTGACCTACTCAGGCACCAGAACAAGCAAGCCACTGTTGTGATGAAGCATGAGTGTCTTACGTTTTGTGTTCCAGCACAGGGGCTTGCTTTGGAGCTGGTGTAGACATCATCACAGCCTGTGACATCAGATATTCTACACAAGCAGCTACATTTTGTGTCAAGGTGTGCATGCTGGCCCAGCTGCTGACACACAAGGAGACAGTGGTTCAAAGAACCATGCTGTCAATCCTAATGCTTGTGTCATGATGCTGACACTTCTGCAAGTATGATGAGGCACCAGCATCTCACGATTCAACATACCTGCAGGAAGTCGACGTCGCAATCGTAGCTGATGTGGGAACCCTGCAGCGATTGCCACCAATTGTTGGTCAAGGTACATGATCTGCTGCTGTGTGCACAGCTTGCAGCCTTGCGTGCTGCAGACAATGCTAGCCACATACATGTAGCATGTTTGGACATTGCAGTTGTGCACACTGTACAACTCTGAAGTGTGCACGATTTATCCATGTGCCATTGGACAGCCTACTCCAAGCTGTTGACCTGCAGCACTCTGGTTTGCCTGCATCATGCTGCTTGCTTGTTTCTAGGTGTGGCATCTGAGCTTGCTTTGAAAGCGCGGGTGATCAAGGGGGAGGAGGCAAGGCAGGTCGGCCTGGTCTCACAGTGCTTTGCAGATGAAACAGCATTGCTTCAACATGCACACAAGACTGCTGAGCTGATAGCCAGCAAGTCTCCTTTAGCTGTGGTTGGCACCAAGCGTGTCCTGTTGCATGCAAGGTATGTATACAATATGAAGCTTGCACCTTCAGAAATGGTTATCAAGGGTCTCATTGGACTGTTTGCAAGATAGCGTTCCAAGCAGTCTGTGCCTGCTCAAATAGTGTTGATAGTGCCACTCAATTGTGGGCATGGAAGTGCATGCAGAAGGACTGGCAGTGGTTTGGGTGATCACCTGGATGAGCCGTTACAGCTATCTTGCTGCTCTGCAGGGACCACTCTGTTCCTGATGGCCTGGACTATGTAGCAGCATACAATGCAGCAATGCTACCTTCCAGCGACATTCAGGAGGTCTTCAAAGCTGTTGTCAAGGAGCGTCGGGCGCCCAAGTTCTCAAAGCTTTGACGCAGCAGCTTCATAGGGCCTAGGGAGCACTCATATTTGCATCCACATGAGTCTCCTGGAGCAGGGTGTCCCTGCTTTGCTACAGGTTGTTTTGTTATGTCTAGTGACTCAAGGTCTTGCACTTAAGCTCAATGGCAGATTACTGTACCTGATGTTTTTTGTTTGCATGCACTCAAGTCTTTCCTGCCTCACCATGTTCACAGTTATGATAGATGGCGAGGTTTCAATGCGTACCGTATTACATGGCAATTGGCTGTTTGGATGATGCAGTGCATTCACTGCAGTGTTCACGAACGAACATCAGTAGCAAATGGTTTTTGCTGACACGGTGTGGCTGACATTTATAGTCATAACCATAGTTAAAACGCTTTCCAGCTCATGATGAGCTAGGTACGTGCAGGGCAAGTCTTGTCTCTCCAGAGCAGCCTGTCTTGTGCATCCCTGTAAGGCCTACTTATTCGACAGTTTTGACAATCACGTGATGCAACATCATTGAAACTAGACCTAGGGCGGCCAGGCGGGCGAAGCCCCTTGACTTCACCAAACAAAAGCTTCTTAGGCAATCTATCGTTAGGCATCCGGAAAACATGACTTAGCCGCCACAGACATTCCCTTGATAGATTGGATCTCAGATACACGTTCCCAAGGATACACTAATTAGCAGAGCTTGGTAAGTGCCTGGATCATAGAGATATTGTGTCAGATACAGTATGCAGTCGAGCAAAGGTTGTGTTAGGCTGTGCGATGCATTGAAATAGCAAGGGCTTTAGCAGAGTGATGGAGAAGTTCATGTTCACAAGGGACCATCACAAGCATGTGCCATAATCCTGAAGCTGGTTGACGAGACCAGCGCGCGGCATGGGTGGTAAAGCCAGCCGTGCATCTGTAGACTTCAGGTTGGTGCATGATGTGGTGGGCCATACTGTCTAGCAGATATATCGTGTAGTGTATGAGATCCAGTTTCGTTGTGTAGACCATTCCCATGACTAAAAGAAAAAGAAAAATATAAAGAAAGGCAACGTGCAGCAGCATACAATAGCACATTGTCAAGACAAGATCCGTTCCTGCGACCGCGTATGCCATCAAGCAATCAGCACTGACCACACTCAAGTCATGAATAGCAGTAAACACTGAGGAGAACCACATACACACACCCAGCCGTCACAGTTAGTGCCAGCCGGCTTGACTGTGCAGCCAGGGCTGCAGATTTGGGTGGCAGTGGGGAGCAAAACTGCACAGTTGCAATCAGTGAGCTAGTGTGTGACAGACATTGGCGGTGAATACCAAAATATCATAAATTAATAACATGATATACATGATGAGGTGCCGACAATACGCTTGGGGAGGCAGGTGCGTATACATATTAGGGTCAAAATGCTTTCTGGGAGAGTTCTAACAAGTACTTAACAAGAACTACCTGCATTGTCGATTCATGTCTGCTGGGGGCGTTTCAGACTTGGCTGACTTAGCTCTCAGACTTCGACTGAATTCGCTGTTATTTTTCTGAAGTTCCATAGAGGAGTGTAATGATAGTGCAATTCTGCAATCGGAACATTTGGGATGTTGGGTAACATAACAGTGAGGCAAATGTAAAGGTTTGGTGTTTGCAGGTTGCGTTTGTAATGGAACAGACCATGGACCCCCCTGCTAACCCCAAAGACCCCGAAAAAAAATAGTTATACCAAGGATGCACGGGCAGACATCTGTTTTGCTATTACAAGGCTTTCGTTGTACACGTTGTACACATGTGTGGACGGACTTTACAGCTTCTGTGCAAACTTCCGAAACCCTAGGTGGCCTTATATGAATAAGCACATATGCCACAACAGCACAGCATGTAATGCAGCATTGGCCAGGCAGAGCCCATTGCTGCACTGTGCATTTGGAGAGGAACACAGCATGATGCTGGTCTGCATCAGCAATGCAATATGCAGCCCATCATGGCAGGTACAGTGCATCTGCCCTGTTGTGCTTGAAGCTGCAGGCTGAAATCACATATGCCACAATAGCACAGCATGCAATGCAGCACTGGCCAGGCAGAGCCCATTGCTGTACCGTGCATTTGAAGGGGAACACAGCATGTACAACAGTAATGCGCCTAATTAGCGCAACACACCCGTCAGGAACATTATCGAACATCGCAAAGCAGCGTGCAGCAATGCGAGAACAAAATAACAAAAATTTCCAAAAACCAAGTTCTCGGAACCTGGCTGTGAGCGTTAGTAAGTTACGGGATGGTGTGCCAGCCAGAAGCCTCTGCTTGCATGCTATGGGGTTCGCACATGAACAATAACCTGCGTAACGCTGTGTAACTTGCGCAAAGTAACGAGCTATAATGCAAACTAGGCCTGATGCGACAGGCTGAGCAGCAGCATCCACAGGAGTCTGTGTGGTCTACTCCGGGCTGTTGCATCTGCTTGCCAACTTGAACGAGATCAGTGATACATTAAGCAGCACATCGATCGCTTTGCATTGATCATCAGCGACTCAAAAGGGCTGTGAGCGTAGCAAAACAGGCCTCCTAACGACCAAGTCGTGTGGCGCATCCGTCCTGTCCAACATTTCTGTCCAATCCGCCAAGATGCGTGATGCCGAGCTTCAGGTTAGCAGAAATGACTGCACCTCCACATATGGCTTTCGAGTCTCGCACGCCAAACTGGTTGTTAGCGCGTCAGTCTGATCCTGGCTTGTAGGTTCCACGCTTGTCCGGCATGCTTAGAGCTTTCACCACTCAACAGGGCAATGTTGACATAGCAGCACAGTACCGACTGCGCACTCTGGAGCTTGAGTCCAGGCGCCTCAAGGCAGGCAACACACAGGTTGGCTGTGACATCTGCCTTGCTCCAACTCTCCAATGTAATGACACTGACTAAAGCTGAACAAGCCAGCCATCCATCATCAGGCTATTTGACCGCTCATTCTGTGTCACTTCGCAACTTTAGTTTTGCTGCTTGTTGTTCATGCTGAATTGGTCACAATCCAAACAGTTCTGGCTGCCTGATGCAGACAAGCCCTCTTGGGTCCTCCAAGCTTGCACAGCAGCTCATTGGGCCCTGGCTCAAGGCCCCAAAAGCCGCCAGGCAGGCCTACGAGCAGTACATCAAGACTGTAGCAGGCTGCCTGGGAGGTGAGCCTTCTTCAGCAGAAATACAGGAGACTGCTGTGAGCGTATGGGACGCTCTGCAGGATGCTCCACCGCCAGCCAAGCTACAGCAGGGCAGGACTTCCGTTTCTACAGCAGTCAAGCCTTACAGGTACGAGAGCCATCTCAGTGACAGTGCATTCATAAGCTATAATGTTTTGTGCACTGACAGACTGATGTTTTGCACTCTCTGCAGGGATGCATTGGAGAACGTTGTGGGCACCACAGATGACAAAGCAGTCATGAGTTTGCTGGACAACATTACAAACCTCAAGGTGCAGCCATTATCAGCGTGATCATGCTAAGCGCTTAGAAACCCATATCATATTACAGACTTCAGAGTACTTGCCATAGGCAAATGCAGGCTGACCAGGTTCCTGGTTCCTCTGATCTGCCATAGCAAATCAAGTATGCATGCAGTCTGTCTGTCAGTGTGCTCTGGCTCTGCTTCTGCTCAAATGCCTGTAGTTTGTTGACAGTCGGGCAGCAACACAGGTTGTGCCCAGGTTGTTGGGTTTGCAATGTGTACATTGACTGAATGCGCGCAGTACAACTCGCAAATGAGGTTGTATCAAACTGAGAGCCGTTGAGGCAACACTACAATCAACAGGGCAGTCTGTGGACTGCAGGGTTGGCAACTGAAGCTGGCGCCTGTTGAGGATGGGCCCCTCAAGGTTTCAGCAAAAGCCAGCAGCAAAGTAGCCCCTCAGCAACCTCTTCCTGCTAAAGAGTATGGGGTTGATCTGCCCTTCAGACAGCCCACTCCAGATAGAAGCGCTGATGATGTGGTGCTGGCTCTTTGTTCAGGTCATGGGGTGAATGGCGCTGCGCCCGCTGATGAGAGGTATGTTCATTTGTCTACCTGAACCTGTGTCTTCAGCATTTCTGCTCGTTTTCCTGTATTACACGTGATGCTTGACCACGTTGGGGAATTTGTACAGGCAGCCCTGACTAGCCTCATAGCCTCGTTTCAAAAAGACCTTGCTGCACGCTCTGCTTGTTTTGACCATCTTCGTTTGGCTCTTCTAGATTGACACAGATGCTGGCACAGTGCAATCCATACGACACAAGAAGGGTTTTGGTCGAATTGTTTTGCTACTACGGCATCAGTCCTAGCTTTGGTTGCAGGCACCCTTCTGGGCATGAGCCATCAGTGCAGAGCCTGAAGCAGATGTTTGCCAGCCACACGGCTCCAAAAGCCAGCACCAGCAGTAACAGCAAGCCAGCACTGATTACTGAGGATGATGAACTTGATTTGGACCCTGAGTATGCGCCTAAGAGAGCTCTCACCACCAAGGTACATCTTGCACAATGCAGTGCCAGTGCTGGAAAGCACAGGGCAACTTCAGCTGTCTTGGTGATCCTGTGGATGTATCTGTTTTCCTATATATTGCTATGCTTCCATCATCCTTGCATATTGCTCTGTATTGCAACGCTGGGTTCCATCGTCCTTGCATAAAGGTTCAAGCCCTTCTGTTGCCCTTCTGTTGGACCCTCAGCTTGTCTGATGGCAGAAGAAACAGCATGGGGAATGCATGAGGTGTAAGCAGGAGTTCAAGCATCATGTCCATGCACACTCCTGCTGTGCTGCACTATTCACTTGCTGATGTACTTGGCAACAGTTGCCATGCCCAGTCTGGAGCGCAGTGGCTGCTGCGACTTTGACACACCCCTTGTTGAAACAACACTTTCAACTGCAGGTAGGTGCACGATGGTTGAGTGAGTGGTGCCATGGAGCAGGCGCAAGCCATGCTGCAGCAGGGTCTTCAGATGACGCATTTGCCTTGGCTGTCAGCCGAGTCCTGCTTGCCAGCACGTCTGCTGATGAAGCAGCTGCAGAGCTGTTTGACCTGTTGGGTGATGGCAGCTTTGATGCCATTCAGCAGCTGCTTGAGCACAGGTCAGTGCAGCACCCATGACACATGTATGCAGCAGCTGCTACTGACAAGCAATGCTTGAGCACACTTATCTCCAATTGGCAGTTTGTGTGATCTTGTTTATGCCTTGTGCAGAAGCTATAGATGCTGGGGATCAACCCACCTTGCATTACCCTGCAGCAGTTCATCCTTTGCTTCTGCTCAAAGATCAGGTCTGCTGCATTTGGCATCGAGCAATTTGCAAATATCCCTGTTGCTCAGCATGCCACTGATCCAAGATTGTTGGCAAAACAAGCCTGCGTCCTGATCTTGATGACATCTGAAGGTCACAAATGTTGTGCAGGCAAGCGTTGGCCACAAACCTGAGACGCCAGATTCAAGCGTTCCGTGCAGAAGATACTGGAGATAAATCAGCCATGCCTTCATATGGCACAGTGGTCAGGTGAGCATGGTTCAAGAGCTCGGCAATTCACATTGGTGCATGCATACAGCACCACAAGAGACAAGAAACAGCCGCCATGTGCACAGTCATACAGGCCTGCATTTGTCCTGAAATGGGAGCATTTTGCCCTGATTCATTAGCTTACACGCTGTTCATGGCGATGCAGTGTGACCTCCAACTCACAGAAGATGCTTGAGAAGCTGGAGCGTAAGGACAAGCGGCGAGGCGCCAAAGGTAAGAACAGTGCGCGGATGTGCGTCGCAAATCTTCTCATACTCTCACAAAGCATGCTATTCAAAGACTTTGCTAAAGCAACAGAGATTGCATGCCGAAAAGAAGTATTGCCAATGCATGCACCTGTCTTTATGTTACAGGTCAGGTCGGTAAGGTAGCTTCAGGACCTGCATGAGCATGATTGTATGCATGCTGGTCATATTACTGTCTTTCCTTTTGCTGCTGTTCAGCCCGTGTGGCCCTGTCTTGTTGCCAAATTTGCATTGCATCTCCTGCACGTACCTGGCAATTATCACCTGAGAAGGCACAGAGATGTCCCTCAAAGTGAGGTATCAAATTTGACAGTAAGAGGCAATCCTCAAAGCTGCCCAGACTCTCTGGACCCCAGGGGTCTCCCATCATGTTTCCCCACTCACATTGCCTCTCCTGTTCCTTCTTCCCTTTCACCCTGTGCTTTCAAGAGAGATGCTGCACTCCAGCAGAGTGCTCCAGCAGAGGGCCTGGTTCACCGTTGAATCACTAGACTCAATGACTCATCAGCCTAGAAGCGACTTCTGACCTCGTTCATGTCCTGCAGGTAAAGCCATGGGTGACCCTGACTTGGACTGGCTGGCCAGCTATGGCTTTGATGTGCTGGTAGAGGCAGAGGTGGAGAAGGCAACCGCCCATCAGACCATCACCCTTGGGACTGGCACCGAGTTTCGCATCGGCCAGGGAGATGGCTCATCCCAAGCCAAGGGTGCTCTGCCCAAGGGGACTGCCAGAAAGTGAGCAAGTGCTCATGTGTTTCACCTCAATGTATTCTGCACCTCACATCTTGAAGACTGTGATGTGTTCACTATAGCTTGTACAACAGAAGCTGTCATGAGTACAGACATATGACAGCTGTACATGTCATATGGCAAATATATACGATTATATCTATATGACACATGCTTTACTACATGAGCCCAAGCCATATGTTGTAACTGGCATCATTTCTGTGACACAACCAAATTTCATGCAATGCCTTTGACCTTGTCATGGAACTGGAGCAGAGGCATGGGTGCGTTTGCAGGTCCATGAAGGGTTATGAGGAGGTGAGTGTGCCGGCTGTGAGGCCGGCAGCACCACCGCCAGGAGAGGAGCTCATCAAGATCACTGACATGGAGGAATGGGCCCAGCTGGCCTTTGCAGGCTACAAGTAAGCCTCCCCCATGCCTCATATGCAGTAACATGCTGTGTAATATGCTACGCACAACAGCTGTCATGGCTGACTTTGTTGACGTGACTCTGATGTGATCTCAATATGCTGTCATTGCAATGCACCCCCACTACCGGTGGCATAATACATGACATGCAATGGTGCAATATGTGTCATGGTGTCGATGGACACTATCACTTTTTGCGGCTTTTGTGCGTGCTTCCCATGCATGTCAGCCTGTAAGTAAGAACCTCATTTCACTGCTCTGTCAGGTAGCTGGGGTCTTGTAAGATTGACTGTGGCACTGCAGTGTCAACCTCTGTGCTCAAATGCTTTGTTCAGGACGCTGGCCTGTGTCCTGACTTGTGGTTGCTGTTGAGTGCTGTTGGATGCTGTTGGCCAGATGCAGCTCTTTTAGAGCTGCACTCAACAGCAACCAATCCTGCAAGCATGTCTGCTCCTGTCACCAGCATGTGTGCTGTCTTCAGAGTGTTGAACAGCATCCAGAGCCGCATCTGGCCCACAGCACTCAACAGCAACCAATCCTGCAAGCATTTCTCCTCCTGTCACCAGTATGTGTGCTGTCTTCAGAGTGTTGAACAGCATCCAGAGCCGCATCTGGCCCAAAGCCCTCAACAGCAACCACTTCTGCAAGCATGTCTGCTCCTGTCGCAACATATGTGCTGTGTGCAGGACACTGAACCGCATCCAGAGCCGCATCTACCCAACAGCCCTCAACAGCAACCGCTTCTGCAAGCATGTCTGCTCCTGTGGCAACATGTGTGCTGTATGCAGGACACTGAACCGCATCCAGAGCCGCATCTACCCAACAGCACTCAACAGCAACCAGAACCTGCTGGTCTGCGCTCCTACTGGGGCTGGCAAGACCAACATAGCCATGCTGGCAGTGCTGCATGAAGTGGGGCAGAACATGCGTCACGGCATCATTCAGAAACAGGACTTTAAGGTGGTGTACGTTGCGCCCATGAAGGCCCTGGCTGCTGAGGTCACGGCAGCTTTCTCCAGACGCCTGGGGCCCTTAGGTGTGTTTCCACAGGCTATTTCAATACACTTCACCCTTGGGCTTTTCCTTGATTAATGCCGAAAATCAATGTTGTCTAGGTGTGTACTGTGCATCTCATGCATCTGTATCCTGTGTGTTGATCATATGGCATGCATCTCAAAAAGGCGTATAAAACAGTAAATGCTGCACTCATGATGGCTCTGGCTACTGAGTCTAGTGCTGCTTGTGTCAGATGCCTGGAGCCATTGGCAGGTACATGAGAAGACCCTCTGCCAGCCACACAGTAAACGCCAGGCTAGACCAACCTGCAGCCATCAGCATTGCAAGCCAGTAGCTGCTGCCAACTGAAATATTTACAAACTACTGTCATCCCTCTGTGCACCGATGAATGAGCTGCTCAGGACTGCATGCTGAGTGAGTCACATTTGAGACACCAGAGTGTGTTTGAGACCTGGAGCTGGCCGCCTGAAACAGATCAAAGTGTCAGGATGCAAGATGTCTCAAACCACACAGGGCAGCACTAGGGGATGGCGCATGTTGCAACACACCATGCTGCCATCTGCTTCAAGCCTTTGTTTTCTGCAGCTGATGCTCTGTTCACGACACACATCAGACCCTTTCATCAGTCTCTTGGTCGCGCATGGGAGCAGAATCGCATCAAAAGCTGGAGACAGAGCTGAAAACATAGCTGCTGATCTGTGCAGACGACCTGCAACATGCAGCAATGCTGCTTGGTTGTACGTTAGGTTGGCATTGACCCCCTCTCATGGACCAATGTCATGAATGATGCTGATGATGATGATGATGATGATGATGATGCTGTGTGCAGGCCTGAAGGTGGCAGAGCTGACAGGGGACATGCAGCTGAGCAAGAAGGAGCTGGCTGAGACCCAGATGATTGTGACCACACCTGAGAAGTGGGACGTCATTACTCGCAAAGGTGGTGACGTTAGTGTGGCTGCTACTGTGCGCCTGCTCATCATTGATGAGGTGAGATTGCACCCACCACTCTGACCTGTTGCTCACAATTGTTCATAGCAGCAGCAAAACTTGTCACATTTGACCTGTATCAGTTTTCACGCACAGTGTCTGTTGTGTCTGCGTGTTGAACACAGTGTGGCTGCTACTGTGTGCCTGCTGATCATTGATGAGATGAGGCAGCACACCACTCCAACCGTTGCTCCCAATCATTCACAGCAGCGGCAAAATCGCAGCAGCCGCAAAGCTTCTCATGTTTCACCTATATCAGCCCTCAGTCAGAGCATCTGTCCAATGCGCAAATCTTGCTCTGCTGCACCCAGACAGTGCCATGAGCCATTCCGCAAAATTGATTCTTTGGGCGGTGGTTCGAGCTTGTGCTGGTTCCTTTGCAGGTGCATTTGCTGAATGATGAGCGTGGTCCTGTCATCGAGACATTGATAGCTCGGACACAGCGTCAGGTAACTTTTGGCTCATGTTTGCTTTGATCTCTCTACATGCCTCAGCATCCAGGCAGCAGCATGCACCAGAAATGTGGGCTTGTGCTCATTGCCAGTGCACCAGCACCTCTTTGAAAGCTGCTGCATGTGACGTCAAGAGCATGCTTTCTGTATCCAAAGTCTGTTTGTGATGCTGTGCTATGCCAGAAAGTTGCTCTTTCATCTCTGCACGTAGATCTGCTGTCACACAGAAGCAGCTGCATGCAGATCTGAAGTCAGGATCTGAACTCGTAGCCATTGCATAGCCCTGAGCATGCAGATCTGCAACCAGGACTGTAAGTCAACACCCCATGCATAGTCCTGAGCATGCTGCATTGTGCCCTGACAAGTGGAGGCCAGTCAGAGCATGATTTGCGTTGTGCCCTGACATTGTGCCCTGACATTGTGCCCTGACGTCGTGCCCTGACATTGTGGCCTGACAGGTGGAGGCCAGTCAGAGCATGATCCGTATTGTGGGCCTATCAGCCACACTACCCAACTACAAGGACGTGGCCTCCTTCCTTGGAGTCACAGACTCTGGCATGTTCTACTTTGATGCCTCCTACCGCCCGGTGCCCCTTGCCATGCAGTTCATTGGTGCCACAGACAAACACATCATGGCCTCTAAGAATGTAATGGACCAAGTCTGCTTCCAGAAGGTGCTCTTCGTGCTGCTGTTGTTGTGTATGTACATGCATGAGCATGGTGTTATTGGTAGGTGACCTGCCTGCAGCTGAGCAACTCAGCACATTCAGAATGGGACGATGCGGAGTGTCAAGCCTGAGTACTTTTTGGCCTCACTTGTGCCTCCGCAAGCTGTATAGCATGCCGTCACCTGTTCATGTCTGTGCTTTATCTGACATCGGCATCCAGGTATGTCATTATGTCGTTGGGATGCAAACACACTCATGTAGCCAGCAGCCTTACTAGCTGCTTTGTCCTTCCATTATCGATTTCCAAGACTTCCACTGACTTCTCGGCATGTAGTACATGATCCAAGGTATTGCAGCCTGGGGCAGATGGTGCGGCAGTTCAGCTCACAGTCTGCAGGGTTCTCGACAAAAGCTCTGCCTGTGTGCTGGGCTTGTTCCAAGCCAAAACTGCTGAGTCTGTGCCGGCCAGCTCACACTACTTCACATTCTGTTGCAGATAGTGGACAGTCTTCAGCAGGGCCATCAAGCTATGGTGTTTGTGCACTCGCGGAAGGACAGTGGCAAGACAGGGCGCACTCTGGCCCTGAAAGCTCAGCAGGAGGGCAAGTTCTCCCTGTTCGACTGCAGAGAGCACCCCAAGTACGGCCTCATGGCCAAGGACGTCAAAAAGTCGCGTAACAAGTAGGCACACTGATCGACTTCAGCCCGCCTGCATCACTTGCTACTATGGGCAGAGTATGCTGTGTGCATTTGCGTGGCAGCATCTTTCAAAGCGTACATGCATACCTAAATATGCGTACGTGTTTGTATGCATTGGGTGGACTGTGCAGCAGAATTGCCATAGACAACTTGGTATGTATACCAGACCATGGTGCTCATGCAAGCTGTCTAGCTGCCATTCATGTTGCTCTGTGCAGGCAGGAAGACCCAGGACATTGCTTGCAGTTGCCATAACACAGCCCTGCAGGCACAGCAAAGCAGCTCGACGCTCATCAGCTGCTTGATGTGGACATTCATTATGATCTGCTACATGTTCAGCAGTCCAGGTCTGCATCCACATAATTGTTTGGCACATGAGGTTTGATCTATTGCAGGGAGGTGCAAGAGCTGTTAAGTGCGGCATGGGCATCTGCGATGAGATTTGATCTGTTGCAGGGAGGTACAAGAGCTGTTGAGTCCAACATATGTCTGCATCACGAGCTTTGATCTGCTGCAGGGAGGTACAAGAGCTGTTTCAGTCCGGCATAGGCATCCATCATGCAGGCATGCTGAGGTCAGACCGCAATCTGGTGGAGCGCCTCTTTGGGGAGGGCCTGCTGAAGGTGCTGTGCTGCACAGCCACGCTGGCCTGGGGCGTCAACCTACCTGCTCACACTGTCATCATCAAGGGCACACAGTTGTACGACGCACAGAAGGGAGCTTTCACTGAACTGGGTATTGCCTTTTCCCTCCCACCACGTGTCTCTATACATCACTGCACGCTGCTGTACCCTGTAAACACATTTTCTCCTCAATAAACTGCTCTTGGACTGTCTCACGGTTGGAGGAAGAAACATAACTGTGTAACAGCTGGCTGGTGCTGCTGCTCCCATTCCATGTTCAGCTGCTTGTGCTTGCTTGAGCTGTGAGCAGCTTGACTGAGTGCCTCATTCAGCTGCTCATTCTCACTTCTCTCTCACCAGTGGTGCACGTGCTGTGTTGCCTCAAAACCAGTGTCCTCTGCACATCCTGTAGGACTTTATGACACAGTGCTGCCTGGTTGCAGGCATGCTGGATGTGCAGCAGATCTTTGGGCGTGCTGGGCGGCCCCAGTTTGAGGATGAGGGGCTGGGAATCATCATCACCCAACATGCACAACTGGCGCACTACCTGGGCATGCTCACCCATCAGACCCCAATAGAGTCTAAGTTCACTGATCCTCTTGTGGACAACCTCAACGCTGAGATTGTTTTAGGTAAGACTTGCAACTGGTGTTCGGCAGCCTTGCAAAATCCGAGCAACGCTGAGCTTGCCAGGTGCATCAACTAGCTGGCTGAAAATTGTTCATTGACTGGCATGCAGATTCCAACAACCATGTATGCAGCCTGGTCTGGTCAAATTCATAGGCAGACTGACGGTGCTTTGCAGGCACTGTGACAAATGTGAGGGAGGCGAGCTTGTGGCTGAGCTACACGTACCTGTTTGTGCGTATGTTACGCAACCCCCTGGCGTATGGTGTTGGCTGGGAGGAATTGACTGCGGACCCCAGATTGGAGGGCCGTAGGTACCACACTACTTTCCTGCACCTCAAAATGTTTGATGCAGCTCAGCGGTATCAGAGTCACAAGGCTAGGCTCAGTGTTGGAAACCTGTTGCTGCTGTCCTTTGTTACAGCACCTCCTGGCAGCCCCTTGCTTCAACATGTTCAAGTGATGAGCAACAACTTTAGAGCACCCTGCATGCATGCCTCAGATTCAATGTCCGCACTGCTCATGGCATTTGTGTCATGCCAAATCCTGCCAAGGCCCTTGTACACAGCAGTACCTCCTGCAAGAGGCTTTTGTGATTTCACACCCTGCCAGCAGAACTCAGACACATCAGACTGCCTATCGTCGTTACTGTTGTGTTACACTGTCACTGGTGTCACTGTTACTACTGTCATCACTACTGTATCATGCTGCTGCTGCTGATGATGATGACCACAGCTGCTGCCTTGCATAGGAAGACGCTGGTCAGTGACGCAGCTCGTGAGCTGGAGAAGAGCAAGATGGCTCGCTTTGATGAGAAGAGTGGCAACCTGTATGTGACAGAGCTGGGGCGAGTCGCCAGTCACTTCTACATCCGCCACTCCTCCATCGTCACCTATAATGATCTGCTGAAGCGCCACATGAGTGAGGCAGAGGTGTGGCAGCATTCTTGCATACCAACAGCAAACCCCAAGCTGCAGCAAGGAACATTGCGAAATACTTGTTTGTTGCCTGTGTGTAAGACTAAACCTTTTCTGCCAAAGCAGTGAGCAAAGTGCGTGGTCATGCTTGCACATTCTGTGTCGATGCTGCCATTACTCCGGAGCATATGCACAAAGCATACTTGCTGTCCAACATGCTGTGGATGAATAGCTTGACTGGTGACGTTGCAGCTGCTGTCCATGATGGCACAGAGCAGTGAGTTTGGGCAGATGGCCATCCGAGAAGAAGAGCTGCCCGAGCTGGACACTTTGGCTCGGGATGCCTGCCACTTTGACATCAAAGGAGGGCCTGAAAACAAGCATGGCAAAGTCAACATCCTGTTGCAGGCAAGTGCTGCCACACGCCTCTTGCATGTTTGCTGCACTTTCGACTATCAACCAGGCCTTTTTGCATGTTGTTGGGCAGATGTTGCACCAACAAAGAGGTGGAATGCCCTGCTGCTATTGGCTTTCCCCTGCTTATGGAGCTCAGCAGTCCCCAGTTTCTGGGTGTCAAACCTGCAGCAATGCAACTCAGCACATGGCGCTGCAAGCATCAGGCTGTTGTGCCTGCCAGCCTATGTCACAAGCAGCTGCTGTGTCCTCCATACTGCCTTCAGAGAATTGTCATGTCTGTTGCCACACCACCAGTGTTGTAAACCCCTTCTGCTATGACGCACTGTTCTGTGCAGGCCTATGTGTCTCGAGCTAGAGTGGAGAGCTTCTCCTTGATTGCTGACATGATGTATGTCTCCTCCAATGCTCCCAGGATTGCTCGCTCAGTCTTTGAGATCTGCTTGCGGCGGGGCTGGAGCTCCTGCGCTGAGCTGGCCCTCACTTTGTGCAAGGTATGTCTCTATCCAGCAGTCAGGTCATACGCTTGTCAGGTCAAATGGTCTATCACATCATACGGTTCTCAGACGATACAGTTGTCAGGTCATACAGTTGAAGGTTGATTTAGTTGAGAGGTGATACGGTTGTCAGGTGATATGGTTACCAGGCGGTACGGTTGTCAGATGATACGGTCGTCAGGTTATATGGTTGTCAGGTGATGCGTAGTGTGATGAACATTTACTCACTGGACTGCAGCAACAATTTTGAATTCCAGCAGAAACTCTAGACTTGTGTTTCTTGTACACTCTGGACGCAATTTGAGGCAGCATTCTTGTTCTTCTGTGGAGGTACTGTCTGGAGGATGGACAGAGGGTCAGCCTCACCATGCCAAATGCCCTGTTGGTCATGAGCAGACTGAAAGTAGCTGCCTTTTCTAGTGCCTGCTTGTTCCTGTGAATATCCTTGCTGAGTACCTGCATGCAATGCACAACATTATTGCGTTTGACATATCAAAAGCACCTGGAAAAGCCATTGTGGTCCTGGATACTCATACTTCATCACCTCCTGTCAAGATTCAACTGAATATTTTCTGCAGTGACAGGGACTGCACAGTAAGCTTCTGTAAGTGTTGCTTTATCTAGTTTGTTGTTGTGATGTAATGTGGCAGGCCTTTGAGCTGCGGCTGTGGCCGCACCAGCACCCCTTGCGTCAGTTTGAGGGCATTCTGGCTCAGGAGCTGCTGTTCAAGATGGAAGACCGCGGCCTTTGGATGGAGCGCCTTCAGGTAGTGCTTCAATCATGCATGTGCAAAAGCTTACATTGCAGACAACTGCAGGTCCAGCGCTTGAAGCAAAAGCTGGTGTGTGTATGTTGAGCTGCATTTCTGCCTGTCATGTATAGATTAAGCGCCTTGGTGTACAGGGTTGGACTTCAAGGCCAAGAAACTTCAGCCCTGTGCGTGCTAAGGCAGTGGACATGCAGCTCAGCCTGCAAACTGTGCTGTTAGCTTTGGTGGCTTCTTCAAGCCCTTCCAGCAGTTTCATCAGCTTGTGCACATAGCGACTAGAGAGAGATGTGTCCTTGTCAGCATATGGCATTCTACCGTTGCATGGGGCTGCTGAATACATGTCAGTCATGGCATGTAGCAAGTCTGCCTGTTCAGGACATGGAGCCATCTGAGATTGGGAGCATCCTGCGCCATCCTGCCATGGGGAAAACAGTGCAGGAGTGTGTCAACTCCTTCCCCTCCCTGTACCTTGATGCTCAGCTCCAACCCATTACCAGGTAGCATCCTGCTCATTCCAGAACTGGAACGGTGCTTCATCAGACTGAATGTGTGCTTGCCTCTCGTCAAAGCTGAATTGTAGACTGTCTTCCACCAGTGTAGACTGTCTTCCACATGTGTAGACTGTCTTCCACCACTGTAGACTGTCTTCCACATGTGTGGACTGTCTTCCACATGTGTCTTCCATATGTGAGACTGTCTTCCAAATGTGAAGGGTGCACATGTGATGCCAAGGCCTTTCCGCACACCTCTGTCTGTCTGTGTTAACTTTGTGTTTGCTTCCGGAAGCCCTTGCCTGCAAGGCTGCAGCAGACCCCGCAGTTGCAAGTGTACCCCCTTGAATGTCTGTCGGGACGCTGTACACACTGTTGTGATAGTGTATCCTCATGAAATAGTCACTGTACACACTCATGACAGTGCATGCCTTTCTGCAGGACTGTTCTGAGGGTGCAGCTGAACATTGAGCCCACCTTCCAGTGGAAGGACAGGGCGCATGGCAATGGCATGAGGTGGCACATCTGGGTGGAGGACTCCGAGAATGAGCACATCTACCACTCTGAGACCTGGCTGCTGACCAAGAAGATGATGCACGAGCCTGCTCACACTGTCGCCTTCACCATTCCCATCTTTGAGCCTCTTCCACCACAGTACTACATCAGGTGCAGTCAGCACCAAAGGGCTGCTTGCTGTTGCTGATAGGAGCCTGTCAACCACAACTGACTGTTGCATCAGCATGCTTGGTGAAGGGTCAAACTCCTCACCTCATGCAGACTCTTTGCGCACATTGCTGCACGGACTCACATGTGGTTTTCCTGCCATGCCATCACGCTGCTGCATCATAAGTCTGCTTGGACTGTATGCTCAATGATGACCATTCTGCTGGAATTGTTTCTCTTTGTGTGCAATGTTTGCGGACCCTCGTGCTGTGCTTGAGAATGTATATTTGCTGAGATGCTTTACAGCGTACAGATTGACTGGCTACTGCTGACCAAGTCTGCAAAACGAGTGCGGTTGCTGACGACACTATACTACTTCATGTGCAGGGCTGTTTCAGACTCCTGGCTGGGAGCAGAAGCCTTCCTAACAGTGTCTTTCAAGAATCTGATCCTGCCAGAGAGGCACCCGCCCCACACTGAGCTGCTAGATCTGGACCCCCTCCCCCTGTCTGCACTGAACAACCCCACCTACCAGGCCATGTACTCCTTCTCCCACTTCAACCCCCTGCAGACACAGGTACACTGTGCAGGGCTGCCTCCATGGCAGCATCTGAACAATCTTTAGAATCTCCAAGCTGCAAGGGTCAATTGCTGTGTTTCAATGCTGTTTCAAAATTCCTTCCACAAGCACGCAACTTTAGCCCCGTACAGGCATGCCTTGCATCTAGGCGTATAGGAAGCATCCAATCAGGTCCAAAGCACCCTTTGGCGCTGCTTCAAACTGCGGCACCTTCTGCAATGGCAAAACCCTGAGCTTGAATATGGTTTGCCATAACTGCTGAGCAGCTTGTGAACATGGTGGCAAAGCGCACTGGCACTTCATCGTGTTTGCTATGGCTTGCCCTGCAACCTCCCATGCAAAGCAGACGTCCTTGAGGTTGGGGCATGCTGGGTCTGCGATGAGCAGCTGCAGGCATTTTGGCGAGTTAAGCATAACTATACAGTTAAGGGGAACATGTCACAGTCCGTGACTGCAGTCTGGCCCCTTGGCAGATAGCCTGTGTCACGTGTAGACTATGCCCCGTATAGCCAAACTGACTATGCTTTTGGACAATGAAACTGCAATCCATATCTGCAACCAATGCTATGGCACAGCTGCCACATACAATACTCTGCATGCCTGATTGATTGTCAAGCTCCCAGTTGCTTCACATGCAGTGGATGAATGCTGTGACTGCAATGAACTGCATCACCAAACAGGTGTCAGGCTGCAGGCTTTCCACGCTCTGTACCATACAGATGAGAACGTGCTGCTAGGAGCCCCTACAGGGTCAGGCAAGACCATCAGTGCTGAGCTGGCCATGCTCAGGGTCTTCAACCACTACCCTGGACAGAAGATCATCTACATAGCTCCCCTCAAGGTCAGCAACTTCTGTGTTCTTGTATTTATACCATATGCAAGCATAAAGGCAAGACGACTGCAGCAGAAACAGACACTCGGCATTCCACTGCTGCCTACTCTTTACAAGAGGCTGCAGGCCGTGGTAATGCATGTTGTCACTCGATCAAAGCTTGACTACGATCAGCTGTTCCTATCAAATGCTGCAAGCAGCTGGTAGCAAGTGCAAAGAAATGCAAGCTTGAGCACATTGCATGCATACCTTGCTTGCATGCACGTGATGGGCTTGTAAACTGCCTGCTTGCAAATGCTGGACACACTGAGGATCATCACGGCTGCTCAGGCTGGTTCACACTATGCTGCGCATCAATGCATATTCATTCTGAGTAGGTGCTTACCTGCAGGCACCCGACCTGAGTGATTTTGCACCTTTAAGCATGCAGTTCAGCGTGACAATGTGCATTATTCCATGCCCTACAGGCTCTGATACATGACCCCTCAGACAGTTGGGATTAGGACAATACTTTATGCAAAGCTTGTGTGATTTAGCCTCTGCTACAAGGGAACATGCATGTCTGGGGCAAGTGCTTGTGTGCCAGGCTGACAAACAAGCAGCATGCCTGAACGGTGATCTCACTGGGAAAAGGATGACACTTGATACAGCGCTCATGTGGTGTAGGCTCTGGTGCGCGAGCGCATGAACGATTGGGGCAAGGGGCTGTGTGCCAGATTAGGTAAGAAAATGGTGGAGCTGACTGGTGACTACACGCCGGACTTGCGGGCCCTGCTGTCAGCTGACATCATCATTTGTACACCCGAGAAGTGGGATGGCATCTCCCGTAACTGGCAGAACCGTACCTACGTCCAGAAAGTGTGCCTGCTGGTCATTGATGAGATCCATCTCCTGGGTGCTGACAGGTCAGAATCACAGCTGCTCACACATGCAATGTTTGCCTTGGTCATGTCTGCTTGACATTGCTGACTCATCGCTGCCTCAAAGACTGCGCAGTCCTTGCTGTGTATGCAATCATATTCAGGACGACACCTGTTCCGGATCAAAATGTATGCATGGTTGCAACTCTGCTCTCACAGCTCAGACACATAGAGTCGTGCTTGAGTGGTGACTGGGCAAGCAGGTGAATGTCTGGTCTGATGTGCTGTCGGCTACCGTGAGCACATGATCAGATGTGTTGTTGGTGCAGAGGTCCCATACTAGAGGTGATTGTGTCCCGCATGCGCTACATCAGTGCGCAGACAGACCTGCCAATCCGCTTCCTGGGCCTGTCCACAGCCCTCGCCAATGCCGCTGATCTTGCTGACTGGCTCGGCATCAAGAAGCCGGTACACCTGCTCCTCCAGCTGTATCTCCCCTTTCTCTGGTTGTGCAGCAGAACTATATTGCCTGATGTGCTGCTTTGCGCATGCTGTACAAGAAGGCAAGTCTTCGCTGCAGGTTGGCAGCGGTAAAGCATGTCACTATGGTGAGTTGTGGACACCAGCAGGCATGCAGCATGATCTGCTGACCTGCAGCTTGCCCACATGCCCACAGCACAATGCTCATACACAACATGCGCAATGAAAGCGGTGCGCTGACAATGACAATGCATACAGCCCAAGCGTGCTTGTACACTGCTCACAACTGTACAATTGATGCTGATGCATGGGCAAATGCAGGGGCTATTCAATTTCAAGCCCAGTGTGCGGCCAGTGCCCCTAGAGTGCCATATCCAGGGCTACCCGGGCAAGTTCTACTGCCCCCGCATGGCCACCATGAACAAGCCTGCTTACGCTGCCATACAGACGCACTCCCCCCTCAAGCCTGTCCTGGTCTTTGTCTCCTCCCGCCGCCAGGTGTGCTGCCACATATTGCACATTACCAAGGCATCTCTGACTTGCTTATGCAACACAAATGCACACCTTATGTCACATGTGACACAAAGCTTGACTGTTGACATGCTCTGCTGTCACATGTCTGTTGATGGCTTGTGGGACAGCAGTCATGCAAGACCATGTGCACCACCTGCACAGCATGTATGTGATAGCATGCAGAATCAGACCTGGGCTTGGTATGCGCTTGCAATTTCTCATGCAGCCACAGGTCCATGATCACATACATGACCTGTACACAACGTGGGTGTACTGCTGTATTGATGGATGTAAGTGTTTGGTTACGGTGCTGCAGACACGGTTGACAGCCTTGGACTTGATTGGGTATGCTGCTGGAGATGAGCGCCCTCGCCAGTTTGTGCACATGCCTGAACAAGAGCTGGACCAGGAGCTTGTTTCCATCAAGGTACATCTTTTGACACCTCAGCTGTGTGCTGTACCCCAAGGTACCCCAAGTAGCTGCGTCTGAAGAGGCAATTCACCTTCACAGGCTTGACTGCCCATCATGCCCAGCTTATTCTGCGTGATGCCTCCATTGAAAACAAAATTGTTTATTTCGAACAAGGCTATGTTGGGACTGCTTCTACAATCACCGTCCAGATATCAGACATGGTGCAGGTCATGCCAGGAAATCAAAATGCCAGCAGGCTTTATGCATGCAGCACGGCGCAGCACGACATGTCACAGCACAGCGCAGCACGACACGTCACAGCACAGCACAGCACAGCGCAGCGCAGCACAATACAGCACCTCAGGTTCAAACCTTTGCTCATATGGTGGTCCCGGACATACATCCACATGTGCTGTGCAGGATCCAAACCTGCGCCACACTCTGCAGTTTGGCATTGGCATGCATCATGCTGGTCTGACTGATGGGGACAGGACTACATGCGAGCGTCTCTTTGTTGCTGGCAAGATTCAGATCCTGGTTGCTACTTCCACTCTAGCTTGGGGCGTCAACACTCCTGCTCATTTGGTGGTCATCAAGGGCACTGAGTACTTTGATGCCCCCTCCAGGTACCCCTTGCTACTTGCAGTCCCATCATGCCTGCTCCCAGATGCTATATTGCAGATGCTAAATGTGCACAACTGCTGTATGTAGCTTGATGTCATGAAGCGGTGTTGTTTCTATGTTGGTGTGATCTGTATGGCTGTGCTGGTGCTGAGAGACAATCATCAAGACCATGGAACAGGGAGAACATCTCTGCAGACGGCACAGCATCACATGTACAAATAGACAACACATGCTATGTTTTACTTACCAGATGTGAGCTGCCACTGCTGTGTGTACCTTGCCAACCTTGTGGTCCCTCCTTTCATGCACTCCTCACATCAAAGATCCAGTCAAGGCTTTTTTTCCTGAGGGATGTGTGGGGACATCTGTACGTTCCCATAACAGACTGCTGGTGCTGACTGTGTGGATGTGTGCACAGGCGTTATGTGGACTTTCCCATAACAGATGTGCTCCAAATGATGGGCAGGGCAGGTCGACCCCAGTACGATCGGCAGGGGGTGGCTGTCATCATGGTGCATGACCCCAAGAAGTCATTCTACAAGAAATTCTTATATGAGCCCTTCCCTGTGGAGTCCAGCTTGCTCGACCAGGTGCGTCCTGTCCCCGCCGCCTGCAAACACAACTGGGGACTGTCTTCTCTCAACTCATACCATGTGCATCTTCTGTGATGCCAAGTTGCTGCATCCATTTTCTGTCTCGCAAAGTATAAGTGCTTTAAAGCAACATAAGCCTTGAGTAAGCCGGCAACAAAAGCCTTCTGTGTGCCACATCCCGTTGTCGATAGCCTTGTCACAAGCCTTGCCTGGGTCTGTTGAAGATGCCTTGGTCGGCATGGCAACAAGCCCCTCGTGGCATGTGTCTGTGCAGGTGTCTGATCACTTCAATGCTGAGGCAGTAGCTGGAACCATTGGCAGCAAGCAGGATGCTGTGGACTACATGACCTGGACCTTCCTGTACCGCCGCCTGCTGCAGAACCCCTCCTATTACAACCTGGAAGGCACCACCGCTGAGGATGTGAACGAGTACCTGTCTGCACTTGTGGAGAGGACCTTCACTACTCTGCTGGTATGCGTGCTGTCAGCCTGTTGTCCGTTTACCTCTTGCACAGTAGGCAATCAGGCAGAATAACACAGCACAGCATCTGGTGAGCCTGATCTGCTGCTGAGTATCCGTGCTCCTGTCAGTATGCGTGTAATCACCGGATGTCACTCTCTCCCAACCATTTTGGTGCAGAACTTAAGGCATCAGGCCGTCTAGAACTGTTGTAGCTATGGCTTTGCTGCAGAAGTGCAGTTCTGCTGCAAAGCTTGGCTTACTACCGATGCTGCTTGCCCTGCTAGCACCTGGCATGAGGACAATTCAGTGCAGAAAGCCAGAGTCACAATGCAAAGACAGCTGTTGGGACACAAGTTATCAGCATCTGCCCGCAGCCAACGCCATCTTGCTGATGCTGTTAGCAGAAAGCTCATGTCTGCAATAGCGTTTAGGCCTTTAACCTATAATGCCAATGATTGATGTACAGGCGGATGGGTGCATCAGCATTGGCGAGAATGATGAGATAGAGAGCCTGACGATGGGCCGCATCTGCTCCTTCTACTACCTCAAGCATCAGACCATGGGCCTCTTTGCCACCACCCTCAAGCCAGAGATGGACTTCAAAGATGTAAGCCTGTCGTGATCATGATGCATGTGCTGGAGCTGGTCATGGTGCAATGCAACTGTTCAATTCAATGGTATAGTCAACTTGAAGCTCACAGCTTCAATCACTATTGTGCACACAAAGCGTAATTTGGCATGGCAGACATCATATTGCCCACAAGCATTCCGGCAATATGTGACTGTGTCTCTTGAACTGGTCGTCAGTGCATGTGACAGAGTGTCACCAAAGTTGTCTGCTTCATCCCAATCAGGTGTAGTCATGTGCATGCCAGCTATGCAAAACCTGATCCCTCGAATGCTTGACTTCTACATCAACAGGGAACACAAGCAGTTCAATTTTAGGGGCAAGACTTGTCTGCCTGGTCACGGCAGGTACTGCATGCATTGTGGGTGGTTGCTGATTGTTACAAGCTCTCTGCATGCCACAGAAGGGATGTTACAGTCTGTGTACTGTCGACTGCTGCCTGCAGGTGCTGCACGTCTTATGTGGAGTGGCAGAGTATGATGAGCTGCCTGTGCGTCACAATGAAGACAAGATCAACACTGCCCTGGCTGGAGACGTACGCTGGCCAACAGACACCAGATCTGCAGATGATCCCCACACTAAGGCAAACCTGCTGCTTCAGGTGATTGTGCCACCTGTCTGCTGAGTCTGCTTGCCTGCATGAGCATGAATCCGCATGACATTTGGCTTTCACAAGGTGCTCTGGCACTTGCTGCTGTGCTTTTGGGTATGCACAGCTGCATGACACCACCCGCATTGGTCACATCTCTGAAAATAGCTGGGGATCAATCTGCGAGCAAAGTGTCTGTTGCTACTTTATTCCTGCAATTTACCAAGATGCAGGATGCACATGGTTGGGCTGGGACATGCAGATGACTTCTGCCGCATATACCTGACTGTGATCACACTGTATATGTGACTGTTCCACTCAGATCAGGGTTTTGTGCTATAAAATGAGGGCGTATATGATCAGCCTGCCCATTGTTGCAGCTGTCTATACCAATGCCTGAGGCTGGCTGATGCTTTGCAGGCTCATATGAGCAGACTGCCAGCACCAATCAGTGACTATGTGACTGATACCAAGAGTGTGTTGGACCAGAGCTTGCGTATTCTGCAAGCCATGACTGATGTGTCAGCTGATGCTGGTTGGTTGGACACAGCCTTAGTCACCATGATGCTTGTACAAAGCCTCATGCAGGTCAGCAGTGTTCTGTTTGTTCCTGATGTGTGACTTATGCTGCCAACTTTGTCTTTTTTCTGAAGCATCTGTCTGGAGCCAGTGCTTGACAGAGTTGTCTCCATGTGTACCGTCTGCTCTTTTCTTCCCAAAAGTGAGTGTCTGTATGTGCAGAAGAGAGTATTGACTTCTCAGTCTGAGTCTGTACATGTATAGCCGTCTGAGAGATGCAGAAAGATTGGAGAGTTGCTGTATTGTCCCTGGCTGAACTGAGCTTGGAACTAAACCCCATTGCTGTACAGGGCTGCTGGGGGGATGAGTCAAGTTTGATGATGCTGCCAAATATAACACCTGAGGGCATTTCCCAGCTGGCCTCCAAGGGCTTCCAGGCATTGCCCCAGCTATGCCAAGCTGCCTCTGAGAATGCCGCAAACCTGAGGAGCACTCTGACTGCAGTCCTGGGCAGCAGCAGAGAGTCGAGTGAGGTCATGCAGGTTGGCCTTCTGACCATGTCATGTGCCTGCTGCTTAGTTGTACATCTCTCTTTGTTGCATTTGTGTGTGATGCATTTCAAGTTGTAACGTTATGAATGTAGAGATGCCACTGGAGCTGCTTGCAGCGTGTGTGTGGTTTGTACATCAATTGATGGACGACATAGGCAAACATGTCTATGTTCATATTTATATAGCGATCTTTGCACTGTGTCAGCATCATCAGTATGTGTGTCAGCAAGCGCAAAATTCAGGAATGCTGAAGCATCTATGTGTTTATATCAACTGAACACTTTGCAGGGACAGTAAACGGCAGCCCCAATGTTGGTTTGATCTTTACACTGTGCAAGGAATATGATGCCCAAACCTCACATCATCATTTGGTGTGGAATGTCCCTTGCAGGTTCTAGAGAGGCTGCCTGTGGTGGACATCAGGTGGCGCCACCCCCATCTCATACAGGCAAAGCCCAAGGGGCTGGAGGAGGGTACCCCCCCTGGGCAGGAGTACCAGCTGGATGTGCAGCTGAGGCGGGTGGGAGGCAAGAAGGCAGGCAATGGTCTTGCCAGAGTCTTTGCGCCAAGGTTTCCTAAGGTTGCTCACAAGCCCCCTTGCCTGATGCCATGTTGCATGTGCCCTGCATGTACCCCAACCGGATTGGCTGGCTTATGTTTTGCGTTTGTGCATGCATAATTTGCCGTCCTTCGTTTGACACTGCATGTCAGGAAAGCATAATGTCTCTGTGTCAGGTCTGGCTGCATGATTGGATAAAAACAGCAGCAGCTTTAAAGCACTCGATAGAAGTGAATGCCAAGCACCCAGTCAAAATGACAAACACATTAGCGGCCATACATCTCATTTCACTCCTGTGATTGTCAATTATGGTTGGATGACAGTAGCAAACAAGGGTGTGGTGTCATCAGGTGAAAGAAGAGGGCTGGTGGTTAGTGTTGGGAGACGTCAACACCCATGAGCTTCTGGCCTTGAAGCGCATCTCCTTTGCAGACCACACCACAGCTCGCCTCACCTTCCCTGTTGCCAACGGAGCAGGCAAGGAAATGGCAGGGGTCACTCTCTTCTTCATGTCAGACTCATACTTGGGGCTAGACCAGCAATACTTTGTGCCTGTGGTGGCCAAGCAGCAAGGCAATCAACAGAGGCACGGACAGACTGGCCAGCAGCACAGCCACCAGCAGCAGAGGCATGCTCACAATGGACCACAGCAGAAACCAGCAGCTGCAACTGAGACAGCTGGTGTAGAACTGAATGGACAAAATGCTGATGATGATGCAGCTGGGATCACAAGTGCAGTAGGTCAGATGGACATTGGTGAGGCGGGGAGGCAAAGAATGGAGCCAGACAACAGTACTTCAGACTTAGCAGCCGGTCAGGAAGCAAAACAGCAGAGACCCAATGCTCGCAGGAGGCGAGGATGAGTTTGTATATCATTGCCTATCACCAGATGGAGCTCGAATGAATCTTGTGTAGCACATGTAAATCTGCATGCTGTTCTGAAGTGAAGATTGCACAAGCTACTGCCAGCGTTCCTGTAGAGCTAGGTCATTCGTCTACACAGGTGGCACAGCATGCAAAACATCTGACCCCCCTGCAGGGCACGTACGTGACAAAGTGGCTTGGAAGCAAGTCAGTCAGACTGATCACATACAAGACCGGTGCACCAAGTATGATTCGGATCTTCCAATGCAGATATGAACAAAGTGATGCTGGCCCATATGGGCTATGACAAAGTGAATTTAAAATCCGTATCGAGTGCAGTCTCAGTAATGCGTCTGACTGAGTGCCGCTCAGACGTGGCATATTCACAGTGTCAACGGTGAGCTCATCGATGATGTAGACCGACGTCACGCTTGAAAGACTATCACGCGGTTGTTGCCGCAAATGAACCAATAGGACCTGCAACAGCTGATCAGTGGAGTGATGGCCAGTACAGCAAAGAGCAGAAAGGGTCCTGCTCCAGCAAAGCCTGCCTCAGAAACCTCCAACGGATCAGCAGCAGATCTATTGGCATACTACAAGCAGCGCATAGGTGCGCTTCGCGCCTTGCTCCGTTCCTCAGAGCCAGATGTCAAATAGAGCTCATACCTGGCTCACACCCAGCGCTTCTGCAGATGAGTTTGAAGCAGAACGACAGAATTTGCTGGACAAGGTTGACATTTGTGCAGCTCAAAAATCTGAACAGCACAAGCTCGAATGGGAGAGCAAAAGACGCGCTGAGGAAGTCAAGGAGTTGCAAAAGGTTAGCCAAGCAGACCATTGCAGACCATTAAGGCACGTAGAGGGCTTGCTTGGTGCATCTTCTCTGCACTCCTCAGGACTGATACTTGCTGAAGTGCCATGCGTCATGTGCATGCATGTAGCACCAAAGCACCCACTGAATTGATGCAGGCTTTGAGTGATGCGCATACCTACCTCTTTGAGGAGCGGGACAGGTTGCTGAAGTTGCAGTCAGAAAATGACGAGCTCAGACTGCAAGAAGTAGTGGACAGGAAAAGGATACGGCATCTTTTGGCAATGCATGGCCCCATGGAGCAAGAAATCACCTACAACCGGGATGGCAAGCCAAACACTGTCACTGTTTACCCTAGACATGGTCAGGAAAACAATGCCAAGCGAGCAAATCAAGCAGATGCTTCAGAGAGGGTGATGAGGACAGTTTATCTTCCAGCAGCCAATGCTGACAGCCTCATGCTGAAAGTGGAGTCCTTGCAAGCACAGCTAAACGAACAGGTGCGCAGCAGTGTGCTCACCATCACCTGTGTGTGGGACAACCAACAGTAGCAAAGGCAGCATTTGCAGCAGAAATGACGAGACCTCTATCTGAGCAGCCTCTTTTTGCACATGCCATGAGCCATACAGCCACGCGGTCTGCGTAGGGTGTCCAGCAGACACCAGTGATGAATTCGCAACAAGACATCCTATGCATACTGTAGCACTCTGACTTATGTATGTACGTACGGTGCAGAGGCACTTTGCCAATGAGCGCATTGCGGCGCTGCTGGAGGACAGGAGGATCAGGTCCCAAGATGAGGAAGCCCACAGGGCGGTATACCAACAGAAGATTGATGAGCTGACTCAGCGTCTGAAGCAGACAGAGCTGGCCTTGCAGCGAACCACCAAGGATTACATTCTAGGTGCCTTCTGACAGCCATGCTCTGATACACGGCCTGGAAAAATATTATCCTTACATCATACACTCCATGGGTTTCAGGCCAGCAATGAAAGTTGTTGGTTACTGAACTTGTTCTGTTGTCTGCACAGCAGCAGGACACAGCAGTGGTTACTAATTTGTTGCATTGTCACGCTTGTCTCCTACATACAACAGTGATGCTGTGCATCAGACTCAGCAGCATGTCAGGGGGACTAGTTGCTAAGTCTCGAGTTGTGCGGCATGCTGGACCATGAATTGCTTGCAGCAGTACCAAAGCCAGCACAATCAAGAACGCATCATAAACTCATGCCCATAGCATCTGAAGCAGCAGCAACATGAATTACTGCATGCAAATGTGCCCTGCGATGACAATGCCTATGCAAGCTATGCAATCATTTGATGTCTGAAGATGCGCCCAGACGATAACAGACTGCATTGGTGCTGCATGGAGGGCATACATGCATGTTGCTAACACTCTTATGTTAGGAAAACTGGTGTCCCTTCAAAAACAAAGATAATGCGTATCAAGTAGTATGCAGGCTTGCAGCTTGCAGCATGCATGAACTCAGCTGAAGACAGTGTCAATGACGTCCAGCATGTCCTTGTGCAGCCAAGAGGGACAAACAAGAAGCTGAAGGCAAAGCTGCGCATGCCAAGGCTGACTTGCAGCAGCATCAGGAGGAATCACAAACACATTTGCAGGAAGTGCAGCAGACAGCATCTGCTCAGCTGCAAGAGGCAAAGGACAGCTCTCAGGATAAGATGGAGGGATACTGCACTAACTTCAGGTGTGTTGGAGCAAACTGAACATCCTGAGCTAGATGAGTTCTGAGTCTTGCCACACCTGCCCATGATACATGGATCAATTTCTTGTTCATCCAAATGGCATAGACAAAAGCAGGGGATTGCAATGTGGCATTGCATGGGGGAGTGCAGTGCAATGCAATGCAATGCAATGCAGTACAATGCAATGCAACGCACAGCTTGGTTGCAAGTCAGTCACACAGCAGTTGATCCATGTATTGAGCCATCTGAGGGTCCTTGGTCAAGTGCAAGCTATTATGGCTGCCACAATGCAGACAAAATTGACACGTCATGCATGCCTCACAGCGCAGCCTGGTTGGCGATATGTTGTGACTGTGCAGAGCGCAGTTGAAGCGGCGAGACGAGGACTTTGCTGGACTGCAAAGTGTGCATGATGCTGTGAAGGGGCAGCTAGAGCAGCAGAATGGGGACTTGTCAAGCAAACTCTCCAAGGTAAAGTCAAAATCATCTATGATGGTGTGCGGGTGAGTTGTCTTGAACGAAATGCAACCGAAATTGCAAGTCGTTTACTTCAACTTCTTGCCTATATCGCGTGTCGCCTATACACATCATTCTCTTGATCAGTCAGTGTCTGAAAAGCATTCAGATCCCTTGTGCCAATGCCATTGACTCTGTTGTCTCTCACACATGCTCATGCTGCATAGGCAAACAAGGCTTTCCCTGCATCACAATTGTGCACTTGCCTGCAGGCTCAGGAGCAGGTGAAGCAGCTGGAGGTACGGCGGGCTTTGGATGCAGAAGGTTGGCTCAGTGATGTGACCATACTGCGCAAGCAGCTGGCCGCTGTTGACAGGAAGCTGCATCAGATGCGGCTCATGGACCGACTCCAGGTGAGCTGTCCTGTTTCTTTATACTCACATGTTCTGTTCACACAGTGGCGCTTTGCATGAGGCAGTTTTGCACCTACGCAGCAAGCTGCTTTGCATGCAGTGATCATGCATGAAAAGTGCATACAGAGCAGCATTGACATGGCACAAAGCCATGGTGAATGCTGTCATTTGCAATTTGGGCTCAAAGTTCAGAAATATGTCTGTAAGGTCGCGAGAGTGATGTATTCAGCCTGTGATCCTTGTTCGCAGCATGACATACATTGTTGCTGCCAGTACAAATTCGTGAGCACTGTTCAATATAGACAGAGCGTTATTGTTGCATTTGCTCTGGACATTCCATCCTTGACATCAAAAGTGCGCAGGACGATGAAAGGCTGGATGCTCTATTGAAAGACCTGGCCAAGCGCGCTCCTGACGTTTTCTTGTCAGTTAGTGACGATACATACAGTACTGGCAGTACACGTAGCAATATGACTGGCAGAAGTCCTACATCCGAAGTGGCAGCTGATCTGCAAAAGATCAAGGGTGCCATTGCTGGAATGCAGCAGAAGCTGCAACACACGCAGAAGTCTAAAAAACGATAGCTGCAGCCAATGTGATCATATCTACTCTTGTTTTGAACCATTGCTAGCAGGTGCTGGTGTCCTTTTGCTTGTCTGTGTTTTGGCCTGCCTAAAGTCAGGCATGAATGGGGCAACAAAACAAATGATGCAAGACAAGAAATTGTAATCAAGCCACTTCAACCCTAGACGGAATCCTAGAGAGGTGGGCCCAATATCTCGAAACACTGTTCTTCCTATACCGGCAAAGATGACAGCTGGAAGGTCTTCTGGCATCACTCCAAGTTGCTTGAACAGGTCCAGTGTATTTAACTTGTGGGCGCCTTCATAAAACCTGTATGAAATTTCAATGCTTGCAGCAGAAAATTGCATGTAGCTCCAAAAATCTGTCTACAGCATTCTGTGCCACATGTGCTGTGTCTGTGAAGTCACAGAACACATCTTGGCTCAAAGAAGTGCAGGCTTGAGTCAGCAGGCTCATGCAAAACATGTCCCACACAAGACCTGTGTGGTCAGCCTCAGACAAAATAGGGCATATGGACATGATTGCACTATCAGATTTTACAGCAGCCCAAACAAGCGCATGATGATGCAAGTAGAGCAGTGCAGACCTGCTGGAGACAGGGGAGGGGTGAGCCACCATGACATCAATGCCCAAGTGCTTCACCTCTGGAGCCAGACTAGCCCCAAAAGAGGATAAGAAGCTCTTTGTGGCAGCATACGTGACACCGAAGGGAGATGGAATACAGGCAGCAGCGGATGAAGTGAATACAATGCACCCCTTGAGTTCCTTGTCGATCTATATCAGGCATGGACGCCCCAGTCAGCAAACAAACATGAAATGATACCAAACTCACTCCTGGCACAAGCTCCTCAGACACAATGGGCAGATAGATTTGGCATGCACGTCAACAATGCTTGCCTCTCAATTGTCTTTGCTTGTGTGTTGTCAAAAGCGAATTTGTCGTCCTTACCAACTGGGCAAGGAAGTGGTGTGTGATGGCAACTGCACTGGTGCTGTTGCATTCTATATTTTGCAGATGATGCTCGAGCGTCCTGCACACAAGCATATTCAGTCAGTATGTTTCCTTGCCCCGTGAGCGTTCTGATCCGGCGTCAGCGGCATACCACTTTTCAAAGAAGCCTGTCAGAATGTATCCGGCGTTGCTGAAGATCAGCTGCACGTCGATATCGTCGGTTGCTTCCTTGATTGGTCCCAGATAAGCACCAGGCTCACTCAAATTTACCGCGACCTTGAGATAATGCGAAACTATAGTCAGCAGAGACCGTTTGAAGAGCAGCCAACACTGAGGCATCTTAACCTTGCGGAACTGCAGCTTGGGATATGTGGTTTGCAACTCCGTATGTGTGGCGTCTAGAAGATCATCTGGTTTTGCGACGAGCACAACATTCAGTCCTTGGTCGGCAAGTCGTGTCGCCAGCGCTTTGCCGATCCCTGCGACGACGGAGCCTACTCGGTCGGCAGTGAAAGAGTACGGGAAAGAGACGCCAAGCATCCTACCACTGCTTGACCCTGTAACTAACGCCCATTTCGCATTGTAACGTCGCTTTAGATCGCGTGCTTTAAAAAAGTATGCAAGCAGAGCCTGCTGGATCAAGTATACAATCACATTTGGACCGAAAATCAGCAAGGTCAGCCATATCCAGAGGCTCATCAGCAATAGTTCTCAAGCAAGCCGGTAGTCCTCAGACCGGTAGGACAATAGGAAACGTAAAAGCGAAGAGACGCGAGAGAAAGATTCATACGAAACCTAGGAGACACATTGAACACGAAGCGTACCCATCGACGAATGAACATCATAGAAAGCCAGATGGAAAGCGTTAACACTTTGCAAAGTCACCGCTGCTGTTGATTGTGCCAACCCTGCTGCTGCTGTGTAGATGCGTAAGGTGCACTCTGTCCCTGTGGGTGCCGACGAAAGGTTGGGTTGTGTTCCTGCTTTGGCATCCAGCCATTTTGACCTAAACTATGTCCACCTGAGGCGTCAGCAGACCCAGTCCGGTCCTTATATGCTGTCAAATGCCGCCTTGGATCTACACGGTCTGGCATTGCATGCTCTGCTTGCTGATGAGTTTGAGTGCTATACAATGCTGGCCTAGCTGACTGTGCAGCAGCTTGTGCATGGCCAGGGTACTGCAAAGGCCTACTATGCTGCCCAGAGGGACCCGCTTGCCAAGACTGCTGCTGTGTTAGCGGCCGCTGCTGACCACCATACTGAGCAGCATAGTAGGGCTCAGTGTACGGGGCAGAATAGACAGGCCGCCCTCGGCCCCCTGCAGCCTTATGACCAGGGTGTCTAACTGGAGCCTGGCTACCCCAACTGCGCTGCTTTTGTGACGGCGGCTGCTGATATTGGGATGGCGGCTGTGACATGGGCTGATGCTGCTGATGATGATTGTTTCTATCTGACTGCTGAGATGCATACTGCCGCTGGTGATGGCCATTGACACCATTTTGGTGTGGGACCTGGCTTAAACCCTCTGTGGGAGGGGTTGGCTGCTGAGGGGGTGGGGGTGGCAATGGTAAGGATACCTGCTGCTCCTGCCTTCTGGATAGCACAGCCTGTAACACACAATGATGATTTGTCAAATATCAGCAGCATGCAGAGTTGCAGCACTGATTGCCAGTGATGTATGGGTTTGGCAGCACCTAAATGTTGCTTTGCACACCGTTCTTGCCCATAGAATGTGCAGCATTGCGCCAGCCCATGTGTAATGTCTGTGCAACTAGAAGCTGCACTAGAGGGGACAGTCTAAAGAGCGCAAAATTTTGCAAGGATCTTGCAACCTTTCCCCAATTGTGGGCCTGGTGCATGTGCCCATGCAAGCTGCAAATGCCTATCATCGATTCAAAGAGCATATGCATGAGAGCAGCAGCAGCAGCGGCAAGCTCTGCACCAGCAGGCGGCCATGCACACATCGTCAACAAGACAAGGCAGCAAATCGCAATCTGAAAGAGCACAAGCCGGCAGACAAAAGGATACGCCGAATCGGGGAATTGAACCCCGGCCTCCCGCGTGACAGGCGGGAATACTGACCACTATACGAATTCGACCCAGCCGAACTGGGCTGCCACTTGGAGGTTGAGATCCGAATTGATGGTGGATGACTGAATTTTGCTAAGTATAACCAAGTGATGTCACACGCCCACTGCTGTAAGTGTTGCTGTGACGGCTCAGCTGTGCATCAAGCTGCGGACAAACCTGGAGCAACTTTTGCTGTGTAGGAGTCAAGCCAGGCCTGCCCACCAGCTGCTGCCCCAGAGCAGTTGTCAAGAAATTCACCCGAGCTTCATCACCTCCCGCCACATCTTGCAGTCTCTGGGCATTAGCCTGGCTGAGGGTGAAAAAGATTGGCATGCTCCGGCGGGGTGCCCCTCGTTTTTTTATGTCTCCTGCAGACACCCATGATTCAGTGGGCAACGGAAGAGCTCGAAAGGCACATCACATTATTTGAAGGGACTGAGGGCACAGAAGACAAGCATGCTGTGATAGGCTGCCCCAGCCTGTTGATGTCCCCTGCAGGCGCCCAGGCAGTGGACCCTTGCCTACCTAGTAAGCACTTCAGTAAGCACTCAAGTAAGCACTCACCGAATGATGCCAAAGGCTCGAAGGGCCTGTGAATTTTGACACAAGGTGGCAGGGGCACACACTCTCTGACAGAATGATCTCTGAACTGGTTCAAGTGTTACAGGCACAAGTTGAAACGTGCTGGAGGAGACAGCTACAAGATGGTATGGCATTTGCTCAAGCAGTCAACAGGCTGCTGTGAAAGGCAGGTGACATGCATCGAAGTGCAGTTGGCTGCTGGACTGCTCACAGTTACAGTTGCATAGATGGAAGCGCACACATCGTGACCCTTGGAGCCAGTAAATACCAAAACAAAAATCAGCACGTCTCAAGTCGGCTGCTTGAGTAAAGGGAGCAGATGGACTTACCAACATCCAGTCTGATCAAGGCATCATTGGCAAAATCAGTGTCTGGCGGGCCCATGACCACTTGGAAGCACCCAAACTCTGCATCTGGTGGGAAGTCATCATTTTCAAACACCTGCACAGCACAAGCCAAGCCACATGGCTGCTGATGTATGCACTGGGACTACTGCCATCACAGCTGAAACAGGGTGAGAAGGCTGCAGTAGGTAGCTGGTGAATCAGAGCTGGTGAATCAGAAACATGACAATTCTGCCTTGCATGCTGGGCAAGGAACCTTAAGGCGCTCTATATGCTGTGACCAATTTAGCGTGGCTGTTCTCAAATGTGCAGACAAGTATGCTGTGGTCTGGATGGCAACAGCTGAATGGGGTGCTTGAGGAGCACACCTGGCCCTGCACTTGTATAGCTCATGCTGCAACACTCTGATGACTATCCAGCTATGAGAGCTGCATGGCATACCTGACTCATCTGATGTGCCATCTGTGCCGCCCCAACAGCCCTGTCATCAGCCTCAGGGTTGCCCAGTTGCCCTGACCCTAGCATGGGGCTGAAGTCTGGGTCCAAGGAATTCTCCTGCTTGACTGGGTTATGTGCAGCTGCAGCTGCAGCAGCTGCCAACCTCTTCCTCTCCTCCTGCTGTGCCTGCTGGTGCTTTAGGCGAGACATTGTGGCATCCACATTGGCCGCCTGCATCAGGACACAGGAATGATGTGGGGACTAGCATTGAGGACTTAATAACACAGCGGACAGGTTTTGAGACAAAGTGCATTTGATGGTCTTCGCACATCACAAGCAAGAATGGCAGAGTAACAGCAATGTAGCTGTGGCTGTGCGTTCATCAAGCAGGCATCGATATGTTTCAGTTGCAGCATTCACAGACGACAGCAGGCCGATGTTGCAGCAAGCCTGCCTGTGCTGGTTGCATGCCACTTGTGTGATCAGAGACCAGACACTCACTGTGGATACAACACATGAGCTCAATCAACACTCATTGGTTGAGTAACTCCTAAAATGCCAGCAAACTTACTCTGCAATGGAAGCTGCTCTATACATACCTCTCTGAGGCCGGAAGCAAAGGCTCCGTGCATGGTGGCAGGAAACTTGCGGGTAGTGCCCTCCCCAGCGAAGAAGAGCCGGTCACCAATGCTCTCTGCCATGATGTCGTAGTCCTCAGTGCCTTGTGAGCCCACACCCACGCTGCTGTAGGAGCCATACACCAAGGGGTCTTCGCCCCATCTGGTGCAACATGCCTGTCCACCACAAGACAGGAAGGTGGACAGGCATTGTGACATGTCCTGTCTATCACAAAACAGGAAGGCGGACAGGCATTGTGACATGTCCTGTCTACCACACAACAGGATAGAATGCTGGCCATACTGTGGTACATTAGTAATGAGCTAGATCAGTGCTATCACCAAAGAAGACCATGCTGAATAGCGTAAGTTGTGCAGTCAGTGTGAGCTGACCACGCCAGATGGGTGAGACCACCCATCAAGTTTGTATAGTCATGCCACAAAGCAGTGGATGAACATGCAGGCCACAGGCTGCATGCACCCTGTCACAAGGGCTGAGGCTGACCACAAATTGTATTCCATGACCAAGCTGCGGTCTTTGGCAGATATGACAGAAGCAGTAAAGCCTGCCTTTCTTGGCATGCTGCATTGAGCTACCATGGTACACCGACGCTTGGTGATGTGAATCTTGTGCAATGACAGAGGATAGCTTTTGCTGCTGTGAGAATGGTGAGTGAAATGATTCACCTGCAGGGGGGTGGGGACTGAAATGCCCTGGGGTTCGAAAATGCCCCTCAGCACTGTCATGGCCTCTGCTACTGCTTCACCAGCTGGCACTTTCTCTATGGCCTCTGCAGCCTCGCCAGACACCAGGGCTGCCAGCAGTGGCCCTCCTGCAGTTGCATTATGTTCACTTGCACAGGTCAGACAGAGAGCTCTAGGCCTGAAAGCCTATCAATGCAGGTGCTACATTTATATGTATTGTGTAGCCATACACTTTCAAACGGTCATGCAGCTGCAAAGTTGGCCTAATACCAAGCATACATTTTGTGTCATTCACAAGTCATTTGACGGGCTGCTTGGACCAAAAACAGCCACTAAAACAGCAAGTGGGGGGTGAAATGCAAGCGCTGGTGCAGTCAAGACCATGAACCTGCGCAACAGCTTTGCGTTGGCATGAGCGATGTAGAATCACCAAAGAATGTCTGGTGGCGCATACCAGAGATGCCAGAGTAGCTGTAGAAAAGGAAGAACTTGCCCCTCTCCTGGGTGGAGGGGGCTAGCCGCCCAAACATGTCGGCCCCACCCCAGAAGTCCTGCTCAAACAGCATCACCACCTGTGCCAGAATCCACAGGTCAAGCCAGTGTGAGTGACAGCTACATGCAAATGCAAGCTTAGCTCAGTAACCAATGGCTAAGCCATGCCAGAACAGAGTCTCACCAGCATGACAGCCCTCGCTAGCTAAGTTTCATGCAGCCTTGAAGTGCCCACGCTGAGTGCAGAATTTGGTGTGACTTGTAACAACAATTCCCACCAAAGTACTATACTTGCAAAATGGCAGCAGGAGATGGCATTGAATGCAGCAGATCTAGGCTGGATCAGAAACCTGACCTTGTTGAGCACACCAAAGCCCAGGCGCTTGATGGCTCCTAGCTTGCGCTCAGGCAGTGCAGGGCTGAACTGGATGCCACCCCTCTTCAACACCCCAAGGGAAGCTGTCACAATCACTGCATCACCTGCAGTACAAGTGCACATGGTGATGCATCATGCCACAACAAATCCTGGGGCACATATAGTGGGCAGTGTTGCAATAACGCCTGCACCGGATGTTGCATTTGAGAGCAACTGGGCACATCACAACTGGATGCTGTTGCAGAAGGTACACAAAAACAGCAGGCAGATCTTGCAGGCAAGCACAAGTCGGAGAGTTGCACAGAGAAACAGCAGCTCCAATGGGCAGGAGCCCATATCTTTATAAAGAGTGCAGTTGCTCTCTCAGTGATATGGATTGCACCTGCAATGACGGTGTTGCCTGCTGTGACTCGCACGCCTGCCTGATCATACTTGACCTCCTTCACAACGTGATTGTACAAAATTGGTAGTCCTTTTGCCAAAGCCTTGACCAACCTCAGGTTGCACCCTGCATGTGTCAGTCTGAGTGTCAACAAGTTCGACTTTACTGATGCCTGTCTGCTGCACACATGGCTCTGCCATACAAACCAAGCAAGGCTGCAACAGATTTGATTCAGCTTTGCTTTGGCATGACTTGCGTATTTGATGATCCTGCAGGTGCACAGGCCTTTGCTGGCCTGTTGCATGTGGCAGTGCTGTTTGACCAAAAAGGGTCAACATAAGCATGCATGGGAGAAGTCTGACCTGGCAAGAAGCAATGGCTGCCCTGGATCTCATACGGATCATCCTGGTCCCAGCTCCTCATGGACAGCGTGCGCAGCACAGCAGCATTGGCAAACTCTAGGTTGGCCATGTGCCAGTCCAGCAGCTGCCGCTTCAGCTTCCTCACCTGGGCTGACTCAGCAACAACAGGCGCCATGGCATCCTTCAGAGCTTCCTCAATGGCTGCCTTGGCAGTTGTCAAGGCATCTGAGCCTCTTTCATCTACTGAGGCTGCTCTGCCCAGATCTGTTGCGCCAGAGTCTGCTGCTGTGGCATGTGTGTCATTTAATGCTGCTGCTGCAGCTGTTGATACTATGGCCTCTGCTGCAGCAGATGCTGCTGCGTTTGCTGTTGACTGTGTCACATTGACAGCAGCTGCATCTGCGCCTGTATGGCTGACAGATGGTGCGTCCTCATGACGGCTGGCCAGACCTGGCACAGCTTTGACAGTGTCAGTCGTCTTATGTTCATCTGTGTCAATGCCATTGGGCAACTCTGCATCGGACTGAATTGCATGCAACAGCCTCTGCTCAGCAACCACTGCTTTATGCTGTCCGTTTGGCAAGGCAGCAGCATGTTGTTTTGCAGCAGGCAGACTGCTAAGGCCATTTGTTGCAGCACCATCTGCGACTGGTGCTGCTGTCATTCTCACGTCAGACTTGTCACTGCTAGCAGGGTCCCTGGAGATGTTGTCAGCTTTGTTGCTTGTTGGCAACAGGGCGCCTGGGTGGTGAGGTACATCATTCAGCACAGACGCAGCTGGCTGTGTATCTGAAACATCATTTGGATCCGGTTTCACAAAGCCATTGCCTGCTGGGCTGTCCGGCATGTGGGCGTCGGTAGATACACGTAAAGATGGCTCTTCAGCATTATTCTGAGCACTATCCTGCTTGACATGCTTGGCACCAGTCGCGCCATCGATTGAAGGCTGCATATCAGCTTCTTCAGCAGCTGCTTGATCTATCATCTGGGCATCATCTGCAGCTGTCATGTCAACATCTGTGGACACGACAGCTGCAACCTGGGTGGTTGCCTGTTCAGAAACAGCTTCTGGGGCAGCGTCCTCAAATTGTGCCCCTGTCGCATCACTTCCTGCTGATTCCAGACCAAGCTTCTTCTTTCTACCTCGTTTTTTTGGGGGTGGAGGGGGTGGAGCCACTTCCATTGTGGCCCACAGGGTCTCAAGGGCTGTGCCAAGGGAGATGTTGTCTGCAACCTCACCCATGGCATCACGATACTTGCTGCACTCATCAAGCAGGTCATTCCACTTCTTCTCAACCTGCAGAGATCAGCCAATCCACGTCTGTCTGTGGATTCTACACTGTTTGTGCACGCTGTCAGCAGCATGATGAGTGGCGGACAATTGACAACTTGGTAAGAGGTTTGTGTACTGATCATACACACGAGTTGTCAGATAACGCATGACAAGGGTCCATGCACTGCTCAGCAGTTGTAAGCTAGCAGGTGAGCAATGATGCTGTTGTACACAGCATGTATGCTACGCTTGCAGTATGAAGCACATGCAGCGTAAAGCGCCCCAGCCGCATAATGTCAGGCTCTGAGACTCACCTCCTGATCAAGAGCTGTGTTTGCTTCCCGGCCATCGTCATGGTACAAAGGCACATCAGCCTCATCAATGACGTGCAGAGGAATGTGCAGCTGCTTGGCAAGTACTGCCAATGGATTGCCATCAATGCCTGTCAGGATGCTACCACCCAAATCTGCCACAGCAGACACATCACCACTCTGCATGTTCAAGCATGTCTTGCTGTTGAAGGCTAGTCACAGAAGGCTGCAATGTCCTTGAGAACTTCCATGATAGACTACGTAGCTTGATGCAACATCATTGGCATCATCATTCCAACGATAGTTTCCAGGTGTAGCTTGATGCAATACCACTGGCAACATCATGTTGACACTAATGCTCAGATGTAGCTGAATGAAATATCATTGGCATTGTTGTGTCAACAGCTCCTTTTCAAACAAAGACACAATGCAGCCAGTACTACTTGCTCTGATGGAATGTAGGCAGCAGGCCACAAGCAAAGCAAAGCTGCTTTGCCCGGCTGCACAGATGCAATGGGAGACCAGCTTCTACATGCACCAACCAGTGTTATGTGAAACAATGATGCACAGTCCATTTGCATGCATCAAACAAGAACTGGACCTTTAGCTGCTTAGTATACACCCGGCCTCCTGGCCGGCCATGACCTTCAACTATGATGACTTTGTACCCAAATGCGTCCAGCTGACGAGCTGCTGCCAAACCTACAAGTCATTCAAGCGTAAGAACACAGCAAGTCCTCATTGTCTTGCAATGCTGCTACGCAACAATGCAATGCTGCTGGTGGCTGGTAAGGTCAGAGTGAATGAGCAGTCCTGCATGTGTGCTGCCTTGAATGCAACACTTCATGCCGGGTACAGGGAGCTGTGCACAGACATTCTAAGCCATGCTGCACACATGCATGCAGCTTTGGGCAGGGACAACATAGTCAAGCTTGTATGCAAGTTGCTTGAGTGGGAGCTGTCAACAATTTTGCGCACGCGGCAATTTTACCTGCCATGCCAGCTCCAACAACAATGACTCTGCCTTTTGGAGGGTGGTCATGGTTGCTGCTTTGTTTTGCAGACATACCAGGCGCAACCCCAAAGTTCATATAACCAGTCTTAGTGAGAAAACGCCACGCAGCAATAGCATATGGTCTGTGGGCATACCCCACTGCAGCAACTGCTTCCTTTTCTGTCAAGTACCTGATGTACCACTGGCCCATGATGAGAACAACAGTCTCAGCACACAGCACAGCTGGACAGCGCACGTCAGCCTACCTGGACACATCTTCACGCCACTTTGCTATCACAATGTTGCGCACCTGTCAAACACACCACCTTTGTGAAAACGTTCTTGCAAGCCAAATGCACGTCGCAAGGTCGCTGCTTTAGGTCAAAATACAACAAACTATGCAATGAGCCATCGACGCCTCACCTGCACATACACTTGCTCATGTGCGCCAGCTGGCAGCAGATCTTCCTCCTCGTCTAGAATAGATTCCCCGGCATTTACCACAACAGCCCAAGCTGTTTCCAGCTCAAGATGAGAGGCTGCGACGGAGGGTACAGAGGCAACATAGTCCTCCCTGACCCGTTTGTATGGTCTTTCATCCAGCTCAAGATTGTCAAATTGTACATAATCTTCGTTGTAGTTAGTAACATGCCGCTCTCGCAGGTGCCGCTTCTGATTAACCTCCTCAACAGCTGCAAGTGTCTTGTGCTGCTGTGTAGACGTGTCTGTGCTTTGCCCGCTTAATTGACGCACTGGATTTGCAGGCGCAATTTCCGCAGCTGCAATAGTCATTCTGCTTCGGTCAGGCTGGTACTCCGCAGACTACGTCGTAGGCACAAAGATCACAACGTGGCTCTCGCTACAACCTGAAGAACAGGCGCATCGCCCGTGTTCAATGCACGAGACAAGTTAAGAAACTACAGATTATGTTTTTACATGTGCAACACCGCAACAATCATCAAATTGCTTGTACAAAGCTGTCTTGGTTCACTGGCATCGTCATTTTTGCAATTCTAAACCAAGAGGCAAGCTTCTTCTTCTGGACAAACGTCAGCGTAAATGCAAATAGCGAAGGCTTCCCAGATTCCTCAAATGACACCCACGGCATCCTTGAGAATACGCAACACGTAGTTTTCCCAGCGCTGTGTCACCTGTGCAGCACCATACACCAATGTTCCAGCATGTTAGCAAATGTGAACACCAAGTGCTATCTGCAGCTGGGCAATGATGCATACTGAGCAGTACACTGCCAAGATGTGTTGTGCCCTGATTGTGACTGACAGCAGAGATGTGTGCTTGGCGCTACAGCAAATAAGCACAGGACTGGTAGCACAGCTTGTCTGCATCAATGAAGATCACCTGGAGGTCTCCTATGCTGTCAGGGTTTATCAGAGAATGTAGATTCACAAACACTTGATGAACGCGCCCGCGCCGCTGATGACAATGGACTGCAGAGTAAAGACAACCAATATACGAACTCCTCAGCCTACAACAAACTAATGCTAATCAGTGGACCTGCTTGCATGATGGCTACCACTTGCTTTAATCACGCAAATGCGTGCAGTATGACAACCACATTTCAGTCTGTGGTGCTTGGGCAAAGGCACCAGTACTGGTCATACTCCATGCAATCCCAGGTAGCACCAGCATTGCTGGGACCTAGTATGCAGCACGCACATGCAAAATGTCTGGCAGCAATAGAAATATCAAAAGTTACCTGCTGGTCCTGGGACTGAGAGACAGCAGCTGCATGATCTTGGCTTGCTTTGCTTTTGTTTCCTGCTCAGTCAGCTCGCCTGGGTTGCTCATGCAGTCAAGCCAAGACTGTTTAGTAGCATTTCCTGCTGAAAGACACAGCATAGAGTCAGTACCTGGCATGTACCTGACAAGACCCAGCAGTGCTATGTGCTGTCTGAGCTTCTCAACTGCAGCGACATTTCATAAGATGGCATACTTTGACACGTTCATTGCAATTGGTGCACAAGAACCCTCTCAATGATCAGGTGCAGCGTCAGATAGACAGTGACGCTGCTCATTGCCTGTGTGAACCCTCTTGAAGGCAGGAAGAAAGTTTGAAGTGTGGCTCAGGCATAGGGAAGCTAAAGTCATCATTGCTAGCTGAGGCAGTCTCTGCTAGACCACTCTTCCTCTTCCTGGAGGCAGAGCCTGTGCCTTGACCATCTACAGCTAAACTGTGGACAATGTTGGCGCTAGCTCGGCTGCTGTGGCAAGGCTGTGCTTGGTCAGTGTCAAGATCCTCCTGTACCAAACCCACCACATGGTATCCATCAGGCATAGGAGACGAATGTTTTACAGCACATTCTGCTGCTTGTAGCCACTCAGCATGCCCTGTAGAGACTATGCTGACTGTGTATAGACTTTGTTCCTGACTGACAGCACCCAAACAGATCAGGTGTGGTTTGCCAGGTCAGCCACAGTGAAAGTAAGCAAATGTGTCTATGCCTACCAAATTGCACACAGTACATGCAAGTAATGTAAAGTGTGCAGCAAGTACCATATGGCAGAAAGCTTTGGCAGTACTTACCGTAATCATGACAGCGTCATAGTTTCTGCTGGGGTTGATGAATTTGTACAGCTTGTCTCGGATGTCCAGCATTGCATGAGACACCTCTTTCAGCAAGCGTTCTCCAGCTCCATCTTGCCCTTTAGCCATCTGCAAGCCAAAGCTGCCATGTCAAATGTTTGCAATTTGAGAAGCATGCCTACATCAGGCAGCTCAGGTACATGCTTGAGACTTACCCTTGCATAGGTCAAATGTACACAGCTTTGCAACCCTCTACCCAAGTGCTGATGAACAGTGCCATCTGCATCATTGTGAGCCTATCTGACGTCAAGCTTGGCTAGATCAAGCTGGCATGAAGCTTGGCTGGTGATTGCAAGCTTGGCTGATCTAAACCTCAAGCAGAAGCGTAGCGTTCTGGAGCTTGACATGAGCTACACAGGGCCTTACTGTGAGGGCATCCCTTTGCCTCAGCTGTTGCACAAGGTCAGCAACTGCTACTTGCCAGCCGAGCAGCCACTGGCTTAGCAAGACTTGCTACACAAACGCCAGACTGGTCATTGGTACTGGTTGGGTGGCCTTTCCCAGCTCCTGCAGCAGCACTTACAATATGGGACATTTTTCTGCACAAATGAGATCACCACATATACAGTGAAGGACAGGGTAAGGTCCCTAGGGTCAATCTAGTGAACTTCTCTTGCGGCGCAACGCACAGCATGCAGCAATGAAGGAGGTTACCAACCTGCAGCACGATCAGCCTTTCAGGCGGATTGTGTTTGCAAATAGGGCACACCCAGCAGATCCCAGCAGCTTGCTCCCCATTGTTGGTCAAGCAGACGGGAAAATCCTGCTGAAGACACCCACAGCATTTGACAGCTCTGTAACCATCCTAGGAGCACCTGTGCCACGTCAAGCAACACTACCTGAATTTCTCAGATTGCATCTGCAAGCACGATTACAGGACAATTTTCTGTTGCAAGGCACTGACAGTCCCACACGACAAACACGCATACTTGCCAGGCAAGACACAGCACAGCATGACATAGCATGGCAGAGGCAAAGTACACGTTGAGGCTTCAAACAACATTGTTCTGGCTGCACCTGACACACCAGTGTTATCTACAAGGGCCAAAGACTGCACAGAGGTGACCTCATGCGGCTTGCTTCTATGCCCACCCTCATGAGCCTCGACAGTGAATGGTGTGTGACATTGCTGCAGGCTGATAGGACACAGCACCTTGTACACGCCCACAGATTCATCTGCTGTAAGCATCTTCAGTTCGACTGCTTCAAAGCCCACCGAGATTGCAAAAAAGCCCGAATCAGGTTTGAGAGCCTTTGCTGTGATGATGTGTGTAGCAAAAGGGTACGGCCGTTGTCGTCATGGGAATTACAGAGCCCATATGTCCATCCCAGACGTTACAACCGGCCAGCTTTGGCTCGCCCAACACAGACGAGGCAGAGGCATCCATATCAATGGCGCCCATCAGCTCTGACACGCCAGTTGCAACAACAGGCAGCTTGGCAATGTCGAGAGAGATCTCCACGGATGTGGACATCGTTGCAAGAATCTGTTTGAAACGGAAAGCAGCGGAAGAATTGAAGGCTGTAATCTCCGTTTCAAACAGATTCTTGCAACGATG
>JAABUP010000932.1_pt1 | contig 62801 bp, 106 predicted proteins | sample 5559201 | NCBI WGS metagenome assembly JAABUP01 (sample SAMN10711887, study PRJNA513373) | rock metagenome | isolation source: Antarctica rocks | place: Antarctica | reverse complement strand
ACATCTTCAGCACCGTCTCGCGGTTCAGTCCGAAAACCCGGGCGGCCTCCCGGCGGCTGTGACCTTCGATGAACACGAATTTCCGAACGGCGGCGTAGATCTCCACGACGAACATCCCCGGCCCCCCCAAAACCGGGAGCCTATCCACTGGCCGGATTTTACTCCGCCCGCGTCAGCACTTCGCCGGCGCTCCAGTGGCCTGCTTTGTCACCGCCCTACACACCTTCGGGAAGATCGTCGAAACGGATCGCCGAAGCATAGCGATTGTGATATATCGCCTCGAGTTCGGCTGGCGTGATCGTGAACACGTCGCGTTTAGTTACGGCATTCGACCCGCACCAAGCATCGAAAGTTGTCTGTGTGCAGCCGTAGGCCGTGCGCCCGCCGGGATCGTCTTTTCTATCGACTTTCCCGCCCTCGTATTTGAGGACAAGCACAAGGGCTTTGGCGAAATCTGGCATGGTTCAGGACTCCACCGTGACGTCGCGCGGCCGGAAAGCGTCCAGCACTTCTTCGGGCGTCAGTTCGACTTCGGTGTAAACGTGATGGATCGCGAGGTGAAGGTCGCCGCAGTAGCTGTTGATCGCGGTACGCAACCGTTCAGGATCCACGTCAGGCACAGCCGCGCACGCGGTCGCGAAAGCCTCGGCGTCGAGGCTGTCTTTGAGGTCGGGTGTCATGGGGATACTCCATATAAAACGGCCGCCCCGAAGGATGGCCGCTACGCATTTCCTAACAGCGAATGGACGTTGTCTCACTGCGGCGACTTGCCAAGCAATGACTGCTTTGCGATGCAGATCCGCTACTTGCTCGACCCCGCAAATCAAAAACGTGCCGAACCTTGACTGCCTTGCCGATCACTGACCGTACTAAACGCTACATTCAGAACAGCGCCTATCTTTGCCTGCCTTACCGATGCGGGACGGTCTCTGACTGACCGCGACAAGCTAATCCCCGCCGTGCCTGCCTTGCTAATCCGGTCAGATACGAGAAGTTCTGATACCTACCGATCCTTGACTAGACTGCCTTGCCTAGCCCAGCCTTGCACTACTTTTCATCTCAAAACAGCCCGCGACTGCTTCACACCTCAAGGCCGTTACACGAAGCGACGCGACGGAACTTGACTTGACTGCCTCGCCAATACTTACGACGCCGTTACGCTCTCACCCGATCTTTGACGGACTCAGCCTAGACTGCCTTACCGATCCACCCCTGAGCTTGCCAGTCTACGCGCTGACTCGCCACGCCACGACAGCCATTCAGTTCAGAACTGTACCTGTCAGAGTCGCGCCGTGCGGCACTAAGCCTGCCTTGCCAATCATTTGATGCTAAGCCGCTCGACGCTGGCTTTGCTTTTCTTGGCGGCGCGTGATTGCCTCTTTGGCCTTGCTCACGAACTCACAAATATCGGTCAAATCTCGGTACCTCTGCTGAAAAGCGTCCAGGTCGCGGGCCGCCGCTTTCAGGATCGCGTCTTGCATCCCGATACTGGCTTTCACGTCGGCGAGTGACCGATAGGAGGTGCCGGCCTTTTCCGAGATGGACAGAAACGCCCTGCTTGTGCCGTCCGTGGCGCTTGCATCCTCGACCCGCACGATACGGATCAAGCTACGGGCTTGGTCGAGGCGGTGTGCTTCGGCCGCCAACTTGTCATCCCATTCGAAGTGCGGGTGCAGCGGGTGCTTCGGTGACCGCGCAGCATCGACGACCGCCTTCGGTACGATCTCACCGCCGTTCGTTTTGGCAATGGCTTCTAGGGCATCGCCGATTACCTGCGGATCAGCGTTCTTGGATGCCTTGAGACGGACAGGCTCGTCATCGCGGAAGTTATACGTCGGCATGATGGATTACTCCGCAGCCATCGCGGAGGGCACGGCGGACGGCATCGGCCCCGTACCCATCGCGAAGGCTTCCCATCCTGCTTCCTCCTTCGCATCGGCAAGATGGAAGGCGCCGAAAACGCCCCTCTTCTCGTTCCGCCATTCGCCGAGGCCGTAGGAGATCCCGGCTTCTTGAATGAGGAACGCCAGCGCTTCGGCGGTCAGCACGGAAGCGTTGAAACGTCCCGTGACCCGGATTGCCCATGTCGTGAACTGCCCGCGGTACGCTAGCGAAGCAGTCTTGTTCAGCCCTGCGCCAACCTTGACCATGTCCTCGCGCATCTCGGGTTTCGAGCCGTAGATGCGGATGAGCGGCATGTCGCAGATTGCGCCGGCGAGAGCCGGTCGAGCACGTACCATATCGGCATCGATCCACAGCGCCGACATGACGGCCGAACGGGCGATGCCCTTGTCCTTATGGGCAGCCGAAAGAACACAGTTCTTGAACCCCATGGCCGGGAACCCGTAGCCGCCATCCATGTCGTAGAGCGAGTTGACGAAATCGCTCTCGGGGTCTCGGGCCTCCTTACCGGCTTTGGTGCCCTTCACCTGTTTCGCCAGCATCTCGCGACGGGCCTTCTCCGACCAAGCGTGAGTGATAAGCGGCGTGTCGCCGACCAACCAAATCGTGAAACGCTTGAACAGCGGCTTGCTCGACAAGGCGATTCGGACGGTCTCGGTATCCCCCTTAGCCGGTTCGGCCTTCAAGGTCTCTTTCTTCGCAGCCATGTGGCACTCCTGCACCGCGTTGAGGCTTTCATGGCTCCCAATGAACCCTTGCCCTTGCGTTTGCAGTTGAGAACTTATCGCGCATGAATTATCTTATCAAGCCTAATAGCTAGAAAATCTCTCACAATCGAGTCTTTCGGCTGCGCCCTCTGCAGAGTTCCCAGCGCCCATGCGAGTGAATGTAGCTTTCGCCCCAGACACACCACGGCTAGAAGCCGAACGCATGTTGACGGGAGCACAGATACGCGCCGCGAGGGCGATGCTGAGATGGTCGGCGCACGATCTCGCGAACCGCTGCGGCCTTTCATATGCTGCCGTCCAGCGGGCCGAGTCCGTAGACGAGATGCCGAACATGCAGACCCGAAACCTTGCTGCGATCAAGGCGACGTTCGATGCTGCCGGCATCCTCTTTCTTGATCCTGGTGACGTGCGCTCGGGCGGGCACGGCGTGAGGATGAAGTGAACCCAGATCACCCAAGGACTCCACCCCATGATCCGCGCCGAACCCGCCGACACCAAGCCCAAGACCCGCGGCATTCAGGACATGGCGCTCGGGCGCGTCGACCTGTTCCGCATGGCGCCGCGCGATCTCACCGTGGACCCCGGGTGGAATTCACGTACAAAGGATTTCGACCCCGCCGACCCGGATGACATCGAACTCGCCCGGTCCATAGCGGAAGTCGGCGTGAAGAGCGCCGTCACCGTCTACATGCGGGCCGGCGTGCCGGTCATCACGGACGGTCACAGGCGGCTCGCCGCGACGCTCTACGCCATGGACGTCCTCGGTGCCAAGATCCAGTCCGTGCCCGTCCAGACCGAGGGAAAGCACGCCAACGAGGCCGACCGGGTCCTGAGCCAGATCGTGCGGAACTCGGGCAAGCCGCTTGAGCCCTTCGAGAAAGGCAACGTCTTCGCCAAGCTCATGGACCTCGGATGGAAGGAAGCCGAGATCGCCGCGAAAGTCGGTTTGACCCGCCAGCGCGTCGCCGACCTCCTCAAACTGCGGGCGGCCCCGAAACCCGTGGCCGACATGGTCAAGGCCGGCACCATCTCGGCCGGGCTCGCCATCGACACCATGCGGGCCGCCAAGGGCGATGATGCCAGAGCAACGGAAGTGCTCGCCGAAGCCGTCACCAAGGCTCGCGCGGCCGGGAAGGACCGCGCCACGGCCAAGCACGTCGAGCGGGCGCCCATGGACCCTGCGGCGAAACTGAAAGCCCATCCTGCCTATGCGGCGGCGACGAAGCGGGCGGCGGAAATCGTTAGGATTGCCGGCCATCCTGCATTGGCTGCCGAGATCGAAGCGGCCTTGGTCTAATGCAGCACTACGCCCGGCGGCTTGACGCCGAACACGTCGAGCCAGATCTCGTTGAAGCAGGTGTCGCACACGGTCGAGCAATCCTCGGGCGCGACGCCAGCGCAGGTCCGCACCGCTTCGGCTGCGGCACGATCGTGATCGCCCGGCCGAAACACACGCCGGCAGCTTGCGCAGGTGTAGGTATCGGCTTGGAGCATGTTAGTGCGACTGCGAAGTCATGCCCATTGGAACGTGACAGCGTCGACCGCTAGGCCGAGGCTGGCATCGGTCACGACGCGATACGAACAGCTTCAGGCTATGAAGCTCTGCAAGACCGCCAGATGCGGCTTATCGGTTACGCCGGACTCGACGCTGAACGCATAGTCGCCCCACCATTGCCCGGCCGCCCAGATCGCATAAGCGGTCCACACGTCGCTGTTGTCCGTCATGAACTTCAGCATGGCGGTCGCCTCGACCTGTCCGGCCGGCATGGCGAAGCCGAATTCCCCGAGGAACAGCTTGAAACCCTTGGATCGCGCCCATGCGGTGATGTCGGCTAACACACTGGAGCCCTTGCCAGCGACGTACTCTTGCAGATGCGAGCCGGAATTGTCGCCATCGAGATATTGGTGGACCTCGATCATGAAGTGGGGATCGGTGAAGCCAGTGAACGCCGCGGCGTTGCCGCCCGTGACGAAGTCGTGCGCGCCGTTCCAGCCAGCGCCAGGCGCCATAATGGTCTGTTTTGCCCCGGTGACCCGGATTCCGTGAACGCACTTGCGCAGCGTCACCTGCCAGTCAGTCGGCGACCATGCCGAGGGCTCGTTCATGACGCCGAACATGACGTTGGAAGCGTCGCGGTAGCGCGTCGCCATGCGCCACCAGAAGTTCGGAGCGTCATCGACGTCCATCTTGGCCCCGGCGCGCTGTCCGTAATTATGGGCGTCGAGGACGACCGTCAGTCCAGCACCTGCAGCGGTCGCCACGATGCGATCGAGCGCCGCGATGTCGGGAGCGGAGAACTCACCATGGTTCTGAGGCTGGACCCGCTCGATCAGGAACGGGATGCGAACGAGCTTGACGCCCTTGGCGGCCCATGGCGTGATCACCCAATCGTCTGGATAGAGGTAGGTCTGCCCCATTGTACCGGGCAGCTTGTCGGACGCGAATTCGGCACTGGCGATGTTGACGCCGGGAAAGGCGATGGGGACGCCTTTCCTCGCCGGAACGGGGACGGACGCCGAGGCTGGCGTCCTGATGAGCGCAAGCCGCTGTTGCAGCATTGCGATTCCGGCGGTGAGGAAGTCGACTTCGGATTGAACTGACATGGTGACGCTCACGGATGCATTGTCTTGTATGGGTTTGGATCGTGGGCAGACTATGGATCGCCAACCGAGGGGGCGCGAACCTTGTAGGGATGGCTGGCAGGCAGGTTCGATCCGGCTTTCCCGTCAGCCCAGCTTTCCCATCCCTCGATTTTCTGCCGCTGGCTCAGCGTCAGTGTCCCGGTGACGAGGATTTGTGCGACCGTGCCTACCCACGCCGATCCATAGGATGGCCACACGCCAATCCCGCCCGCTTGGCTGCCTCCTGGCGGGACCTGGGCAAGTGCCGTGTTGACGTACTGTGTCCCATCGAGCAATACCGTGACGATACTCGATACGTCGATTATGGCTTCCGCGAAAAATTCATTATTCGCCCACGATATGCCTGTACTGTTATCCGGGCCGCCCGCATTGGCGAATGCGGCTGTTGGATTGGCGTAGAAGAGCCGCGCCGTATGGCTGTCCGCCGCGTAGCCAAAGGGAGAGCGGAAAATGCTATCGGTTGCCGCGCACGAAGCTGCCACAAACAGGCCCGTGACGGCTGTGCCTTGCGGCAATGTCGCGCCGCTGAACGCTAGCGATTGCGATCCATTGAAGGCCAGTCGTGGCTTGCTGTTGAGCGTTGTCATCGTGGGCTGACTGGCCGCTGTCGCCTGACTCGCCACGAGTCCGCTGACGCGATCCGTCCACGTCGAAACGGAGCCACCCGCCTGCGTTACGCCAGTAGCCGGGTCCCACCATGCCACCAGCGTCGAGCCGAGGGCCAACGGCGTCCAGAGGAAGCGATGGCGAAGGCTCCGACGCCCGAACATTAAGGGCCGGGGCATCAGGTAAGATCCCCGCCAACGACCCACTCGTTGCCGCCGCGATAGCGCAGCGACAGCGACGAATACTGCGCCCGGCTCGTCAGGCTCGACGGGGTCCTGAGCGTGACGCCCGAGGCGGGGCTCAATGTGATCTGACCGGCGCCGTATTGCAGCACCTCGACCACCGTACCTGCCTGGAAGGCGACCGTCGCGTTCAGCGGCACCGTGACCGCCACGGCGGATGCCGACGTGCATTCGACCACCTCCCCCGCATCTGATAGTGCGAGCGTGTAGGCGGCGCCGGACTGCGGATTGGCCGTGACCCTGGTGACGTCAAGGCCGAGGTTTGAGAGCGCTTGCGCCTGCTGCACCTGCGAGAGGGACTGGATCGCCCCGTAGCCGACGGCTCCCACGATGGTGTCGGTCGCCGTAGCGGTGCGGACCTGCCCAGCGGAGATCGTGAGTGCAGGAAGATTTGCCACGGGTTAGGAATCAGTTGATGGCGATTGGGGTCTGTGGCTGCACGTCGAGCACGGTCGCCGAAATTGCCGTTCCAACGTACTGCGATGTCGTACCGCTCGTGGAGGGCGGCGTGATGGTCACGGCCCCGGACGCGCCGAGGTAGTAGTCAGATCCGGGTGTCAATCCAGTGAGCCCTGTATTCATGCCGGTACGGTAGACGTTTGCGATCGCTCCGGACGCCACGGCGGACTGCACGAAACCGGATGCCTTCTTGCCGGCGGCGCCGGTGCCGGCGTCGGCGTTGCGGGCCGCAGCGGCGCCGGCGTTGCTCCACAGGTTGACGATGGCACCAGCCGCTAAAGCCTCGGACGCCGTAGCGGTCACGACGTCGGCGCCGAAGCCTGCTGGCATGAACGACGGGTCGATGGTACCGGCCGCGTTGGTGGCGACGATGGAGTTGGAGGTCGCCACTACGGCGGCGGCCAAGTCGGTGAGAACGCCGGCGACGCGCTGAACAAAGCGAATGGTCATGGGGATGTCCTTATTAGATGATCGGGATCACGGGATCGGGGGCGAGGTGGATCGTGTGGGCGTCGAGCGCCCATCCGATGAGATGCGAGCGGCCGAAGGTCGGCGGCGCCTGCGTCAGGTTCCCTCCGGGTGCAGCGAAGACTGGTAACCCGGAGATCCATGACCAGAATGCCGCCTGGATGTCGCCTGACGTCACGACCGCGACCGTGCCGCCGGACTGCGCGGCGTTCGTGGCAATCCCGGCGTAGACGTAGCCGGGTTGGGTCGGATCGGCCGGGATCACGAGGCCGGAGCCAGAGAACATCAAGGCCTTGTCGCCAGATAGCACGGCACCCGCCGTGTAGACCGGAATGGCTCCTGGAGGACCTGTGGGGCCGGAAGCACCAGGAGGCCCGGCCGGACCTTGCTCAGCGGCAGTGGTCACGGAGATCGAGGCTTGCCCAACGGCGGCCCCCGTAATTCCTTGCGGATAGAGCGTCGACCCCGCGACCATGCTAGAATACCCATACGGGTTGCACGCCCACCGTCACCAGCATGCCCGTCGCGTCCGTAATCATCGGCTGCGCCAGCAATAGCGACGTGCCAGGCTGGCCATAGCCGCTCATGTCCTGGCGCGGGATGCCGACGGTGGTGCCTCGCAAGACCGATAGCGCGATGGCGCCTGCGGTCGGCGCACCGACGATGGATCCCGTTGGCGTCGCTAACCCGCTGAACGGGACCGCGCCTGATGCACCGAACGGCCGCGGCGTGTAGCGCAGCGTTCCCGACACCGCACATCCCGTGAGGTTATAAGGTACGCCCGCCACAGCCGGAGTCACGACCGTCACGCCGTCGGCAGCATAGACCGCCGGAACAGGCGGAGTGGTCCACACCTGATAGATGAGAGCATTCGATCCAGACCAGTCGTCGCCTACGTAACGCCATGTGGCGGCGAGATAGGCGGGAGATGCAGGTGCAACGGCGGTCATAGTAGTCAAAATGAACCCGCAAAGGTTAGTAGCATCGCAGCGCCCCAGCTCGCGCCGACGATCCATTCAGCGATACTGGACATGTCGGTCGGACGAAGCCGGTAACCGATGATGTAGCTCGGCAGGAAAGCCGCCACGATGATGAGCAGCGGCACAATGTTGAGCAACGAGCCATCACCATCGAAGACGTCGAGGCAGGCCAGCGCCACCGCAAGCGGTAGTAGGAATACCGCTGCCCGCACGCAACAGCCGAACTTGGGACTGCCGAAGCTCATGGCATCGACGAGCCTGACATCCCATCCCGAGCCCATGATCTGCCCGGCCGGTACTGGAACGCCCACGGCTCGTGTGAGGACGGACATCCACGCCGGCAAGGTCCAAACGAGGTAGCCCAGACCCCAAGCTAGCGCGACGGGCCATGCGTCGCCAGCCAGGAAGGCTAGGGCGGCGACGAAGGTCCAGATCCAGTAGGTGGATTTCAGAGGGTGCCAGTTCGGGAACAGCCCGCCACGGACACGGTGGATGAAGGCCAAACATGGCACGAGGGCCGCGAGGGCAAGATCGTGGAGCATTTTGCATCCCTCAAAAAGAAGAGGGCGAGCCGAAGCCCGCCCATCGCGTTGAGGTCGATTGTTACGCTGCCACCTTCACGCCTGCCGCCGCACTCGCCGCGACCGCAGCCTGAACCACGGCCGGTTCGGGCTGTACGGCGGCGCCGGAAGCAGCCACCGCCGTCGGCGCGTTGCCGTCATGCGGAACCGTCGTGGTCACACCCGTCGAGGTATCGCTGTGGGCCGTGGTGCCCGGCGCGACAGAAGTGCCCGTGGCCGGATCGATGCCCGAAGTGCTCGACGCGGCAGGTACCACGATCACCGTGGCGGACCCGGCCGTGGTGACGACGGGCGCGGTCGGGGCCATGGTGGACGAAGCGGAGCCCGAGGATGCCAGGGTCGTATCCGCAACCGGTCCGGTGATGGATTCGATCTTCGACACGATGGCTTCCGCAGCTGCCGGGTCGAGTTCTTCCGCCACCTTCTTTTCGAGGTCGGCGTTCTTCGTGGTGAGGTCCGCGACCTGAGACGCGAGCGCCTCGTGGTCGGACTTTGCCGAGGCAGCGGCGGCCTTTAGGGCGTCGTTATCGGCTTTCATGGTGGTGAGGGCAGTAATGTTGGCCGTAAGGGCGGCATTTCCTTCAGACACCTTGTCCGCAAGATGATTAAAGGCCGTGAGTAGGCGTTCAGCGAAGGTCATGAGATCGTCCAATCTGGTGGAGTGACGTGCTTGATGCTCGCGCGTTGTCCGAAAGTGATCGGCAAAATCCGCAAGCATTTGATCGACGGAGTGCATGAGCAATCCTCCGTTGGTTCTCGGCGAAATGCCGGGAATGGATTGGCCGTTACTCGGTGGCTGCTTTGTCGAACACCGTCGCCAGTGTGAACGTCACGGGCGGGGTAGCGGCAGTGGCGAGGGTAGCGGCGCGCGCACTGATCCTGCCGAGCTTGGCGTTGTTCTCGGCATAGAAGTCGTTCGGCGTGATGGCGTTGAAGTACCAGGCATCGATCGGCTTCGTGGCTTGCACCGCTGTGACGGCCTGGGAGAAGAAGGCATCGAGCCCGAGGTCGTGGATCGCGGATTTGATCTGCGTGCCGGTGAATTGCCGAGGCGGTGGCGGCGCGGGTGGTGGAGCCGGTGGCGGCGGGCCGAACGCCTTGCCGTCATACGTCATTCCCGGCGTGACCTTGGTGCCGGACGGGATCGGTACGATGCCGCTGAAGCCGGCGTCGAGAGAGCCGACGTTCGGGAAGCATTCCTCGAGCGGATGGCCGTCCGGGTGTGGCGGGATAAGGGCCTGGACGATACGGGCGATGATTTGGGCGCCGATGGGGGCGGAACTGGACATGTCGGTCTCCTACCAGCGCACTATGATCAGGCCGCTGTTGCCCGCCGCGCCGGCGATTGCCGAGCCGCCGGAGGCACCCGAGCCGCCGGGGCCGTACCCCGAGCCGCCCGTGGCCGTGCCGTAGCTCGGAAAGGTGCCGAAGCCGCGTGCCGGAATGCCGCCCTTGTTCCAGGTGTAGAGGGGAAGGTTGGCGCTGTAGGTCGGCGGCGGACCGCCCGCTCCACCAGATTGACCCGCGATGTTGAGATCGCCGCCGTTGCCCTGTCCGCCGGGTCCGCCGACCCCATAGGCGTTGAGACCGGAGGGGCCTGCGCCGCCGCCCGTGCTGTAGGCATAGGACCCGAAGGACGACGTGCCGCCCGCTGGGCCTGGCACATTGACCGTTGTGACGGCGGCTCCACCGGCCCCCACCGTAACGGCAATCGCCAGGCCTGCCGTCAAGCCGGATATACGTCTGTAGGCGTAGCCGCCCGCGCCGCCGCCGCCGCCCGCCGTGCCGGCTGAGTTTCCGCTGCCGGACCCGTCCGATGACGGGCCACCCGGACCGCCGCCGCCGACGATCTCGACCTCGACCTGGGTCACATTCGCCGGCACCGTGAAAGTGCCGGACGCGATGAAAATCTGAGTGCGGCCAACGATGCCGTTGGCGAAGATCAGCGCGAGGATGTCGGACGCGACGAGGCTATTGATCCGCCAATTTGCGCTGTCGTAAACAAAGGGCACCCAGCCCGAAACATCGCCCACCGCTGGAGCACCGCCACCCTGACGAACGATGGCTTTGGGACCGGTTCCATTGGCGCTGAACGTGGGAGTCGTGGTCGTGTTCGCGTTTGCGAAATAGACCAGGATCTCCATCCCGGTCGTAAACGCGAAAGGATAGGCCGCTGTCGAAAACAGTGTTGCCGCGTAAGCGTTCGTTCCGGAAGCTGTCCCGAAGGTCCATGTACCGCTGAGCACACCGGCCGGGACACCCGTCAACGTTGTCGGGATGTAGTTCGCATTGCCGCTGTAGGGTGCGATATTGGTCGATGTGATGGCCGTCTGACCATAAGCCAACGTGACGACGGCGATACCGACAAAACCGGCGTCAGGAACGGGTGTCGTCTGCTGTCCCGACGTGGCCGGCGTGCCGTAGTTGGGCTGTACGGTCGCGATACCCTTGCGAAAGGTGTTCGACTGCTGGCCATTGCCTCCCGGCCCTTGGAATGTCTGTCCGGGAACCGATGGATTTTGGAACGTCAGCACGATGCCGCCGGTATCAACGTCGGCGTACCGCGCTTCGATGAGGATGTTGACGGCGAAACCGACCGTGGTCGGCGGCACGAGCGTCAAGGTCGTCGGATCGAGATTGATGCCCTGCTTCAGGATCTGATGCGTGTCGACCTGGAGGCCAGATACTGTCGTGGCCTCCAGGTTTGCGACCTGGTAGACTTGGCCAGGGCCGACAACGACGTTAAGCGATGCCGGGGTCGTGCCCGTGCAGGCGAAGCCCGCGACCGCCGACGAGGTGCCGAGGGCTGCCTCTGACAGCTTCGCAAGCCCCACCATCGCGTCCTGCCCCACCGTCAGGACATCGAGCGACCGCGGGACCTGCCCGAAATAGGTGACGGGCCGATCCATGGTTTACCTGTAGGTTGTGAAGCTCAGTTCGAAATGGCGGTCCAGGCGATGACACCGGCCGCCGCGGTTCGCGCCACGCATGCGAGGATCTCGGCATCGCTCACGGTTGATCGGACCTCGCTTTGGTCCGTGTAGCGAAAGGCGCCGATGTCGTAGCCCTGGACTCCCGTGTCGGTGCCAGAGGCATTCGGGATGCCGCCGCCCAAGGGGCGGAAGGCCGTCACGAAAAGCTGATAGGGCAGTTCAAGAGATCCCCAGCATCCGAGGCCGGGATAGCTTCCGCCGCTCGGTCCACTCAAGGGATCGTAGGACGTGACACCAATGTCGTAGGCGCCCGCGATGTCGTATCCAGCCGCTGGTGCCGGAGCATAATCGCTGCCCGCATATCCCAGGGCGCCGATGTCGTAAGCGCCGCAGTCACCCGCGCTCCACGGCTCGACGATGATCGGGTGACGGCCGGTGAGATCAAACAGCGCCTTGTCGATCGCATGCCGGGTGACGCGAGGCCGGAAGATCTCATCGGTGAAGCGCTTGCGCCAAGCATCGTCGGACTCGCTTGGACGCCGCAGGAAAGTCGTGCCGAAGAACCCGTAGGCGTCGATACCGAGTAGCCATCCGGTTGTGCCGGCGCGCCGTGTACCGGCCCGTACGACCTGACCTTGCGCCCGAGCCCACACCAGCGCGTCCGCGACGCCACCGAGGACGATGTCCCGGATCGGTGCGACGTCGCCGAACCATCCGTGGGGGACGATGCTGCGGAGACGCCGGAGCATCTCGGTGCTGTCGATGACGGCCACGTCAGGAAATCACAAGATTCACGGATTTTGGGGTGTTCTGCGGCGTCCCGACGATATCGGCCGTGCCGCCGTTCAGCGCGTAGGAAGACGGGATGACTTCGCCGACGCCGGTGACACGTTGAGCCACACCGGCGAGGGGAAAATAGCCGACCGTCGCACCTTGCCCGAGCCCGTTGATGTAGAGCCCGAGCGCCGCCGCCACCGCGGCAACCACGTTCTGATGGATGTAGCCGGGGAGGCTGGTAACCTGCATGACGACGTTGATGGGCAGGGTCACGGCCGCATAGACGCCGGTCCTGATGCCGGCCGCCCGAACGCCACTGGTATCGCTCGAGATCACCGACTGTGCCGCAGCCAGCAATGCGGAGGAGATCGCGCCCGATCCATCGTCCACGATGACGGAGACCATCCCGAGGTTCGTGGTGCCGTCGAGGTTCTGGCCCTGCAGCACCGTGGCCGTCATGCCGACCTTGAGATTGGCGATGGCCGATAGGTAAGCCGGGACCGTGCCGCCGCCGCGGCCCTGGACCGCGAGGCCGAACCGATATTTCACGGATGCGTCGGACTCGACGTCGATCCCGTTGGTGAAGGCTGACGGGTTGGTGACCGTGTCGACGCCGAAGGTTTGGGACGCGATATTGGTGATCGCGCCCGCCGCCACATTGCCGTTTGCCCCTGGCGCTCCCGTCGTGCCGTTGGTGACGCTACGGACCGACGCCGTGACGGTTCCGACCTGTGCCGGCATGGCATAGCCGCCGGTCGCCACAAGCGATCCTGGAGCCGCGTAGGACGCCACATAGGCGCCGTTCGACGAATCGGCATAGACCTGGAACCGCTGCGATCCATCGGCCGTCTGCACGGTCGCCCCGACCGGGACATAGACGGTCGCGCCCGAAGCCGTGTAGCGGGCGAACGTGCAAAGCCCCGTCGCGGATTGCGCAGCGAGGCGGGTCACGCCGGACAGCGGAAAGTCCGCTACGAAGCTGTCGACGTCGGTCCCGTAGGACGTCGCCAGCCGGGTCAGCTTGGCAGTGTCTAGGTTTTCCTTCTGCAGCCATAGCGCGACGCCGGCAACGGCTTCCGCCAAGCCGCGCAGCATCGAGCCGATCGCGAAGTTCAGGAACCGGGACGTGATCCGTCCCTGCATCCCGGCCGCGATAGACCCGACGATTTGCGAAAAGCCTTTTGTCTGCAGGGTGCTCAATGCAGACTCCTAGCGGCCAGTCGGCACTTCAAGAGCAATCGAGGCCGTCGTGTTCGACACAGCATTGGTATAGTCGATACGGATCGAACAGAGCCCGGCGGCATCGGCCTTGAATTGGACCGTGATGACCGGCACCGGAACGCGGGCCACTGTGGCCTCGAGATAGATTTGCTGGCGAACGATGGCCTTGATGCCGCGTTCGAGGGCGGTGAGGCCGATGCGTTGCGGCAGTCCGGCCCCATAGTCCAGGTGGAACAATGCGCCATTCACAGCGGTCAGCAAGCGGCGCTCAATATGTTGATTGTCGAGGTCGATCCCGTCTACCATGGCGAGGTCGCCATCTGGTGTCAGGTCAAAATCTCCGTTCCACGGCACATCGAAATCAGGCAAGCGGGAGCCCATCGTTTGCGGTTTGGCCCTTGACAGGGATGGCCAGCTTCACGCCCGCCCTCACCCATGGATCGGACAAGCCGTTCAGCTCGGCAATCTGCCACCATGCCAAGGCGTCACCGAGTTCGCGGGCGGCGTAGCGGAACAACGTCGTGATGCCGTCCGTCTCGACGATCTTGGCGGGCAGGCTGGAGCCGATGTAGGGAACGAGTGGGTCGGCCATCGGGATGATCCCACCTATCTCGTCAGTGCCGTTCCGGTCGCCACCGAAAGGTTGAACATCGCGCGTCCGACCGTGCCGCGCATATCGGCGAGCGTGGCCTGGTCATAGGCAGCCGTGGCGAGGCCCATGAGCGCGGCGACGAGATCGCCCGCGTATCCGGCGGGGTCGGCAGCGTCGAGGCCGCCTGCGGCTCCGGCGAGGCCAGTATCAATCTCGGTTACCAGCGCGTATCCCGCCGACACTAAAGCAGCCTTACGCAACGGTGTCGCGGTCTTGATCGGGGCCGCGGCCTGGACCGATGTCGACAGTAGCGCGAGGTCGGACGTGATCTGTGCCGAGATCATGCGTGGCCGATGCCGCCCTGCCCGAGCGGGACCGAGTTCGCGACATTGTCGGCCGCGACGCCGCTCGCGCCACCGAGGTCGGAACCGATCAAGCTGTCGATCGAGGATACGGTAGCGCCCGATCCGCTTGGGTTGTCGACGGGCGTTAGGGTCATCGACGAATGGATCACGTTGGGGAACTTCTCCACCTTCCACGTGTGCGACGCGATGACGACGATGCGGGCTTCCATCCCGTTGGAATAGGGATAGGGCAGGCCCGAGATCCGCATCTGGTCCAACAGCAGGACATCGTCGGCCGAACCCGAGCCGACGTGCAGCACCTCGAATGAGCGGTCTTCATCGTCCGGCCCCATGGCATCGACGATGCGGTCGCCCCCCGGCAACTTATGGACCCTGAGTTGCTGCTTGCCGCCACCAGGAAGCGTCTCGGGCACCGCGAAATCCGTGAACAGGAAGAGGCCGAGCGCGAGGGCGTCGTTGGGCACGGGGTCAGCCGATCTTCGCCATGACGTTCTGCGCCGTCCCGTTGACGGTTTTGACGAGATCGAAATTGCCGCCTTGTTCGGGATCGCCGCCGTAATAGGCATTCTTGCCGGTGGCCGGCTTCATGCTGATCCTACCATCGGCGTGGTGCTTGGTTTGGGAACCGCTCTGGCCGACCACGGTCACGCTCTTGTCGGCCGCAAAGAAGACCTTGTTGCCGCTTTCGTGCTGTAGCAGCATCTCGCCGGACTGAACTTGCGGAGGCGTTTCGGGCGTCGAGAATTGGCGGTGATGCGCGACCATGACGTCTGGATCGCCACCGTCCTGGTGAAGATCGAAGACTTGGCCATCAAGCTTTTCGGCAGAGCCAACGCGTGGTCCGACGAGGATCCCGAAGCCGTTGCCGACATGAAGCGCCGCGACTGGAACCCAACCCGACTCGATGCCATGAGGCTGAATGATCCCCTTCACGGCGTGGGTCTTCGGATTGTAAGCCGTGCAGACGAGGGTCCACTTCAACTGCGATCGCCCCATCACCTCGTGGACGATCCTTCTCACATGATTTGTGAATTCGTCGACGTCGGTCACGCAGAGCCGATCCCACCCGATCCGACCGGGGTCGTTACGGGCGAATTACCGATCCCCGGCGGGCGGGGCGGCGGCAGGGGCGCAGTATTCCGCGTCGAGCCGGTGTCGTCGGTGCCGGAGCGGCCGGATTTGGCGATCTTGCCCTCGACCGTCATCTCGGAGCCGTTCCACGAAGTCGTGATCGTGACCGAGTCCACATCATAGAGCTGATCGAAGATCGTGCCGGTGCCGCTGAGGTTCAATTTCATGCGCGGCGTGACCGAGAGATCAGTCGGCGCCTCGACTGTGACCGAGCAGTCGTGGCGGATGGCGTCCTTGAGACGCGAATCCGCGATCTTGTCAACCTGGGCTTGATTGCGGCCATTGTGGTGATGCTCGACCGCTACCGTGTCCGACCCGATGCCGCCAGCCTGGGCCATACCGTCATAGTGCTTCGCGTCCTTGTGATTCCAAGAGCGCACAGCCATCGCGTGCGGCTTAGCGGCCGTCATATTGCGCTTCGTGGTGAGCGCGGTGCACGTGGCGACTCCCACCCGCCCTTGTCCATCTGGCGGCACCCACTGGACGTCGTAGGTGTTGGCGTCGGTGCCCTTCGGCTCAAAGACGAGATCCGAGCCGTCGACGTACCAGCGAAAACCTTCACGACCAGCGAGGCGAGACAGGATCTCGTGGTCGGAAAAGTTCAGAACGTGGTGGACCGTGTCCTGGTCGTAAATCTTCCCAGCAAAGTCCTGCCCCGCCGTGACCGCCGCGTTCAGTCCATGATCATGCGCGATAGTCGAGACGATGTCACCGGACTTCTGGTTCTTGAATTGCTGCGAGCGACGCTTTTCCGTGAGGGTCGCGCCCTTGTCACGGCCAGATACGGACACCGTGCATCCATCCCAATTGATCTTCGGCTCGTCGACGCGGCCGGTTATGACCGAGACTGGATCAGTGCCGTCTAGCGACATCAGAACTTCGACGTCGACCGGCTGATAGTCGGCCCATTCGGCATAGCCGTAGCCGGCCGATGCCGTCTCATCGACACTCAACTCGGCAGAGAACGTATCGGATGATCGCTCGCTCTTGCGCGTGACGGTCGCGGTGAGGCAAGGCAGCATCGCACCCCCGAGCGACAGCCACACGCGCGGGTAACGCACGTGGAATAGCGCGCTGGCGTCGAGGAAGGCCATCAGGCAACATCGCTCAAGGGCGTGCCGGGCGAGGTATAGTGTCCATGCGGGTCTGGACCCCCCATGCTGTTCGGAAACCGCATCGCCGTGGCCTGATGTTTCGTGACGACTTGGGCGATCTTCTTCCCGTCGAGGTAGATGTGATGCTGTTGCGGCCGGGTGTCGTTCATCGCCGTCGTCATGTTGCCGCTCGCCGGGGCGCCGGGGCTCACCTTGCGGGGCGGAGGAGCCGAGACGGTGGCGGCGGGACGGCCTGCCGATACGCTTCCAGAAACAGCCGACATGCCGCGAAGCGTGCGAGCCGTGAAGTTGTCCATGCCGGTGCGGGAATTGTAGCCCTCCGCCCGCTCGAACTGCGACGCGCCAGTGGCGGCGCCGAGTGCCGAGCCGGAGTTGAGGTAGCCGAGCGCGCGGTTTTCGGAACCGTGCAATTCGCCGAGCGCGTGGCGGAGCTGCCCGTCGAAATCGCCGGGAAGTCCGGCCTTACGAGCGCCGAGCCATTGCCCGATGCCGCTCGCGCCGATGCCGTTGACGGTGGAAGGACCGCCGCTCGCCTCGACGTTCATCCACCGCGAGACAAGCGCCTTGGCGCCGAGTTCGGAGACGCCGCCCTTCATGAGCACGTCAACCGCGTGAGATTGATGATCGGTCGTCCACCAGCCGTGCGTGCCGGGGTTGATGGGGCCGCCCCCACCTCCGCCAAATCCGCCCCCGCCTCCGCCGTAGCTGGCGTTGGTGAACCCGCCCCCGCCACCTCCGAACCCGCCACCACCAACGCCGCCCGACAGCGCCACGCTGGCCAAGGCCCGAGCCGCGCCCATGGCAGTTTGTGTCAGAATGTCGAGGGCAGACCGAAGCCCAGAGGAGCCAGTGCCGAGGCCGGCGAAGTTTTCGTTAAGCGCACTGGACCCACCGTTCAGCCCGTCGAACGATGCCTTAACGATGCCGGTGGACGTGGTGAGCTGGCCGAACTGCCAGACGTTCAGTTCTTCCTGCTTTTGCAGCAGCCCGAGGCCTGCGGTCGCGCGCTCGATCGCTCCCGACATGTCGATGCCGGCAGGAAGCCCCAGCCGTCCGGCAATGGCCGTGGAGGCCTGCCCGATGACGCCGGAAGGTTTGAGACCTGGGATCGGCGCTCCCTCTGCCGCATGGGCGCCCATATCGAATGGATTATGGTCTTTCCAATAGTGGCGAATCGCATCGCCCATGACGGCGTCATGTGCAAGAGAAGGGTCGACTGGTTTATTGTCGGTTTCGGCGCGCTTCAACTCGCCGGGCATACCTTCTGCCAATTTGTAGAGCATCAAAGCTAAGGGTATCGTACCCCCTATCAGGGAAGCATAGCCGGGAGATTGACCACCGACGCCACCACCCGACAACCCTCCGACCCCACGCCCACTCAAAGCCGCCGCAGCTTCTTTCAAAGCCAATGCGGACGCATCGAGCGCCGTAGCGGCGCCCGACAAAGCAGCACCTCCACCACCGAAACCGAGCATTCGCGCGGCGCCGTAGCCGGTTAGCCCGAGCGCAGCGACGCCGGCTCCCATCGCCCCCACTTTCGTGAGGTCCGGATGAGCTTCCATGGCCTGAGCGAAGGCGTTGATGCCCGATGTCAGTTTCGTGAGAACCGCGATGGCGGGGTCCACCAAAGGACCACCGAGCGCTGTCAGAAAATCCTCGGTCTTCTTGTGGAGAGCGTCCATCTTGAGGACGGGGTCGGTGTTCTGCAGGATGCCAGCGGCATCGGTCGGCACCTTGTCGCGAAGGTCCATCTCCTTTTGGAGCTGAAGGCGCGTCAGAGGTTCGAACACCATACGCATCATTGCGCCGGTACTCTTGTTTGATCCGATCTCATTGACCATTTCGGCCATTTGTTTCTGATTGGACGGGTCGAAACCGTGCTCACGCAAACGGTCTAGTTTACCCGCGCTCCAGTCATAGACGTTGGCCATCATACCTTCGGCGAAATGGCTGTTCGCCTTAAGATGCCAGCTTCCTTTCGGGTCCTGGAAAGTATCGTCTTTGTCGGTCAAGCCATACTTCATCAGACCTTGAACGGCATCAGAAGCAATGTGGCCTCCAGCGTAAGACTTGAGTGCCATGTAATCGGCGTTACCCATTTTGCTGTGCTTCATGATGTCGCCCATAATTGGAGCGACAACCGTAGCCATTCGCATGTCCCAATTCTGGGCGGCACCGCCAGAGTTGTTTGTCAAGGCGAAAAGAGCATTGCCATCAAACAGACCGCGCGAGGCGATCATCGTTCGAATTGCTTCTGTCGTATAACGCTTGACGTTGGCTTCGCGCTCTTCGGGCGTTTTACCCATCTGCGTGACGCCGAGTTCTTCAAGACTCCGTGCAAGGTTCAATACTTGCGTGCCGCCGTTGAACTTGGAATGCAGCCCTTCGGCCTTGACCGACTGCATTCCCATTTCGGCAGTTGAGAACGCGCCCAACAGCTTCATCGACTCGGCGAGGTCGCCCGTTGCTTTGTTCAACTCCAAGATGTTTTTTAGGCTGTCCGTGGCCGACGCATTTGGATTTGCCCCGGCATTTGCCCATGCGGCTTGCGTAGCTTCACCGACCTGGGCATCGGAGAATCCGGCGCCATTCATGCCGGACGCCCAATGCTTAAAATCGAAGCCGGCCTCAACCCCCTTCTTGAGAAGCTCACCGATCACCAGACCGCCGACGAGCGGCGCCATGCCACCCCCGCCCTGGCTCATCCCGAGGTGAGCGCCTGGGATCGCCATGCCATGCGGGCGGAAGTGGAAGCCGCCATGCGCGGCGTTGTTCTGATCGTGCGCAGCCATCGTGCGCGTGCGCAGCGATGCGCCACCGCCGGTCACGACGGCCTGTCCCACACCTGAAACGGGTGCCACACCGGCCGCCCGTACCGAAGCCGCGGCGGCTTCATCGGCCATGCCCTTCATACGAAGGGTCGCAGCCTCAAGGGCGGCGTCGAGCCGTCCGATACTGCCGAGCGCCGCATCAACCGAGGCGCTGGCAGCATCGCTCAGGCCCGTCCACAGCCCCGCAGACGCAGCCTTGACGGCGTCGAACTCGGTTGTCGCACCTTTGGATAGGTCACCGAGCGCGGTGAGGGCGCCGCTGACGGCCGCTTTGGCGTCGGCGTCGAGTTGCCCGAAGGCGCCACTCGCTGCCAGCTTAACCGCATCGAAATCAGCTGTCGCGACCTTGGACAGATTGCCCATGTCGGTGACCGTCGCGGCGATAGCCTCGCCGCTCTCCGTCTTCATGGCCGTGAAGGCGCCGGCCGATGCTGCCTTGACGGCGTCGAAGGCCTTGTCGGCGCCGAGCCCGAGACGATCAAAGTGCGCCGTCATCTTGTCGACGACGACGCCGGTCATGCCGACTAGCGCGTCAAGCTTCTTGCCCTCGCGAACGGCGAGGTCGCCGAAACCGAGTTTCCTGAGTTCGGCCTGCGATGTCTGGACGGACTTGTCGAACCCCTCTAGCCCCGCGATGATCTTCCGCAGCTCGGGCGAAAAATGATCGAGGAGGGTGAGGGATGCGCCGGTTGCGAAGACTTCACTCAAGGGCGGGATCCTGGGGTGAGGGTTCGCACGGCGAGTTCAGCCAGCGCGACCGCGATCTTGGGTTCCGTGAACATCAGGGCGGGTCCTAGGAACGGTCTGGCTGGCATCCGTGAGGTGCCGATTTCATGCAGGACGGCGAGATCCGACGTGGACCCCACGACGCCATGGACGCCCCCAGGAATCGTTTCCGTCTCGCTTGAGATGCTGTCTTTCAGTTCACCCGTCCGTTCCAGCGGGTGCGGGGTCGGATAGCCGAGACGCTGCTTTTCAGCGATGGTGCTTTCGGCGAGCGCAGCCCATCCGGGCTGTTCTACGCCGATGAAAGATCGGGCTTCCACGGCCGCAGCTTCCATGCCGAGCCGGACCTCGCGTTCGAGGCCGAACTTCAACGCAAGTTGGTTTCGCTTCAGGCCAGCGATCACGTCGGCGAGGGGTGTCATGGAGTGCCATCCCTTAGTTCTGGGACGAGAGGTAGACGCGCCGCATCCATCGTGTGACCGTTCTGCGGTCCGAGAAGCCAGGACACGCCAACCGGCGTGATAGCGAACTCGGCGTCTACTTCAGGATACAGATAGGTGTCGTTCATTCCTGCCGGCATCCGCTCACCGCGATCAACTTCGGCTTTCATGCCTCGCACCGCGGCCCCGAACATGGTGACGGCGAACTTTTCGGCCTCGGAATAGGACGAAGAGGTGAGGGCGCGGACTGACGCAGCGGCAAGATTGACCAGTCGCGGTGCAACTCCTTGAAACTTGTCGTAGGTATTTGTGTCAGTAGTATCAATCTCAGCCGAGAACGATTCAAACTGATTTTGAGGACCGCAGGATAAACCACCGTCCAGACCTACAATACCTTTCCAGGAAAACTTCTTTCCGATACCTGGGTCATCACGTTCTTGAACGAACGGGTCAGCTTGCGCGACCTTACCGCCACCTTCGCTGATGGCATCAGTCAACCGATGGCGAAACTCGGTGCATGTGAGCAAACTGGCGTGAACGGTCGTTGCCGACAGAAACACAGCCAGGGTCGCGGCAATTGATAAGCGCATGGCGTTCCCTCCGATGAGGGAACGAAGGAAAGCACCGATAGGAGCGCAGCGCTAGACGGCCTATGCGCCATGGTTGACTCATTCCAGCCGCAAATGCCATGTTTCCGCCCCTATCTCAGGGAGAGAGCCATGCGCTTTACGGTCGCCGCCGCCATCCTTCTGATCGCCTGCTCTCCGTCGCTCGCGCGATCGAAGCCAGCCTGTCACGACGCGGGTGGGACTTACGTCAACATCTCGGGCCACGTGATCCAAGACCCCGCATGCGTTTCGCCATCGGTCCACCTGCAGGGTGAGTCGGCGATATGCAGGGATGGTTCGCATTCAATGTCGGAACACCGACGCGGGACGTGCTCGCGCCACGGTGGAGTAGCGCAGTGGGAGTAGCTTTGCGCCTCACGCAGCGTCCAGCGCCATAATCAGCGCCTCTCGAAATCTGATGGCGCCGGCATCCCGAATGAGAGAGCCGATCTCAGCGAAGCTATCGCCGAGATTCTCTTGAAGGCGAGCGACCGCCGCGACCGCCGCATCCTTATCCCGACGCTGCTCTTCCCGCCACCGCTCGTCTTCCTTCGCCTTGGCTGTCTCTTGACGCTCAACCCGCTTGCGCTGAGGTGCGGGCATCTTGGCGACCTCGCGAGCCTTGCGCTCGCTCGCCTTGGCATCCTTCACGAGATCGCGAAGTTGATCGAAAGTTGGGGCTTGCTCGGGGGGCTTCGCTAGAACCTCCTCTCGGATTGCTTCTGGGGTGGAGGGCGCGGCGAGGAGATAAACGGTTCGCTGAGGTAAATGCGAAACGCGTTTCGTATTTTCCCCAAAGCGCTCTGTGACCTGCATCATCTTTTGGGCGTTGCGGACTCCAAAGTTGAACTCCTTCTCCACCCATTGCAGGAAATGGCCGTGACCGATCCGCTCTCGTGCATCAAGAAGGCGTCGACCGATCGCCACGGAGGTTTCAAGCGCCGTGGTTTCCAGGGTGGCATACTGCTCACGGACCCAAACGGCATCGGCTTTCGCCGAAACCGCCTGCTCTTCGGTCAGCAAGTCATAGGAGAATGACGTGCTGGCGATTTCCTGAACTCGGATCACGATCAGGCCCTCGCCTCTTCGCCGAGAGTGCGCTGACTCGGTGCGGGCCGAAGGGTCGGGTCAGGGTCGTCCCCAGCCTGTACGCCACCTTTTCGGATTGTGGCCTTGTAGGGCGTCCCGCGAAGCGTGATGCCGACCTTCCCGGCATCGCTCGGCCGAAGAAACGTCAGGGTCCCATCCTCGTAGAACTTGTTCCAGGCTGCCGCCACGTTCCTCATGTAGAGGATCGGATCACCAGAACTGGACGTGGTCTTCCGAAGATAGTCGTTGAGGGCCTTGCGTGGATCGTTCTTGGTCATCCCGTCTTCGTCGGCGGCAACACTCCAAAACCGCGACGCCTTGTCCTGCTGATGCTTGAACGTTGCTAGCCCGACCGCAACCACCGGCCCGCGTCGAAACGCCGCCTTCATGCCGTGATGAGCATTCCGGACGGCATCGAAATAGAGGCCGGCGATCTTGCCCCATTCCATCATAGAGTCGGCGATACGGTCATTAGATCCGCTAAGTTCAGGGTCGGTGTGGACCGATAGGCGGCGGAAGCCGCTTTCGATCCAGCGAAGGCCGGTGGCAAAGGCGTTGACCTCGGGCTCCGATAGATCAAGCTTCGCGGCCATATTCATGGCACCCAGCGCGTCATGCGGGGTGCGGCCACGATGCCGGTCGTGACGCCCATAAAACTGGCCCACCTCCTCTTCGGAGGAAACCACCGTCTTAAGGATCGTCAGGACCGCTGGCTTGTCGGCCTTGACGATCGCGGCGAGCGTGTGTTGCCCGTTAATCAACCTCTGCTTACCATTCAGAATACAGAAGTGAATCTGCGTGCCCGGTATCAGGCGACCTTTTGTGATCTCAATGGAAAGTCTGCGAACGTGCCATTCGGCCCGCTTACGCTGCCTTTCGTACAGCGCGTTGCTGAGCCACTCGATAGCCATCGCAGGATTGACGATGGCGACTTCTACTGTGGGAAGTTTCATGGTTCTAGTCCTCATCAGCGCCGGCCCGCCAGGCCTGAAGCGCGCAGGTGGTCGTTGTGCGACCAACCGGGCTGATGAAGCTCGGAAGCGTCGCGCTTTAATCCCCACTGGCGATGGGGAATTTCGGTGTTCGGTCGTTCAGCCCAGCGGGCACCCCACCGCGCTCAGCACCACGGCCGCGCGGGTGGAGGGTTGCGGGGCATCGGGCCAGCCGGCGAGCGGTCGGCCGGTGTACGGCTGCCTGAAGTGATAGTCGGCGCCGGGGTTGTTCATGTGGGTGCAGCCCTCGATGCCCTGGGCCAGCCGGACATCGTAGCCGGCCATTTCGTAGGACAGCATGCGGTGCTCGTAGTGCAGCCAAGCCTGATAGCTCTGCACCAGGTCCATCGTGACCGGCACTGCGGCTTGCGTGGGCTTACCCAGGATGGCCACCGAGCCGCCAATGAGCGGCAAGGTGGCGAGGCCGCGGAGAAAGCCGCGGCGATCGTGCGGGGCCATCTCAGGCGGCCAGCGCGAGGCGGTTGACGGCCCGGACGCGGACCACGGTGCTGATCACCGCGTTCTCGAACTCGCCGTAGCGGACACCGAGGAACGTCTTGACCTTCGCGGTATCGATTCGACCGGCGATTTGCTCGGTCACGGTGACCGTGAACTCGTCACCCGCCAGCTCCTCGGTCTCGCGGCGCTTGGCCTCGGTCTTGAGGACGTCCAGCTCGGCCGTAGCGGCCTTGGCGATGGCATCGGCGCGACCGAGCGCATCGGCAAGGGCGGCGTCGGACAGGTTGTGGAAACGGGACGGGGCTGTGGTATTCTTGGAGGTAGCCATTGCGAGACTCCAGAGGTTCGCGGTGGTCAGGGCTGCCTTGGTGGTGGAACACCTTGGCGGCCCGTTGTTTCTGTGATATCGCGGTTCCTATGGCTAGTCAATCCCCGATATCAAAGAAAAGGCGCGGACCTGCTCCGACCGGATGGGGAACGGCTATCTTATGCCGTCTGCGCAATGAGCAGCTCGCCGCCCTCGACGCCTACCTTTCCGCTCTTCCCGACGCTCCCTCGCGTCCCGAAGCCATCCGCCGCATCCTCACCGAGGCGCTGTCGGCAAAGGGCTTCCTGCCCGTCTCCCGTCGAAATAAGGCCTGACATCCGTGGCAGGGTCGCTGTTGGACCGCATGCGAACGAACCCGCGTGGCGATTGGACCATTAAGGATGTGGAAACCCTCTGCCGCCAGCATGGCGTGACTTGCGAGCCACCTCGTGGCGGCGGGTCGCACTACAAGGTTTATCGTGCCGGCCACGCATTCAATCTGACGATTCCGAGACGCCGGCCGATCAAGCCCGTTTACATCCGAGCCCTCGTTGGGCTCATATTGACGATCCTGGATGAACAAAACCGATGAACGAGTACCGGATCACAATCGAGACACTGACGCCCGAAGACGGTGGCGGCTATCTCGCTTGGGTTCCTGATCTCCCCGGCTGCATGTCGGACGGAGAAACGACGGAAGAGGCTACGCGAAATTGCCGGGAGGCGATCGGCGAATGGATCGATCACGCCATTCGCCATGGTAAGCAGATTCCAGCCCCCACGTCAGGCAAGGCCTACGCCTGATCACCCGTCATCGCCAGACCACGTCCCTTCGTCGAAATCGTATGTCTCGCCGGTCTGCATCTCGCGGAAGATGACCGCCCATGCCATGGACTCGTGGGGATCGAGATCCATGGCGACGTCGAGCGGGACCCCATTCTTGACGAGCCAGAGGGCTTGTCTCAGACCGGGGTCGCTGCTGAGTTTTTTGCCGGGTCCTCTGCCTCCGCACCCGAGGCGTCCGCCGTCTTATCGAGGCCCATCAGCCGAACCCAGGCCGTGCCGGCCGCCTGCATACCCTCGTTGTCGAGGACGTTGAAGACGATGTCGAGATCGATCTGGGATTTCGGTGCCGGATAGACGGTGCCGTCGATCTCGCGGACGCACGCCGCCACCATGGCGTCGCCCATGATCGACATGGAATCGCTCTCGACGATGCGACGCACGGTCTGCATCTCGGCCGGACGCAGCCGCTTCACCGAGATCATGCGGCCGAACGTGTCGGCCTCGCGCTCGACGGCGTCGTATCGCGCCTTGACGGTTTCGGAGAACGTCGCCATCAGGCCACAACCACCTTCTCCGAAGCCATCCACTCGACCGTCATCGGAACGACCTTCTCGCGGGTGACGTCGGCGTCTTCGGTGAGGAAAAAGACCGCCTTCTTGTACTGGTAGCGGGAGTATGTCCCGCCATAGTTGCGCGTCGTCTGATTGATGTAGCCGGGCAGAAGGTCGCCGCCACTGTTGAACAGCGCCACGAGCTGCAGAAACAGGTTTTCCAGGTTGGGATTGGTGCGCTTCAACGTGAAGTGACCGCCGTAACCGTCCGGGATGTAGCCGAACAGCGGCGGCGCATTGTAAGGCATCGACTTGATGTCGTGCTTCTTGGCGCTCGACTTCCACCCCTCGACGATGCCGAGGTCGACTGTGTTCGATGTGTTGTTGTCATAGAGACCGATCGCATAGTCACGACCGACGCTTTGCCGATTGATCGCCACCGCGACCTCCTAAGACTGAGATGGGATGGGATTATCAGAGCAGTTGCGAAACCGAAGGCGGCGTTGCCTGCGACGTCACGGTGACGGGGACATTACCGCCGCCCGCCAGCTTGATGACGAAATACCTGACTGTATTCAGATACCGTACGGCGCAGAACGCGAACAGGAAGCCCATGGCCTGCAGCGTCAGCGGGTTGTTGGTGAGGTCGCAGACGACCGAAAAGCTGTCGATCTTGCCATACCCGCCCGAGCCGGAGTCAGGGTCCACGAGGCCCTGAAAGAAGTTGTCGAGCAAGTTCTTCGCATCGGCGCGCGTCGGATCGTCTGGACGGGTCGATTGCAGGCGACCAACGATGCTGCGGGCCGGGCCGCCGTCGATCGACCTGATCAGAAAGTTCGTGAGGCGGGTGTATTCCACCCCGTTCGCAGCCGTGTTGCTCGACGCGTTGCGGCCGGTCAGGAAGGTGAAATAGTCGGCGTTCAGCGCGCTCGACTTGCCGATGAGGTCGATGCCGCCGACCTGAGCGTTGGCTTCGTCGGCGTCCGAGATCAGCACGCCGGACGACGACGTCTGCGTGGCGAGAACGGAGACGCACGGCTTGTTGATCGGCGATAGCTCGGGGCTGAGATTGCCGAGGCGGCCGATGGCGACGGCCTGCGGCGAAGCCAGGCGCGAATAGCCGGCCGTGTCGTCGTAGACGGTCGGCCAGTCTCCCTGGAGGATCCAAATCGAGGGATCGTCGATACCGAAGGAGGCTCGAGTCGCCACGGCACCGAGGATCGTGTCGCCGACCGCCGTAGCAGTAACCGGGAACGCGCTTTCGGAGATGCCGAAAGAAAGCTGCGCCCCCCAGGTCGAGGGATCGGTCACATCGCACAGGGCGAAAGCGTCAACACGAGCCCTGCGGAGGGCGTACATGCCGGTCCTGGGCTGGGTGTCCTGCCCCACCATGATGGCGGAGTTGACGCCGCTGGCGCCGTCCGTGCCACCGGTGAGCAGGATTGCGACGCCAAGGGTCGGCGAGGCCGTCGAGGTGCCGGGCGTGAAGACGATGTAGCGCGAACGGCCCTGCTGAAGGGTGCCGACGTTGATGGCTTGGGCCAACGCAGCCCAGAAGCTCTGAACGGGCGTATAGCTGCCCGCCGTGAAGCCAGCGCCGGAACCGCCACCCATCAAGGTGAGGGTAAGCCCGCCCGCGAGATAGCCAGATCCGTTGGTGAAAGCCGGCGAGCCGAGGCCCCACAGCAGCGTGAGGGTCGCGTTAATGCCGACACCGGACGACGACGTCTGCGTGCCATAGGACGCCAGCGTGTTGCCGCTGGTGATCGCGCCGGGATTCAGGACGGTGAAAGTCGTGACGACGCCCCCGGTGCCGATCGCCGTAACGCGGATCTGCACGCCGGCCCCGAAGGTCACGACGTCGCCGACCGCGTGGCCGGTGCCGCCCGAGCCGAGCGTCTGCGTCACCGATACGAGGCTCGGCTGGACCGTCGCCGCGACCCCACCAACGCGCTGGGGACTGGACACCATTGCGGTTGGCACGGACGTGTAGCCGGTGCCGGGCGCCACGGTCACGGACTGCAGCGCCTGGGCAATGCCGTCGAACCGTTCCGGGGCGCGCCCAGGGAAAGACACGATAGCGGCGAAACAGCCCGCGGCAGCCGAGGCCTGCAGGGTCAGGCCGATGAGATTGCCGCGCGTGCCGCTGTAGCGCGTCGTGGCACGACCGGCGCCGCCTGGAATGACCGCGAAAGCCGCCGTGTCGGTTCCATCGGAAACGCGGATGCCGCAGAAGCCGACCGCGCCACCTTCCTTGCGGGCCGTCTGGACATAGAACGGCAGATCATAGGTCCGCACCTGGGGCGTCCCGTACACGGCCGCGCAATCGTCGAGCGTCGTGAAATATTGGGCGGAGTTGACCGGCCCCCACGTCCCCACACCGACCAGGCCTTCGATGTTGGTCGGCACGCCCGTGATGAACGGCGTCGGCAGGATCTGGTCGACCAGGACACCGGGATTGACGATGCCTGCGAGATTGACCGTGCCGTCACGAAAAGAGGACATGAGAGATCCTTACGGGCGTAGGGCGATTCAGGCGCTGGGATTGTCGGAAGACGTCGCGACCGGCTTCATCGGAAGCGGGACGACGGTCTTGAGCGGAGGCGCTGGCATGGAAGGGGCCGGGTCCGGATCGGGTACTGCCGGCGGAGCGAACGTCTTGACGACGGCATTGGCGTTCGGGCCGCTCAGGACAGCTTTGATCTCGGCGGAATCGGTGATGTGATAGCCGGGCGTCCGCGACCCGAAGGGCCGCGTCACGATGAGTTCGTACATGGGAGATTGCCCTCAGAGGACGGTGGTGATCGGCTGGCTCGCACCCGCATCGAGCGTCACATCCACCGAGGTGACCTCGTAGGCCGGGTACATCTCGACGGTGTCGAACGTGACTTGCACGGTGAGGTCTCGGCGCCATGCGAGTTCGAGTTGGTTCTTGTCAGTCTGCGTCGTGCCCTTGGCATCCAGCAAGGCTTCGGACGTGTCTGGCATGACGATGACGAGGTTCTGCGCCACCGCGACGCGAAGCACCCGCGCCACCACGGTCCGGTCGGACGGGTTCGGCGCCCAGACGCCCAAAATGACGTTCTGGCTTTCCCGGTCGATGGTCCTACCCATCGTGGCCGGCGCGCCGATGCGAACCGTGATGGATGGGCCGGAGGTCAGGGAAACCGTCGATCCCGATACCGCAGCACCTTGGATTTGCGCCGCGAGCGCCGCCGCCACGATCTGGACGGTGTCACCGGCGACAGCAAGGTAGGAATAAGCACGACCACCGACGATCACGGTGGCATATTCACCAAGCGTCGGCGTGCCGGAAAGCGTGAACGACAGGTCCGACACGACTGCCGACATGCCGTGGACCGGCGCCACGATCACGCCATCGCTGGACCCACTGAGCGGCACCGGAAGCTTCGACGTCGAGGACGGGACCGAGTAGACCGTGACGAAGGTCGTGCCAGCTGTCAGACCGCTATCAAGGTCCCCGGACTCGACCCAACCTTGGGCAATGTCGATCGGTTTTCCCGAAACAGAAGGCAACGATGTGCCGTTGGGATAGCAGGCCGCGATGGCGATTTGCTCGATCGCGTCGGTGACGTCGGTGATGTCCGCGCACATTTCACTGATCGCTGGCGTGCGCGGCCACTCGATGCTGCAGGACCGAGACAGCCGCCATCAGGGGAAAACTATGATTTCCGGGTTCCAGCCAAGCTGTTCCGATTGAGAGGGGATCACGCTTCACGGACGCATGGGCGAAAGCCACGAGCCTCCCTGAACGGGCATCTCCCAAGAGCCCTTCCAACATCTCGACGAGTTCGCCGTAAGGCTCTCCGGTCGGTAGCGGGACGGTGTTTCCGGGAAGGGCAATGACGTTCTCGGTCATCCCTGATTCTCGGCGAGCGTCTTGCCGACAAAATCTGCCAAGGAGATGCCGCGCGACACGGACAAATGACCGTGAGGCATGACGAGCCAATCCAAAGCGGCGATTGCGGCACGAAAGACGCGGCTATCGGCACCCGTATCAGCTTCAGCAACCCGCTTGGACAGTTCCGCCCGCTCATGGTCCAGGCCTACGATGCGGATGATCACATCCGCTTCACGCTCCGTCATGGCGAAGTCGGCATGCATGTCGAGCGAAACTGTCGTGAGTTCACGTGTCGTTCGGACGTTGACCTCGCTCACGCCGCCCAAAGTGACACCATCAACCGTCAGTTTCCCGCCGGAAGCGGCCTTCAGATCAAGACTGACTTTGGGCGCCGCGTATATTGGCATGACTTAGTTCTCCAGCCTCACGGCTTCCAGCCGGTACCCGATCGGCGTCCATCCGGCCGCACTGACCTGATGCCGGATTCCCTCTTCGTCCGTCACGATATCGCGGTCGTGGATCGTGCCATTCGGGGCTGCGGATTGCGGCAGATAAATCCGCCACCGGCTCGGGCCGGGCGCGTCGGTTGGGGTCTCACCCGTACCCGTGGCACGGCCCGTTGAGCCGATCATGGCGCATGGGATGCCGATGACGATGTCGGTCTCGCCGGCACCGGATGGCACGACAGCGGTGCTGACGCCACGGTAGCGCCCGGTGCTGCCTGGCTGACTTGGCAGGCCCTGGGCTTGCCCGCCCGCCACGTTGCGCTCGCTGTTCGACCGTGAGACGGTAGCAAGTCGGTTGCATTGTACCGCCACGACGGGGCGGAGCGGCGGCATGTCGGCGATGAAGAATGTTCCGCTCGACCCCACGAGATAGTCGCCGATCCTGATGTTGGAAAAGTCCGCCTGCATGGCGAACAAAAGATCCTCAAAGGTGGATGACCGCTTGAAGTCGAAACCGGAGGACTTGGCGCTCGTTACTACGACGGGCGTGGTCTCGATCAGAGCCGTCGATAGCGGATTGTTGCCAGTCGAGCGATAAACCCTGTATGGCGTGCCAAGCGCTGCCGCAGTCGTGGCATAAGCGGCGAGGACACCGGAGCCGACCGGAGAGAACTTGCCGATCAGGGTCCAGACCGCCCTGGCGGGATCGGTGGAAACTGCCGGCTTCGTGTCGATGTTCGACACCACGACGAATGTGGACCCTTGAAGGGCAACGACGTCACCTGAGGCCGGCTCGACCGCGAGCGAGTTGGCCAGCACGAGAGCCTTTACGTCCGGGTTCGTGAGAGCGCCTCCGGAACCGGAATCCTTGCCCCATTGATCGAAGATCGCGCGGCAGGGATAGGACACCGCACCGCGAGTCAGGATCGCGGGCAGGAACAGCCCAGCCAACCCCTTGCCGATGGTGCGGGCAAGAGAGCCCGCGAGCGGCGAGGTCACTTCTTACGGGGCGCCTTGGCGAGCGTCTTCGCTGCAGCGCTCTTGGCGGGCTTCGATGCTTTGGAGCTGGCGAGCGTTTTGGAAGCCGTGGTCTTCTTCATGTCATCCTCGTGTGGCCCGCGCCGTCAGGCTGCTCCGCACGCCGATGAGACCGGACAGGGCAGCGTCGATGATTTGAAAGATGGTCTGAGCAGAAGCTCCGGCTGCGTACTTGACTTCGACCGGTCCGGCCTTCAGCAGCGATACCGCGCCGCCACGTTCCAGATCCGGTTGGAGAACACCCGGCTCCGCATATTCGCGGACCGCAGCAAGACAGGTGGCATTGACGATCTCGGGCGGGATCGCATTGATGCCGATGGGATCATAGGGCCAAGCCGTGTAGCCGTAGCCGTTCCCACCCCCGCCGTACCCGTAGAAGTAGGGCGATGGAGTCGCATTATCGGCGTAGCTGTAGAAGGCGCCGGTACGCGGCCACTCCCTGCCTTGAGCGCGCCTAAACGTCCGATAGCCTGGAAAACGAAGCCGGTAGGTATTGTCTATGTATACTGAGGCTACCCTCACTGCTGCCTCAGCTTGGGACAGCGCAGTCGCGTCGAACGTCAAGTTGTGGCTGGTCGCGTAACTGGAGCATCCAGCAACACTCACATAGCTTTCTGCCGCAGCCACGCCAGTTCCATCCTCGACGAGGAGTGTCAAGCGAGATCAGCCTTGGCGGATTCCGCCTCTGCCTCCGTCTTGAAACCCGACGTCAGAGCTTCGCCACCGCGCTTCACGAACCAAAGTCCCCGCGCACCCTTTTGGACGCGGAAATCATCAGTATCGGTGGGCATGGGATCAACCCACATCTCATGTTCATCTTCGCGGTAGTCGGCCGCATTGACGTTCATGACGACGTCATGATCAAGGGGGTGGTGAATGGCGACAGTAGGAAGGATCATCGGCTACGCCTCGCATACCGGATCAGTCGCGGCTCCAGCCTGCCCGCAGGTAGTTACCGACCATATCCGGATGCACCCTGATCGTCACCCGATCCGGGCTGTCGGGCGTGATCCGATAGAGATCAACGGTCTTGCCGTCGCCGTCCGTTGTGCCCGGAAGAGGCTGTGGATTGGCAGGATCGTTCCCGAACTTTTGAGCCATATGTTCGTCAGCCGGCATGTCACCGGGGATCGGCGCCATGATCTTGGCTTCCTCGGCGGTACTGACGCCTGCAGGCGCCGTCTCTTCTGCTGTGACCTGAGCCAGCTTGGCGTTTGCGTTATCGGCGTCAGCCTTGGCCTTATCGGCCGACAACTGCTCCTTGGTCTTCGTAGAATCGTTAGCCCTGTTCTGCATTTCGACGGCCTTGGTCTGAGCCGCCATAGCGTCAGCCTTGGCCTTTTCGGTATCGGAATTCGGGGTGAGCGTTTGCGCGTCGGCCATGGTGGTCAATCCTTATCGGCCTCAGCCTGCGCTTTGGCTCGTTTCGTAGCCCAGGCCTTGTGGGCTCGGGCACTGTTGGCGGGATCTGGAACCTGCTTTGCAGGGATCACCCCGTCTGGGTAAAAGCGGCGAAGCTGTGCCTCGCGCATCTTCTGTTTCGTGGCTTCGCTCGTTACAGCACCGAAGCGGGCGCCTCTCCTGCCGGTCGCCGCAGCCGCCACTTTGGCGTTGTGTTCAGGGGTCTTCGGCTTGCCCTTGAGAGCGGCACTGATTTTAGCGCGATGCTCGTCGGTATGTTTACGCCCACGATGGGCGGCGCCCACCTTGGCTTTGGTATCGGCAGAGCGGGGGAACACCCATTTTGCGTGCAGGAAGTTCATGTCGTGCGACAAGCGCAGCCTGACTTACTTTTGCGGCTTCGCTCAATTTGGCTTTGACTACCGCGTTTCTAGGAACACCAATGATCTTCCGCCGCAGCCATCCGACAGCCTTGTTATCGGACATCAGCAACCGCGCATTTGCGACGGTGACCATGAGGTATACCGCGACAACGAGGTCTTGATTACCAGGATGTAACCGACACAAGATTAGGTGGGCGATGTAGTGTTCTTCAGGTGTAAGGGAAACGAGATTGCGCTCCTCATTCCCTCCACCGAGACAACCGAGGCACCACATGATGGCGCTCGGTCAAGCCTTTGATCTCTCGGGTCCGCACCCGATCAATGAGGCTATCGTAGTGCTTATGCCAGTCCATTCCGGTGCTCCCGCGTACGAGAACACCTTAGTTGATATAGCTACTATCAGCAAGCCTCTTAACCCAGCAAAAGTGCAATATGTGCAGGGTTTACAGCGGCTTGGCCCCATGCTAAACCGACTTCGTAGCGCACCTGATGATAACCGACGTAGCGGCCGACATCGAAAACCAGGCCCGAGAAATCATCGAGCACAAGCTGATGCTCACCCATGTCTCCGCCGAGGGGAAGAGCCGGAGGGCGCGTTGCCAGGACCAGCGCGTCCTGCGTAAAGCCGATGTTTGGGGTGAAACTACCACCGATCGTAAGCGCATCACCGGCCGCATGAACGATTTTCAGCCCAGGCGACTGGATCGAAATGGTACCGGGCGCCGAGGCCCCAGCCGCCACGACGTACTGATAAGTATCGCCAGCCAGGGTGATCACGTCTCCGGCAAGCACGGTGCCGGTGCCGGTTGTCACGGGTAGCGCGGTGGTGCCGACCGGATAGGTTCCGGCCCCAAGCACATACCCAGCGCCGGTCCCCTTCGTGATCCCCCTGATACCGGGGGAGTAGCCGATCTTGAAGCCTTCAACTGCGCCAACGGTCCCGCGACGTAGGAGGTCATCGGTACCAGCTTCGTTCGCCTTGAACAGAACCGACTGACTACCGCGAAGGTTGGCCATCGCGCCTGAGTTGACGATGATGGAGCGAGCAACGTTGGGCGCTCCATTCTCGTCGAGGATCTGAGCGGTGCGAGCAAAATCGCCAAGGTTATTGGCAATGCCAAACGGCGCCGTTCCTGCTGTGCCCGAGGCACGCGAGGCGGCAGCGTAGGCCGTGCTGGCGAGACTCTGTTCAACCTCAGTAACGGCAGCGTTGAACGCTTGCTGAAACTGCTGTCGCAGCATAGGGGCGAACATCGGCCCATTGTTGTTGACGGCAAGTTCCTCCTCGCCGTTCCACTTGATGGGGTAATAGCGCGACTTGCTGATCGTCAGATTTGTCAGGCCGAAAATCTGATCACCGTCGTTCGGCGGCACCATGCTGGGCACGATGTCGGAACCGGCTATGGTCGGCACCGTGAACGAGGTCACGGTCTGACCGAGGGCAGCTCGACTGAAGTTGCCATTATCCCGCGTAACGCCGGGGATGAAGCCAACAAAGGTGCGGCTGACGGAATTGAGTGCCTCATAGAGTGGGGCAATCAGACCGGCTGGAAAGGTATTCGCCATGGTTTTAAACCTGTCAAAAAAGAGGATTGATGTTCAGGATTGCCATCTGGCCTGAGCACCGATCCCCATCCAGGGCTTCGGTCAGCGATGCGCGTTTGCGAGAGATGTGCGACCGAACCTCATCCGAGGATGTTGACGTCACTCGACCAAAGTAGGTCGATCCTTGCCAGACATGATCTGCGCCTGCTGCGCAGGATGGAGCGCGTTAAAGGCCGACATAGTCATGGTCCGGCCTGAACCACCACCGGAGGCGACGCTTCCACGAGAACCACCACCCGTCGAGCCGGTGCCTTTGAGAATGCTGTCCCGGTAGGGGTACTGCTCCACCAAGGTCTCGATAGCCTCATCAAAATTGGCAGGATCACCAGGACGCGCGACAGAAAAGATCTTTTCTCCATTAGGGTAATGGGCGATCATCTTGCCGTCCTCGAACTTGAAGTTCGAGCCGAATTGCGCCTTCATCATCGCGGCCGGCACAGCCGAACGCTCGGTGATGAACTTCGACTGGGTAAAAGCGAGACCGAGAAGGGTGCTATCGAGATCCCCTTTGAATCGATCTCGATCCGTCTCGGCCAGCTTCAGCTTTTTGGCGTGTTCTTTCGCTGCTGCACTAACCTGCTCATCGGCAGCGCGGCGAGCCGCATCCTTGATTTCCTGCACCTGACCGGCGGTCAGAAGCTCGCCCTCTTTGAGGTTTTTGACGGTCTCCAGCGCCCTGCGGGCGGAGTCGGCGTCATCGATGCCCTCATACGCCTTCAGCTTGGCTTCGGCGGCCTCGCGAGCTTCGCGCTGGGTTTTGCTCTCGCCATTTAGGCGGGAGATCGTGGTCCGGGTATGAGCCAGATCGAAGGCGACATCCTTGCCATCGTCGTCCACAATGACGGGCTTGTCGTCCTGAACCTCGGCGTAGGTTTTGCCCTCAATGACAACGGTTTTGAGCTTCAATTGAACTTCTCCATGGCATCCGCCAGCTAAAGGCCATCCAGCCTAATCAGAAAAGACCCGATCCTGGATCAACTCCGAACTACACTCAGTCTTGAACCTTAATCGTCTCTTGGGTTGGAGGTGCGCCAGCAGCAGCGAGGCGATCAGATTCTGCCGCAAGCTGAACTTCATTCATAAGCACATCGAAGTCGGCAGGAAGTACGTCGAAGCGCTTCAAACCACCAATCAACGTCTCGTGCGAGATATCCTTAGTGGCCCTTGCGGTGAGAAGTGCCTTCAGCGGCTCCGACGCATAAGGCAGTACACTGAAGTCCGTCGACACCTCCGTCTGGATCGTGGTTTCGATCCCGAGGTATTGCGCCGTGAAAACCATTGCCTGTTCCAAGGCATCGTTCTGCAGCAAAGCCCAACTTTTCACCGCGCTATGAGCTTTGGCGGCGTCGATGGCCTTGCCTGTGGCGGTTGGATTACCAGGCTGCTCGGTGAGCGGCTGAAGTCCGATCCGACGCATGTCGGACTGGATCGCTTCGACGCTGGCCTTGATAGCGGTGATGTTGGCGGCGTCGGGTTGGACGAAGCTCCAATAAGGTGCCGGACCATCCCCCATGCGGGGAGCGAAGAGGATTGTCTTCGGGCCAAGCGCGAGGGCAGGCTCCGTCTCGGGAGGTGGAGCTATCCCATTCCCCGACAGCATTGGGGACCCGGCATAGATCAGGATCTCCTCATACCTCGACAGGGCCTGAAAAAGCTCGATCTGCATGTCTGCAACAGATTGCAGCGGGAGCCTGACCTCCTGCGTGCCAAGTCGTTTTCCAAGGAAACACAGTGCAAGAGGCACGCTCTGATGCTTACCACCCCGCACCATGGGTTTCACACTTTTGCTAACCCAAACGCCATTAGTGTCCTGCTCGAATACTTCCGACGTACCGGGCTCCAGCACGCGGATCTGGTTGACGATCTTCTCGCCGTATCCATCCCGCTCGGTTCGACATTCACGGATGCGGGCGTGGGTGATAATTTCACGTCCGCCATCAACGTCAGTGTAGAGCGCAATAATGTTGTCAAACGGCACCTGGATCCAGTATGGACGAGCACCTGCGGCTTTCTCATCAGCCAGGGATGCGTTATCAGGCATCGGCGGATGGTCAACAAGGATAGCGTGAGCGCCCTTGGCCACCGCACTAGAGAACGCATCGGACGCGAAAGCCGTTAAGCTATTCCCCCGGCCATCAATATCGTCCACAATCCCGCCAGAGCGCATCTTTGTGGATGGATCAACCTTCCCTTGAATATCGTCGGAAACATTGCCTCTCAGAGCAACATCACGTCCGAACGGCTTGGACGCCAGCGTCTGCAGAATGTCGGCAAACTCGGGACGCCATGGCGTCGAGTTGAGACGCCGCTCATAGTCACCCTGCTTCTCAACCTCATACCTGGGCAAATAGGTTGATCGCCGTGCCCTGATTGCTTCGACGCCGGCCAGGATGTCGGACACGAGGCGCCACTTGTTCTCCATGCACTGATATTCGCCAGACGGAGTAGATGGATCGTCGGCCACTCAGCGTCTCGTGCGGTAGGTCTGAACGAGGGATGATGTCTCGAAAATGTGCGCGCCCAGCATCAACTCACTGATCCCGAACACCATGGCGTCAGCACGATCGGGACTACACTCGCCCGTGTAGCCGGATGCCGAGAAATTTACGAGTTGGTCTTCCAGATCAGGAAATCGCCCAAGATGAGCCACGTCGCCCGCCTCGTAGAGCGCTGCGACCGGCTCGGCTCTGACATGCTTGCCGCGGGACGCGGTGATCAACTTGACGGGCAAATTCTGTCGCGCCGTACGGATCACCGCCTCGACCATCGCCCCGCCGAAGTTCCGTTCCGCCACGATGGTGTCGGCACTCCAATCATCGAAGGCTTTCACCGCGGCTTTGGCCCATTGCTCCGGACCGGCCCGTAAAGTGCAATCCGCGAGGACATATGCCTTCTTGCCTGCCTTGCCAACCACACTGATGCCGATCTCGTCGGACCGCTTGTCTTCCTCGCCAGCGGCGCCGGAAGGGTCCACAGCAACTACCACCCGGCCGATGCCGAGCCGGAGGAGTGTGTCGGCAGGCTGTTCGTTCGGCACGGGATCGACCCGGCACCGCTCCAGCCCGTCATAGGTCCAGAGCGCACCCTCGACCTCGGCGACGTACTGGCCTTCGAAAAAGCGGCGGCGCTGCTTGTCGGGCAGGTTGGCGAGCGAAGCCAGGAACTCGGGACTGAGGTTCGCGGCATTGTCGTTCGGGTTGATGAAGGCGCGGCGGTAGTTCTCGGGATCGGCAAGTGGCTTGCGGCTGACAGGGTCGCGTCCTTCCGCGAACTCGTGATAAGTCCAGTGCCCCGTGCCGGACGGGTTAAGGTCGTAATAGGCCCGCTGTCTCAACCCCTCGACCTGTTGCGCCAGCCTAGTCCTCGCCGTCAGCACCGATGAATAGGGAATCTGGCTGCATTCGTTGAACAGGATCGTCGCAAACTCAGTCCCGAGGATCTTGTCGACTCGTTCTTTGTCGTCAAGTCCGCCGAGCCAGATTTCCGAGCCGTTCGGCAGCGCGAAGAACTTATCCTGGCTATGTTCGGTCAGTCTTAGTCCAGGGAAGCACAGTCGAGTAATCTTAGGCAGCGTATCAAGCGCGATAGACGACCGAACAGCGTTGGCGCGGAAGCGGAGGATGGCGTGGCGGGAACCGGCGCCGAGAACCGCTCGCGTAAGAATGGCCTGCACGAAGAGCGCAGTTTTACCAGAGCGTGCACCACCCGCGAGCAACGTATGCCGCTGGGGACCGCGCAGAAGCTCGGTCGCTCGAACCTGTCCGGGGTTTAGGTCAAAAGTCGGCTTGGGCCGGGGTGATGATGATCTGGAGCGGGCTGCCATCTGGTCCGGAATGCTCGTTCAGCACCTTCTCGGTTTCGCCAAGCCAGTGCTTGGACAAATGGATCGTCATCTGGACTGCGGCTGAGCCGGCACCGTTGGCGTGCTGCCACTGCAGGCGCCGCAAGCTCAGCCGGCCGGCGGCTTTGCCGTCTTCCCACGCGCTCGCGTATGCTGGCTTTTCCAACCACCGCAGGAGCGTCCGCTTGCAACAGTTGAAGTAGGAAGCAGCCTCATCGATCGTGCAATGTAACTGTGCCAGCTTGCGCAGTTGCATAAGATCAATATTGGCCGGCAGCTTTCCAGCCATAGTCGAGCACCTAGTCTAATGTAAAGCAACATAAACGCCGTTATAAGCAACATATTTGTTGCGACTAGGCGTCACTGCTGTCATTTTCACCTTGCCAAACATGGAGATGTGGGAAAATGACACTCAACCCGGACGGAATCAGCGTCAAAGGCTGCTCATTCATTTATGGCCCTCGTGGGCAGGCGGGCGAGTATGCCCCCCTATCGGCCAACCCTTACCGGGGTTGCGGCCACAAGTGCGCCTACTGCTACGTCCCAAAGGTATTGCACATCGATCGCGTCGAATTCGATGCTGGAGCAGTGATCCGGCCAAACTTTCGAGACGGACTCCTGAAAGACGCCGCGAAATACAAGGCCGCCGGCATCGACGAACAAGTCATGTTGTCCTTCACGACGGACCCCTATCCACCCCAGCACCACGACCTCACGCGCTGGACGCTCCAGACGCTGCAGGAGCACGGTCTCGCGGTATGTACTCTCACCAAAGGCGGGCGCCGCGCGCTGCGCGACATCGATCTATTTCGTCCGGACCGGGACGCCTTCGCGTCGACCCTGACGAGCCTGGACGCGACATTCTCCCGCAAGTGGGAACGCGGCGCCGCCGATCCCCAGGACCGGCTCGACACACTGCGCGCCTTCCACGAGCGCGGCATCTATACCTGGGTGAGCCTGGAGCCCACCATCGACGTCGAGGCGTCGCTCGCCATCGTCGATGCGACCCACGAGTTCGTCGACCTCTACAAGGTCGGCAGGGTCAACTACATCGGCATCACCAAGACCACTGACTGGGAAAGCTATACACACCGAATGGTCGAAAAGCTCAAACGGCTAGGCAAGGCTCACTACATCAAGAAGGATCTTCAACCTTATCTGCCAGCCAACTACCACAACCCACTGCGCGTACCGCAACACCATTGATCAGACGTGGCACGACCGAGTGTTTCAGACCCGGCCGCGCCTTCCCCGAACGACCCGTACGATCACTCGGATAAATAACATCATGCTCGATCAATTCGGTCCTGACTATCCCAATCTCCCCGGCGTGAATCGCTTCCGCCGAATCGCCCATGATCGCAACATGACTACGGTCGAACGCGACGCATACGGCGAAGCCGTGCTCAAAGGCATCCGTGATTTGAAGAGCCGTGAACTCGGACGCGCACTTCCTGCGCCGCGACCCTGTCCATGCGCTTCCGGCACTTGGAACAATAATGGTGACGATATCCTGGCCGCGATACACCAGCACGGGATTGAGGAAACCAAAACGCCGGATCGAACTCGCGATCTCGACGACTTGGGCGTCGGAATGAATACGGGCGTTCCTGGCATTCGCGACAAGCGCGGCGACGGGGCGGTACTCGACCGCGATCTCCCTCCCACGCGAGGAGGTGACATTTGATATCATGCTGGAGCTGGATACTTCCGCCTTGGCGGCACGCTCCTGTGTCCTGCTGTTGGGGACGCCATTATTACGACCGGCGCCGGGACGTGCGCCACCGGGCATTTGAAATCCTTTGAATTCGGCTGATTGTTTTTCAGCGCGCCCATCGGGCGAATTTGGAAGCAGAGGCAAGATTCGAACTTGCGTTCTCCGGTTTATGAGACCGGCGGGGACGACCGTGCTCCCCTACTCTGCGCCGATGTGGAGACGAACTCCGGGCTTGCTGCATGTGCCGTCCCGATAGGGATCACATGCGCAAAGGGCCGGTGACCGTAGTCATGCTTGCCCTGCAGGTTGGCCTGCTTTTAAGCCATTGGCATATTCCGAAATGGAAAGCAAGCCCCATCAAGCCATGATTTCCACGTCGTCGATGCCGAGATCCACGGAAACCATACCGCCGAGGATCTTCAACAAAACCTTGACGCGGTCGGAAGAGGATAAGCGTTCGACGTTGGCGAAAATCCCAGCGAAAGGACCTAACTTCACCCTGACGTTTTGCCCCGGCTGCGGTTTGGGTTTCTCGGCTGTACTATCGAACATGCCGGCTGCCTGGTCCGCCATCAGCCGGTCCACGATCCATCGTGAAACAGGCTGCGGTGTCCCGTGATGACCGAGCACGCTGTGAACGCCCTCAATCCTTCGCACCTTGAGCCAATGCCGCTCAGAGGTCACGGGGAAGCCGGCAAACACGTATCCGACGAAGAGTGGGGCTTCGATCGCCTCCTTCTTGGGCCTGCCGGGTTCCGACCGCCGCATAGTGCGCAGAAACCGCATCTTGGGACAGAACGCATCAAGGCCCAACTCACGTAAGCCCCCATCAACATCGTCCTCGCGTCGCGGCGTCGATTTAACGACGAACCATGTCCTGAGTTCATCTGCCGAGATGCGAACCGTTGCGGCTTCCACCGGACGGGCGATCGGCCTCGCGTCGAGCAAGTCGTGCTGTCGAAATGCATTCACGATATCGTCAGGGCGACCTTGGCGAAGCCGCTCACGAAGCTGCGCATGCTCAAGTGCCGCGACGACATCGTATCCGGCGTCACCAGGCAGTGTCCGCGCCCCATCCTGCCTGGCTCTGTCGATACGGGATTGCTGTTCGCCGTCAGGGATGTCGTCGTGGGGACGGCGAGGGGTGCCGTCCTCGTCCGAAGTTGAAACGATCATCGTGATCCTCTATGTCTCGCGTTCGGAATGGCCCGGCCAGAGCTTTCCTTTGCGAGACGCCCGTCCGGTGAAAGCCGGGCGGGTTTTTCATGAGGTAAGCGAATACGTCTCATGGGTTATATCCCTCAACCTCTTCACCCCTGCGGTGCAAAGCCATGGTCACGAGACGCCTATAGACTTCGTCGGATAAAGCCTCCTTGCATATTCCAAAAAATGTCAGCTCAAAAGATTCAAGCTTTTCAGAAAGCATTGCTCGTCTCATTTTAGTAGCACGAAGTTTGTCCTCAACTTTCCGTAAATCGTCAGCTATCGATATAAGTTCTCGTTCCCACTTCAAAACTATCTCATACGGCACACATCGTCCTTTTGACGTTCCATGATATCGAGACTTTGCTTCCGCAATTTGCGTCTTAATTGCTGATCTTCGAAATTCGAAATCTCTCTTTAGACCAATAAGCTGAAACCGTTCTTCCACAGGGGACCGAAAAGTTGTTTCGTCAATCCCATGAATATTTCGAGTGTTTTCAACCGTTGAACGAAACACACGATCCTGCTCATTCTCGCTCGCTTTTTTGAACATCTCTCAACCCTCCATACCGACCTGTTCGGCACCATCAAGCCGGCGTCGGTAGGCATCGTCGTCCTCGCGCCACGGGTCCGGAGATTCCAGCGGCATGGGCGGGGCGGCACGCACGATCGCCAGCGCGGTGTCATAGATCATCCCAACCGCGCTGACCGTAACGTGATCGTGTTTGTCCAGGTAGGCGAGCCTAGTGCGGACGCTTTCCCAGCCCCGCCCATGCCCGTTTCCGTTCTCGGGTGGCACACGGGCCACCGGATCGGCTGGATCGCCGTCCACGGGCTTCCCAGGCCCAGCATCATGCCTCGTGAGGTCGGCCAGCATGGCGGGGGTATCGTGGGGAATGAAGTCACGCATCGATTTTCTCCTGTTCGGTCCAAACGTCGTTGAAGTCGGTTCCGACGTCAGGCGGGATCTCGACGCGGACCTGAATACCTTTGGTGGCAAGGCGCCGCGCGAGAACCATGGCGGCTTCCTGCCCAACGAAGAGCATATCGTTGTCCGCGAAGATCACCACGGACGCGGTGCCCTCGGGCGGGATCCACTTCGCCACGCCGCCGGCATTCAGCGCGGACCAGCACGGCACGCCGAACAGGCTGGCAGCAGCGAGCGCGGTTTCGATCCCTTCGGCCAATCCGAGCTCGGGCGCGGCATCGAACAACCGCACCGCATGGCCCGGCACGGTATGGCCCGGCATCACCATGCGGGGCTGGTCCACCGGCGCCTTGCGTCCACCCGACGTCAGGAATGTCCGATGCACCGTCGATCCGGTGCCGTCCGGTGCCTGTGCGAGAGCGATCATGGCCGGGCGCAACTCCCCGGCGTAGCGAAGTCCAGGCACGAACCGGAGCGCGGCGGGGAATTGCACTAACCCCACCCGGTAACGGAGCCATAGCCCAGCAGGATCGTCTGACGTGATCGGCTTGCCAGAGGCCCACAGCCGGCGCATGGCGGCACGCTTGTCGGGATCGGACCGGTCTTGCGAGATAGGCTGCGGCTTGACCGTACCGACCAACGCCTCGACGCGCTCGGCAGCGGCGTGGAAATCGAGACCCGTAACCGCCATGGCGAGCTTCAAACCGTCCCCGGCGCCGCAGTTTCGGCACAGCCAGGTCCCCCGGCCCTCAAGGTCGTCGAAACTCCATCGGTCGTGCCCGCCACACATCGGACAGGGGCCGTTCCGCTTGTTCAGGAAACGGCTGTCGACACCGAGAGCCGGCAGGATGCCCCGCCAACGGCCGCGAGCGGCCTCACGAACGGGGACAAGGACGCTCACGCGGCGCGCCTTTTCGCAAACTGGATCATCTTGTGGCGAACCCACGACACCACTTCGGGGCTCGGTTCGCACGGGCGCTTGTCGAGCCCATCAGGCCACGCCTTGAAGCGATCCTTGTAGTTGGCTGCAGCCCATCCAGGTTTGTAACCGCGCGCCTCGGCGACACCGAGCAACATGGAAAACCACCGCTGCTGTTCGGCCTTGGCAGCGTGGCGGTTCTCTCGCGAGGCCGCGCCGAGTTCGATTAGCTCTCCATCCTCGACCTCGACATCACATTGCCGAGCAGGTTTGAAACCGCACGCGGGACAGAGTGAGACCTTTGCCGGACGAAGGAAATGACACTGAGGACATTCCTTCGGTTTCGGCTTCGGTCGCGGCTTCGCCTCGCCTGGACTGGACCCGTCATCAAGTTTGTCGTGGTGGATGTCCGTCACAAACCCCAGCCGGGCGTGAGTGTCCGAATGGTCGAAGATGATCGCGTGATCCTTGCCAGTCGCGGTACGGAGCGCGCGGCCGATAATCTGCACGAACAGCGATTCGCTTTTCGTAGGGCGCGCCAAGATGAGGCACCGTACATCGAGATCGACACCCGTCGTCATCGTGCCGACGTTGCAGATCACCTTCAGATCGCCGCGCCTGAACTGCTTCAGGATCGGCTCGCGGTCTTCCCCGTCCACGTTGCAGTCGATGTACCCAGCCGGCACCCCGGCAGCGAGAAACTGTTCCTGGAGATGCTTTGCGTGCGCCCGGTCCACCGCGAAGCACAGCGTCGGGCGGCCCTCGCCGTTAGCCAGCCAGTTGCTCACCACGTCCGCCACAAGCGGCGAGGTGTTCATCGCGTCGGAGAGTTCGTCTTGCTGATAATCGCCTGCTACCGTCCGCACGCCGCTGAGGTCAGGATGGGAGGGTGCGAAGACCTTGAAGCGCGACAAAAAACCGCCGTCGATAAGGCGCTGCGTCGTCGTCACGACGAGTAGGTCGTCGTAGAATTTGCCCAGACCCCTGCGCCACGGAGTCGCCGAAAGCCCAATCATGGGAACCGATCGAAGCGCCTCGTCGGACAGCAGATCCTTGTGGGTTTTGTGCAGGATATGCGCCTCGTCGATCACGAAAAGATCGGCTTTAGGGCGCTCCCGACGATGCAGGGTTTGCACGCTGGCGACCTGTACAGGTCGGCTCGGATTGGTCATCGGGTGCGATGCTTGGATCACACCGACATCTGAAATGCCCTCGTCGTAGAAGGCTTTCACGGTCTGATTGATAAGCGAGATAGCGGGGACGATGAAGCAAACTCGCTTGCCCTTGCGAAGCGCGCCATCGACGATGGCTGCCGTCAGCAGGGTCTTGCCCGATCCGGTTGGCGAGGCGAGCATCGGACGGCGCCTTCCCGACCCGAGTGAGTGCCGGAGCATGGCGATGCCGTCGACTTGGTGAGGCCAGAGACTGCGGTTCATCGAGCGCCTCCCCAGATCTTGCCCGACAAGATCTGGGACACTCCCGACTGGTGTATGCCGAACTGTTCGGCAATTTGCCGCTGTGACCGAAGTCCGCGAAGTGCCTTGATTTCTGAGACCTCCTGCTCAGTCAGTTTGGCCTGCCCGTTGCGGCTGCCGACAGGATCCGTACCGTGGATTACCTTGTCGCTCAGGTTCTCCTCGTGAGTAGCCCAGCGAAGATTTGAGGCATGATCGTTCAGCGTGTTTCCATCGCCGTGCGCGGCCTCATGGCCGAGCGGCGCAGACCCATGAAACGCTTCGCAGACCAGTCGCGATATCGACCGCGTTGATTCGGATCGGTCCCGGTACAGAATGACCTGCCGTCGACCCTTCGGCGCAGAGGGTCGCAGGATACAGCCAACAAACACCCGTGTTCCTGGCTTGCCGTTGAAAACCATGGCCACAACGCGGTCCAGGCTCCGAACTCGACCATCGTCGCTGACCTCGTACAAACCCTCATAGCCGACGACGGGAAGCCATCGCTCAGCCTGGATTTGGTGAGGCCGGAGCTCCCGCATCATCGGGGCACCTCGCCGTCGCGGCCGAACGGGGCGTCGTCGAAAGCTGGAGCGCAGCCATTCGGGCCAGGTGAACCACTACCCCCTAGGTTAGTAGCTCCCCTAGGCTCTGCTCGTTTCGGCTGGGTTACCCGAAGGGTTGTGGTTGTGGTTGTCGCGTCCCCCGCGTATGCTTGAGCATTGCTGCGTTTTTGCTGTGGCATTGGTTTAGCATTGCTACCGCCACGAAGTAGCATTGCTCTAGCATTGCCACCTTGGGAACCGGCGCTGGCTCGCCTTTCGTATCTAGCAATGCTATCTGCAATTTCGCGCTCTATCCGAACGTGTTTCCAGTCTTCGTCAAAGAAAGCTCCGATAGTGGGCTTCATTGCTTTCCACTCCTTCGCGCTTACTCTAGCGATCCGGGCCAATCGCGTGTCTTCCGACGGGATGCCGTTGTTCTGCCAATAATGGAAAATCAAAAGCAGGTATGCGCCGTGTTCCATTGTGCTGAGATGGCCTGTGTCAGCCAGATAATCAGCAATATAGAACGGCATCCAAGGTCTGTTCACCCTTGTCTCCGCCGGCTGTGTTGCTTCGCTCGGAATAGGGTCTCGACGTCTTCACGGTGTTCGACGCACCAAGCGAGGAACTGATCTAGGGATCGTGCTATGGCGAGCGATCGAACGTAATGTGTCGGCACGTAGCCGTTGACGTTCGACGCTATATGTACGGCGGTGAACTCGCGACGCCCCATGCTCTCAGCCCATACTTGCATCTCGTCGATCGTGGGTTTGCGCTGGGCTTCATCTGAAATGGCATCTTGCAATAGGCGCAGCATCGCGAGTTCATGCGCGGTCAGACCTTCGCGCGTGCGTTCCTGCGATGTAGAGGCGTCGATCATGACACCTCCCCGTACAATGCCCGCCTAGGCAGTCCCGGCATGGGATTTGCCGCGCGTTTCGCGCTCGCTGGGAAGCCCGCAGACCGGATGGGCCGCTTCGGCGCGGCGCGGGCGCCGAGATGGGACGCCTCTCTGCGCTTCGCTCGGGCGATGGTCGGCAAGTCCACCTTGGCGGTCTTGCCGTCGTGGCAGGCCGAACAGGCCACAACGCAGTTGTCGAGCGTGGGGTCGCCCCCGAGGGCGTCCGGGACCCGGTGATCATAGTCGAAGTGCCCGACGCTGAGCGGACCTGAACACATCTCGCATCGGCCCGCGGCGCGAGCGAAGGCGGCGAGTTTAACTTTGCGGGAGAAATCCCTTCTCATTTGCCTCTCCGACGAACAGAAGCGAAGGTCTGGTTCTCCGAACTAGAAACCACTTGAAGATGCTTAGGATTTACACAGGCTGGATTTGTGCAGATATGATCCACCTCAAATCCATCAGGAATTGGACCTAGGAATGTATCGTACACAAGACGATGAACCTTGGTGGTAGTTCCATCAAAAGCAAAGCTGCCATATCGCTCATCCTCTAGCGATCCTTGCCAAGTCCAGCATGTGTTTTCGGGTGATCCCATTCTGTCGAAAAGGCGCTGAACGAGTGTCTTGCTATGCAGTTGAATAAGGCGACGATCATTGTGAACACCGCTTTTTGTTACGGCAGCAACGCACCAACGTGAGACTCTGGACCTTGAAGCTCCGAGATATGTGACAAGCTCACCCTGTGAGATGCCCTCGCGTATTGCGCAGAGACAGAAATTTTCAAGCTCAATCAATCGCTCTCCGGTAATGTGAGAGTGCTGCCCACGCTCTTCGTCGGCTAAAGGCTTGCCGCGATGGCACTTGAAGAGGGCCAGGCGCTCGGTGGTCGAGATGCGGCGACGGCTCAATGGACCATCTCCGCCATGGGCCGCGTGCGCTCGCGGGACTCGTCGGCCAAGTCCACGAGATCCCCGGCCAGCGTCATGACTTCCTCGGCAGTCAGCACGATGCCAGCCATCACTGTGCTATCGCCGTGCGTGAGGGCGAGGTGGATACCGTCGCATTCGGGGCAGACGTAGGCTTCGACGCCATCGGCGAGACGGGCGCGGCGGGTCACTGGCGCACCTCCCGCAGCTTAGCGAGGACGCGGCAGACATAGGCTTCCGTCGTCTTGCCACCGATGATTTCGGCTATGTCGACCGTATCGAGCACCCCGGTTTCCCAGAGAGCTTCGACCCACTCTCGATGCGTGGCGAACCGCGAGCCCGTAACGGGGCATTCCGGCAACAGGTCGAGCGGCGGTACGGTCATGACAGGTTGGCGCGAGGGTTCGCGCAACGGTGTCGCGATGAAGCTGCCGCGATAGGCCGTGTAGTCGGGTGTGCCGGGGACGGGGATCGGCATCTAGGCAACCCTCCGGCCTAGCGAGGACGACACGGGTCCATCCACGAGATCGTAGACCCGCTGCCTCAAATCGTCCTGGCTCGTACCGACGAGCCACCTCTCGGTGATCACTTTCACGGCGAGATCAAACAGCGACGAAAATCGCGTTTGATCCATCGAGGCAAAGGCGATCGAGCGCAGCGTGTAGAACACCTGCCCGGTGTCGGCGTCGATTAACTCGTCCACCTCGCCGCAGGCGATCTTGACGCGCTTCAGAGCATCCTCGATGTTGATGAAAGCGCTGCTGTTCTCGACCAGCAGGTTGAGCAGGCCGAAGAACAGGCGATGAAACCGTGGGTTCCGAGGTGTCTTGACCTCGACCAGCACCTCGCGGCCCTTGGCGATCTTGGCCAGCGCTTCGGTCGCGGCTTCGTCCATCGGGAGTAGACCGCCGTTGTGTTTGATCATGGCGAGGACGGTCATTGGCGCGCTCCGTCGAGGAACCGCACCCGCGCCAGCGACACCATCGTGTCACCGATCCGGCGCTCGACCGCTGTGACACCAAAGCTCTCCGCGAGCCCGGCCGGCCGCTCCGGCGGTGGTGCGACCCGCTCCGCTGCCTCGACCCTCGCCAGCGCGTAGCGGTCGCCCGGCACCGGCACGATCGACCCCTCTGGCAGCCGGACGCGAAGGCTCGACAGTCGCTTCCGGGTGACCCTGGCGAAGTCCGCTGGAGGCCTGCCAACGTAGGTCAGCGCGACGATCTCATCGACCGTCAGGCCTCGGTCCCCTGCATCGGTCAAAGCCCGGTACAGAACAGTCAGCAGGCCAGGTGGCACAGCGCCGTCGCCATCGACGGTCGGTGGTCGCGCGGGGATGAGCCCGCGGTGCGTATGCCAGAGGTGCCAGACCTGGTTCCGGGTGATGCCGTGCCGCGCCGCGATGGCGGCCGACGTCATGGACCATCGAGCCGAACATACGGCCGTGATGAGGGCCGGCGGGAACAGCGCGCTCATGCGGTCTCTCCCGTTCTCGTGACGGAATAGCCGCTACCGTACAAAGCAATTAATGCCGCTTCAGCCCGCCCATGATCTTTGATGCGCTGGAAATGCTCGACGCTGGCCGGAAACAACCGCTGCGCTATGGCGCGAGCCCGTTCCTTCGCGTCCTCGCCGCCCAGGCGATAGGCTCGCTTCCACGTTTGTGGCGTCACCAGCGTCATAGGAACGTCGAGCGCGCCCAACACGCCGAGTGCGGTCCCGAAGCTGCGGCCGAATTTGAAGGCAGCCTGATGGCCGTCTCTCGGCATTGAATGCACGGCCTCGACATAGGCATGTGTCGGGGCGAATCGCTGGATCATGCGGGCCATGGCGGCCGGCACGACCTGCTTATCGGTGACGGGCATGTCCTCGACGGCGACCCTGTTGGGGGCCGCCGGGAAGAAGAAAGCGCACGCGCCCGAGATGCCTGGATCAACTCCTAAAAAACAAAGATCAGCCATTACTCACACCTCGCGAATTCACCAGCTATTTTCTGGGATGCAGAAATGTATGCAGCATGTGCCTTTTCTGGTGTTTCGAAGTAACCTATAAACTTCCCGCATGGGCCGATCAAAGTTTCCACGCTCAGGCTACCGCCGTCAGCTTCGGCCGGCCCTTGCCGAGCCCAATGGACTTCGCCAGCTCCGTGCGTTTGGCGGAGTAGTTTGGCGCCACCATCGGATATTCTGTCGGCAACCCCCACTTGGCCCGATAGTCCGCAGGCGTCATGCCGAGCGTGCCGAGGTGTCGCCGCAGCGACTTGAACCGTAGTCCATCGTCGAGGCAGATGAGGTAGTCCGGCGTGATCGAAGCCTTGATCGATACGGCCGGCTTCAGCGGTTCGGCCGGCACCTTCACAGGCTCCGGCCAGCCGAGGTCCGCGATGGTGCGATAAACGCTGTGGATGAGCCCCGGAAGATCCTCGGCCGGTACGCTGTTGTTGCCGACATAGCCGACCACGATTTCCATTGTGAAGGATACGGCTTCGTTATGCTGTAGAGGTTCCATTTGTTGTTCTCCTGTCCGAAGTTTCTAGGATGGCGTCGATCACGTCTTCGCCAGCGGTTTCAGCAAATCCTGGTGGACCCACTTGCGGATCTCGGTCCCGTCCCGGCGAATGCCGATGTGGTCGCCGTCCCGTGCGATCACGGTCCAGGGATGGCCGGCAAAGGTAATGGTCTCCGGTCGCGCCTCGACCTCGACGGTATGGCCGTTGAGAGGGGCGGAGAGTGCGGTGCGGTGGGCGCTCATGAGCGTGCCTCGAATTCCTTGGCGTGCCGCATCCAAGCCTCGTAGGCCCTCACATGCGCGTCGGCTCGCCTCAGCCGAACCCCGGCCAGCCAGGCACAGAAAAGCCCCATGATGCGGTTTGCGCTCTTCATGGGCGGCACTCCGCGATCCTGGCCCTGATGCGTTCGGCTTCGGCTTCAAGTTTTGCCTGTCGATCAACTAGGGCCGCGCGCTCCAGTGATGGACACGGAAACGCTGCAGCGAAGAAGTCGATGCCATAAGCGAAATAGAGTCGCCCCATATGCGCGCAGCTCGGCGCGCTGTTGCGCTCCAGCCATTTGCTGACTGTCGCCGGAGATATGCCGGTGTCGGATGCGACCCGCTTGGTCGTCATGTAGGGGTAGCGTCTACGCAGAAAGGCGTTGATGCGGTCCGCGACAATTGTCGCATCGCGGCACCCATTTAGGCGTTTCTGTAGCCCGGACTGTCGCATGTCTTGCTCCGATGATGAGTGCATCGAAGCGTTGCTGACGGAGGCGGGATGAAGCGTTGCGTATCGGATCATGGGATGACCCCGACGCAGATGGAACTGGACCTCGGGGCTATGCTGCCCCGGCCCGTATCGCGGCCATGGACAGGCCCGACACAGGCGGAATTTGCGAAGGTCCCGGCAAGGATCGACGCGAGGACAAAGCGGGAGCGGAGGACTAGCCTCGACGCTCCCGAGTCAACCGACCACCGGGAGGAAAGAGCGGCCGGGTTCGGGAAGCCGCAGGGCGCGGCAAAGGCGATGTTCACAGGTCCGCCCCTGGCTGGCGGCGGTAAAGGACGGCCGCGAGCATGGTCCCGGCGACGATGACGAAACCCACGGTGCCGGCTTTGACGATGCCGGGCTCGAACCAGATCGAGAGCGCGTATAGTGCGAGGGCGTCGATCATTGCTGCCCGAGCCTCGTGACGGCTTCGTCGTTGCCGAAGCGCTCGGTGAGGATGGCCCAATAGAGTTTGGACAGCCGGCGATATTGCGTGGTGGCGTCGTGCCAGCCGAGCAGTGCTATCGCGGCGATGAGGGAGACGCCGACGGCGTAGATTTGGAGCGCCATCATCGGGGCGCTCCAGGTGCATCGCTCACGAGGCCGACGCATGACAGCGCGTAGCCTATGAGCACGATCGGCCCGGCGATCACCACCATCCCGACCGTTACCAAGAGCCAGCCAGCCGCGATCACGAACCGCGCCGCCGGCGACAACAGGAGGGCGGCGATCAAGGCGTAGCCAACGAAACAGGTGAGGAAGATGTGAAGCACGATCAGCCCCTCAGTATTACAGCGATGATGACGAGGGTGAGGAAGATGCCGAAGCTGTTGTCGTTGAGGAATTGGCCGATCGTCATCGCCGCGTCCCCGCTTGCACCGTCATGGCCGGCCCGCTTTCGAGCCGGGCATGGCTCGCGATCGACGGCGTGGCGGGGTCGATCCGGTGGCCGTCCTCGGTGCCGCAGTCCACGCACCGCAGGAACGACACGCCGGGGCGATCGTGGCACGGGGGCAGGACATGCAGCACCATCGGGGAGCTGCAGGACGGGCAGGATTGGAGGGTCGTGAAGGCGGGTGTCACTGAACCGACTCCGAGGCTGGTTCGAGAGCCGCTGGCATCCCCACGGAAACAAACACAGGCGGATGCACGTCCCCTATGACGGTCAAGTAGATGGGAGCCCCGGCATTGAGGAGACGGAGTTCTTCGGGAGTTGGAAGCCATGCCGAAACCATTCGAGGCATGCCGGGCGCATGCATCTCGTCACGGATCGGCAGGCCGCCGCATATTCCGTGTTTGTCTCGCTCCCAGTCGAGAGGCGCGCCAAGGTTTCGCGTGGCGCCAGCGATACATCCGACGTGCATCAGAAATCCTCCGATGTCAGAGCTTCGGGATCGTCGAGTGGCAGGTCATGTGACGGGCGAAACGGCGCCTCACTATCGGTCGGCATCACTTGGGTGCCGGAACCGATCCCCTGGGCAGACGGCCGATCGTCCGCGAATGCGTCAGGAAGCCAGCCGGCGCCCTTGCATGAGGAACACGGCCGTAGCGTCCGAGAGCCATAAGCTTGGAGCTTGCCGGAGCCGCCGCAGGATCGACAGGGTGTCACGCCGGCGCTCCCTCGGGCTCGGGAGCGGGCTGGGCGGGGTCGGCGGGCATCGTATGCGCGATCATCAAATCATCGGTCGTGAGACCGATTTCCTGACCTTTTTCGCTTTCGATCAACTTCCGCCAATATTCGACAGGGATAGAGCGCCGACGCTTCATCTCCGATGCCGTCGAGTGACCCTTACCGATCACTCGCGCGATGCCTTTGGGGCCGTCGAACTCTCGGAAGATGTCGTGGACGGTTCGCATCGGGACAGGCGCTCCTAAGTCGCCTAACCCGTCTACACGATATGTGTTCGCGACGTCAACATGATTTCTGTTAACACGCCGTGCGAACAATCTTTATGGACACCATGGGTTCGCGACTGCGGAAGGCGAGAGAGGACGCTGGCTTCACAGCAGCTCGTGCTGCCGCCTTACGCTTTGGTTGGTCGCCCTCGACCTATGCCGCGCATGAAAACGGTCAGAACAATTTCGATAGTGGCGCGGCTTCCATCTATGGACGCGCTTTCAAGGTTGGCCCTGGATGGCTTCTGACAGGTGAAGGTGAATCCGCTTCCTCCCGATCCACCATCCCCATCATGGGCCGTATCGGAGCCGGAGCCGAGATCGATGCGGGTGTGGAGCAGGTGCCGCCCGAAGGCTATTACGACGCCGAAGCCGTGATCCCGTTGCCGCCCTACGCCATCGGCTTCGAGGTGGTCGGCGATTCCATGGTGCCGCGTTATGGCCCTGGCGACGTCGTAGTCTGCCCCAGGGACGGCACTCCATTCGAGCGCATTCCGGACGGTGAGGAAGCGGCGGTGCTGACCGCAGACGGCCGGCGCTTCCTGAAGTTTGCCCTGCGGACCGCGGTGCCGAACGTCTACAACTTGATCAGCGTCAATGCCACGGCGTCGCCGATCCTCGGTGTCGAACTTACATGGGCCGCAGACGTTCTGACTGTCGTGCGGGCGCGCCAGTGGAGCCGCGTGACGCATGACGATCGACGTCGGCTCAGCATCAAGGTCGCGGCGAAGCGGAGCCGGTAGCGGACCGTGCTCAAAGCGTTGCGCTTGGGGTTTTGGATCGTCGTCGCGCTCTGTTGCGCATCGTCCTGCATCCTGTCGCTGTGGCTCATTCTCAGAGGCGATGCCGGCCATACGACGGTCTTCCATCGCCACGGATCGGTCGTGCCGGTCACGGTCGATTATAAGGATTTCGTGTCGATCCTGCTTACGGCGCTTGGCGTTATGATAGGGTTGGGTTCGATCGGCGTGGCGGCGGTGGCGGTTTTCGGATACGCGGAGGGGCGCAAGATGGTGGAAGGCATCGTCAGGCAGGCCGTCAACGATCAACTGCAGCCCGCCATTTTCCGTGCACGCGAAGACGCTGCAGCCGCGCAATCACCATCCGTCGAGGGCAACAGCATCGCCCATCAAGCGGGGGGTCGTCATGAGGTATGAGGTCAATCCTCTCGAAGTCGTGGGCAGGTACACCGGCAGAGCCCCGGTGAATCTGGAGGCGATCGCACGCGACCTGGATATCCCTGTCGAGTTCACCGACCTCGGCGACGGCATCGCTGGCCACATCATTCGGGATCGGCGCAAGAGCCCAAAATCCGGCTTCTTCATCCGCATCAATTCCACGCAACACAGCAACCGTCAGCGGTTCACGCTGGCACACGAAATCGCGCATTACATCCTGCATCGCGACCTGATCGAGTCGGGCCTAGTCGACGACACCATGTATCGAAGCGAAATCAGCGGGCATTACGAGACGCAAGCGAACCGCATGGCTGCCGATATCATCATGCCGAGATCGTTGGTAAGGCAGGAAGCCCGGAAAGGGCATTCGGATGAGGTGTTGGCCCGGCTGTTCGGGGTATCCCTTGCCGCTATGAGGATTCGGCTTGAGAATACGCCGGGCCTGATAGATCAAGCCGAGATGCTGCTCTAGGGCACCATCCTCCCCCAATCCGCTTTCTCAGCCCGGTTCGAGCCGGGCATTTTTTTTCGTTGGGTGAACACGAGTGGTGTTGACATGAAATGTGTTAGAGTGTCATAACTCTCCCATCACCCCGGCAGCACCCTTGCTCCGGCCTGGATGGGATAGCCCGATGCCCGAGACCGCCACCATTCTTCCCGATCGCCTCGCCGCCCTTGCTACGCTGGCGAAGGGCGCGATGTGCGCCTGTGGATGCGGTTTGCCCGCACCTCTCGCTCAAAGAAACAACGCGCGTTTAGGCCATGCCAAAGGCAAAGCGCTACCGAGGATATCGGGACACAATAAAAAAGGAACTTCTGACCTATCTCGTTATCAATTAACCGATCACGGTTACATTACTATGTGTTGGGATTGGAGCGGAACTATCAATCATAAAGGATACGGCGCTGTTCAAGTATCAAAGATAAAGAAGAATGCTCATCGTGCACTTTACGAAGCTGTGCATGGCAGAGTTTCGTCAAAGTTGCATATCGATCATCTTTGCAGAAACAAGCTCTGCGTTAATCCGGGGCACATGGAGGTGGTGACGCCGGCCGAAAATGAGCGACGTAAAAGGCTATGTCTCAAGTTGATCGAGCGAATGATCGAAGCACGGGACGCCGCGTGATGCCCGCCCCGATCTCACCCGGCTTCATCCCGCCCGAGCCCGATCCCGTCTCCCGCATGATCGTCCAGTCCGTCGTGGCTTTCGTCGATGCGCTCGCCGCGATCGGGATCGTGGTGGCCGTGCTGGCCATGTGCATCGCAAGGGGAGGCTGACATGGCCACGACCTACCTGCTCCTCTCCGACGATACCATCCACGAGTCACAGCTCGGCTTCGCTTGGTCCGACGCACTCGCCCTCCTCTGGACCGGCGATTACTGCGGCACGCCCCGGCTCCTCACCATGGACCTCCGGGCTGGCACGGTCTCGGATTGCACCAACGCCGCGCTGATCGATCTCGCCGACCGGGCGGAGCGTGAAGGCGAGACCCCGCGTCACCTCGAGGCTCTGTTCGACGCAGCCGGGATCGCATACCCGACCGAGCGGTTGCCGCGGCGACCCATGCCATGCGCCGGGATGGGCCGGCTGGTGCTGGCGGGGGCGCGGTGATGGCCCTCGCTCCCACGATCACCTTCGACGCGCACATCGGCGGCGACGGCCTCGTGTGCCTTCGCACGAATTACCCAACCGGATCGTCCTCATGGCTCGCACCCGCGAACATGCGGCTGGAAGATCTCGCTGCGGCCGCAGAGGCCTTCAACGTCACACTCACTGAGCGGATGTCACAGCGATCGGTCGAGCGACCACGCCGACGACGCGCTGCCTGAAACCGTGCCACCCCAACTCACGGACCCCCACCATGCCCCTCCCCGATCTCCTCCACGCCACGATAAACGGCCTCGCGGCTCTCTCGGTCTACGGCGCCGTGCTCGCGCTGTGCATGCGGAGGGCGGGGTGAGAACACGAACCGTAGAAGTTTACGAAGGCGAGAACATGGGGCCAGTTAATTGGTTTTATCCCACGGCAAAGGACATGCCGGATATTTGGCTTCAAGCCGAAGAGAAGCCAGAAGAGTTTTTGTTCAATGGTCGGCAGATAGTCGCAATCTGCATGTATGACGGCTGGCCATATTGGATACCAACGCCGGCCATCTGCTTCATCGGCCCGATGAACTCTGCTGAATGGAATTTCTTCAATAGCTACGGCGTGAATTCTCGTAGCATAACAAGACGCACGGTCGCACAGGGAGGGTCGGCGGCATGTCGGTGATCGCGCCTCTCGCCTCCCGCTTCCCGTGTTTGACGGATTTCACCGAAGTCCGTCTGTCCCGTATTCACGGCAGCGTGTCCAGTCTTTGCAGTGTCTTGGCGGCTCGATGCAGTCCGCGTTCCCGCATCTACTGTGCTGGCGAATTGCGAGCATCAGCGGCCCGTCTCCGAACCGAAGCGGCCTATCTTGAAGATTCCGCCCGCGAATTGGAAAATGCCCATGTCTGAGTTTTATTTGGAGATCCGCCCGCGTACCGAAAACGAAAGCGACCCAGGCTTTCGACGTATGGGGCCAATGAGCAATCGCGATGTGGTGACTTGCGATGCAGGAGCAAACCGCAATTTAAATCACCGCAATTACTATACGAAGATCATCAGCGCCGAACATGGTCATGGATGGCGCTCGGATCAGGGACTTCGTGCCGAAGAAAACTTCCACAGAGAAGAGGATTCACGTGATGGCTGATCTTCGCCACGCCCTCGCCATCCATGCCGAGCTGCGCGACCGCCTCAAGGCTGTCTATGGCCTTGACGACGACGACCCCGCCTTGATCGATACTCTTGAGGGATTGTCGGACCTCGACGCCGTCATTGCGGCCGTGGTCCGCGAGGCCAGGGAGGCTGAAACCTTCGCAGGCGGGCTGGGCGGCATCATCAAAGCCGCCCAGGATCGCAAGGCCCGCCTTCTCGCCAAGGCGGAACGCCTGCGTGGCGTGGCGTCATGGGCCATGCAGGATGCCGGCCTCACCAAGGTCACCATGCCGGATCTCACGATCATCATGGCCCGAGGACGTCCACAAATCGTGATCGACGATGAGGCTGGCCTGCCGCCCGATTGCCTCACCGTCGTCACGACGACCAAACCGGATCGGGCTGCGATCAAGTCCAAGCTCGATGCGGGCGAAGACATTATCGGAGCGCGCTACAGTAACGCCGCTCCCGTTCTCACGGTGAGGACAGGATGACCGACAATCTTGCTCTTTGGAACGCGCTTGGTCGTACTGATCCGAGCCAGACCAAGAAATTCAAGCGCGGCGGAGGCTTCTCCGGAACTGCCATCAAACCAGTCTACACCGAACAGAAGATGACGGAGACGTTTGGGCCGGTCGGCATCGGTTGGGGCTTTTCCGAGCCTAAGTTTCAGATTGTTCCCGGCGACAACAAAGAAATGATGGTTTTCTGTTGGCTAACTCTATGGTTTGTGCAAGATGGTAATAAGTCATCCGACATTCCTGGTGTCGGAGGTGACAAGATTGTCACCCACATCAAGGCAAGTGAACAGTACAATCGCCCCGAGCGTTGGGAAAACGACGACGAAGCTTTCAAGAAGGCGTTTACCGACGCGCTTGGCAACGCCATGAAGCATCTCGGAATGTCAGCCGACGTCCACATGGGACTTTTCGACGACAGCAAATACATTCGTGAAGTGGAAGCCGAAATCCGGCAGGAGAAGCAGCCCGCCCCCACGTCCTCCGTCAACTCTCCTACTGGCGTGGACGCTGCAGAGATCAGTCGTCTCATCCGCGTCGGCGACGAAGCTGCCAGCCGGGGAAGGGATGCTCTCAACGCCTTCGGTCTTGGCCGTAGTCGCGCCGAACTCGCTGCTTTCGGTCGCAAACGCATCGCCGACTGGGAAACGCGCGCCGATGAAATCGACCGCATGACCGTCAACGATCCCGCTCTTCAGGAAGCCGTATCATGACCACCACGCCCCTCCCCGAACCGCAGGCCGGCGCGAGCGCGAAGAAGCACGCTCAACGCTTTGTCGCGGAGATCGACGAAGCTGAACTAACGTTGCGCCTCATGGAAATCGGCATCGGTGCGAAACGTCAGCCGGGAAGATCGGCGCGGCAGATCTTAGCTGACATGCGAACGCATAGCTTTAGCCGGGACCCCCTCGCTCAGAAAGTCTTCGACGATTTCGGTCAGATGGCCAGGGCCTCTATCGCCTACTTCGGCGAGTGCATCAATAATGGAAAGGTTCCGTCGTGAGCGAAGCACAAGTGCAGGCCGGCGTGAGCGCGAGGCCGACACGGCAGATCCGCGAGTTCGTCATTGCTGGCGGCTATTGCATTGCTTCCGCTGCAGCGGCTCCCCATGCCTGCCTTGAGCTGCGCTGGCTGCGAGTGAAGTGGCTAGCTGCTCTTGCCGAACTCGGTATCACCGAGGAAGAGGCCGAAGCCGAACGCCAGCGGCTCATGCATGCGGACGACTATTTGGGGATTCGATCTCTCGCCGCCGCTCGGGAGGGCCGCACCGATGACTGACGGTCTGAGCGACGACGATATCAAGTTGCGTCTCGACTCGCACGGCGCCCTCGTGGCCGCGCTTACGACACTTCGCGCCAAATTCCACCGCGCGCTCGTGATCGGCGGGACCGATCCGGAATTTGCCGATGCGGCCTGCGAACAAGCCGATGCGGCATTGGCTCTCGCCGCCCCGCAACCCGAGCCCGCGACGGGAGCCGACCCGTCCGTCCCCACCCCATCCAGCACCGAGGTGGCGTGATGGCCTGGCTCGCCCACCTCCGTTGCCGCCTCTTCGGCCATCAGCGAAAGCACTACATTTACGATAGCTACAGAGACAGCCGCGGTCGGTGGCGGGAGAAGCGTTCGTGTCGTTGCATCCGGTGCGGCACCGGGCAACCGGACTGTTACGCCCATCCGATCTTCACCCTCACACCGCTTCGCCGATGGTGGCGAGAGATCAGGCGACGTTTCACGCGATGGGGTCGCACCGATTGCGTGGACTGCCGCAAGCCCCTGACGCACTTCGAACGACCGGTCGGCGAGCACCGCAATTGCGACCACGACATTCCGTTTTGAGAGGAACCTACCCCATGACCACCCCGATCGCCGCCGAACCCGCCGCCCGAAGCTTCGGCCATAACGCCAATCCGGTGAAAGACTTTTGCTTCGAGATCGATGCGCTGCAGGAAATCTGGACCGACATGAACGTTGGCGTGTCCACGGTCCCGTATGAAAACTTTCGACGTCGCATTGACCGCGCGATGAAGTTTCGCCCAGGCGACGATTCGCATTCGGTGCACGCCAAGATGATGTTGCGGCAATTGGACCATAACGCCCCCGTCGCGACCGCCACCGAGCCCGCCACCCAAAGCTATTCCATGCGCGTCGACATAGGCGGCACATCCATCCTGTGCGACGGCCGGCTGCTGCTGCCGTGTGAGGTGGTGGACCGGCTGAACGCCGCCGCCATGGCACCACCCGCCCCGGCCGACTTCGTGGCGCTGGTGGATGCGTACGGCAACACTGCGTATTGGTCGCTCCAGATGGAGGACGACAGCGGCATCAGGGCTGCCCGCGTTTCCCTGCTCGCCGCCATCGGCCGCATGGAGCGGGGGACGGCGAGCGCCTCACCACATCCGCCGGCCGGGGAGCCGGTTGAGCCTAGCCCCGACGCGCTGCGGGTCTGTGAACTAATCGACCAGTCGTGGACCAAAGAATTTCCTGATGGTCCCGACACGAAATTGCGCGAGGGGTTTTTCTTCGGCGACGACACGTTGAAAATTTGGCGACTCGCCCGCATGGCCATCGCGTCGACTCAGCCACGGCCCGAGGTTGCATGAAAGACCTTGCGCCAATCCGAGCATGCTGGAGTGCGCTGCAGTCCAATGCCAACTGGCCGACAAGTGCAGGCTAGCCCCACCCCAAGACGACGAGGTTCGCAAATGATCGCGTGGAATAGCAGGATTGTCGGATACTTGGTTATAACGATTGTCCAGATCTGCATATCTATTGTCGCGAGAAGCCTCCTGCCGCTGCTTGTGCTTCCTTTACTGCTGTTCGCACTGCTAGAGGAACTGAAATGACCGACCCCGCCGCCGTCCGCCGTGAGGCGCTGGAAGAGGCTACCCGGATCGTCGAGGGATGCACCAGAAATGGACGTAGCCTACCCTCTGAGATGGCCGCCGCCATCCGTGAGGCAGCCACCCGTCCAGCCGAAGCGACGGGCGATGCGGCCCAGGCCGCGACGCGACGCCGACTGCGCGAAATAGCGCACATGAGCGGCCACGTCGAGACAGAGTGCAAGGCGGGGTCCCCCTATGCTACCGCCCCGGCTCCGGCAGAGGGGACTAGCAGCGCAGCTGAACCCGCTCCATCCAGCCAAGGGAGCACCGAGCGATGAGCAAATGGGCAAAAACTATCCAGCGGGACGATCTGAAGACTTGTCCATTCTGTGGTACGCGAGCGATTCAACAGATGCGGTTATCGGCTACCAGCGACACGGACATGCACCATCGCATCTCCTGCGGTAACCCCTTTTGTGCTGTCGACGTGGCGACGCCTATAATGGCGTCTGCTGAAAATGCGGCAAAGGCTTGGCAGGATCGTCAGGAGACGCCGTCATGATGAACGACGATGACTGACCCCGGCGCCGTCCGCCGGGAGGCGATGGAAGAGGCTGCCCGGATCGCGGATAAGCGTCAGACGCAGCTTGAGACCCAGGGAGCCAAGCACCCCGACAACAGCCCATCACGCGAGGCCTGCGCCCAAGGAGCATATGAGGCCATGTGGCTCGGCAAAGCCATCCGTCGAGCCGCCACCCGCCTGGCTGAAGCGACGGGCGATGCGGATCGGGTCGCGGAGCTGGAGCGCGAGCGGGACGCAGCAATCGAAGGAGCCCGCCAGCGAGGTGTTCTTGACGATATTGAGCGTAAGGGCGCGATCCGACTGGCACGCGAGGCCATAGCAAAGCAGCGAGCCACCGAAGCCCGCGCCCAGGCAGCGGAGGCGGATGTCGGGCGGCTGAAGGATGCAGCGAGAACTCTTGTTGAGCGAGCGAATGAACGGACCAAAGGGGAGAGAACTGCCGTCGTTAACGAAGTAATCGTCCCAATTAATTGCATCAGAAACCTCTGGAACGCCCTCGCCTCGCAAGGCTCCGAAGCCGCTGAACAGGGAGACCGGGGATGAACGGGTTGCCGAAGTATCAAATCAACGCCCTGCGGTTTCTCGCTAGTTGCGGTGGCGGTTTCACAAATGCCACCATCTGTCGGGAAAGCGGTTACGGAGGTACCCGTAGTCTCATGGGGATTTTCCGGCATTCGTACTTAGTCCCGCTTGCCGAAGCAGGGCTCGTGGAGCAGATCGACGCTGAAAAACCCGCGGTTTGGATCATCACCAATACCGGCCGCGCCGCCCTCGCGGCAGAACGGAGCGAGTCATGACCCCCATCAAAACCATCAATGAGGGGCTCACGCCGGAGGACTTTGCAAAGACGATGGGAGCCTACGGCAGCTTCGTCGCGCGGGACGAACATCGCGTGGAGGTGCCCCATGGCTGAAGCCCCGACTGCGTACCCGCTGGCATGGCCGCCGAACTTCCCGCGTGCCCCGCGTCGCGAGACAGGGGCGTTCCGCACGCAACTCAATGCCGCGCTCTCCAACGTCCAGGGAAGCCTTCACGCCTTCGGGCGGGACAGTGGTAAAGCCGTCAACAGCGTCGTGATGTCGAGCAACGTCACGCTCGGCAGCGCCAAGCCGGCCGATCCCGGTGTTGCCGTCTGGTTCACCTGGGAGGGGTTGTCGGTCTGCATTCCGGTGGATCGCTACACGACCGTGGAAGCCAACCTGCAGGCGATCCATCATGTCCTTGAGGCGCGGCGCGTAGAACTGCGGCACGGCACCTTGGCGCTCGTGCGAGCCACGATGACGGGCTTCGTGGCGCTGCCGGCGCCGACCGGCACACAGGCGTGGTGGCAGGTGCTCGGGGTGCCGCAGACCGCAGGGCGTGGCGAGATCGACGCGGCCTACCGGCGTGCCGCGAAAGAGTGTCACCCCGATGTGGTGGGCGGATCGGTGAACAAGATGTCCGCACTAAACGCCGCCCGAGACGAGGGCCTGAGGGCGAAGGAGGGCGCGGATGGTTAAGCGAGTCGCCTTTCGCCAAGCCGACGTGCAGCGCGCTGTTAGAGGCGTGAAGGCGGCTGGCGTCGAGGTCGGCCGCGTCGAGATTGACCAAGCCGGCAAGATCGTGATCGTTTCAGGGAAGGCCGATGTTACAGACGGTGAGATCGACCACCTCGCGGCCTGGAGGGCAGAGCGGGATGCGCGCGCACCTCAAGGGCATAAATAGCGTCAGGAAGGTCAGGGCCGACGGCGCCAGCGTGACCTACCACTATGCATGGAAATGCGGCCCGCGACTTGAGGGCAAGCCAGGATCGCCCGAATTCCTCGCGAGCTACAACGCGGCCCATGAGGAGGTGAGGGCAAAGAAGGACGACAAGCGACTGGAGAGCGTCATCGACCGCTATCAGGATAGCGCGGCCTTCACGGATCTCGCGCCGCGCACCCGGAAGGACTACGGCAAGATCCTCGATCGGCTCCGCACCGAGTTCGGCACCATGAACGTAGGGGCGTTGAAGCAGCCTGCCATCAAAGGTGTGTTCCGGGAATGGCGCGATGGGATCGGTCGGCGGTCAAAGAGGACCGCAGACTATTCGTGGATGGTGCTGGCGCGCGTGCTGTCATGGGCGCTCGACGGTGGCCTTGTCGAAGCCAACCCCTGCGAAAAAGGCGGGCGGCTCTACAAGGGGTCGCGCGCCGCGAAAATATGGAGCGAAGCCGAGATCGCGCGCTTCATGGGCGTGGCCCGTCCCGAGATCCAACTCGGCATGATCCTGGCGCTCTGGACCGGGCAGCGGAACGGCGACCTCCTCACTCTGCCATGGTCTGCCTACGACGGCAGTCAAATCCGGCTGGAACAGAGCAAAACCGGCACCCGCGTCGTGATCCCCGTCGGCCCGACGCTCAAGTCCGTCCTCGACGCCCTCCCACGCGAGCACCCGATCATCATGCTCTCGTCCTTGGGGCGGCCATGGACCACCGGCAGCTTCCGGGTCGCGTGGCATCGCGTCGCCAAGTCCGCGAAGATCGAGGACCGCACTTTCCATGATCTCCGGGGCACGGCTGTGCTCCGTCTCACCAAAGCCGAGGCGACGGTACCGGAGATCGCGACTATCACGGGCCACAGCCTCAAGGACGTGCAGAACATCCTCGACAAGAGCTACTTCCACCGCGACGTGGCGCTGGCGGAATCGGGCATCCGCAAGCTGGAAATCAGCATGGCGTCGCCCAACTAAAATTCCAACCGGACGAAATTACATGATGCGTGGAGACGAATTAAGCGTTATATTTTTGATGGTTAAGGGTCTCGCAAAGACGGCGTGGTAATCTGCCGACTGGACCGAATATCATTCGCACCGGCCCGTCGACGGCACCAACGACGTGATCTTCAACATGGACCCGCTGTGGTCGGATGCGAACATCGACTTCATCGGCATCGACAACTACCTGCCTGTCGCCGACTGGCGCGACGGCGCCCCCAACCGCGATTCCGATCCGGTGGCCGGCCCCTTCGCGATCTACGACAAGGGCTACCTGCAGTCCAACATCGAGGGCGGCGAGGACTATGCCTGGTACTATGCGACCCCGGCCGACCGGGTGGCGCAGACCCGCACGCCGATCGTCGACA
>JAABUP010000931.1_pt1 | contig 62802 bp, 52 predicted proteins | sample 5559201 | NCBI WGS metagenome assembly JAABUP01 (sample SAMN10711887, study PRJNA513373) | rock metagenome | isolation source: Antarctica rocks | place: Antarctica | reverse complement strand
TCAGGCCCGACTCTGCAGTAGCCGTCACGGTAGAAGCCCGTCATGGGTTTTTGGGAGAAGAGGGCGAGGGGTTTTTTGAGGACTACACCACCACACACCAACAGTCAGCCAGATAGTCCAACCCAAATATCCATGCAATGTCTGTAGAATGGAACCAAACACGCACCGTTCAAATTATGATTACTCGGCTTGGTCGCCATTGTGGATTCGTGGTAGGTGTTGAAGGCGGCGATGAGTGCTAGGACGAAGAGGGGGAGGATGAAGATGATGTAGGTGGTCAGTGAGTCTCGCTGGAAGGGCATTGACCAAATGATTTGAGATACTCTTGAATCCTAGATCTGAGCGGCTGAATTCATGGAGGTACAAGTTCGACATTGATAATGACGTCATGAGATCCGGAGATCTCAGATGCCGATGGGGCTAGTTGATCCTTGCGGCGATCAGGAATCAGCAGAAATGTGAAAGTTGTTTTCATCCGAGCGATCCTATTGTGCCTGGGAACACAGAGCTTTTTGGGATCTAATACGATATATTTGTGTCTAAGCTATTCTATACTAGCCAATTGATTGAAGAACGCATCAAGTCATGGAATTGATGCCTATCCAGTGATCCATCCAGTGATCCATCCAGTACGGACGTCGAAATCATCAGCGCTTCATATGTTGGGCTCTATCCGCAGCCAGACTGTTCCACTATGGAGGCCGTTGAAGGGCACCGTGTTGGCGGTGTCCTCCGTTAGTATTCGTAAATTCACGCCCCGGCGCCATGCTTATAAAAAGAAATCCTTCCGTTGATACACATATCTCATGATCATTTCCTTTCCTTTATCATCCTCATGGACCTAAAAGTCCTCTCGTGATCTGGTCCTTGAGCTCGGTCAGACGGCGGTGCATCTTCATCAACTCGTCAACCTTCTCCTGGGGTGCGTTGTTCATTTGTGAGATCTCCTGATATTGCTTCTCGTAGCTGGCATAGTATTTCTTGAAGTCCTGAGCCTTTTTGAGAGCCATGTCACGGGCTAACAACTCCTCGCTAGTATCGGAATGTGGGGACTCGGAGACTTTCTGCCGCTTTGCAGAAGTATTATTCCCGTTGGTGTAACCATTGGTATAGCCATTGGCAAGGCCATTCGTCAGAGAGCCACCGTGGTTGTGGATATCGGAGTCTATGTCCCCCACTTTGCGCTTCAGTGTATGTTCGGAGGTATTGCGCGCATGCCCATTGATGCCAAGTCCTACGCCGTTAGGGGTGGCATTATTCTTGCGGACCTGCGTCATAGATGGTGTGGATGAGTTGGATGACCGCCCAGCGTTGTCGAGATCGGAAGCATTGGTTGGTGGCGACGAGCCGAGAGGTGACGGCTTGTGAGGCGAGCTGGTGGTTCTCTGGCGCGATAGCGACTTCTTCATAGCGGTCGAATTGGGGCTGGTGCTCGACAATCGATTTTTGAGACTCGGAGTAGATGTGCCAGAGGTCGAAGTCTTCTGCGAAGTCTTCTGCGAAGTCTGCTGCGAAGTCTGCTGCGAAGGCTTTTGCGAAGTCTTTTGCTCTGGCACTTTAGGCCGTGCAGGTTGTACCTGCGTCTTCTTTTCATTCTTAGCATCTTTCCCAAGCTTGGCCACAGGAGGCTTTTCCTTTGACGGGGAATTTGTGTGAGAGGGTTTGGATGACTTTGCATTATTCATCTCAGTTGGCAAGGAAGGCTTCGAGGGCTTCGAGGGCTTCGGTGCTTTGGTGGCTTCGACAGTGCCGTTTACTTTTGGAGTCGATGGGGTAGAATTGGTGGCGGCAGAAAGCTTGACGCTCTTTTTTATGTATTCATTGCTTTGCGGAGCGTGTATTTGAGACTCGTTCGATGTTGCATCATCTAAGCCATCCTCTTCGTCGGAGTCGTTGACGAATTCACTCGATTTTGGTATGATCTTTTTAGGAGCACCGCCTTTCTTCGCGGCTGGATGAGTTTCCTTGGGCTTCGTAACCGGTGCTGCCTTCTTGGGACCCTTCGATAAGAGGCGTTTGGACTGAGCCTCCTTCTCACTAATCTTCGTTCGCTTGATGGGACCGTGTGATGTGGACCGAGCCATGGGCTCTGCATCACTCGGGGCTAGGCGGTCCTTTCGATCGCTCTCGTCACCGGCTACTGGCTGGTTGGGTTTCGCTTCATTTGAAGAATGTTGAATCTGGATTTTAGGGGTGGTGCTTCTCTGGATCGGACCCTTGTGAAGATTGAGGTGGGACAGGATCTTTCCCTGGCCTCGTTCATTCTTGGGAAGTAGCTTGTCCCAAATCTTCTCTTGCGTCGAGATGCGCATCCTATCGAAAGCAGACCTGGCGCGGTTGATGGCCAGTTGGCGATCCTCTTGGTTGGGATAGTCGAAGCTCCACACGTCTAATTCTTTGAAGACTTTGTCGATAAGATCCCACTTGGTGGCATCCAGGCGGTATTCCTTGCCGACTTTTCCCAAAACCTCGAGCAGGTCATCTTGCTTGCACGCCAAGTGTTGAGCAAGGAGCTTGGTTGATGCAGGTCGAGCTGCCAGGAAGTGAATCAATGGCGTGCGGAGTGCTTGGAGTCGTTGCGTCTTTGCATTAGGAGGACTGGGGACAGAGGTCATGGTTGACTTTTGGTTGAGGGGTGCGCGAGCACCGAGTGAGGGGCTGGCAGGCATGGAGCGAGTGGTATCGTAATTGAGGTGTAGATGGCTGTTATTGGTCTTCTTCAGAAAGGAAAGTGAGTTGGTCTTGACCGATCGCTGTTTGAGAGCAGCCGCGGTTTGCTTGACCGGAGGTGGGAGCTTGGTACTGTCCGGAACGTATTTGATTCTGTAGAAGCATCAGCGTGGACCATCTTGATGGAGAGCAGTGTTGCTCACTGCATAGACTGTTTGGCTTTTTCGTGCGAGGCCAATTGGCTCTGGAGCTTTGCGAGGGCCTCGTCCGCGCCAGCAGTGTCCTCCTTGGCTTGTTGGATGGCCAATTTGTGGCTCAATCGTCCGGCGAGAGCGAGGTCGGTTGCGTTTTCGGAGGGGTAGTCGTAGAGGTAGGAAGGGGAGGAAGATGGTGATGCGGTGAGGTGTTGCGTCTTGTTTCCGTAGTGAAGGGCCTGGGTGGCTGGTCAGCTCTCATGTGTTGCCGTCAATAGGAATTCGGAGTGAATGATTACTATTGTCTTTCCAAACGTGACATTCACCCCTTTGCCGCCATGGCGAGCACTCTTGAAGACGTCTTGGAGGACGCCGTCTGCGAGATCGAGCTGCATGATCTGAAGGGGTTTGTTGTCGGACTTGACCTCAGCTGTCGGCGTGGGGGATCCGAGGAGGGTGAGACCACTTTCGGGGACGGTGAGCGCCATGATGGAGGATGTCGGCAGGTCTTGATTTGATTATACGGGGTAGTGGTTGGTGAGAGTCGATGGGCCAGATGCTGGCAGTGTGTGGTGCCAGCTAGGGCAAGACGTTGGGCAGGAATTTGGCCATTTGCTCGCCGGGAGACAAAGGGCTTTATACGAGCAAGCGGGGAGGGTTGAGGAAGGGCGACGGGGGACAGCAAGACAATGACAGGAAGAAAGAGGTCTTGTCGGATTGATGGAGGGCGCAAATATACGGTCGGAATATTGGTGGATGGAGCTGCAGGTGACAGAATGAGAGAAGGTGGGCCACGAGAATGGAGGGTGGACGTGGACGTGGGCGTGCGGTGATACGCTTTGGGGTCCCACCGGCCGGAGAGGGCGCCAAGAAATGTCGGGATCTGCGATGAGAGAGTCACAGCAGCCCAATCTGGTCGGACCAATCACTTCTTGTTCCGATCTCCTTGCATTGAGGAGACTCGGTCTACCGTATACTTATTGTTGATTCAACTCGCAGATATCTCGATCTCTACAACCATAATAATGACCAGGTCTGTCACGTCGGCAGAAGAGGAACGGTTCGTCTGTGCCTGAAGCAGCCCCTCGTCATTAAGTATCATTGGTGCATTAATCGGCGGGGGCCGGGGTTGGAGACGGCGTCGATGAAATGGGAGGGCCCGCGTCGCCTTCCCTGACTGGTCAGCCCGAAAGCCTCAACTGCCAGTCATCAGCCTACGCCCCATCTGTCATCCCACCCCGGTCGCCTCTGCCCCCCCACTCTCGCCTGGAGGCTGGATGCTGTATGCTGTGTATGGATGTCCTGTATACTTGATGTGATTTGTATGAATGGTATCAGCTCATCGATCATCACCGTCGGAGAATACTCCGTGTTTCGGGTGATGAAGAGATCCAACATACCGCACCCCGACTGAGTTTCGCCAGTGTCGCCCTGCCCGGCAACGCTATATTTGGCAGGCGAGGGATAGGACCCTTCAACTTTGGCCTGAAGAACGGGGCGATCATCAGACCAATCCCGTTTCGTCCGGTCGCCCTTCTTCACACCTGAGATGTATCTCTTGCAACTCGAGTAACAATACAACCAGTGGTGAATGGGGGCAGAGCGGGCGAAGACGGTTCGCCTGGCCACTGTCTCTCGTACCTGCATCTGGCGCGGGTCCAGCGAAACGAAACATTCCCGTCTGGCCAGGCGTCGCATCTGCTGCTGCTCCGCCTCTCTTCCTTCACGTCAGCCCTACCGTCTGCTTACCTGACCGCTCTCACCATTCCCTTCCCTCGCAATCATCTGTGAGCTTCACACTGACCGCAGGCCGCAGCGGGTCTCTGGTCTTGCCGGCGGATCCCGTGCCAACTCATTCACCCTGCCCATTCGGTCAGTCTGACCGCGGGTGAAGGGCGCTATTGACACATGGGAGCTCGTGGACGAATGTTGGTCTGCTTAAGTTGCAGCCATAGCGTCATGTCATTCTCACCGTGATTGCGCTATTCACACTGGGAATCAACGGCATCTTTGGAAGCATCGGGCGATGATGTTCTATCCATTCGCGTCACCTTTTCATTGGCTATTCTTCTATCAAACGAGGACATTCTATTGATCCTTCTCTCACCATCACTACAGACTCACTGGGCACACCATGAGCTTCGTGATGCTCAACATGGTCTGTGGGGTCTTGTGATTCGTGAAAGAGCAAGAGGGTTCCTCTGAAGCTGCCTCGAAATGTCGTCCCTGCCATTCAAGTCACCGCCATTCATCCCTATGGGTTTCAGCAGAAGCAACCTTACGTGCGCGCCTTCAGTGACTCGTGATGCCCTCCTCTCTTAGATTCTAGTATCGTCGAGTCCCTCACAATCAACCATCTTCTGCGAATATTCCCTGACAGTGCACATTGTACAATGCGCTCCTCTCTTTTTGGGAAGCAGTCACTATACATATACCGTTTCGTTTGCTAGATTGGTCCAAACCACAATTATTTCAAGAGCTCGCCAACCTGATGGGCTTGTGCACCTTGTCTCTGTCTGATCAATAGAGCGTTTTTGATGACAGTGCTATGCATTACAGTCCAACGTTCTTCGATGATCGCAGTCTCTGGGTCCAGTGATAGTATTTAGGGGCGTCAGAACAACCAAGATAAAGATCGCTGTTCCTCGATTTGAGAGAGTAACGAAGCTGCGAATTGATAATGGCTTGCCACCTTAGGGCTCCCCAACCTGTGAGGCAACAAACCAATGGCCGTCCATCGGTTCTCATCTGAATGTCTAGCCCGAGACGGCCATATTGGAAGGTATATGAGACCATTACATGATCGGCAAAGCCTAGCTGAGCTAGCTGAGAGGAGTTCGATCCTCTTATGGTGGTGACTGAGTCCACCGGAAATATACAGTAATGAGCTTTCATCACGAAGCGGGCTAACATTATACAGGCACCAAGTCCAACAGACTATAGGCCCCTACTCCTGGCTTCAACCTTAACTTTGTGGCTTGGTCCATCCATCTTAGCACCTCAATTCTTCTCTAGCGTATGCTCAGAGAGCTCCCCGAGCTATTGATAGACAAAGGAAAGTCGGAGACAAGGCGGATGAAGCTGAAAGACTAGCTTCTCGGAGAGAAAAAGACCGTGATTATGAGCTAACACGAATCAACGCTTCCACTGCCGCCACAACTACTCCTCCCACTCTTTCCAATGCTCCCTCCAATGCGTTCTTTGATCGTCCACGCCTTAGCTGGAAAGTATACCGCCAATCGCAACTAGCATAGGTCACAAGTGATGGGCGGATGAATACTATCTTCCCTAGACCCGCTGGTGAGTCGGTAAAGACATACGAGATTCACGAGCCGAGCATGGTCGGCATGGCAGAGACAATGTGATTGCAGCGAGCCGATCGGCCATCTGTCGACCCTGGTTCAACCACTGCCATCCGGCTTCTTGACGATACAAGATCTAAACCTAAAGTGAAGCCTCAGAAGCCACACCTTTAGACAGGTATTGTCGAGACACGAAGGGTCGCTACTCTTCCCGGGACCGACTAGCTCAAATGGAGTGTTGGGTACGCGAGGCAAAGCCAAATACTTACAGTTGTGGTCTACAGATACATTGCAGAAATCGTAAGACATCTGTGAAAAGGTTTTGAAGATACCAATGAGAAGTCTAGGCGACTACAGTCACTAAAATTTTGGACTTTTTCTTTGTTGTGATTTCGTCCCGAACCCTGCATGTACAGAGTGTGAAGAAAATCCCTCTTTTTCCCTTGCGGCCAACGTCATGATTCATGTCATCTCATTTCCTATCGTCCTCCCTCGTATGTACTCTTCACCCTTATCGTAGTGCGGGGCAGGAAGTTGGTATCTTCTCTGCACATATTTCAATACACCGAACACTGCAAGTTCCGTAGATGGCGTCCATATCTGCTATCAATGCTAATTGTTTTGACAGATATGCACATATCGAGGGCTGATGCACGATCGTCTCCTAGATATCAAAGCCACATGTCGATCAGAATAGGAGACAGTAGGAGACAGCAGTTACTCGCAGTAATTCCACCACAGACCTACGACGAGTGAGCTTTTCAGGCTTCTCAATCTGGTCAAATGTTTCAGAAGTGCGAAAAATTAATTGTCATGAACAAATTCTAACGACACCAGTCAAGCTATCTGACTCAGTCATGTCCACCTTATCTTTGTCTTAGATTTATCCGGTATAGAATTCAACGATTTAGTATGAGAAGACGGACTAAAAGCAGAGATGCAAAGAGTAGGTTTCGTATTATCATGCAAGTTGACCACATCTATCTGGCCAGGGTTCTTCTATTTTGATGTTTAGGCGGGTGGCCTACTTTGGTGCGTTTCATCCAAAGTCCATTCAGTCCTCACTTCAATACTCTTTGAAAGGTTCGCTTCCTCACGGCTCAAACTCGTACCTTATAACGATTCCTACCGCCAACGGCTTATACTTCACTGGTGTATTTACCATTTCTCGAACCAACACCACTTAGGTGCAGTCAACGCTTATACTCAAGGAATTACAGAAGACGGCTGATTTCATGAGCGGGAAGAAGATGATAATATAGCAGCGTCTGAATGGTACCCTGATAATTTTGTCATCACTGAGCCCATCACGAATGGGCTGGATTGCTCGAACGGCTTTGATCTCGAAGACGACCTACGGTATGGCGAAGACTTGCTTGAGACTACTTATACAGAAATGTCAAAAGTCCTTCGCCAGGGAACCGCCGGCAAGGAGTATACGATACAATAATTGTATCAATGCATCTCAGTCCATCCATTCCGGTCATAAAACGACAGATGTCAATAAAAGCTTGAATTACTTGTCGAGGTAGCCAGCCTAGCTTTTCTGATGAAAATCACAAATATGATATCCTCCCTTCAAAGATAAACAGCTACTCTACTAATATACTCATCTTTCTAGCCCCTTTCACCACCTATTGTGTATCCCATTCAATTACTGATGAGTCATGCCATGAGGGTTGGAGCTTGCAGGTGGAAACCATTTGCAGAGGTTCTTCAGGTCGTACAAGGTCGGTCTCCAGGTCGGTCTCCACTTCGATGGGCACATCCAGACTGGCCTGTCATATGTGGGATCCGAAGAGGATTCCTGACGAACCAAATCAATCCCTCTACAGCCTGTGATAATCAAGCATTGAAATTACACGCCTCATGGGCTCCAAGCTGCTCAATATCCATCAGACGACGATTCTCAGCTTCAGGCACTAGGACAATGCCAGATATCGCTACAAAAGTCCATGCATGTCACACTTCTGGAGAGATGGATACTGTATCAGGAGAAAAGCCATCAAGTCCATCAGAGCATGAAAAGATGACGGGGAAACAAGATATCAAGGGTTGGTCTTTTGAACGATTACCGAACGCTCTATTTCTTCTCTGCTAACTCTCGGAACAGCATCAAATCTGTGCGTCCGATAACGCGTACAAAGGTCTGAACACTCCGCTTTCTCAAGGTCACAAGCATTTTCCTTCTCCTGCTTGATGTACAAGGTCTGATCGGCTGATGTCCCAAATTTGAAAAGAATCGATATGAGATCCTGGAAAAAAGAAAATGGAATCACTTGGTGAGGATAACAGAAAACCCCGCGGGAAACGACAGCTCAGCCCTCCTTGACTGACTTGAATTTTGTTGCGGGTCTTCTCGACAAAAGCGACACATTTCAAAGATAAACGAGGCTCGCAAAGATAGCCTCCTTGAATAAGTGGTTCAGCTGATAAATTCCTTGCTAGGAGTGGTTGACTTTCCTGCGAGAAATTCCTTGCGTCAGAGAAGAGGGAATGGGTAGGGAAGGCTCCACGCAAGTGAGAGACACACTCCTTTACATGATCGTCTCTACGTTTCACTCTCTACTTTACAACTTTAGCCATTGATGCTATCGAGTCGGCATCATCATCATCCTTTGAAGATCCCTGAAAGTACAGGGCAGGTATGTCTACCTGAATCCGTTTATATTGATGCAATAGTGATCTCAGACATCACCGCACATAAAAACGACGCTTCGAAGTCTGCTGCTTTGGAAAAAAAAAGGCGATTCGACCAAGATAGGATAGAGACTATATCGCCCTTCATTAAGACCCTTCGGGTCAGGATAGTAAAGAAGAAGGACTTGATACGAGCAGTTGTGGTGATTAAATACCGGAATCTAGAGAAATTCGTGACGGATAATGATTTCATCTCAGGGAATATCATCTTGATCATAGTACGTCCGATTTCCTTTAATGCTGCCTGCTCATGACACTAAATCTATGTAGACTTCCGGCTATCCGAGTGGCGCGACCAAAGAATTCTTGCACATGCTGTCGAAAGATCGTATGTTGCACGCTATACCTTTCACTCGTTTCTGCCACTTTCGTGTTCGCATCCTATCTTCTATTAACTTCAACCCTCACCTAGTCTAGCTAGACCTGCCGGGAGACAAAGGAGCTGCCTTACGCTTTTTTGTCTTCTCCCCCTTGTCGCGGTTTGCCGGCCACGATTACTACTCTGGATACGGAGACTACACATCATGGAAGTCTAAGCTATCAAAGGCATTATTCTCGCCACTACGGAACTACATAGGCTCTCGAAAGTAGTATTCATAAAGAAAGCCTTAATGGCTCTATTATCATTTCCTCCCTCTCTTCTCGCCCTTTCTTTTCCTTTTTCATTTTTACCCTTTCCGGAAAGCATCTAGACCTCTCGACCTTCTTTCCCTTCTCCTTCCTTCTTCTTCTCCCGTCATCTTAGTCCTTTCTACCTTCTCCCTACTAGTCCTTTCTCCTCTAAAAAAGCCATTCCTCTCCTCTATCGTCGTGTGTATATAGGAGAAGCTCTCAGACCGATCCGAAGAGAGACGTCACCCGTCACTATCTCGACTGCTCGACGGCTAGCATAGACTCCTCTAACATGGAAATATCCAGCCCAGAGCAACCGAAATGGAAGACGGCAGGAATCGGACTACAAAGCCTGCAAAGTACAACTGAGAACGCTGTAGAAGACTGATACTCGTCCAAGAAAGCGTCCAAACAATTAATGGATAATAATGGCAGTGAATAGAAGCTGCAAGCAAGATATCTCTGGAGCCAGAGACTCGAGACCTTTCGGACTGAATGCCCCCGCGTGGAGTATGGCTTTCTATTCTTCCAGCTTGCGAGATTGCGTTAATGGTAGTCTTATGATGAATGGCGTCGAAGTCCTTACCTCATCCGGCGAGCACCTCGAACGTTTCTTCACCGCCATCATCGATAAGATCTCCCCTCGGAATCCGACCGGTATACCCAGTTACTATACGATCAAATACGGGCTGCAACAACCAATTAATTAGGCACGCTTCACCTTTCAAGTCGTTGCTCAGAGGCTTCCTCAACGCCAACAGGCTGACCAAAGAGCCCCGCAGTCAAAGGCAGTGGGGGGGCTGCATCCTGACCAAAGAGCCCCGCAGCCAAAGGCAGTGGGTGGGCTGCATCCTGATTAAGATTTTGGCCACCACCACACTGGAGGACGCCATGCTGAACGGGACTGCGAATTGGGATCTGACATTGACCACGGTCCGCTCCTGGCAGGGAGCAATGTCCCTTTCTCTAAAGATAGTCTGATGTTCTTTTCTTGACCTCGGCAGGTGTTTGTCGACTGGCAAGATCTTACATTGTACGGTTCCAAGGAAGAAGTTCGGTGCCAGCGGGTATTCCGAGTTTACATGCACGATGAGATGGATGATTTTCCACAGAAAGGTGGGATTCTAGTAGATTGATGAGCGGGCGGGGGAGGAGAGACAAAAGTGATAGCGAAAGGCTGTTGAAATTTATGGATTACTTGGATGACTGTCAGAGTGGCTAGCTAAGTCTTTCTTTGTTTCTGTTCTTCCTCACGGCCCTTTTTTCGAAGCTTGCCGGCTCCATCCCTCAGTGAAAATTAACGATGGACAAAAGTGGAAGAGACAAAACCGGGTATCATCGGAAAATTACGACGACCATCGCTTTTATAAACCAAGAAAATGGAATGGAAATGCGAGACAAGATTAAAGAAAATTTACTCTTCGTATCCTCAATGAAATGCACCCAACTCACCTTCCACCCCTCCCTCTCCCTCTCCCCCACCCTCCAGCACCTCCCCCAAAATCTGCCCCTGCCCCTCAACTCCGTCGCCCCCTACAATCTGCTCCAGGCCCTGTTCCCACTGCACCACACCATCCTCTCCCAACTCTCCCTCCTGAAACCTCATATCCCCAACCTGCACGCCTTGCGACGCAATCAATTGCCAATCAATACACTGCGTGGTGTCCCCGCCCTGCGACGCGAGCTCAGGCTCCAAGTAATCATGATGATCGAATTGCTCCGGGTGCTGAATGAGTTGGTGCTGGGACGTCATGCCCGCTCGGGGCGCGAAGAGTTGCGGCTCGTAGGTGTGATGGAAATTGCTTTCCTCGTCTGGAGGGTATGCGATGTGGATTTTTCCGCCGGTGAAATCTTGTGTTGCTGCGGTGTCGTCTGTGAGGAGGGGGTGGGGAGTGGGCCAGTCGTAGACTTGGGTGGAGGTCTGATGATGGTATAAGGCGTCTTGGGAGTGATATAGACTTTCTTGGGAATCGTACATTTCTTGGGAGTGATAGTGGGAGTCTTGAGAGGCGAAGGAGGCGAGGGAGGAGTAGGCGGAGTCTTGGGATTGGAAGGAGGAGCCTTGCGCTAGGTGTGAGGGATAGGCTTGGTTGGAGATGTTGGAAGGGAATGAGGTCGAGGTGGAGGAGGGGAAGGAGGCGTAGTCTGAGGGAGGTGGGGTTTCTGGAGAGCTGCCGTCCGATAAGGAAGCATCGAGGAGCTCTTCGGCATTGTCGGCGAACAAGCTTGGTTGAGGATTGTAGAAATCAGTGTATGGAGCGGTAGGATGCTGCACCACCGCATTCTCGATGGTGGTATCCAACGTCAAGTGGGGTTGTAGCTGTGGCGGCATTGGCGACTGGACTTGGAAAGCAGACTCTGGAGGAACCAATCGATGCCAACTTGTCGTTGCCGCTTCGCCTTTGCGCGACTTGCTGAATTTCCACACCAGGATCGCCATTCTCTTGGGCTTGGACCCGTGAGCATGAGACGACGCATAGATCTCCTGCATCACCGAGATCCCTCGAATGTAACGCTCAATGTTTTCCTCTTCGGTTTTCATTGCATTTGGGTCCTCGGTGGCTTTCGCTTTCAAGCTCTGCGTAATCATCTTACTGAATGTTGAGGCCCACCAAGCGCTTTTGAGAGGCAATCCTTCAAGCTTGCAATCGGTCGGCCTCGCACCAGGGTGGACCGACAACTGCACCAAAGCGTTCCCAAACTCCGAACCCTTGTAGAACGTTGCCAAATCCACGGGACGGCCTTCCTCCTCATAGAATCTCGTGTGAGATTGCCAATTGGTGTACTTGACACCCTGGGTCATGTCCAGGAAGTTTTGGATGGAAAGCACTGCATTACAGCCTGGAACATCCTCCATTAAGCTGAGCTTCGTGTCAAATAGGAAAGTAGGGCAATCGATTTGCCCCTGATCATAGTATACTGCCAATGGAGGATAAAGTGTGCGCCAATTGCGTAAGCCTTCTAATGGTCGTGAAGGTGAGGCCATTACGTACTGTATCGTAGTGTAGGTATGAATGACATCTTCCGTACCTGCCTTGAAGAGTTCCATTGCAAACTCGACGCGGCGGATGGTGGGATACTGATATTCATTGGAGCCTAGCATCTCAACAGGTAATGGCGAGAGAGGGGAGATTGAACGAGTCGGTGCCACCTGGGTGTAATGAGATGGTCCGCTTATATTTGTCCAGCAACTCGTGGCTTCCTCACGCTTGAGACTTCCACGCCTTTTTCTGTCGTCCTCTTTATTTGGATTAAAACCGTTTGCAATCACCAGGCTCATCCCTATTAAGGTCAGCGTCATGTACAACGGATTAAGAGAGTCAGCACGAACAAGGAATGTTATCGCTCAGGAAGTTTTTCAGCACCTGGATGTGACTTGAGACTTGCTTTCGGGTTCGAGTTATGCCCGTGACCCGTCTTATATGCTCTGTGATGAACTCGTTGCCTCCGCTCTGTTTCCCATTCAGTAGTTCCTTTTTCCGTCCCCGTCTAGGGTATAACCTCAACGCTGTATGGAATTAGCGCTTAGATTGGAGGGAGCCTTTCTGGCACATACCTTCCTGGAACGCCTCCTCAAGGTCATCTGGCCAGGGCTGATTTGGCCCTTTACTTCGTGCCTTCGCCCTGTATGCATTGTAACGGGGCGATAGAAGCTCGGACCGGTAAGTAAGTGGGAGCTTGCTTAAAGGATCTGAAATTCTCTGTCGCCTCCTATGCTCTAATTTGCGAGCGTTTCGTGTCGAGTAGTCGGGTGCTTTGCCCAGGGGACGAGATACCCCAAAGGGGTAGTGCACATCTGGCTCACTCTTACAATTGTTGGAATGGGTAGCTGGTTCGCTCGAACCGACGTTACCCGAGCTCACACGGAGGATGCCCTTCTTGCATCTACGGGCGTCGTGGCCCTCCTGTAGGCACGTTGAACATGCATGGAGAAGGCCACAGACCATGCAATCAATGCCATTGTTGAAGTTTGGACAGATCTGCAGCGAGGCATGAAGGCCTAGGTTCTCCGACGGCGGCCTATGAATATTCTCGTTCTCTGGTGCACTTGGAGCGTTTGACGGCAGGACGCGTAGATTCCGGCGTGACTCCATGAATGTATACAATATTTATTGGAATGACCAGAATGTCCGGTCACAGGTATGCAGCGAAGATACTCTGAAAATGACGGAATTATGCCTCATAGATCGCAAAGTATGGAAGAAAAAACAATGGCACGTATCATGTGTATTTATCTGGCAGGTTTCCATTATACAACAAGAGTCAAGATTCCAATACTAGGAGGCAATTAGACACGGCTGAGTCTGGTGCCCTGTGAGGCTCGTCGACCATGGCACTAGGCCACAAATGGAGCGTTTGGAGCTCGGCAGATCTTGCGTTGAAAGCCTTGCTCGCAGCATCGAATTGCAGATGTCAAACAGCCAAGCAAGGGGTTAGTGGGGGATTAGGCTCGAATGGCAAAGCTCAAAGGGATTTGACAGAATAGGCACGAGAATGGGAGCGCTACCATGACGACCCGTCTTTTCGCGATGAAGGGTCCATCTTGAGGAATGGCCCTTGTCAAGGAATGGGCAATCAAAGCCTGAACACTAGGGATGATTGACAAAAAAGCGCAATGCCTGAGGTGACGATTTGAAGCTTTTGAAAATGCAGAAAAGAGTTGAGGAGACAACCAACCATGCCGGTGCAAAAAGGATCATATTATACCCGGCTGTACTTGAGTCTTGGAGTGGCGATGATCCTCACATGCCATGCAAGGGCCACGATTGATAGTTCACGAACCTGCAGGAAGCCACTCCTAGCTCTGTCAAGAAGACCCAGAGCCAGGTCACAGGTGTTCTTGATCCTTGGGATCAACCCTGATCCAGTTCCTCTCCCCCTTCCACATTGAACTTTTTTCGGGCCGAGCCTGTCAAATGCTGCAGCTGCAATGCAACCTTGTCAGCTTGCTTACCAACCTTGTGCTGCATCCTCTCAATCTCCTGCTCCGGATCAAGTGCATCTTCGGCTGCAAATTCCAAGACCAATCTTCTACCAAGTAGATGAGTGTCCCTCAGCGCGTCCATAGCGTTCTCGGCTTCCCTTGCAGTCACAAATTCTGCGAACGCAAATCCGCGTGTAGAGCTGTCAAACTTCTTGGGTACACGAACGGATCGGAGTTGTCCATATGCCCCAAACAACGATCGAACATCGTGCCTAGATGCTTCGAATGGCAAATTTTTAATGATAATCTTAGTCTTTTTGCCTCCTTCCTTTCGGGCCAGGTCTGCTTTTCTGCGTTCTTCGGCGGCATCGATAGCTTTGTGCGACGCGCGTATCAACAAGTCATGGCCGTCGAGCTTGAATCCATCCATAGCCGACAAAGCTGAGCGAGCATTTTCCTTCGTTCGAAACTCAACAAATCCGAATCCCATACTTAAAAGCTGTCCCGGCTTCTTGAGATCGGGTTTGGTTTTCACCCTAGCTGAAAGGAAGCCGTCGAGGGGCTCAAAGATCTCCCGTAGACGCTTAGTATTTGTGATGAAGTTGAGGTTTTGAACGAAAAGAGTTGACGTATTGACTGGCTCTAGTATTCCCTCCTTTGCTAGGAGTTCATTCGCCGAAACTTTCGTACCGTGATTGTTAACGTCAGTAAGTACTTGATTCGTACCATTGAGTAAGCCTTTTGGAGCCTTTTCTAGGAACAGGATTGAATCCTTGAATTTCCTATATGCTAGACTGCTAAATGCAGAACGAGCGTGATCCCGCTGACCAAATTCAATAACAGCTATCGTTCCAGAAGGAGGCATTAGTAACCGAGTAATAGAGCCATGTGGTTCGAATAATTTTCTCAGCTCTTCCGGTTTGGTGCCATACACGAAATTCTTGATTAGGATTGCTCTATCGCCTCGTTCCTTATGCTTGAAAGCGTCGAGATCTACACCGTTCGTAGTAAAATACGTTCTGGTCTCTTGAATGATGTGCGTTTCGGCATGGGCTTGTCTGACTGCAGCATTTGAAGATGTTGGATCCAACAGCTCCGACTTGAGTACTCCCAGGCGATCTGAGATTGATGACATTATCGCATCAGCGTTCATATACATGGAGTTCCAATTGAAAACAGAAGTTGCAGCTTCAGCCTTTTTTTTTATCTGCTGTTGCTTCTTCAAAGGTAATTTGGAAATTGCGAAATCATCTAGACCAGTTTCCTTTTTCGCACTGGCTGGCATCACATGTAGTAATCGACCTTGGAATGGTTGTTGATCAAAGTGTAGTAGCGCTTGGGCTGCGGCCTCAGGCTCGACAAACTGCACATGTGCAAAACCTTTGTTCATGCCACTTCGAGAATCAATTGATAAATGGATCTGGGCTTGGTTAGCTTCTGCAAGTACCACTTGCCTAGAAAATGATAGATAGATGGATATGTATCTCAGAATTAAGAAGCATCTACTAAAATACTCTTCCTGGTAACATCACATGCATCGCATAAGCTGTCCCTATCAGGATGTTCATCATAAAGGAAAACGCAAAATATAAGTGAGCTGAAACACAACTTTTAGCTCACCTCTTCGATAGCGCCGTGTTTTCCATTCTCTAGCAATAATCGTAGATCATCCTCCGTAGCCGAGTATGCAAGATTACGGATGAAGAGACGTCCATTACCAACACAGCTTCCTTGAGCGTTGGCAGATGGTACTTCTGCTGATGAGGTATCTACCTTATTACCCTCTCTCTCTGTTTGAATACTAGTATCCAACACATTCTTGCTGGGATTCTGCTCCAAATCTCCACTTGCCGTAGACTTTTGAGCTTGATCATCGTCGGGTAGAGCTATAGTTTCTTGCGCGTCATCGTCATCGACGAGGCCGAGCAACCTACTAGTCCGAGTTCGTAGCCAGTCTGCATCTGATCCTGCTCCAGCCGTGTTGACCAAAGGCAATGTAACATCACCACCTGCAGCTGACACCGCGCTCTTATGCTCATGCAAGTCTGTTTCCATTTGTGAATCTCCACTCTTGAGCTGTGTCTCTTGCGCAATCTCGCGGTTCCGCTTCTGCCTTTTGGGCACCGGCTCGTATTCCTCATCAATTCCGGCATCAGAGTTCTGTCTATCACGATCGTTCATAGAAGGCTCTGCCGGGGTTTGAGTAGTCATGGCTGCTTGGTCTTCCCATATTTTGGACTTTGAGGGTGGTTGCATAACCTCGAGAAACTCCTGCAGCTTGGCTGTTTCTTCGACCGCTTGTATACCATCATATCTCTTCCTCATGTGAGGGCTGTCGGCTTCTGTGTCTCCGTACTTTCTCTTGACTCTATTTGTGGCATTTGTACCAGGTCTCAGGGCAGACTGCTCTTCAATTGAACGAGCAATTTCCACTCCGATCCTCGACATGCGAATAAAAGTCTTGTTGTAGTATTTGACAGCATTTGCTGCGTCTTGAGGTGTCTTGTAGCCCACATATCCAATCCTCCTGTGAGGGATAAGTTTCGCGTCTGTAGTTGGATATTGCGTGGAAAAGTGAGATTGGAAATCGTTAGCGCCAAGGCTAGTGGGGAGCCCCCGCACAAATATCCTTGAGGACTCCATAACAACTGATCAGAAACCGAAAACACTAACATCAACGAAACAAGGACATTTTCGGAATGTACACCATGGAGTTGGCATTCAGGCCTGCTCGGCCTACAAAAGCCACACTGTGAGTGGATGGCGCGGCCCGTCCCGGTGCTAGCGGCTGATCATCTATAATAGAAGGCGTTTTGGAAAGCTGCGTCAATCGTTCACTATCGCTAAGCACTCCCATGATCCCAATTGCGCTGTATGCGTAAGGCAAATTCTCGACATACACACAGCTTTTCCAAGTGCAAATCCTCTCAATTATCACCGTGGTCGCGTGCGATTCGCTATGGCAACTGAGAAGAAGGACAAGTTGGATGGTATTCCTAGCCCCCCCCCAACAACTCACCCAAGTGATCTGAACCGGCTACTAACAATGTTCCAGCGCAAATCAAGTCTGCGGATATGGTCAGTCTCCCGAGCCCCTTTATAGGTGAGGATCCAATAGCTGATGTAAAATTAGAGCGAGGAGATGCAGAATCAGGCTGTTGAAGTGTCCCAAGATGCTATGGAAAAATACACCGTCGAGAAAGATGTCGCCCAATATATAAAGAAAGAAGTATGTGCCGGCCAGCATGCCTTATGCTTCTCTCACATAGCCACATAAAATTGACATCCTGCAACAGTTCGACTCAAAATATGGAGCAACATGGCATTGCATTGTGGGCCGCAACTTTGGAAGCTTCGTCACTCATGGTGTGTTGCGCTACTGCAATCTTTGGATACAAAAGCTCACAACAATGGTTAGAAACAAAGCATTTCATTTACTTCTACCTCGGCCACTGCGCGATCCTCCTATTCAAGACCCAGTGACGCGAAAATTGGAGCCCTGATACCGCGCGAGGGGGGATTGTACCAAAAGCGAGGGTCTCACGAGAAATCGAGTCATGATGCGAAGGTGTTTATGGTCAGTTTTCGAAAGCGATTGATCTCAACTGGGTAGCAGAGATGGACAGGGCCTCTGTGGCCTGCTGAACAATTAACGCTGTGAACGTTGATACCATCCTGCCTGTGTTCCAATTGCAATCCTAGACGTCAAGAGCTGATTCCCTCCACTGACGATGACGTGAAAAGTCTCCAGACGAGAAAAATGAGTTTACAACAAAACCTCAAATACTACAGCCCCTTTACGCCTGTCACTTGCCATCCGCGCTGCGTCAAAAACCCAAGGGTATCTCCAACTCATGAATCCCAAACCATGACACCGATTAAGAGTCCGTGTCAAGAATTGAGGAAGCGACTACTCAGCCAAATGCTGGTCGAGCCATGTCAGCAAGGCGAGAAAACAAATTCGCCGGAAAATAAACTCACCGACCACTCCGGAATTAGCTTGATCTGGCTCCACATGAACTTTTCCAATTTGTTAGCGCTCTTGGCGTAGGGTGTGGTTTCATTGTTGTATTTTCGGCAATTGTCGAAAATGAGCTTCGAATCTTTGATGAAGTCCTCTGGTGTCGGATACAAGTCTTTCTCATGTTTCTCCTCCATCGTACTCAGATCCATTGGCTCTTTTATCACCTCGTAATAATCTGCCACCTCATCCCTATTGACAGGTTGTGTGAAGGGCCATGATGATCCATGATTTTGCATATCATTGAGGAGGTGTAGGAGCTGGTTATAGTTGGGGCCGTGGCGAGGCTGACGTGCAAGCTCGTCCATGTCCGGAGACCAGCCAGAGGCTTTTATGGCGGGAATGGACATTGGGTCAATTGGGTGAAGGCCATTCTTCCACTCTTTCGGCGGCTGGTGTACGATATGGCTTTTCGAGAAGGCACGGATTTTGGCGGTAACAGACTCTTTCTGTTTCAATAGCATACGGCCAACCTCAAGGTAGCGTACTCGGGGCACCATTGTGCATTGCATGATGGTGCCACCTTCGTAGTCCTTGATATAACCCATCCAGCGCGGCTTTTCCAAGGTGATCTCTTTGGTAAAGCCTTGTTTCTTGAAGTAGCCGATAGCATAGTTATCGGCGTATGTGAGAAAGTGCTTGATAGGTGAGGTTGCTTTAACATAGTCTTTGAGATGTGACATCAAATGTGCGCCGTAGCCTTTCACCTGTTGATCGGAGGAGATTGCACAGAAGACGATCTCGGCAAATTCGCGGCCATTGAACGGACGATATGTGATACCTCTGCACCATCAGTCAGAGACGTCTTGCCAAGGGCATTGTAGCTACATACCCAACAACTTCAAGAGGCTTCTTAACAATGGCCATGGAGAGATGTGTACGATCGTAGACCAGCCGAGCTATATAGTCCTTGGGCATTTTGGGCAGTTGTTTCTGGAATATACATTTTAGACCCGTCAGGATGATCAGGCTCTCTCTTGTATTGTCGTTATTCACTACTCGAAATTCGATCTCGCCATTGCGCTCCTCTGCGACTGCGGGCTAGAGGTGGAGTCAGCTCTGATCGACTTCCAGCAAGAATAATTACAAGCAACGGACCTTCTCAGGGAATGGAACGACTCTGGGTTTGCCTTCATTTTCTGGTGAGATCGTATGCGAGTGCGAGTTCTTGATGCGCTTGCTAGGGCTTTCGCTGCCGAGGTGGTGGCTAGCTTTCCTTTTTGTTTCTAGATACATCTTTAGAGACCAATCTCGCTGGGGATAGAGGGAAACGCACGCTCTAGTATTATGGGCGCCATGACTGCAGATTGCATTACTGCTGCTCCTCTGTTAGCTGAAAACGGCCAGAGGTCGCATCGGATTTAGACGGACTTTTCTTTCTTGGCGATGCTCGGCACGCCAAAGCTTTCGTAGTTGTCCTTAGAAAGGTGACACTCTTTAGTAAAGCGGTCGTTACTATACATATCGAACACTCACTTGCGCACCATCCTTCAGACTGTCTTCTCAGATCTCCACAGCCTTTGCCTTGATTCTTCTCCAATGAGCCTTCAACAAGATTGGGAGGATTCGGTCCAGCAGCCTTTCCAAGCACTCGTTCCAAAGGAGAGACAGTTCCTTGTTGGCTTCACTCTGTTACTCATAGGTGAGGGGATAGAAGATCCTTGGTACAGAGATTCAGTCCGCTGACAGGATGTAGCATTTATATTGACCGGTTTGTTTGGACTTAGTGAGTAATGCTAGCAACACGCTCAAAGAACACAATCAACTAATAGCTGAAAGACCGGTCACTCAAAAACATCCCTATCCTTGGTGTTCCTGCATCACTAGCATTTGGGTAAGTTTGTTCACGTTCGACAAAGGAATAGGCTGACATCAGGCCAGCTTTGGAGCGGTCTACATGATCTGTGCTGTTGGCGTGTATGTTTAAGGAATCAGTGAAAGGAATACCCAGGCCGAGGAGATCTGCCGGTTCTGTACTTATTATGAATTGATACCCATTTTAATCGTTATCAAACATTGTGGGCAATTGAGCAGGTATACCTGGTCGTCCTCAGGCGATTGTCCATCGGTAGCGCCGAAGGGAACAGTGAACAGATGGATTCCGCCAATGGGATTGACAAACCACTCTTCAGCGCTGTGTCGGGCTCAGCTCGCCAACTTTTCCAGATTCTAAAATGCCTCAATTTCGTCTCAAAGGCTCAGGTCCAAATTATGAAGGACGGTCTTCGATTCACAGTGGAAGAGTCACAAGTTATGCAAGGTCAGACGTGAACCCATGTAGGAGTCTCCCTAGCCCTGACTGCTCTCTAGGTATTGCCGTCTTAGACAAGGCTTTGTTTACAGCTTTCACCTACGATCCCCCTCCCAATCAAAACATTGACGCGGAGGAGTTCGAAGCTCCTCCATTCCAGATATCTCTTTCTTCCCTTCTCGAGACACTCCAGATATTCGGCATCAGTGACACCAAGGATCGATGGTCAAACCGTGACACCACGTACAATAACTCCAATGGCTTTATCTCCAGAGGTGGATCAACAGCAAATTTCGAAAACCCTGTTCTGGGTATGAATGGTATCTGCCGTTTAAGCTACCATAGTACTGGTGAACCTCTCTGCATTATCCTCGAGGAGACAGGCGTGAAGACAACTTGTGAGCTGGTCACCTACGAGCCCGAAATCCAAGAAGAAATCCCGCTCCAAAAGGATGCTTTGGCCCAGAAAATCATCATGCGTGCGAGCTGGCTGTACGATGCCATCAACGAGCTCTCTTCGACTTCACCCACCCGCCTTACCATTGTCTCTTCACCCACCGCCCCGTACTTTACCCTGTCATCTAGCGGCCCCTTGGGGTCTGCAACCGTCGAGTTTAGTAAGGATCCACAGCTGCTCGAGACCTTCCAAGTACCTCGCCGAATCGTGAATACGTACAAATACTCCCTGATCAAGGGTGCAAGCAAAGCCATGACTCTCGCGACCAAAGTCAGCATCAGAAGCGACGAGCAAGGGGTGTTGAGTCTTCAATTCATGATTGAGATTGAAGGTAGTGGAGTCAGCTTCGTCGACTTTCGCTTCGTGCCCTTCATCCCAGAAGAGGGTGAAGGTGCGGAAGAAAGTAATATCGATGAAGCCGAAGCAGTCGAGTGAGTGGTCACTACTGTCTCGCTCCATATGACGAGTTTATGGATTTCGCCATCTCAATTGATGAATAAAGTACATGTCATCCTCATTTACTTTCCGTGTACTGTACTTTACTTTGCTCCGAAGTCCTCCACTTTCGGCTGGCGGCCGCTAGCCGGCCAAGACGCCGCTAGTAGGATTTATCACCAAATAAATTTCCTTATCAAACATATGCTGATAAGCTTCGCTGTTCCCCACAGGAATTGACTAATCTGTGCCTCCGAGATCTTCATGCACGGCAGATCGTCTGGCAGGTGCAGGCACGCATTTACTGTTAGCGGCAACGCTCGCCTGGTTTGCAATGCGCCTTATCTCAACGACATCGGACCATGAGGTCTAGGTCAGGATGGCTAAGTTTCTAGACCCTCACCAATAAGTATACAGCTAGCAATGTTTCCATGCTTTTTCCTATACAACTTTTTCAATTATTCAGCTTCGTTGATGCGCCTGAGAGCTGTTTCCTGCGAAGTGAACCGTGAGCAACTGAAATCTTTGCCAAATCGTAATCACACTTGCTTTTCATTGCTCTCTGAGCCCATCTCATACATCCTTTGCTCGTGGTCTACCCAGTCTACTCACAATGCCTATATCACCCCCCCTCAGTCAGGGCACTGGCTATGGCGTTGTCCTGGGTTTGTCCTTTCATACAGTAACTTGAGCGCTGCTGACGTGACCAAGGACTTGGATTTGCTTTCGCTTTTGGCATGATACTCACTACTTATGTACTCAAGAGGTACAATAGCGAGGTGCAGACCTCTGAGACGTTCAGTACAGCCGGCAGGACCGTCAAGTCTGGACTTGTTGCCTCTGCTGTCGTCTCCTCTTGGACTTGGGCTGCAACATTGCTTCAATCTTCGGGTGTAGCCTATCGTTATGGAGTTAGCGGGCCATTTTGGTATGCTAGTGGGGCGACAGTGCAGATTTTGCTTTTTGCTACCTTGGCTATCGAATTGAAGCGAAAGGCACCTAATGCTCACACTTTCCTGGAAGTCATTAGAGCTCGATATGGGATCTATGGACATCTGGTCTTCACAGTCTTTGGCCTCATGACCAACATACTCGTTACTGCAATGCTGCTGACTGGTGGCTCTGCGGTTGTAACCTCCTTGACGGGAATGCCGACGGCTGCCGCATGTTTCTTACTTCCAGTGGGTGTAGTGATGTACACTATTGCCGGTGGCATTAAGGTAATAGGCCATCTTGGATACTATGGCCTTGCGAATTTGACGAAATGACAGGCAACATTCTTGACCGATTATGTTCATACTGTGATGATCCTTATCATCATCTTCATCTTTGTAAGATCGAATTTGCGGGACTCTCAGGGCTTCCGCTAATAAATGTCTTTCAGGCTTTCACAGCCTACACTACGAACAAAAATCTTGGAAGCCCAGGAAAAGTTTATGACCTCCTCACTGAGGCTGCAAAGAGTCATCCAGTCTCAGGTAATGCTGACGGTAGCTACTTGACCATGAGGTCACAGGAAGGAGCCATTTTCTTCGTGATCAATCTTGTTGGTAACTTCGGGTATGGCCCTTTCCCATGCCGCCAGATCACCACTAATCCGTCGTAGCACCGTGTTCATGGACAATGGTAGGTTGCTAGTGTGGTCTGTCGCTGATCTCTATCTAATCTTCCTCCTTTCCAGGTTATTATAACAAAGCCATCGCCGCTTCGCCAGTCCATGCTCTACCAGGATACGTTATGGGAGGTCTCAGCTGGTTTGCGATTCCATGGCTTGCTGCCACAACAATGGGTCTATCAGCACTAGCCCTGGAAGGCAACTCCGTCTTTCCCACTTACCCTTCAAGGATGGATCCTGACGACGTCACCGCCGGCCTGGTACTTCCCTATGCAGCAGTGGCTCTCCTTGGGAAAGGCGGCGCAGCGGCTACCCTTCTTTTGATCTTCATGGCAGTAACATCGGCGTCATCGAGCGAGTACATTGCCGTCAGTAGTATCTTCACTTATGATATCTATCAGACCTACTACAACCCACGGGCTAGTGGTAAAATGCTGATCAACATGGCCCATACCATGGTGGTCATCTATGCTATACTTCTAGCGGCCTTTTCGACTGGACTCTATTGTGAGTCTCTAAGGCGGAAGCCCTCAATCTGTGTCACTAATTTAAAATAGATGCTGGTATTTCAATGGGCTATCTATACTTGATGATGGTAAGTTGCTTTAATACTAACAAGTAACATGAGATATCTGACCCATGTTAGGGTGTCATCATATCTTCTGCAGTGGTACCTGCTACATTGACTTTGATGTGGAGCAAGCAAAACCTAGCAGCAGCCTGCCTATCTCCCATCTTGGGTCTGGTATGCTCTCTAATCGCCTGGCTTGTGACTGCCAAGAAGCAGGGTGGCTCACTATCGGTCGCAAGCACAGGAGCCAAGTACGTCCCTTATTCTGTCTAACAACTTGTTGACACGACTCATTTGATTTATGGCTACTGACCCTCACGTCAACAGCATTCCTATGCTAGCAGGCAACGTCGTCGCGCTCCTCTCCCCCCTAATCTTCATCCCAATCCTCACCTATTCCTTCGGACCTCAAAACTACGACTACAAATCCATGGCCGCCATACGTCTCGGCAATGACGAGGACATCGCTGAGGCCGCCGACACCGATCTTGAACTCATCCCGGGCGCCTCCGGCCTTTCTCCGGAGGAAGCTGCTCTCGAGCAGAAGAAGTTGCATCGTGCAAGCGTTATTGCGAAGAGCCTGACGGGGTTCATGACGATTTGTCTGCTGATCTTGTGGCCGATGCCGTTGTACGGGAGTGGGTACATCTTTAGTAAGAAGGTGAGAGTTCCCCATTCCATTACCTCAATCATGAGATAGTGCGTTGCTGACCATGAGGATAGTTCTTCACTGGCTGGGTCACCGTGGGTATCTTGTGGCTGTTCTTCAGTTCTTTCTGTGTCGGTCTATTTCCATTGTGGGAAGGACGACACAGTATGGCCAATACGTTCAATGGTATTGTCAGGGATCTGAGTGGAAAGGGAGGGCACGCTACAGAAGGGAGAATCATAGAGGGTAGTGAGGAAGCTACGTCACCGGCGGGAGAGAAAGGGGAGCCTATTGTGACTGAGAAAGCACCTTCGACTTGAATTAACACAGTGGAAGTGAGTTGGGAAATTGTTTGACGGGCAAATTAACGGCCCCGGAAATGAGGTATTTGTTTTTTCGTTATCTTGATGATATTTCCCGGCTCTAGCGTTCTGATACCTGTGATACCAACAGCGAGAGCTAGGACGCAATGATATTCGTTTCGTGACGCTCTTGAAATGCATGAAAACAGCACATCAGGTCGTGGTCAATCAAAGCCATGCCACCTCAACCTCCACGCCCACCACCACCACCCAGTCGCTTTCCTATCCCCCCAAGAAAGTTCCCCCCACCCCTCTTCGCGCCCCTCGTCCTCCCCCCACTCCCATCATCCAAATCCATCTCCTCCCCCCCAATCCCCACAACCCTCTTCCCCAACTTGCCCTTCCCCTCCCCATCCCCCATCGCCTTCGCCACCGCCCTCTCATGCTCCAACTCCCTCTTCCTCTTCTCCTGCGCCCCCCTCATAACCTCCCTAACCTGCGCCTCTAGTTCCCCCAGCACACTCACACATCTCGAATCCCAATCCTCCAGCACCCTTACCATGCGCGGTATCGAGCCGGGTTTCAGATCCCGCAGCGGGGCGACACTGCTGACTTCGACGCGTTGGGAGAGGGTGTCGAGTTTTGCGGTTAGGAGGCCGGCGTAGATGGTGGTGATCACGAGGGCTTCGAGGGCGCGGGGGGTGGGGAGGGAGAGGGCGGATTGTAGGTGGATGTAGGTGAGGGCTGAGGGTGTGGTGGCGAGAGTGAGGAGGGAGAGTTGGCGGAGTTTGAGGGTTTGGGCGGGGGAGAGTTTGGGGAGGTTTGATTGTGCTGTGGGTTTAGTGTTAGTGAGGGGGGGATTGGATGATGGTGGGGGAAGGGGGCTCACAGCTATAGTCGGACCAGGTGCCCCAGGTGAATATCTGGAGGAGGGTGAAGTATGGGGCGTAGTCTTCTGGTGCTGACTGGAGAGCTTGGATGTTGGGGGTTTGGAGGAGTTCGGCGAAGACGTAGGTATTGGGCGCTGTGGTAGCTTGCTGAACGAGGTCGGCTGCAGCCCTGGGTGAATTGGCGGATTTGGAGAGGAGGATATAGGGCTCTAAAGCATTCAGGGCTTTCTGTTGCGTTTGGTCCATTGTAGAGATTTGGCTTGGTGACGCAGCGATGTGAAGCATGGGAGAAGCGTGGGGGTCTCGGGGTCAATGATGGCCTAGCTGGCGCTGGAGGGCAGGTCATTCGGGCCGAGCCCGGGCCACTAAGACATGCCCTATGGCCCTAATTACTTGCAGCTTACTCCTCCGTCAACACAATTCTCGCCGGCAGGCACGCCTAGGGCTCTGAGAGGAGTCAATGTTATCTTTTTTGATATACATTTTCAGTCTTGACATTATTTTTGATATTCTAGAGTCGTCTGGCTGTTTGCTTGAATGTCTAATGATTTCTGTACAGTCCTCGATACGAGTGCCGCAGTTCACATACTTTCTTGTACCTATTTCCTGGCTTAAGAATCGAATGAGGATTTGCTACATTTCGTATTCAAGACCAATGAGCCAAACTAACAAATGGAAACCCGAAGTGACCCTAGCCGCTGCTTGGGGATTCGTGTTCGTATTGCTACAATCATGCTGATGATTGTGAAATCAATACCGCCTAGTCCCATGTCTCGCCGGTTGAGTACTCGATTGCATGATCGGCAATGTCCGGCCAGAGTTCAGCCTTGGTCGGGCGGTTATTAAAATCTCTTTTGGAAGCAAGCGTCCCGCTGTTTGACAGCGAGCCAGAAAGTGCAACGATTACGCGCATGAAGCGATGAGAGGGGGTAACGAGGATGAGCAAGTGACTAGAACAATCACGTTTCTTGAAGCAAGTCAGCATATTGTTTTGTACTTTGAAGTGAAAGACCTGTAATTTCGAGTGATTAATACATGGATGTATGATTAGGGCGGTCACTGTTGAGATTTATCGGACTTGCGATGGCATGATCGATAAGATTTTAAAGCCTTAGGGGCATTCATCTCTTCCATTGGTAGACCAGAATCAGAGGTAACGGAATTCTAGCAAAACTAAGAAGCGTTGGACGAATACACTCAGAAGTCTTGGAAACGCAGCGTCCCTGCTTACGGTGGTTCTAGAAAGTAGACCATACTTTCTTTGCGGGACCGAGCAAGACCTAGTACTACCTGAGATCATGCTTGATTCGTTTGCGCCCCCATCACCCAATATCTTAGCCTCGCTAACCAAAGAATAACGAATGCTAGAGATCATTGGCAACTGATGGCCCCCAACTCACGGAGGGTTTTTCAAAGGTCGCTCCTCATAGCTGCGGGGGCCAGTCTCTGTGAGATGGATTTTTGTCCATTTGAACATCAACGAGATGCGCCATCAATCAGAACACTATTTGTCCACGGTCACTGAATTGATGAGATGGTAACCTTCGGTGACCGATGCCTTTCTGTGGTGCCGTGTACAAATTTAGGAGTCTGGCTAGCGCCGGAAAGAGAAAGGCGTGGTTCGAAAACCGGCCCGTTGCCGTTTAGCTCGCCTACCGCGTCGATGAAGCGGGTACGAGAGCAGAATAATCTTTGTCAGACATAGAGCCTGCCATCCTTTGTGTATATACCTTGGTCCGTCTACGCCTTACTACTTGTGTTCATTGTTCTCGTGCCTACTTCTTTACTAAGGCCTTTCATCATGCGTCCCCTCCATCCTTTACAACGAACTCATTACCATCTAGTCACGTTCAAGAGTGACCGATAACTCATACCTGAAGAGCGCTTTGGGTGCGCAACTACAATCATGGCGTCAGCTACACACATGGCGACTACTGCATTGCGGGTGGAGGGAATGACTTGCGGAGCGTGTACATCTGCGGTAGAAAGCGCCTTCAAAGACGTTGATGGTGCAGGCAGCGTCTCAGTCAGCTTGGTGATGGGGAGAGCGGTGGTACAGCACGACCCACAGAAACTATCGCCTGAAGCCGTGAAGGACATGATTGAAGACCGAGGCTTCGACGCCGAAGTCCTTGCCACCGATGTCCCTATAGCAGTAGGAGATGAGGATTTATCTACAGGGCACAGGACAGGCCGAGAGGATCGCGAATCAAGCCTTTCGACTACAACAGTGGCGATCGAAGGCATGACTTGCGGAGCTTGTACCTCAGCTGTCGAAGGTGGCTTCAAAGACTTGGATGGACTGGTGCAATTCAATGTCAGCCTTTTGGCTGAACGCGCCGTTATCGTCCATGATCCCGAGAAGCTATCAGCAGACCAGATTACAGAGATTATTGAGGATCGAGGCTTTGACGCCAAAACACTGTCATCGCAGCGAAACTTGGCAGAACGGTCAACCGCTATTCGCGAAGTGCAGCTCAAAGTATTTGGGCTGCCCAGTTCGTCCTCCGCCACAGCTCTTGAAGACGTACTGCGTCTCCTCCCCGGTGTGTCTTCCGCTATTGTCAATCTCTCTACTTCTCGAGTCACTATCTCTCACAATCCGACTCTCACTGGAATACGGGCGTTAGTAGAGGCTACGGAAAGCTTAGGCTATAATGCTCTATTGGCTGACTCGGACGACAATAATGCCCAGCTCGAATCCTTGGCAAAGACGCGCGAGATACAAGAGTGGAAGCGAGCTTTCTGGTACTCTTTGACATTCGCTGTCCCAGTCTTCCTGATCGGTGCATTCATACCCATGATGATCCCTCGGATAGATTGCGGATCTGTTTTGCTTTTCCTACCGGGGCTCTATCTAGGCGACGTCATATGTCTCATTCTCACCTTCCCAGTACAATTCGGAATTGGCAAACGCTTTTACATATCTTCATACAAATCTCTGAAACATGGTTCGCCTACCATGGATGTCCTTGTTACTCTAGGTACTTCCGCAGCCTTTTTCTTCAGTGTTGCAGCTATGGCGGTGTCTGTTTTGATAGCTCCTCATACACGTCCGAGCACCGTCTTCGAGACCAGCACCATGTTGATCACATTCATTACTTTGGGGCGCTACCTAGAAAATCGTGCCAAAGGTCAAACTTCGAAAGCACTCTCAAGACTGATGTCTCTGGCTCCTTCTATGGCAACCATCTATGCCGATCCCATTGCGGCTGAGAAAGCAGCCGAAGATTGGGATGCTGCTAGATCCGAAAAGATGTCGGAAAAGAAAAGTGCGATTCTCGAAGACCAGTCTTCTAACGCTTCAGAAGAGAAAGTCATTCCTACAGAATTCATCGAAGTTGGGGACATTGTGATCTTACGCCCCGGGGGTCAGGTACCTGCTGACGGTACTGTAACTCGTGGCCAGAGCTACCTTGATGAGAGCATGGTCACTGGTGAAGCAGTCGAGGTCGTCAAGAGGCCAGGCAGTGAACTGATGGCTGGGACTGTCAACGGCGCAGGGCGACTAAATTTTCGCGTCACTCGCGCAGGCCGAGACACTCAGCTCAGCCAAATCGTCAAATTGGTACAAGAAGCGCAGACAAGCCGAGCACCTATCCAGCGTATGGCTGACATCGTAGCTGGATATTTTGTGCCTACTATCATCTCACTCGGCCTTCTGACCTTTGTCGCTTGGATGGTGCTCAGCCATGTTCTGCCAACATCAAAGACTCCTGACGTGTTTCTAAAGCCCGAAAGTGGCGGCAGATTTATGGTTTGTTTGAAATTATGTATCTCTGTAATTGTGTTTGCATGTCCATGTGCCCTTGGGCTTAGTACCCCTACTGCCGTCATGGTGGGCACAGGAGTCGGTGCTGAACAAGGAATCCTAGTCAAAGGTGGCGCCGCCCTAGAAACGGCCACCAAAGTCACCCACATCGTCTTTGACAAGACAGGAACCCTGACCATGGGCAAGATGAGCGTTGCAGAAGTCAAAATGGAGCAAATATGGGAAGCCAACGACTGGCGACGGAAGCTGTGGTGGTCATTGATGAGCCTCACTGAGATGGGGAGCGAACATCCTATTGGCAAGGCTATATTGGAGTCTGCCAAAATCGAACTCAACATTGGCAGCGAGGGAATGGTTGCCGGCAGTGTCGGAGACTTCGAAGCAACAGTTGGAAAAGGCGTCTCTGCGAACGTGGAGCCAGCAACATCTGCTGCGCCAAAACGATACAAGGTTCACATCGGTAATCTCTCCTACCTTACATCCCAAGGCATCACACCCCCTTCAGACCTTACGGCAGATACCATTGATTCGGCCAAACCTATCCCTTCACCTAGGAGCCCGAAAGCGCCACCATCAGGTACCACCCATATCTACACCGCAATCAACAACACCTACGCAGGCGTTCTCTCTCTCTCCGACACCATTAAGCCCACCGCACCCGCCACTATCATTGCCTTGAACCGCATGAACATTACATCCTCTCTAGTGACCGGCGATCAATACTCCACAGCAGTAGCAGTCGCCGCCCAAGTCGGCATCCCCCGAATCAACATCCATGCCGGCGTATCCCCAGATCAAAAACAAAAAATCATCAAGCAAATCCAAGATCCCGGCACCATCGTAGCCATGGTCGGCGACGGCATCAACGACTCCCCTGCCCTAGCTACCGCAAACATCGGTATCGCCTTGAGCTCAGGTACGGATGTCGCCATGGAAGCCGCCGACATTGTGCTCATGCGGCCCGAAGACCTCCTCAACGTCGCCGCGGCTCTCAATCTCTCCCGCACCATTTTCAACCGCATCAAGCTCAACCTCGTCTGGGCTTGCATGTATAACGTCATCGGCTTGCCGTTTGCCATGGGCATTGGACTCATGCTTCCAGGTCACATCATGATGCCTCCCATGGCTGCTGGAGCGGCTATGGCCGCTAGTAGCGTTAGTGTTGTGGGCAGCAGTCTGCTGTTGAAGTTCTGGAAGAGGCCGGGATGGATGGATGTAGAGAAGTTGGAGGCGTTGGGGCAAAAGACGGACGGGTTAAGGGGGATGAAGATGACGCGTGATGGGCAGAGTAGGCTGGTGGGCTCTTTGAAGGGCTTTTTTAGCAGGGCGAAGAAGGGAGATGATGGGTATGTGCCTTTACAGGACGTTGAGGCTGTATGATATTTTTAGGGCTTTCCACTTTTCTCTTGATGATTTGATGATGTGATGAAGCGCTGGAAGGGAAGGGTTCGAACACTGGATATGGGTTGCAGGATACAGATGGGTAGCATTGCCATGTAATATATAATAATTCGAGGAATTCGATTATAATAGAAAGACCTTATGGGTACTTTACTCCTAGCAATGCGCCAATGAGACATGGGGTTCCCTCTATTGTTATACTTGTCACTCCTTAAGCGCCTCGCTTCAAGCAAATCGATCAGGCTAACAGTGCAAGTATACGTACTGTACATTTCGAGGGCGAAGTCCCAAAGAACCTATTAGCGGAGGCCATCATGCACCGGCACCACCGGCATAATACAGGTCGGCAACCCTTTAACCTTTGCCTTTCTCTTCGACAATATCCCAAAGCGAAGGAAGACCTCGAAGCCCGTAACACAGATAGACAGCACAATCAGCAAAATGATAATCCACGTAAGCCTCGACATCTTATTATCCGCAATCGAATCCGAGAGGATCTCCGCAAGGTCCAGGAACACCCTGCAGCGCTCATTAAGCACCTCGATCCTCGGCTTGATTTCGAGATATTCACGGACGGCGGAGTAGAGTGGGTGGAGCGTGGGTTCGCTGTCCCAGAAGAAATTGGGGACGTCGAGCATGTTGGAGGAGAGGTTGACGTCGACGCGGCTTTTGAAGAGCGCGCCGAGGATCTTGACGACTTCCTGTCGTTTCATGCCCAGTTCGCCGGTCAGGGCGAGGCGTTTGGGGATATGTTGGGCTTCGAGCATTTGGTTCGCCATTCTTTGCTCGAAGAAGCTGAGTTTGGTGCTTTGGGCGATGGCGTGGGACATGGCGAGTTTGATCATGTGGTCGCCGCTGCGGAGGGTGATCATGTCGTTGAAGACTCGGGGCCGGGGGGTCTCGGGGGAGTATTCGAAGTGGAATTCTTCGGTTTCGAAGTCTTCTTCTCGTTGGGCGCCGCTGACGAGGGGGAGGCCGGTTTCGGATTCTGAGAAGGTGAGGTCTGCGAGGACGTCTTTTTCTTGTCGCTCGTTGAAGTTCCAGAAGACTACTACGCCGTAAGAGAAGACGAACGTTTCAGCGAATTTGAAGGCGTTGACGGTCTCGTTATGGGGGCTAGAGGGACTCGAGGTCTGCTCTTCGTGGGAGTCCCTTTCCTCAGGGCTGTAGCCATTCACAAGGGTTTCGTCTTCTGACGCTCTCCTTGGCCCTTCTCCGTCTTCGTTGCCCTTGACGCCAAAGCTCTCACCTCCGTCTTCTTCGAAGTAACCTTCGCCGTAATCACGTTGCTCGCTTCGCTCTATCTCTTCATCCAAGACTGCTTTCCCACCTGGGCTTTTCAGCACAGGACTGCTTCGTATCCTGTAACCTCCACTACCGGGCAGTAGGGGTAAATGATACACCACATATAGGCAGTCATCGTATAACTTAGTCCTTGCGCCATGTCTGTCCTTTAGAAAAGCTGCCGTACCCCTCAGCTTGTACGCCTGTGCGGTACAATATGCTGTCACCCTTGCTAGTTTCTCTGCTCTCCTGGCCTTTGGTAACCTTTCCGCATAGCTCTTCCCTCTCCTTCCACCTGTCTTTCTCAAAGTCTCCTCATCATCCTGCGGGGGAATTGCCTCGTTGTCTTCATCATAGTCTGCCTTCTCTTCGATCTCGTCCTCTTCTGCCGTGGTCTCTGGAAGCAGGACAAGCTTCTCGCTGACTTTTGTACTTCGGGCTGGCATATGTTGAGGCACTAATCGGCCTGCGAGCTTTGGATCCGCCGGTCTACCGGAGCCCGTACGCACTGGTCGCGGCCGGGTAGTAGGTGAGCGCTGTTGCATGGAAGGAATGTCAGAAGCGTATTGTAGTACATTTTCAACTGTTATAAAGCGAGAGTTTTGGCGAAGGAAGGATTGGCCGGGTCGATTGTACGGATTCCGCCGCTCACGGGCGTCTGTGACCTGTACAGAGTGGGTAAGAATTGCGGAAGGATATGTGAAGTAGAATTGGTATTTGGACTTACCAAGACAGACGGTCCGCGGTTACTTGTGACCTGTGACATGGGAGCCATTTCGAGTAGAGATGAATAGAAATTGACAAAGATAATTAGGATAGCATCCAATGGACATTCAATTGAATTAACGAAGCTCGAAAAGCGAGCTAATGCGCTATGGCGTAGATCCTCAAAACCCACTTCAGCCCTACCAAAAAAATAATATCCCACTCAAGAGTCATCCAAGCTTTCTCTTCCATCTTCCTTCCCTAAGCACCCTCACCACCACCGCTGCGTTTCTTTGCTCACAAACAGATAGCCTGCTCCCCTGCAGGCTATCCACTCATCCTCGGATGCGGTGCACATGCAAATGAGAAATTCGGAGTAATCTTCAACCCACAAACATCATCCTTTGGGATCTTGTACCGCCCGCGAGGGCCCGCCGCGAAAGCGGTTGCAATTGGCATCAGAAAAGCAGGACGCATCCACCCTCTCTTCGGAGAGCGTGTGATGATGTTCCTATGGGAGAGCCGTTGCGAAGATTGTGTGTCCTTCGGGATGACACTTTAGTGCAATACGCAGCGTGTCTTTACTGGCCTCTCTGTAAAAGGAGGGGTCGATGGCACAATTCGATTCCGATTACTCTGGTGGGGAGGGTGCTTCCTCTTTTTGTTTTTGCAGGTGAGTGCATCATATTCTAGGGCGGAGGAGTTGACGGTGTTGGGCTCGAGGATACTGCTAACGTCTTTGAGGATTCTGGATGTTTATCACAACCTGAAGCCCTCCGCTGTGCTTTGACGGCCTCACTCAAGGCGCCCATGCCAAAGTCCAATCGAGAGAGATCTTGATGCTGTGCCAGGGAGGTCGAACAGCTATGAGTAAGGGTGACCATTTTCTGTGGTCTTGAGGCTGAGGCAAGCACAGAGCCCAAAATAATCAGAGATCATGAGAATCACATTGAACGAAGTGTCTTTTGCTTGCCATAGATGCGACCTATTCTAAGGACGTGGACAGGCATGAGCAGGATACTGAGTTGAATTCTATGGACTTGCAGGCGTTGGAAGCAATCATTCGGTGTAATCGCTGTTGTAAATGCCGTATCTTGTGTTGCCAGAAGTAATCAAGAACATCGCAATTTATGGTCACTCGATGCAAAGTGGACATACTGTAGATTCGAGATATTTTATTAGGATTACGCAGCGATTTACACGTTTGAAATCATGCCATAAGATCTCAACACATCGCCTCCGAGCGGTAGCTACATGCAGTGAGTAAGATCTCACCAGATTGGGATATACCCAAAGATGCGTAAAGAAGCGCGAAATAGAGGGACAAGAAAGCTTGTGTTCCGTTCCGTTCCACTTTTTGTTATGAGTGAACGACGTTTGGCAGCCTGGAGGCTTTTGGCTTCGAGGCTTTACGGAAGCACCATGTCTCTTGTCCAAGTGTCGCGACGAAAGATGTGATTTAGCCCTGACCGAGGATAAGTGAGAAGAAGCGAAGATTAAAAACACCTGTGGTATTCCGGACGCCTCGCTCCTTTCGTAAGAATGTAACTCCAGTGAAACGCCGAGTGAAGGCCTCACTAAAGCCTATGTCCTGGTACGAAGATGAATAGCACGATCAAGGCGACGCCTATCAATACGGTGAAGAGTAGCACCATGATGGCACGCTTATTCATGAGTCTTCGGATGTAGGGTTCTCGGATGCGCGACCAATTCATGAAGGTGTACTCGCTGAGACCAGCGAGGGCGAGGACGGGGTCGATGGAGTATTGTTGGGAAGACAGAGCATAGACGCCAATGGTGAAGGGGAGAATGAGCTGCGGCGGGTCGTTGGATTAGCGTTGATCAATTGGAATCACTTCAGGATGTGAACATACCCAGCACCTAATGTGTTTAGGCTTATCGAGCAGAATACATGCAAACCCAGCCCAGAAGCCTCCAAACATGCCGATTAATCCTAGGGTCAAGCGGAGAAATGAGCTTGGAGGTACCAGATTGCCAAGTGCTTTAGCACGAAGAAAGCCCGGGAATGCGTCACGCTCCATGGCTTGAAAAGTGTAGTCTTTTGCCGCGTCGAAAACCTCAGGATCGTCTCGGCCTTCTTCTTCGATGGAGGTGGTGATATCAGTAAGAATGCCTTGGGGTAGGATGATCTCTCGTTCAGAGCCCGGCAACAAGAACGTGTAGAGAATCTTCTCAGCGCTTGCTCTAATGTCAGCTCTAGCGACCGTATGTGCCGGAGAATTCGAATTGGTACGACCAGGCGAGCCGTTAGTCATGAAGCTGGGCCTTGGAGGTCGCTCGCGGTCTGTTCCTCCTGACGGGCGATCACCAGATTCTGGCATCCTTGATTGCTGCGAGCCCACGCTACTATGTGGCGAATGATTTGCTCCGTTGTTGTTATTCTCTTGTCGTAGATAGGCGGAGAGATGCTGGTCCCTTGTTTTTTCGTCGCCATTGAGGTTCTGGGATGGACCTGATGGGTCGTTCATTTCGCCCATATGGTCCAAGATATATGAAGAGCGTTTCGAGCCTTGCTTTTCTAGATCTGGAGTTTCGATAAGGACCGAGCGACGCAACTCACGGACGTAGTGGCGGCATAGTGACATGTGTTGCGAGACATCAAGCCTACAATGAAATCGTTAGCTACAGGAAGTCATCACCGCGACCACGCTTCGGAGCTGCATATGCTCATGCACGATACAGTAACACACACCAGAAGTCAAGATAATCAACGGATCTTTGCTGATCTCGCATATAAATGTAGAATGAGAAAAGGTCCACGGGCGCAAGGGTCTGTCGACTGAGGACCTCGAAGAGTGTAGGGAGACGGTTTCGATTGAGATCAGGATGCGGTGACGGTGTTTCCAACAACATCATAGACATAGCGAATGAAGCCTCTAAGTGAGGCAAAAGACAGATGTCTTATTAATGAGTGTATTGTAAAATCAGGGTGATCCTTTGTCGCGTTCTGGAGGTCACTTTTCCCGACAGTTGTGAACCCCCTTCCCTTGCGGACGACCCTAGCAGCACAGATGGAGAGCTATCATACAATTCTAACGCATGATACTCTGTGATGATAGGCCTGCAATGCTGTTCAACCCAGCAAGAGCGGCGCCGGAATGTGTCGTGGATGTCGTGGCTGTCCGATCAATGGACCATGGTTGCTGGTCCTCGGTTGCTAATTTCAATCTACCCGATGCCAAAGACGGTTAGCGTATATCCAAGGAGATCTCGATATCCTCCTTGTTCGCGCTCCGTTAACAGCATGTCTAGCTACGCACCTGATTGTTCACAAATGCAGTTGCAAAGGAGCCTCCAATCCCTATGAGAAAGACAGACAGTATGATTGTTTTGCCACCATATATATAAAGCCTTAGCCGTATGAACAATTGCCAAATTAGAGAACTCCGAGGATCGCCCAAGCCTATGCTTTTTCCTTCCCTCCAGATCCTGATGTTCAAACGCCATGCTTCCCTGCTGATAGTCCTTGTTCAACGCTGGCAACCCGACGACCCTTCAGACGCCTGGCTATCCCAATGAAACACATGGTGTCAAACAGTGGCATGTAATCGTATACGCTAAAGTTAATAGTCCCAGGGGCGAACGAAGCACCCCTTCACTAAAAATGATATTTGGGGTTTCCACATTGGGAAATTAGTAAAAGGTTTTCCCGTCGAAGTAAGGGTTCACGACAGTGGCGACAAAGCTTCATCCGCAGCAGGAGATGTTTTCTCTGGTTCCTCTGCAGCCTCTGGTATCGTGGCGCAATAGCGCTTGAGAACCTGTTTGAGCTGTGGCCGTTTGATCGGTTTGGGCAAGAAGAAGTCCATTCCGGAATCCATACACTCTTTGACATTACTCTCTTCGGAAAAGGCTGTGAGAGCAACGATAGGTGCCGAGTAGCCCATTTCCCGTATGAGCTTCGTGCTTTGGATGCCATCAAGGTTGGGCATCTAAATGGCGAACTCAGCCACCCAATCCTCAGATATCAGGTCGAAGGGGACGAAAAACTCACCTGTACATCCATGAAGATCAGATTGAAGAACTTTCGTTGGTCCATGCTCTCTTTCACAAGCTCAAATGCCTCCTGGCCGTCCTTGGCGACCGTCACGTCTGCGAAGTGTAAGTACTAGCTATTACAATAAGAGGTTTGGAGTCTGACCATATATGTCTTCAAGCTTCAACATTCGTAAAACAACTTCTTGATTGACCTTGTTATCCTCCGCTACTAGAACACGAATCTTGTCGCCACTCTGAGCGGCTTGAGCGGCGACTCGTTCCATGGCTGCCAGCTGTTTGTCAGGGGATTCCAGTGGAGATGTTGCAGCAAAGAACGGTTGACTCAAACCCACCAGTCGCGGTTTGGCAGGTGTGGTCAAGCCGTTGATGGCAGGTGCCGGCTCCCCTGGGGTCACAGATAACTCGGAGGAAGACCTTTGTCGTTGTGGTGAATGGCTGTCATCAACATCTGGGTTCAAACTGCCGCTATTGCGACGCGAATTCAAGCTAGAACCAGTGGTGCTATCGGCCCTCTCTTTAGTAAATATGAGGGGTATGCGCATGGTAAATTTGCTACCAACGCCAATTTCACTCGTGAGCTCCATTGAGCCTTTCATCAGGCTTGCCAGCTGTGAGCAGATGCTTAAGCCAAGGCCAGTGCCACCAAATTTCTTATTCAGCCCGATATCGCCTTGTACGAATGGCTCGAAAACTCGCTGTTGCTGGCTTTCTGGGATCCCTGGACCTGTGTCCTCTACCTCGAAGTCAAATAGCAAGACTCGAGCACCCACGGGCGGAGGAGTCGACGATCTTTCTCGAATGGCAACGGTTGGGATCGCCTTAGGCTCTCTTCCATTGATGTGAAGTGCTGTATCCGAATACTTCGCTGCTTCTCGACCCCGTTGACTGGGAGAAATTGAGGAGCCTGAACCAGAAGCCACGCGTCCAAAGCGCCCCCTCGATCCTCTGGGTGATTGTCGTTTGGATCGCTTAGACTGTTTGGATTGCAAAGATCCTTTGCGGGTACTTTCAGGCCTTTCTGGTGCGTCTCCCACACACCTTATCCGAACATTGACTGAGCCGTTAGGAGGCGTGAATTTAAGGCTGTTGCTCACGAGATTGATAATGACTTGGAGTATCCTGTGTTGATCACCCCGAAGAAACATATCTCTGACACGACCCGTACCATATGGCCCGAAGCCGGTCTGCAGTGGAGCACCAGTAGCTGTTTCCAAACCGTCTTGCGGGCCTTGGTAAACAACGCCCAGATTTATAGACCCATCTTTTGCCTGTTTATCGAAGATCGAAACTACTTGCGAGCACACGTCGGCCAACCGGAACTCTCGTTCATCCAAAGTGAGATGCTGACCAATTTGGTTCTTGGTAAATGTCAGGAGATCTGTCAATAAATGTAGTAGCAGATCCCCCGATTTGTATATGATACCCAGAGATCTCTTGATCTTCGTGTGGTCTTCCTCTTGCATACACACTGCGCAGATCCCGAGGATCCCGTTCAATGGTGTCTTGAGTTCATGTGAAATATTGGCGATGAAGGCAGTTTTACTCTCGTTTGCAGCCTCAGCAGCCTTTTTGCTTATCTCTAACTCATAAGTCCGCTCGTTGACCCTTTCCTCCAGTCGTTCGTACTGCATCATGAGTTCCTCTGACATTTCGTTGAACGTCCGTGTGAGATCCGTGAGTTCGTCCTGGACGTAATGCTTTCGATCTTCCACCTTGCCGGGAATACGATACGTGTGCCATCGCTGGCGAGCTCTGCGTTCCGCCGCCTTCTTTCGACCTCTTGTTCGCCACTGGGATATTGCACCCAAGAATCCTTCTTTCCTTGCCTCCGCTGACTTGGATCTTGACTCTTCCTCGCCAGACTCATGGGCTTCGTTGCCATCCGATGATGTCGATGATCTGCCACTTATTGTCCCATCCTCTGACTGATATTGATACGGCTCAACTGTCTTTTTTGTCGCTTCACGTAGCCTCCTGATTGGCCTTACTGAAAAGTGGGCCAAGGGGAAAAGTAGCAATAGTATAGCACCGACAGTACCGAAAACACAGGCAACCAAGACATCTCTGAGGTGATTAATCGGAGCGTATACTTCGCCGTGCGACTGCTCAACAGCGAGGGCCCAGTCCACCATGGGAGATTGAGGTAGAGCGTAACCAACGGAGACATCGTACCCTTGCTCGTTCTTGGCAGAGATAAGGCTGCCTGCGTTGTTCGAAGACCCCGTATCTGAAGTAAAAGCGTCCAGAATAGCACGATAGCTTTGCAATTGGAATGGGGGTCTTGAGGTGCCATAACTTCGCTCTGAATGCCTGGTACTCCGTGAGGGATTTTGTACCGGTGGGATTACAAATCGGACATCTTCGTGCTTTGCGGCCAATGCATTTCCTTTGGCTGCACCAACACTCTTCACATTTGCTGGCAATTTCTGGTCTCGCGTGGTAGGTCCCACGATAAGAATTTGACCAGTGTCTCCCAATCCTTCTGTTGCATCGGCAACTGCGAATACTGGTTTCGCATTGTTGATCACAGTGATCCAGCCCAGTATTTCCTCTGTGGAAGTGTCATTTACTACTGGTACAGTGATGGATATTAGAGCAAAAGTCTCATTAAGCATCCAAGGTCCCAAGAATATCGTTGAATTCGAATACAGAGGCTGTCCTTCCCAGAAAGCATCCGAGCGGTTGAAGGTATCATTGATGACCGTAGACGTGAATGTCAAGTTCGGGAACGCAGCAACAGGATATCCAATATCATTGTCACCTAAGTACACCGGGGTGCCGTTGCTGTACTGCTGCGGTAGTGGAATTTCCCCTTGGATAGCCGGCGAAGTCACATTCAGCAAGCCATATGGCCCGCCGACGCCAGTACCATTTTTGGACACCACTTGTGTCACCAGCAGCATGTCTGGCGATGATCCACCATAGAGTGCGCTTTGGATGTCTATAGCTGCGCGTACCCAATTTGCATCCGTATTGTTCCCATTATTGTAGCGTTGAAGAGCAGTCTGGAGGGCAATCCGTGTAGATATCGAGTTTACGCTTGATTGAAGCAGGAGGAGGTTTGAGCCGAGCTGGTTGGCGTAGAGAGAGGCTGCGAGTGAAAGGCCCGAGGTCCTGGAGGGCAAATTAGCATTTCTCGAGATGTAATGACCTGGCAGAATGGCGTACCGAATATTGAGAACAAAGTCATAGTTGTTGACCCACTATCATGTCACCGATCAGTCCATGTACAGTACCACGGTCAGTAAGTTGAGATAGGTGGTGTTACTGTTGCAACGGCCACAACTGCAAGAGCTATCAGGGTCGTGAGAAGAACTAAAAGACCCAGCTGCTCCCGTATCCCGATACGCATCTTGACAGTTGTATGGTCGGCCGTGAGAGTCTTCGGCTGCTCGGGCAGGGTCGCTGCCGTTCGAGGTCAATGGCGGGACATCTCGTTTCCACCCACTCATGCGCCAGGAAGCACGTTTTGCGTCAACGGGAATCTTCCCGCACGAGGTCGTGAGAATTGCGTGCGGATGGTCAACGTCTTACTCGAGCCATGGCGCTGGATAGGACTCGAGGCTGACGCCCTGGTCGCTATTTGGGTTCCGTGGAGGTCCGCTCAGGGCTGTCAGTCGTAAGGTCGTTCGCCCAATGTCCTCTGATTAAGAACCAGCTTAGGTCAGGCAGTAACCGGTGCTCCAAGTCAGAATTGATGACAATCTTCTTAGTCTTCTCTCTTCAGCTCAAGTTCCCCCATGTCGGTCGAGTAGGAGCCGGCAAACCAGCTGTTTGACTCGAAGCGATCCCCAATTTGGTAACTTTACGGCTTCACGCTAAGGGTGGTCTAGACTCCGAGCTAGATTCTAAGGCCCGTACCGAGGCGCGCCGCGCGTTTGAGGAGCAATACCAGCTGCAGCAGTGCAGATTAAAAGGTGTTATTCCGTCTCCTGCTTGCAAAAGCCGTTGAAGCTCTAATAAATCCGCATAGCTAGCAAATGCCCCCTTCACCTTACTGAACGAGTTGTCAATCTCCGGACGAGTACATGGGAAATGACTCCGGTGAATGAGAGCTTTGTACCAAGACATGGTCGGCAAAGTTGACATGCTCCCCTGCTGGTGGAGCTGTACTCTATACAAAGCCTCATGGATTGAACGCTATCTGCATGAATGCTGTAAAGCTTCTCATGAAAGTATTCATAGGCTGGGTTTCGAATCATCTCATATGCTAGGTCCACGACGCTTTCCTTGGCCATTGGTAAGTCGCTGAGCGCCGAACCTAAGTAATATGCAAACAAGCGATAACAGAGTGAAAATAATGCTGCGTCTGAGGAGTGTAGGCTAATCGACTTGATTCAAAAAGACTGTGTCTCTGACTTAATTGAGACTTCCGCAAAAGGCTTGGCAGTACTCAGGCATTTCCTCTGGATAAGTGCCAGCAACATAGGCTTTCCACAGTGAAACGATCCCAAGGGCACACTGCTGGCTTAGATTCGGTCAGAACAGCGTGCAGCCTTTTTACCAGCATTGCGAGGGCTCGAAGTGCTGTCAGTCGGAAGCTCAAAGATTATCGAGGGAATACCATCTTGGTTCATCCCTATACTCTTTACGCTCTTCACATCATGGCCAGGATCTAACGCCCTAGTAGCCACTATAGAACGCCTCCATTCGATGGGTCCGTCCATCGTGTGATGTGAATGGAGAGCAACATGGACTTAGATTTTTGGCATGGCAGAAGGAGCCTTTTTCTCATACAAGGACGCAATGATGGAATCGTACCGAGTCAGCATGGTGACTGAGGCGTGATCCTGGTGTCATGGAAGACGACATGGAGGAGTGTGGCAAAGCGCTTGAACTCAGCAGCTCCAACTAGTCCTGGGCAAGTTTTGGAGATTGGTGGTGAAACACCCTGGGGTTGATGAGTTAATTGATCGAAATATTAGAGTGGAAGTATAGTGCACATGTATTAGCTTGCAACCACGGGCAATGGATACTTGACCAAAAGCTGAAGCATTCAATAAACGCCGCTTTCAGTCGTCTTCTTCCTCGTTTTCGATCCTCATCATCGATGTTGCTCGCTTCAGGTCTTCATCCATCCGCTTGACCCTTGTGCTTAGCTCCTCTTCGCCCAACCTCAGTCGCCATTTCCGAATGTCCACACTCTCATCCTCCACAGTGATGGTCTTGGACTCTGTCATCCACGCTAGTATTTCCACCAAATCCTCTTCACTGATTTCTCGAAGTCTCGAATTGCGGTGCTTGAGAATAAGGCATTGGTCCTCCAGGTTGAATCCATTGTGATAACGATAAGGTGGCCATAGAAAGAGGGCAACGTCCTGGAGATCCAATAGACCGTAAGGATTTGGTAAATGGCCTACTTGGTTCTCGGAGTCAGCTCTCGCCTTCCTTGACAACTTTCAGGTCCAATCGTCTTTGCATGGTCATATGCCTCGTGTTGGTATTTCATATCAGTCTAGAGCGAAGGAACGTCCTCCAGGATTCATACCTGACGGATTTGGTCCCAGATTTGGACGACGCCGTCTAGTCTGACGTACGGGTTGAGGATGAGCAGCTCTTTCAAGCCTGAGATTTTCCGCAATGAGTATCGACGCGGGAACTTTCAACGTAACTATCTTGCGGGCAACCAACTTTGGCTTCGGACTCGGATTTTCTCCTTCGCCTTTCACGACGAGATAGGCCGCTTCTTTTGACCATGGGCTTGGAGCCCTGGGCCTAGGCATAACTGTAATTCTGTTAAAAAATATTTGAAATACGATACTCTACACAATCTGATGCTGAGGGAGTCCGAGACTCACGGATTGAATTCATCATTACTGCGATGAGACCTTTATGGAAGGTCCTACTGAGGAATGCGATTAATGTGGAAAGAGCACTTCTTGATGAGGTGAAGAAATCCGGGCATCGATGGGAGAAGGGAAGGAGCAGTTTGCGTAGACGAAAGTCGAGCAAAGAGTGAGGATTCATGTCAAGGTCTGAGAGCAGATGATGTGAATTTCGTAACGACACAACTTCAACACCTGTAGCTACCGATGATCGTCGGAGTTGCCGAAGACAGTGAAGTACACAGATTGTAAATCAAGCCTACTTAGTCGACAGTCCCATGCTTGGCGTTTAAATTGGGTCGAAAAGGGGCAAAAGCAAAGAACGAACGGGCACTGGACTCACACATGCCGTGATAGAGAATCGAAATGCAAAAGATTCACGAAGCAGCCCCCACGGACTGGGGGGTGCTTCGCTATAGAAAATCCGAAGATTTTGCTGCCGGTCTACTCGAAACGCATTGTCGATTCTGGGATCTTTTAAGCCCACTTGCGATTCGAACTCCACATCTTTCATCCTAGCCCGAAAACTCCGAGGATGTGGAATCTTCGACCACTGTGCCAAAGCACAGGTCGGTACATTGAAAACCTTTATTCGAAATATATAAAGTATCTTTCCTCAGACGTATTTTCCAATAACACTGAGAGAAATTACTCTGTTTACACGGTTCAGTACCTATCCGTCATTTGATATTATATTTTGTGCTTCTACAATATATGACCTTAGCGCCGAAAAAGATCAAACACGGAAGTCAATCCCTCTCAAGGGTTTCTTATAATGCGTTCACGTCGCATCGTTGCTACATTCTTGGAAAAAGTAACATCGTCACATGCTAAGCTCTCTGTTTCGATGAATCTAAGTCATCATCCTATCTCCCATTGCTGTCTGATTATCCTCCACGAGCTCGACTGCACCAAGCAACCACGCACTGCTCTCACTGGATACAATCGAACTTTGATAGCCAGAAACGAAAAAGAAAGCTCTCAAAAATCAGCGCCATTCAAGACCCTGTGGTATAGATATCTCTGCTGCTCACTCTCCCAGCTTAAAGGTCGGCATGCGTCACTCAGCCACACATTCAAGAGATCCCTAAGACCGTTCTCGTAGCCCTGACTACGATCCCATTCGAATGCGTACGCATGCTCGCCCTGTCGTAGGTAATCGTAAAGCTGGATCAAGTGGTCTTCTCGCTACAAAAGCCTCATCGTTAGCGCTACCTGTATTCTCTGTACTGCTTACAATGACAGTTCAGAGTTTGTCGAATGTTTTGCCACTCGGTTTCGAATCGGAAATGAAAAAGTATGAATGAACGGACATACCAAATACTGAACATTGACCATGACCTCTCGGTACTTGTACCGGTACAATAGGCAGCATTCTCGTAGAGTCAACATTGTCTTCTGTATGCAAAAGCAAATCATCCAATGCGCGAACCAAGGCACGTTTGCAGGCTCAAAATCACAGATGCGGTTGGGAAAGATGATGCCAGACTTGTCGCAGGTGAACATAAGGTAATGGTTTTGTATCGCTGACGGGTGTAGATGGTTCCATGGCCTAGAGACAAGAGTATAGTAATTCTTGGGCCATCCAAGGCCTAGTCGAACTGCCGAGTCGCTTCGAGCTAGGGCTTCAGGTCAGACGTCTAAGAAGCCAGCGAGGAGCGCTCGAATGAGAACTTACGAACGTTGCTGTAAGTCTGTCGAACCTCTTGCGATGGACTCTGCTGTGGTGATGGGCGAGCTGTGGTTTCACCGGAGCCAGGTCCGCGCACAAACCCTGAATAATCTTGAAGGAGGCCCGGGGACTGTTGGTATGGTCTCCCTGTGCTGGCTGACGAAGCACTGCTAAGCTGAGATGGACAGTGCACCGTCGCTGGAAAGAGGATCGCCCCTGATTGGCCGGCGACCTGAGCTGGGGCTGCTGGCATACCAGCAGAAGGAGTCCCTTCGTTGCTCAGATTTCTCGTTTGCTCAGGCCCTCGTTGCGATGGTCCTGGATATTGGTTTGGGGCCCATGGGTATTGATTTTGCCAATTCTGTTGGCGCTCCATTGTAAGGGATGTTTCTCTGTTCGGTTGATACTCTCACTTCATCAGTGCGTGATGCGTCATGAGTTCTTTTTAAGGGAAGTGCTGTGTTGACTCGCTGAATTGCAGTGTGTTGCTGGGGAGAAAGCAGGTAGAGTATGTGCTCCTTGATACAATTTTCCGGATCTTCAAGATGTCAACGTCCATGAGACATCTTGGGTGCTCAGGTAGGTGCTGTGTTAACAACCTTGAAATGAGAAAGTATACACAGGTTGAAGGGACCATTTTCTGTTCCGTAGAATCACTTTGAGACTTGGTGCCGCTGGTAACCGTTTAATTTCATCACCGGATCGCCATCCGATTGGCTACACACCTATGGTAGTGGAACGTGAATGGGGCTGGGATTGCTCAATGGGACTCTGGTAATCTCCGACCTGACTGATCACGGGATCGGACAGTCATTGATCCGGTTTTTGACACTATCCAGACAGCAGAAGACGTCGATGGACAAAGTGAAGCTGTGTCAGGAGGTAGTATTATTATCAAACAGTAACTGATCGTATTTTTATATATGAAACTTTTAAAGGTATTCTAGAACCATGTGGCTTGCGAGTTTTCATATTTCATTCCAATTGTTGTTCTGGCCATTCTTTTGGGAAGCGCCATGCACAACACCGTCACATCCGCTGATCTAGATCTATGTAAATCGTCCGACTTTCCTCATTCTGTGACGCAGCTTTCAATATTCCATCTAGCATTGCTGTCGAGACCAAGTCAACAATTATCATTCTTCGACTTCAATTGTTACTTACCAGCAAAGAAGTTGTGGATACCAGCAAGTGGCTTCACCAGCACTCTTTCCAATCAGGGCTAACAGATTCCAGTAGGCCCTAGACCCTCAAACCATCTCAACAATTCGATCATTGCTCACAAGTGAGCGGTTGGCGAAGAGTTGCTGGCTAGCCTCTCAAAAACCCACTTTTTAATAGTCCACAGTATGATGGTCGCCATTCCCCAAAATTTTCGTATGCGCTCTCTCTTATAATGGAAACGTCTCCACATTCGGTCAGATCGCTTCGGGGATATGCCTTCCAACTGTATAATTGATTGGAATTCTATGTTTCATACGTTAGTCAAGCTATGGTAGCGCAATTTCAAGCACGTATCTCGTCTCAGGGGGCTTTTCTAGAAGTCTGCTTTGTCTCTAGGATGACAAAAGTAGTGCCACAATAGGTTCTCAGGACGATGACCTCAGACATCGATACCCATATTAAGCATTGTCCCTAAGTTTGTTATTGTTTCAGAATTTTCCTGGGGGCTCAGTGCCTCAAGACATCCTATATTGCAAGCACTAAAAGCATCCCTCAGTAACCCATCGCCCTCGCTGCACCCAGAGAGACCATGAATTGCGCCCTTCTCACCGTATTAACCTGCGCTAGGTCCGCTCTCTCCCTTTCCAACCTTGCCATTTTCTCACTCAGCAGCTTCGCCCTCTTTTCCAGATCCTTTGATCGCTGGATCAACATCTTTAGGTGAGCGTCCCACTGCTCCGTTTTCCCCATTTCATTCCCCTCCCATTTGTACAGACGAGCCGCCATCTCCTCATCTCGAGTTCTCTTCTCTTCTGCTTTCGCCAGAAACCATTCGCCCCTAGCTTTGAATGCACGTTCTTTGCCTTGGAACCAGAAGGCGTGTCCGTGCCAGGCGTGATTGTCAGTGAGCAAGTTGATGATTTCGGGTACGTGATGAGCTTGCATGAACAGTACGCTTGGCTCTTTCTCGATCCACCGGAAGCGATAGAGGGTGCAGATGTCCCAGTCAGAAAGGTTCATTTCTGTTCTGCCGAAGATGATCTCCCACTGCGAATACCAGAGCATTGATCTGGGGTCGAACTTCTGGAAGCCTTCGGGTTGTGTTTTCCGTGCTACCATTCCGTATGGTGGTTTCCAGATTAGCTCTTTTGGCCAGCCGGGTGGTGGATTGAGGCCTGGCTCAGGATATCTGCCTCGTTCGGATTCTGGGCGAGGGTTGAAGTGGGTGTTGACATTTGGGTTGGCCATGCGAAAGGACCAGCTGCAGTATGGGCAGCGTCCGTAGGTGGCTATGTCGGCTGGGTGACAGGTGTGAGACATTTCATCGAGTGCCTTTCGCGGTAGTGGTGTGCTTAACGGGAGACTTGAGAATGGCTGGTCAATTTTTATAGCGACTACGCCCGGGCTTGTGAGGTGTTGATTGGAGGGCGGTAAGTCCATTCTGCTCCCGCTGTATCCAGTCTCAAAAGTACAACAAGACAAGAGCACTGAGAGGAAGACTTGGCTCGGTTATTGGTGTTCTCGAGAGATTCAGTTCAAGAAAGTGATATCAGTCCACTAATATTGAAAGGAGAGGGAAGCAGTCAAGACAGAAAAGGAGATCGCTCGGCCGTCTATGCCGTTCTTCTTGTAAGATTCTGCTTTCAGGTAACACAAACAAATCTAGGCTGTCAAAGTTAGGTACAACACGATCTATGCGTAGTCTGAGATGGAGAGGTCTTGAATGCAGGCGTCACAACACAGCATGTTCCACGAAATCTCCCGGGCGTCTGATACCTTAGCCCATTGACTCCTAGTGTGCAAATCTAGATTTGAAACTCAGGGTTCCTTGCCACTTCGTCCGTAGCAACAGGCTTGCTCTCGGAATTGGCTCTCGCCAGCAACTGCTAGCTTAAATCAAATTCCTTCCTCTCAAATATCATTGCGGATCCGTGACTTACATTGCTAGTATCCGCGGGGTCCTTGGGCTATAGAGAAACTCCAGGTGGGCAATGCCATTTTGCTTGTAAGATGCAAATTGGGGAAAACCCGTCTTGGCATCAACAGTACAAATAGCCAACCTATACATTGTTTCGCCGAATAAAGAAACCTCAATCGACATGGATTTGGCTTTGTTCGAGACACTGATAGAAATTCCGTCTTTGAGCATTTAGAAGAAGGGGCACCTTGTTCGAGAAACGGAACTCGGTGCCATAATGAAGAGACGTCGATAAATATGCATATCACTCCTCACCCACTTTTTGTTGGCCAAATAAGTCTCAAGGGCATTGATACTGCGCGAGAGTTTCTGCCCGTAAGCTCCTCAATTATCATGTGCCAGGTGATTGAATGCTACTATGGGCAATGTGGACACAGATTCAGGTACCGCCTGATGAACCGCTGTTCAGATGGCTTCTCCCTTGCGGCAAGGTCTTGCAAAGGTAACGACAACCACGTCATGGCTTATCAACCTTTCTCCAAACCCCGTTCATGCAATGCCTGCGAAGATTACAAGTCAGAACTGCTTCAACGTATACGCCGTATTTATGTAGGTGAGGTTCAATCCAAGGCAGAGAGGGAAGGGTGGTCTCCATCCGATATCATCGTGTATTTGCAAGAAAAGATGCACCACGAGCGAATCGAGGATTTTGATAACCTCGTAACGCTTGATCGGCTCGAGGATCGAGAACGGACACATCCAGTGATCAGTAGGATGCTCATTGATGACTACGGTTCTGATGCCAACTGTAAGAAGGATGGAGAGGAGACCCGAGCTATAGCGATGGTTTCTGACAGCAAAGACAGGATTCATTCGCCCCCGATGACAGCAAATTCCAGCTGGCTCGAGTGGAGAGACCAGAGCCCCAACTTAGACGACAGCGATGAAGACTACGATGACGGGAGCAGCAGAATCAGCGCTGATTCATGCCCTCCATGGGCGTCCTTTCGCATTAGTTTTTCCAATCAAGCGCGGCAGGAAGCTTTCGATGACAGAATGGACGTTGAGCCTTCGGACCCAGGGGCTGACTTTATGGATGTCTGCGACTCATTAGTAGATGATAAAACGGATATTGCTGACAGCCAGGATGTCGATGATATGGGAGTATGCGCCATGGATTTATGTGACGGCTCAGAGGCCAACGACGAAGCCTCTGACGACGGAACAGAAGCCGAAATCCACGACGACAGCAACGCTTCGGAAGCAGATATCGAGGATAATCTTTCAGAGGCTGCATCGGAAGATCATTACAATCAAGAGGAGGATGATGATGAACAGCCTTTGGACAGCTCAGAGGCCGAGCTTGACAATTATTCGTAGAAAGCATTTCTGTAATGCCGGATATGTTCATAATTCCCGGTCCGGGAGGAGTAGGTATTCTGAAGATTTAGATTGCACCGGAAGCTTCAATTGAGCTCGCTTTCGCAGCAACTTTAACGTCGTAGCAGGGAGTCAAGGCACTGCATCAGGTTTTTGGAGCAAATTCAAGAATGGACAAGCCCAATGATTTCTCCCTTCGCTTCTCGCTGTTTGATTAATGACACCAGCCATTGCCAATTTCTCAGGTAAGCCCATGGTTTCCTCTGAGTTGCATTGCCATTGACCAACCATCATTGACCAGCCTTAATCAATATTAATATTGCCTCGCTATTGCCCACCTTACATGAAATTTGCAGGTATCAACAGTGTGAGCGCGCGTCTCGACAGCGATTCTGGGCGGAGACGCGGCGGCAGCTCGTTCTGCTCGCGACCTGCATCAGTGGAAGCACGCTGTTGACATTCAATTGTCGTCCGATCGTCGGTCTAGGCCCAAAAAGGCAGGTCAAAGATCGCGTGTCTGCTAAGCCTCTCTCCTGAAACCCAACCTCCTCCATTTTCTCTCCACTCACCGCCGCCAACGCCTCGAAGCCTCAGGCGCGCGACCGCGATATTCTCGCGATGTCTTGATGCAATGCCTATTGAAGTGCGTTACTCTTCGCTCTAAAGGCCCTGATCTACAGAGGTCTCTTTACCACGACTTGTGAGTCACAGTCGCGTTCCGACTTGGTCCCTGGGAAGGCGGGGTATGGATGGAAAGATGTGCTTCCTCTTATGTCTCGGGGGATGCCTCATTTTTCTTAGGCATTCCTACATCGTTGGTAAATCCAATTCATTTTAGCATCATAATGGGAAAGACAAGTCTTTCGATATAATGTAATTGAACTTCTCTTCGGCTATTTCGTCACATGTGCTGTACTCAATTGAATCATCCTTGCTTCTGAATACAAGCCGCTTGCACCGCTCTTCAGCTGGCGGTTGGTGGAACGCTTTTGGACCCGCAGTAGGTCACTTCACTTCCTAGAGCTGTCTCGACATCTGACTTTTCGTTCTTATGCAAAGGCTTCCATCTTGCACAAGACATGCTGTGTCGTAATGTCTACCAAATCGTTTCTCCAGTTCTGGTGGACCGACAATACTCGAGACACGTTCCTCTCCTTCGTCCCAAAAGATGATCTTGCATCGATTCGCCTAGCATGCCATGACTTCAGCGTTCGCGCTGCACCGACTCTGTTCAAAGAGATCGACATTACGTTCCGAGCAAGTATCTTCACTAAACCAGTGCGAATGGCAGCTTTGGGACGGATAGGCCATCACGTTCGGACATTGAAGTTCAACATACCACATGGCCCAGAGACCTTCCTGCCTCCACTTCTAGACCCAGTCAGTGGAGAGGAGTGCTCTTTCATTTATGAGCCATACACCCAGTCGACCCGAGATCCTGCGACTCGTCTCAGCGTTCCTACCTACGGAAGCTGGGAGTTGACCGACATGCTGGTCAAGCAATTCCCGCCATTATTTCATGCTGCAGCCAACGTGCCCTCTTTCATTCGCTTCTTTGCCGCCACACCAAGCCTCAAGCATCTCAAAATTTCAACTCCGCATCAGGAAATCAATCAACGCTACCGTCGTGGCATCGTTGACTATGCTTTAATATCTCTTCGCATTGCCGTGGAGAAAACCCCACTTACTTCGCTTGACTCGTTATCCCTCCTGACCGTGCATCCAGGCGCCGCGCTGTACCTTAATCCGCTCAAGGGATTCGGTGCAACTCCAGGCTCCGTCAAGCGCTGGAAACAGATACGAAAGCTTACAATACAGATGGACACAGTCAATCTGACGACTCCAGTAGATCACTTGAAACTCCTCCACGCATACCTGGGCCTGTTCTCTACTAGCGTGAAGACATTCAAATTCCGCTGGCTAGGTGCGAAGGGACCATGCCCGCTGTCTCTCAGTACAGAGAGAATCTTCCAAGTGTCTAAGCCGTCGGCAGCCTGTCCGAGAACATCCCAGCTGCCTCTGCAGCCTCTCAAATTTAAACGACTCCGAGTCATGGAGGTTGAGAACACCATGCTCGACGCCTCTCAGATATCTTCATTCATCACTAACCATCGACGCACTCTTCGCGACTTCAATTTTGAAGACACTCATCTCCGTGATGGAACCTGGGACGAAGCACTTTCTCCACTTACAGATATCAGTGGCAGTGAATCATGGAAGGGTAAAACGGAGGAAGTCATGGACGTTCCGCTAATGCTAAGTCCTGTTGACTTCGAGCGAGAGCAATTGAACAAAGTGTGGGATGATCACATTAGATCTCGCACTTCGCGGCCTTTGCATGGGGCACTGCAAAAGGCTGGAGCGAAAGGAAGGGACTTTTTATTTGGGACCGAGGAGCACATGCGGAAGTTCTTGAGGACGTCTTTTAGCTGGCGGTGACGGGCAATGGTGTCCGGCGTAGCTATGAATTATGAAACGAATGACAATTTCCTGATATTGATCTGTGCTGGCCCCATTCCATGTGCACCTGACACCCTCACACCGGTATTCTAAGCCTCTGGGCCATTTTTGTTGTACCCCGAAGTTTATCCGGCTTACCTCGGCTTTGTTATCTATGCAAGAACGACCCATGGGTGAATGTCCCCATGATCAAGAGCCACATAAGCCGCTTCAAAGTTATTCTTCTTCCCTTCCATTCAAATCATCTCCCTTCATCATCAGTATCTCTCTCAAAACCGAAAAGACGACCGATGAAAACACCACTACAATTCACACCTGTAAGATAGTGTCCTATAATTCCCTATCTACATCCAAGATCCCGATACGATGTCTCTTAAATCAGGTGGATCCTTACATTCTCTCGTGTGCCTCGGCCTATCTAATGTTTCACAGATGCTTTCCCCTCCTCCGTTGCCTTTGATGCCATCAATTCCTCCCTCCAATCAGACGCTACGGAACGTAAAGACGCCGTGAAGAAGGGCAATGCAATCTTCGCCTTCACGCTCAAGAATAAGGAAGGGCAGACCGGATCCTGGTACATCGATCTGAAAGAGAAGGGAGAGGTCGCCAAAGGCGAGCCGGCGAAGGCTGATGGTGTGTAAACTACGAATTCCTTGGAAGCATCATGGGGTCCAGCAGAGCCTCGGGCGTGGAGGAGGTACCAAGATGTACGAGAACACAGGCTGATGGCGAAACTAGTGACACTGTCACTATCAGATGAAGATTTTGGTAAACTCGTTAGCGGAAAGACACAAGCGCAGAGATTATTCATGGCTGGGAAGTTGAAGATAAAGGGGGATGTTATGAAGGTCATGATTCATGCTGGGTCACTGGCAGGCCGTGGTTGACTAACATTCTTTGGCAGGCTACAAAGATGGAACCGGTCTTGAAGAAGGCTCAGACAAAGGCCAAATTGTAAACGATGGATGGAATGGCGTTTGGTTTTTTGGAAATAAGAAGTCCCAGCGATGACACGATCAGGGCGCATTGTGAATGTCGCGGCGGTGCTTTGAGCCGTTTTGAGGCAGCGAAACTTGACTGCTTGTGCCCAGAGGGCAAGTTTACCACGAGATGTAGCAGTTGCCTTGTACTTCTCCTCGGCTCAAGGATAATAGAAATGCACAAGTACGAGGGAGTCCGACTCGAGTTGGACCTCAGGTGTAAAGAGGCCGCTTTCGCCGCAGCGTCCTCGAGTGCCTCTAATAGAAAGGCAACTTGGTGATTCGCTATGAAGATAATCTTGCAATTCGGCGCCCCAATGCTCGTTGATGCTTTCAATATCTTGGTGTGACTCGAAGTGCGCGTGGCAGGCGTAGCCGAACACCCAAGAAGCCTGAAGGCACTCATCGGGTTTAGTTCTAAGAACTGTAGAAATGCCTTCGCTGATCCATCCTCATTTGTGTTATGGCTGCTTGACGACAGTCGACGGCTGACGAGCAGCACCAGTATTCTAGACTCTCAAGGAATGGTGCGGAGCCGGTGATAAATAGAGATGGTGAAGCTAAAGGGAATGACCCATATTTGTTTATGACAGAGACTCCCTCCCGGATGCGACTTCACCTCAACACTCGCGACTGTCCCTTCCCATCGTGCAACGCGCGACGCTACCATCGCAACCCTCATTCCTTCCTCTTTGGTCGATTCGGAGCTGATACTCAAGATTGGAGCAAAATATTTGGGACGGATTGAGTACACTCGTGATAGACTGCGTCCAAGAAGATGGCGAAGCGTGGGGCGGACACGCAGCTTACGAAAGATGGACGATCATCTGAGGATGATGGGCTTTCCGTTGGATCGCAAGTTGAAGGAGCGCGGAAGCCAACAGCAGCGCAGATGGCAAGAAGAACGTAAGTGGAGACATTTTATAATTGTGAATGTTCATGTGGAACGGCAAGCTGCAACATCTGGAGGGTTTGCCGGAAATACCCTGCACAACACATGAAATTTTTCCGCATCAAACCGCACCTGGGAGTTTCACTCAAATCAGTACACACAGCGACAATGTATCCTGTCATATACAGCCACGCCGCTCACGTCCAGCCATGAGCTTTAGCCCACTTGCACGAGATCTGCTTCATGCTAACCACTCGAATCCCAGTATTGCCAAACCTCGAAGTAATCGACGGCCTGTCACACCGAGCCAAGCGCGTCGCACTCAACGCTCAACCCTCAATAACGAAAACAGCGCGAACGGGACTCAGCAGCAACAGAATCCGTTCAGCTTTCCAAACGGAGCCAACACGAATCAGCCCAACCAGACTAGCCAGTCGTTTCCACCTTTCGGTAGTGGTGGTAGCAATAGCGGCCTCAACACACAATTCTCCGCGCCAACTAAGTCAGGATTTACCTTTGCAGCTGGTCCGGCACCAGACCAGAACCCGTTCACTAAGCATTTTCCAAAAGATTATAGTGGGTATTCGGGAAGTATTTTCAATATGCCGCCGCCAAAGACGACGTCTCCAGGTGACAATTTCGTGAGGGATCGGACTGGCCAACAGGCGCCTCAATTCGCCGCACACTCACCGTTCCACAATAACGGAAATCAGGACGTGACAGCAAACCAGGCACAGTCTTCGAATGAATCTGCTGCAATGGTCCCCGGTCAACAACAATCAAACCAAACAGGCTTTAGCTCATTCTCGCAACCTACTTTTGCATCACCACAGCCTACGAGGCCAGCTCCAGACCTTCTCGAGAGGTTGACCGGTGCACCACCACCGCCAGAGCCTCAGGTCCAGGCTTCCAGTAACCTCTTCGCCCAAAAAGTCTCTTCCTTCCAACAGTCACAACCAGAAAATCAGGTTCAGGCTTCCAGCAACCCCTTTGGCCAAAACGTTGCTGCTTTTCAATGGCCACAAACACAATCTCAGATCCAGAATGCCAGTAATTCCTTTGGCCAAGGCAGTTCTATCTTCAAACAGTCACAACCAGAGTCTCGTGCCCAGGCTTCCGGTAACCTTTTCGGGCAAAGCGGGCCTACTTTCCAACAGTCACAGCCACAGTCTCACGTCCAGGCTTCTAGTAACCCTTTCGGCCAAAGCGGACCTGTCTTCCAACAGCCGCAACCCGAGTCTCAGGTTCCCGGCTCTAGCAACTCCTTTGGCCAAAGCAATTCTGGCCTTCAACAGTCACAGTCACAGTCACAGCCACAGTCTCAGGGCCAGGCTCCTGTCAATCCCTTTGCCAATAGCATTGCTAATTTCCATGTTTCTCCGATGACTGCATCTCCGCAATTCACGCCAACATCACTGCCTACCGGCTTCTCGAACGGATCGTCTGGCAACATCCAATCGAATCCCGCAAATAATACAAATGGTCCAGCCGCAAGCGGAAGTCTCTTTGATAGAATATCGAGACCTACAGATGAACCTAGTCCACAAGCTCCAGCGAATGCTTCAGGTAGCAACACTGATCAAGGCGTTCAAGGTGGTCTATTCGGTAGAATTACAAGGCCCGAGCCTGAATCAAACGGACAAACTCACGTTTCTAGCTCAGGTGTAGCTAATCCATTCAGCTGGACCTCAGCTGCTGCGCCTATAGCGAATATGATGGCTTCTTCGAATTCCACGGGACAAACCTGGACCTCAAGTGCTGCGCCTGTAGCGAACATGATGACTCCATCGCATTCCACCGGTCAAACCGTTTTCGGGGAAGGGAATGCTAGTCTTTTTGATCGCATCACGAAGCCCACAGCCGAATCTAGCACCCCAGCTGATGCCACTGCAAATGCCGACAATCCGTTGCAAACACAACAGACTTCGACAACATCAAATTTCGCTCCCTTCTCATCAGAGACGTCGCAACCGGCAAAGAAGAAGCTCTTTGGGCAGACTCTCCCCTCACAAATTACACAGCCATCATTTTCCCCTCCTGGGCCGTCAGCGGACTCGCAACCGGTAAAGAAGCAGCTTTTCGGCCAGACCCTCCCCTCACAGACCACAACAACCACCTCTAACCCCAAACCACTGTTCTCGCAAGCCGCGCCCCTTAATATTTCGCAGCATGCCAACATGGAAGGTCAAGCGGGCAAGGACACCCAGGAGACTGCTAGCAGTAAGCGCAAATATGACACAGCACCGGAAGGCCTAGAAGAGTTCACCGAGGCAGAGCGTAGGCAGCTTACCACTGCATACCGCCTGAGACATTTTGATGCTTGCATGCGTAAGCGCCTCCGAGCTAGTCGTTCTGAACTGGAATTGAACCTTCTCAAGAAGTATTACTATGAGAGAGTTGAAGTTATACGTCGTGCTCAAGGAGGACCAGTTGAGGCCCCAGGGAAAGGTATGAAGAGGAAGGCTGTCGAGAAGCAGGAGATCGATAGCGACCAGAGCAAGAAGAGCCGGATAAATGGTCCACCACAAGTTGCACAGGATCCAGTGTCGGACGGAGTGGCTTCGACAAACTCACAGACGTCGAGTATGTTCAAAAACATCTTAGACAACAAGGGTCAACAGCCTCAATCAATGCCCCAAGCCAGGAAGGCTGCCTTTACCCCTGCTGTAACTCAGGAGAAACCCGCGTCATCTACCATGCCAGCCTTCAAAGTTCCCTCAATACCTACTGTCCTTCCGGAGAAAGCCCCACCATCTTCCATGCCAGTATTCAAAGTTCCCTCAATACCCACTGTCCTTCCGGAGAAAGCCCCACCATCTTCTATGCCAGTATTCAAAGTTCCCTCAATACCTGCTGTCCTTCCCGACAAAGCCCCACCATCTTCCATGCCAGCATTCAAAGTACCGACTTTCGGTGCCGGGACAACACCAAATTTCATGGCCCAGTTTGGTAAGGTAGCGGAAAAGACAGCAGAAGAGGTAAAGAAAAAACGCAAAGCGGAGGACTTCGACTCAGATGAAGAGGACGAAGCAAGCTGGGAGCGTAGATACGACGAGGAGCAGCGGGCAAAGAAACAGAAGCATGAGCAGGTCATTAAATCCAACAACTACAAAGAGGTCAATGGAAAGTTGGAATGGACCGGTAATCGCGAAGACGATTCAGAAGATTTTATCGAGCCGCCGCTCCCACCCGCTTCAATCTTCGATCAGCCACATAAGCCCTTGCCCAAGAGCCAAAACATATTTGGACATCTTCCACCGGATAGGGGCGCCCAAGAAGAAGAGGACGACGACGACGATGATGACGACGAGGACGGAGAGGATGAAGAAGGCTACGAAGAAGGTGATGATGAGGAGAGCAGCTCGTCTGACTCGGGTGATCGGCAGCGTTCACTGAGAAAAGACGAACAAGGTGTTCAGATAGCGACTAAGGACGCGGCTGCTGAAGCGAATCACCGTCCCGCTGACGCCCCGACATCACGACCACCTAGCCCCCCGCGTAATTCCTCCAGCCTGAGCTTGTTTGATAGGATCTCTAGAGATGACAAGGGGAATCCCATGCGTGAGATTCCCAAGGCAGAAACGAAGCCTGCTTCGCAAGCCAGCAGCCTTTTCAGCCGGGATGGAGGTAGCTTTAAGAACTCTTTTGGATCATCGGGGTTTGCATTGAGCAACTCCTTCGGGCGTACTGATGTTGAAGCTTCCAAATCAGCGAGCGACAAACCTTCATCCACTCCTCAGAAAAACATCTTCGGTCAAACATTCTCGCCGGCGCCAGACCAAGCTGCTTCTAGCAAGCTGCCTTCATCTCAATCTGTCCCTGACACGGCCAAGACTGACACGAGTCCGATTGGAGATCACACATGGAAAGCCGACAGCCCCATCAGCTTTGGTGCGACGAGCTACCCACCTTCAGTAAATCTTACTTCGCCCAGCGCGTCGAAATCCCCTCTCGGCGGTCTCTTTGGGGCTCCCAAGGGCAACGCAACAGCTGACTCGCCAGCAAAGCCACTTTTCAGCTTTGCTGCTACCACGCCAGCGAAGGCTGCTGCCGCTGCTACCTTAGGCTTCAACTTCACGTCTGCAAAGCCTGCCACAAATTCGTTGGCACCTCCATCTACGACCGCTTCCAATGCAGCATCACGTGCTACATCACCTGGCGTTATTACTGGGGAGAGCGCGAACGAGTCTAATGCTGAACAAGACGATCACGCGCCGCCGGAAGCTCAGTTGGATCTTGCAGCGGGCGGACCAGGTGAAGAGAATGAGGACACCATTTACACAGTTAGAGCCAAAGCTTTCAAATTTGACTCTGAGAAGAAAGGATGGGTCGTCCAAGGTCTTGGGCCTCTTCGCGTGCTGAAGCACCGGGAAACAGGTATAACGAGGATTTTACTGAGACATGATCCAAGCGGCAGAGTAATTATCAACACCCGCCTGTCGAAAGATCTGAAGTATGACAAGTCTCAGCCAAAGACCGTTGGTGTACCAATCGTGGACGAGACTGGAAAGCCTACAACATGGATGCTCAAGATTGGCAGCGACGACGATGCGACAGAATTGGCCAACGTTATGCAGGAGAACAAATCCACTTAGACTTTCTGAACCTTGATGAGAGAGGTTCATTTTCGAATGTCATTCAGTTACTTGTTTTCTGCGGGATACGATATTGTACATGGGTCACTCGAGGAGACAGGATCTTAGCGATCACCAAAAATCAGCATTGCACGGCTTCGCACGTGGAAAGCAGCGAAGGCAAGGAGTTGTCATTCTGTCTTAGCGAAGCATACGGAACATCATCAACGGCGTTGGGACGTCCTTTTATCAATTTTCGATTTCGCCTATATATCTTACGCACAACTTCTTTGGAGGGATTGGGGGACTTGACGCGCGGGTTAAGGAGAATTGTGGCTGGCTGCTCTGCCTGTCTCCTCGACCTCAGTGTGTTCGGATTCTTCACGCTCTGCTTACCCCTGGACAATTAATTCACTCCACTTCTCCGCCATCTCACTGTTCACTTACTCTCCTTCAGGATTGAGCCGAAGTGTCGAGTTCTCACTTGCTGCCCATCAGGGTAGTCGGATGACCTCGGCACTTTGCTCTCCTGTTGGGGTAGTTTAGTGGCTGTGATTTGGGCGAACCGCGTACAACCATGGGAGTTCCCCTTCACCCTTCCTGCACCTGTTACTTGGTCGCTCTTCGGAGTGGCTCGAATAGCGGGTGCGCCCCTGCTCTGGTTACTTGTTGCTCCTTTTGGGGTAGCCGGATAACTCAGAGTAGGGTGGAAGTGGTGGGGGGGTGTTTCCTGGTTGGCACGTCGGTGTCGTATTGGGGTGAGGATCTAGATAGTGTACAGCCTGTTCATATGGTGCATTGAGGGTTTATGGCAGAAGGCAGGAGATAGAACAGTGCGCGCAAATCAATAAAAACATTTAAAAATCAGCCGGTTCCCTGCCTGCATTGTGATTGCTACGCTGAGCCTCGAGACTACTTTACAGGAACTTGACGCCCTCCCTCATCTCCCAGTGTATAAGGATAGCCTGCCCTCCCACCTCTTTTCGAAGGCTTTCTCGCTCACTTCTCCCAGAACCAAGCGTTCTGATTCGCTCGACCACCTCCTTACTCAGCTTTCGCAAGCGTCGCTTTCCACAACCACGCTAGACGCCCTTTTCGCCAACGCACACAAAGCACATGAATTGCGCCCTCTGCGCCCCGTCCTGCATCATGGATCAACGGGCGACCAATATCGTGCCCAGCTCACTGGAGGATCGCGCGCAATGCGTGTATCCTGCAGGACTTGAGCCCGGGTAGGTTTTTTTTTACTACCCTGGCTGACTGCCATTGGTGCAAGAAGCGCCAGTTCAGGCGCAGGGACCCGGAACTGGCCTTGGCTTTCCAGGACCGGCTTTCCAGGACCTTATGGAGGAGGGCATCACATCTTGCGGCAGGACGGTGTACACACTACGGCTAAGACCACATTTTATCCTACCGCCAATAATAGTCCATCTAGCTTGGACAATCACTCTATTGCGAACGTCGTCTATGACCAGCCATGGAACTATGCAGCGCTGAACAGCTCTAATGTTGCTGTCTCCAATTATGGGATCTCGCCGCTCCACTACGGCTATTCTGTCCCGCCTCATCATGGAGGAAGCGGTGCTATAGCGGGAGCAGGCCCTTTCCCATCTTTCCAGGCCGGTGACCTTTCCAACGATACCATTGCAAACTCTGTTGGAACCTACCCTGGATATGCTCAAGGGCTATCTCAACAGCAGGCGGGTGATTTGAATACTTTCCGGCTAAACAATGGGAGGGCCTACACATTCGCGTCGACGAATGCCAACACCATTGACCATCTGTCTCATTTGGACTGGTACAGTCGCAACTACGAGGGAGCCACGATGTCCAATGAGCCGTATGAGCCGTATGAGCCGTATGAACAGCACTCGGTGGGCTGGACTGCGCCTGATTTGGGCATCCAAGGTTCTGGAGCAGCCACGGTGATAGATGACAGTAACGGTCAGTAAGATATAATCTCTCGCTTCCACTGGACTGACACCTGAACAGCCACGGTGGGTCGCAAGTCAATCAAGGCAAATGGACACCAATGCAAGAGCAAGAAAGTTCGTGGAGTACCCGCTCGTCCGGTATGTAACCAATGCAACGAGAGTTTCTCACGCAACAACGATCTAAGGCGCCACATGAGGAAACACGAGCCCGACGCGCATCTCGACTACCAATGTCAGGTCATGGGTTGTGGATATACAAGCTATCGTAAAGACAAGGTCGCTGCCCACTTCAAGGATTGTCATCGTGGGGTGGTCGCTTGAGCTCTGGGTATGGAGTCGTCTTTGAGTGGATGAATCCTAAAGTCGGCCATATAAGATTTGATTTTTAGATGGTTTAGTAGCACGAGTCAAATGTACAGACAATGAAAACCTCGTTCTTGCCTTCGGATACCGATCATGCATTGCATACGCTGAAGGAACAAGAAATTGTGCTTCCCATCCTCGCAAGGCGCAAATGTAGTCATACATGAATGAGGCTGAAAGTCCTCGCTCGTTCAGGGGTCACTCAGTACCTCGCCCCTTTCTCCCCCCAAACAAGTCTATAAGATCCTCCTCCTCCCCCTTCGATTTTTGGAGCCTTTTTTGCTGACAATTCACCAAATATCACGTCTTCTCTTTTGCTCGCTGTATTCGGTCAATCTCATTGGCCGCCCCTTTTCTCAGCACAGCCTGCCGCTACTGCACGCCCCTTTTCGACACCGGCAATTACAGGACAAAGAAACGTCCACTTCAGACAAGGCACACAGCGCCCCTTTCTCAACAATAGACCCTTGGATGCCCGATCTCGCGCTTGGTTGGCCGCAATATGCGGCTACCGAGCTCGGGTGAGCTTTTTTTTTTGAGATAACGCTGATTGTATGCACCCTAGTACACATGACACAGGAACCCTTTATGGGTGCTTTCATCCTGGATGCGGCCTAGAGGTCACGACCCTTGAGATTCTTAATGCACATCTCGAGATTCACGATGCGTTCTCCGTTTATCCTTCTCGATTCTCGTGGACCAATGCAGGCACCAATGTCCATGGCACTAATGTCCATGGCACCACTATCCAAACGCCAGGTCTCAACATGGTCTATGGAGAAGTAGCGATGAACACCCCTCCAGCTATCAGCCAGCATAGGTACGCTTCAGAGACGATGGGCTATGGCTCGATGCCATCCTCAAGTGGCACCGTCACTACAATAGCCAATGTACCATCTGCTCCAGAGATCAACCAGGAACCGGGTTCCCGTCCTCGTTTCCCATGCTCTGTCTGCGGAGAAACCTTCGCACGTCGTGGCGATATGCATCGTCATGCCAAGAAGCATGGGCCAAGTAAGATCTACTGTCCAGTCCTAGGGTGTCGCTATGGTGGTCACCCTCGCAAGGATAAGGTAAATCAGCATATCAAGAATCGCCACCCTAATGTTGGTAAACTTTGAATTTGGCTCTGCAATGGCAGTCTCTTTGACATCTGCGGGTGAGCATTGGATCGTCGATCATGGATGAAATGGGTTTAGGTAGACAGAAGATGCATGCGATGTGATGTTATGATTGGAAAAGCTGAGTTTGTAATGACTTAAACGAAACACCATTATTGAACTCTTTCTCTTCTCCAATTCTTGAGCCAACGTCGATGACCCACGGAACGTTCATACCACCTTCGGCTGTTGAACGTTCCATGCAACAAAGACTGACAGCATGATACCACCCAATTCGTTCGCTGATCCCAATGATCTGATTGACAGCCCCTTTTCCATCCAGTCGCTTAGCCTTGCCATCGCCCGCTATCTGCTACCGTTTTCCCAACAAGGATCGATACTCATTCCACACGTGCGCTACGCTCTCTCTGAATTTTCCCGACAGCTTCCTCCAGGGTGCTTCATAGCCTATTAGTTGACTGATTACTTGGACCCTCTCCATACTGATCGAGTCTCTCGCGGAAACCCGATCCCCACGAGGCCAACTTTGAAGCATCTGAATACCGACACAGCCGGAATTGGAAGCACCAGGAGTCAAGGACGAGGTCCAATAGTGGGGAGGGGATATCTGAACTGACAATACGAATGGCCAACCTCAACCTATTAGAGGGCGATCTAGAGTTGACAGAGGAATACACACTGTCAGTCAGGGACTCAAGGAATGGCTTCATCATTCATCAAATTTAATATCTCCTTTGCTGACGTCTGGATAAACATCAAACCTCCTTTGCGTATTAATGGGAATGCCCTTTCTGGTCTCGCTGATCTCTTCACCTTTCAGATCAGCATATACAATCTCCTCGTTCTCTCCAGCCTCTCCTAGAATTTTGGCGTTCGGGTCCACCACCATACTGTGTCCCCACGCATGGTAGCTTGCGTTCATATCCCTCGCAGGACTGCACAATCCCACATAGACTTGATTGTCCATGGCCCGTGCCCTAGCTTGTAGCTCCCAATGTAAGGCGCCAGTGGTCAGGTTGAAGGCACCGGGGTAGAGAAGCAGGAAGCAGTCTTTACGAGCAGCAATGGTAGCGAGTTCAGGAAAGCGAATGTCGTAGCAGATGGCTAGAGCGATTTTGCCATATTCTGGCAGATCAACCAGAGTCAATTTGTTCCCTGGTGACAGAACGTCCGACTCCCTGAATGTTATTTTCCCCGGTATGTCTATGTCGAAGAGATGTACCTTCCGATGTGTAGCCATCAGATCTCCCTTCGGCGAAAACAGTAGTGATGTGTTGTGGTATTTCTTCGTCGACGGTACATATTCCGGTATGCTCCCTCCGAGCAGGTATGCCTTTGACTCCACAGCGAGGTCCGAGAGGGCATGGTAGGATGGCGATTGGTCTTGCGTTGGAGGGTGTGGGAGGAGCGTCTCAGCATACTTGGGGAAGTATTGGCAGCCATAGGGGGAATTGAAGCATTCGGGAAGAACGATGAGGTTCGCGCCGGCTTTGGATGCTTCGAGGACGCGGGTGCGAGCGCGAGAGAGGTTGTGGGCTTTGTCGGCACCTGAGCTGGTCAGCGGTCGTTCTACCAAGGGAAAGGGCAGAACGGGATCAAACCTGTGGCAAGTTGGACAAGGGCAAGCTTGAGAGGTTTCTTGAGTAGGTGAGCCATGATCAATGGGATACTAAAGGGACATGATTAGATAGTTACATGTAGACCGTCAGTGTGCTGGAGAAGATTGACGTCATATCTACGATAT
>JAABUP010000930.1_pt1 | contig 62807 bp, 58 predicted proteins | sample 5559201 | NCBI WGS metagenome assembly JAABUP01 (sample SAMN10711887, study PRJNA513373) | rock metagenome | isolation source: Antarctica rocks | place: Antarctica | reverse complement strand
TTGCCCATTGCCGACGGCTGGCGATCCGCTACGAGCGGCGCGAGGACATCCACCAAGCCCTCCTCGATCTCGGCTGCGCCCTCCTCTGCTTCCACCGCCTGCCGGAGGCTGTGCAATGAGTTCTTAGACCCTTACCCCGGGTTTGCCCTTGCAGGATCGCCACCACGCCATCACTACTGGCCCGCTCGCCCACTACTGGCCCGCTCGCCCACTACTGGCCCACTCGCCCACTCGCCCACTACGCCTACTGGCCCACTCGCCCTACCCCTTCACCCCGCTCACCACCACGCCCTGCATGTAGCTACGCTGGGTCAGGAAGAAGACGAGCAGCACCGGGATGATGCTCAGCGCCGTCTGCGCCATGATCTGCTGCATCTCGCCGCCGTAACGCCCATTGAGGAGGCCGAGGCCGAGCGGCAGCGTGAACATGTTGGGGCGGTTGAGGTAGATCAACGGCTCCAGAAAATCGTTCCAATGCGTCGTGAAGGCGTAGATCGCCACGACGCCGAGCGCCGGGGTCGAGAGGGGCAGAATGATGCGCCAGTAGAGTTGGAACCAGGACGCCCCATCGATCCGCGCCGCCTCGTCCATCTCCAGCGGGATCGCCATCATGTACTGTCGTAACAGGAAGATGCTGAAGGCGTGGCCGAAGAACGAGGGGATCACCAGCGGCCCGAAGGTATTGAGCATCCCCAGCTTCGACCAGATCAGGTAGAGGGGGATCAGCGTCACCTGGCGCGGCAGCATCATCGTGGCGAGGATGATGATGAAGAGGACGCCGCGCCCGCGAAAGCGCATCCGGGCGAAGGCGAACGCCACGATCGAACTCGATGCCAGCGTGCCGATGATGTTGAGCCCAGTGACGATGATCGTGTTCTTGTAGAAGGTCAGCATCGGCAGATTCTCCCAGGGGAGGGTGTAGTTCCGCCACTGCCAGACGGAGGGGAGCCAGCGCGGCGGGATCAGGAAGATCTCCGCCTGCGGCTTGACCGAGGTGGAGAGCATCCAGATGAACGGCATGGCGTAGATGAGCGCGCCGCCGACCACCAGGATGTATAAGAGGATCCGGGCCGGACGAAAGGAGAGGCGCGGGGCGCTCCGCTGCGGCAGATTGGCGACGGCGGTCATCGGCGCAACCCCCCTTCGTAATGGACCCACGACGATGAGGTACGCACGAGGATCAGGGTGAAGATCAGGATGATCAGGAAGAGCACCCAGGCCACCGCCGACGCATAGCCGAAGTGGAACAGCCGGAAGCCCTGCTGGTAGAGATAGAGGACCAGCGTCTTGGTCGCGTTGTTCGGCCCGCCATCGGTCAGCACGTAGGCGTTGGTGAAGACCTGGAACGAGTTGATGATGTTGATCACCACGTTGAAGAAGATCGTCGGCGTCAGCAGCGGCAGCGTCACGCTGAAGAAGCTCCGCACCGGCCCTGCGCCGTCGATCTGCGCGGCCTCGGTCAGCTCGGTCGGGATCCCCTGCAACCCGGCGAGGTAGAGGAGCATGTTGGTGCCGGTCCCCCAGAGGGCGATCAGCACCAGTCCGGGCAGCGCCCAGAACTCCGAGGCGAACCAGCGCGGCGCGGGCAGCCCGATCCCGCGCAACGCCTGGTTCAGCAGGCCGCTATCGGCGTTGAGCACCCAGTTCCAGATCAGGGCCACCGCCACCCCGGAGACGACCGCCGGGAGGTAGTAGACCGTGCGCCAGATACTAACGCCCTTGATCTTCTGATTCAGCATCAGGGCGATGCCGAGCGCGATCAGCGTGCTGAGCGGCACCGTCAGCGCGGTGTAGACCAGGGTCACGCGGAGCGAGATCAGGAAGAGCGGATCGGTGGGGAGCGCGGCGTAGTTCTGCAATCCTACGAAGGTGAACTGCGACAGGAGATCGGTATCGAAGAGGGAGATGCCGAACGAGAAGAGCATCGCCCCGGCGGTGAAGAGGATGAACCCGATCACCCACGGGCTGATGAAGAGCCAGGCCATCAGCTCCTCACGCCGCCGCTCCGAGAGGTGCCGTTTCCCGGCGCGCGCGACCGTTGCCTGTCCCACGGCGGTCCCGGTATCCACCCTTGCCATCGTCGCTCCTTCCCTAACACAAACGACGAACGGTATGCCCCGGCGGGCCTGGTGCAGGCCGGGGCATACCGCTGTAGCGCATCTGCCCGGCGCGCTAGGCGCGCATCTTCGCGGTCACTTGCTGCGCGATCTCCTTCATGTAGGAGACCGGGGTATTCCCGGTGTCGAAGAGCTTTTGCAAGGCCGGGGTGATGAGCTGCGTCGCGTCGCCGTCCTTCTTGAAGAGCGGCTTGTTCCCCGGATAGCCGTCCTTCATCGCCTGTGGAGCGAGGTCCAGATTGGCATTGGCGAGCTCGGGATATTTCTCGACGCAGACCTTCTTCCAGTCGTCGATCACCGAATAGCGATTCGGCAGGTAGCCGGTGGTCCTGGTGAGATAGAGCTGATATTCCCTGCTCGCCTGATATTTGATGAACTCCCAGGCCGCGTCGGGGTTCTTCGTCCCCTTCCAGATCGCGAAGCCATCGGCGGTGCCGAGCACCTTGCGCGCCTTCGGCCCCTGCGGCACCAGCGCATAGGCCCAGCGAAACTTCTTGGCGATCGTCGAGGCGTGCGCGAAGGGATAGAAGCCGTCCTCGACCATCGCCAGCTTCCCGGCGGCGAAGGCGGCGGGCACGGCGGTGAAGGCGCGCTGCCCGGCCCCGACGATGTTCAGGCGCTGGGCGATGAACTTGTCGTCCCAGATTCCCTTGCGGATCCACTCCAACGCCGCCAGCGCCTCATCCGAGTCGAACGTCGCCTTGGTGTTGTCCTGCGGATCGACGACCGTACCGCCCCAACCGGCGATCTTGTACCACCAGCGGTCGGTGCCACTCGCCGGGAAGAAGATTCCGGTGGTATTGGCGTTCGTCAGCTTGCGGGCGGCGTCGGCGTAGTTGTCCTGGTTCCAGCTGGCATCGGGAGCCTTGATCCCGGCCTGCTCGAACATGTCCACGTTATAGTAGATGAACATCACATTGACGAACTTCGGCAGCCCGAAGCGCAGCCCGCTCGGCAGGACGAAGTCCTTCCACTGCCAGGCGTAGAAATCGTTGATGTCCTCGGCCTTCATGTCGCGCTTCACCAGCGGCTCGACATCGAGCACCTGATTGCGATCGGCGTAGGGGGTCACATTGTCGAGCCAGGTATCGAAGACATCCTGCGCGTTCCCCCCGACCATCGCGGCGGTCAACTTCTCGTCGGCGCTGGCATCGGTCGGCTCGACCGAGACCTTCACCCCGGTCTGCTTCACGAAGGTGCTATCGATCTGATCCTGCGTGGCCTTGATCTCATCCGGCGTCCCACCGCGCAGGAGATAACGCAACTCGCCGCTCAACTTCTTGGCGGTCGGCGAGGCACCCACCGCTGCCCCGGCGGAGCTGGTGGTCGGGGTGCTGCCGCTGGTGCCGCACGCCGCCAGCAGGACCGCCCCGGCCAGGCCCAAACCACCCATCAGGAACTCGCGCCGTCGTATCTGCGCCACTATACGATTTCTCCTTAAATACGCCAAGATATCACCCCTCAAGACAGCAGGGGCACAACTTGCTGCGATCGCCTCTGCATTACGTGAGCAGTGATACCGAGTATGCGACACCGCCGGTGCCTTGGTAACAATCGTGCAGTGAGTAAGCCCGTGAGCGAATGGTCAGCAGGTGAGCAAAACGGTGGGGATACCTTTCAGGGCGAGCGTTGAAGCGAACAAGCGATGCTGATGAGGAACAGCGAGGTTGACCGGTGAGAAGGACTAAACGGGCAGGACGCCTGTACTACTAGTGGTAGTATATCGCTTGTGACGAACCGTGTATATAGGGGAACTACAGATGACCGTTGTAACGCCGCATGAGCGATCAAATTTGCCACAACCGGTCGCGAGCTATCAGGCCGCCTTACCAGCCGGGGAACTGCTCGATTTCCCGCTCACCGCGCTCGATCGGGTCGGCGTCGCGACTTGGTCGGTGACCTTCTGGCCCGAGCAATTGCCCAACGCCGGGGGGCACGGCTACGGCACCACCGACGCCGAAGCCATGACAAGCGCATACGGCGAGTTGAGCGAGGTTGTCCACACCTCCGCCGCCACGCGCCGCCTGCCACGTCGGCGTGCCACCTACCACGAACTGCTGGCGGAGGTCGGGCCGCGCGGCGTGGTCGATCCGATCACGCTCTGCCTGGAAGCGGGGAGCGCGTATAGCCCGGACCAACTGCTCGAATGGGTGCCGATCAGCCGCTGGGGGACCGACGAGGCGGTGCTCGTACCGATCGAGTTCGTGGCCTTCCAGGGGGCCGACATCGGCACGCCGCCGCCGGGCGGCTGGCTGATCACCCCGATCACCAACGGCCTCGGCGCAGGGCCGACACTCGAACACGCGCTCGGCCACGGCCTGCTCGAACTCCTCCAGCGCGACGGCAACAGCGTTAACTTCCGGGCGCTGGCGCAGGACACGGTCGTCTCGCTCGACGGCGTGACCGACCCGGAGACGCTGGCGCTCCTGGCCCGCCTCGATGACGAGGGGGTGGAGGTGCTGGTGAAGCCCGCCTCGACCGACTTCGGCCTGACCAACCTCTACGTCGTCGGAGCCGACCGCGACCCCGACGCGGGGAATCCGCTGATGGCAGCGGCCTGCGGCGAGGCCGCGCACCCCGACCGCGAGGTCGCGCTCCGCAAGGCGCTGCTCGAATTCGCCGCCGCGCGCGTCCGCCTCGCCTTCACGCACGGCCCGCTCGACGCGGTGGAGCGGGCGGCACCGCCTCGCTATCTGGAGGTGTATACCCGCCGCCACTCCCTGGCCGGGGAGGAGGAACGCGCGCTGCAAGCGATGCTCGCTTGGACGGCGCTGCCGAACGGCACGCTCCGCGCGGCGCTGGCCGATACGGTCCTCGCCGCGCGCACGACGATCCCGTTCACCGAGCTGCCGACGGTCACGACCCCGCCCGCCGATCGCGCCGCGCTGACCGCGCTGGTCATCGAGCGCCTGATCGCCGACGGCTTCGACATCCTCTACGCCGACTGCTCGCCGCCGGACGCGCCCGAGGTCCGCGTGATCAAGGCGATCGTTCCCGGGCTGGAGGTGGAGACGATGAGCTACGGGCGGATCGGTGCGCGCAACCTGCGCCGCCTGCTGGCGCGCGGGGGCGATATCGCCGGGCTCGGCACACCCCCGCCCGGCGCGCTGCCGATCCGCCTCACGGAGGCGGAGCGCGCGGCCCTCGGCACCGCCGCCTGGCTCGACCCTGCCGCAGTAGAGCGCCACGTCGGGCCGCTCTACGTCCTCTACCGCGAACCAGGTCGCCACTCCGCCGCGCTCGCTCGGGCGCGGCGGTAGCGGGCGGGCGGCAGTCGGCAGTCGGCAGTAGTGGCGTAGTGCTGGCAGTAGGCGACGCCCCTCAGCGAATCTTCTACGGACTGCTCTCCGCCGACTGCCGCCTGCCGCCCCGCTACCGGGCGAGCGCGGGCAGCCCCGCTTCCGCGAGCGCCACATCGAGCGCGACGAGCGGCGTGTGCAGTAATCCGTGTGCCGCCACGATCGCCGCCTCGGTGCGCGCCGCGAGGTCGGCGTAGACGGCGGCTTGCGCGGCGGTCGGCGCGCGATCCGACTTCGCCACGTAATAGCCGAGGCCCGCCAGTTTCGCATCGAGGCCGATCGGTGAATCGAGCCCCTCCTGCTCGCGCGCGCGGTCGTTGATGCGCGGCTGGAGGAGCGCCCCCTCGCGTTGATCGAGCGCCGCGACAAAGGCAGCGGAGGCGGCGCGCGCATTCGCCTGTCCGGTCGCGTCGCCGCCCAGCCGCGTCAGACGATCGCGGGCCTGGGCGCGCAGATCGCGCAGCACACCGACCGTGCGATGGATCATGGCGATCCGATCGCGGAGGCCGAGCAGCAAAGCGAATTGCGCGCGATACTCTTCGGCGGTCGTGTCCAGGCGCGGGTCGGGGAGGATCGTGAACGCCCGCTCGACACTCTGCCCCGCCACGGTCAGCCGCGCACGATACTCGCCGGGCGGCGCGAGCGGGGCGGTGATCCCACCGGGATTCTGCCCCGGCAACGTCTCCGCCTCGGGATAGCGCAGATCCCAGACGAAGCGATTGAGCCCCGCCTTTTTCGGCAAGCGCGAGGCATCCTCCAGGCGTGCCTGCATCTCCGGGGGCAGCACGCCGGTCCGCACCCCCGGCTCGGCCTCGTCGCGCCCGCGCGTCGCCAGCACAGCCGACGCGCCGCGCCGCCGGTGCGCGTATGGGCCGAGCGGCACCGCTGTTGCTGCGGTGCCGACGCTGGAGAAGGTGCGGATCGGCATCCCCGCCGGATCGAGGAGCGTCAGCGTCAACTCGTCGGCGAACCGATCCGGCAACAGGTAATGCAGCCACACGCCGAAGTCCGGTGCCGCCGCGCCGTGCGTGTAACCGAGCGCGATCAAGCTGGTGATGCTATACGCCTCGCGCGCCACCCGCACGACCGGGCGCGGCGGGAAGAGATATGGCGCGGGGGCGGGCGAGCTATCGTGCAGCGGTGTGAGATCGTCCAGCACCCAGAGGCCACGCCCGTGCGTGGCGGCGATCAGGTCGCCGTCCTGCACCGCGAGATCGTAGATCGGCGTGACCGGCAGATTCTGCTGGAAGGGGGACCACCCTGCGCCGTCATCGAGCGAGACCCAGATGCCCCCCTCACCACCCGCATAGAGAAGCCCGCGCCGGGCCGGATCGGCGCGGATTGCCCGCAGGAAACGAGCGGGCGGCAGCCCGGCGACGATCGGCGTCCAGGTCGCGCCCCAATCGTTCGTGCGGAAGAGATACGGGGTGAAATCGTCGGTGCGGTGTGCCGTCACCGCCACGTACGCCGTCGCGGCGTCGTGCGGCGACGGCTCGATCGCGGCGACGTTGGCCCACTCCGGCACGCCCGGCGGGGTCACATTCGCCCACGTATCGCCGCCATCGCGCGCGAGGTGGACCAGCCCATCATCCGAACCGGCCCAGAGGATGCCCGCCTGGAGCGGCGACTCGGCGAAGGCCATGATGGTGCAGTAGTAGTCGGCTCCCGAGCTGTCATAGGTGATCGGCCCGCCCGCCCGCACACCCTTCGTCGGGTCGTTGCGCGTCAGATCGGGGCTGATCGTCGTCCAGGTCGCCCCCTCGTCGCGACTGCGGAAGACGCGCTCCCCGGTCACGTAGAGGGTGTCGGGGTCGTGCGGCGAGAGGACGACCGGGGTGGACCAGTTGAAGCGGTGGCGCAGGTCGCGCGAGCCCCAGCCCGCAGAATCCTCCGGCCAGACGGCGATCGTGCGGAGATCGCCGGTGGCATGGTCGTAGCGCGTCACCTCCCCGGCGTAGCTGGCGGCGTAGACGATGTCCGGGTTGTCGGGGCGCACGGCGATGTGGCCGCTCTCCCCACCACCGACGTCGAACCAATCGGCCTGCGAGATCGGCCCGTTGACCGAGCGGGTCGGCAGGCTGATCGTGGAGTTGTCCTGCTGCGCGCCGTAGACGCGGTACGGGAAGCGCGTGTCGGTCGCGACGTGATAGAACTCGGCGGTCGGCTGATTGAAGATCGTGGACCAGGTCGTGCCGCCGTCGCGCGAGACCGCCGCGCCGCCATCGTTGCCCAAAATCATCCGGCGCGGGTCGCACGGATCGAGCCAGAGATCGTGCTGATCCCAGTAGGTCGTGTTGAGCTGCTGCCAACTGCGCCCGCCATCGCGCGACTTCCAGAGCTTACGATTGGGGATATAGACCGTATCGGGATCGCGCGGATCGGCGACGAGGTGCGCCAAATACCACGGGCGGACCAGCAAATTCGGCTCGGCGCTGGCCCACGTCCAACTGAGCCCCCGATCGCTCGACCGGTAGAGGCCGCCGCCCGTCTCCGCCTCGATCAGCGCGTAGACGCGGCGCGAATCGGCGGGGGAGACGGCCACCGCGATCCGCCCGATCGTGCCGTGCGGCAGCCCCGGCGCGTCGGCGAGCGACTCCCACGTCGTGCCGCCATCGGTCGAGCGCCAGAGGCCGCTGCTCGCCCCGCCCGCCGTGAAGCCCCAGGGGGTGCGCTGCGCCCGCCAGGTGGCGGCGTAGAGGAAACGCGGGTTCTGCGGGTCGAGCGTCAGGTCGGCGGCCCCGGTCTCCGCGTCCACGAACAGGGTCCGCTCCCAGGTCGCGCCGCCATCCTGCGAGCGGAAGATGCCGCGCTCCTCGTTCGGCCCGAAGCGGTGCCCGGTCGCGGCGACGTAGACACGATCGGGGTCGCGCGGGTCGATGCGGATGCGGGCGATGTTCTGCGTCGCCGCCAGGCCGACATGCGCCCAGGTCGCGCCGCCATCGCGCGAGCGGTAGACGCCATCTCCCCCGGTGACGTTGTTCCGTAGCCCCCCCTCGCCGGTCCCGACGTAGAGCGTATCCGGGTCGGCGGCGGAGACGGCGATCGCGCCGATCGGACCGGAGCGGAAGAAGCCATCGGAGATGTTGTGCCAGGTCGCCCCGGCATCGCCGCTGCGCCACACCCCGCCACCGGTCGAACCGCAGTAGAATAGGTCGGGATCGGTCGGGTGCCCGGTCACCGCCTGGACCCGCCCGCCGCGCCAGGGTCCGAGTTCCCGCCAGGTCAGCGCCGCGAATGGCACATCACCCGCCGCAACCCACGCAGATACCGCGCTCGCATTCAGCATACGCCGCCTCGCTCCATTTTGCTGTCGTCGCCGCAGCAGGGAGAATTTTCACCGCCGCGCGCAGTCCAATCACGCTCACGCATGCCCGGAGTTTTGCATCCTACGCGATCGACGCGGCGAACGCGAACGCCACGCGGACACGCGAAGATACACAGAAAGAGGTCAGCCCGGTGACGATAGCACCGACCACGCCGCTCGTCTCGATCGTCATCCTCGCCTGGAACTCGCGGCACATGCTCGCCCGCTCGGTCTCCTCCGTGCTCGAACAGCGCGATGTCCCGATCGAGCTGATCATCGTGGACAACGCCTCCACCGATGGCACCGCCGAGGCGCTGGCGGACTACGAGCAGGTGGCGACGATCGTCCGCCTGCCGCGCAATCTCGGCTTCGCGCGCGGGATGAACGTCGGCTACGAACTGGCGCGCGGCGAATTCATCGTGCCGATGAACGCCGATGTCGTCCTCCACCCCCAGTTCGCCAGCGCGGCGGTCGCCCGCTTCCGCGCTAACCCCGAGGTGGGCATCATCGGCCCCTACGTGCTGCGGGTCGGTGAGGATGGCGACGGACGCTTCTGGGAGCAGACCCCGCCGCCCGCGCTGCCGCTCGATGGCGCGGTGGTCGGGCTGACGCGCGTCTTCCTGCGGGTCCGCTCGGTGGAGGAGCACGACGAAATCTGGCGGATCTCGTTCAAGGCGAATGGCTGCTGCCCGATCATGCGCCGCGCGACGATCGAGGCGCTGCGCGACGCCTACAGGGTCGGCCCGTTCGATCCGCTCTTCGACACCTACGGCGAGGATGTCGATCTGGCGTTCAAGACCTGGGCGCTCCGCTGGCGCACGATGTTCGCGCGGGAGGTGATCGCCAGCCACGTCCGCTCGTACGCCTCGCCGATCGAGTTGCGCGACAAGCGCGGGCGCCTCCGCATCAACCTGATCGCGGAGCGCTACATCAACGCCATCCGTCACCTCCCCGCCGTGCAGCTGTGGACCGTCTGCGCGGTCGCGTTGCTCAATGATCTGGCGATGATCCCGTTGCAGCGGGCAAAAGGAGACCGCGAGGCGGCGTACGATGTCGGCGCGGCGCTCGCCCGTATCTGGGGGCTGCGCCGCGCCCTGCTGCGCTATCGCTGGCGGCACCGCGAGTGGCAGCGGATCGACTTCGCCACCGAAGTCTACTGCCCAGACTCGCCGCAACGGCGCGCGATGCCGCCTTTTGCCGAACCTCGGGTATAATGCCCGACACGCGGCGGCACGCGCCCCGCGCGATCAGATCGGAGGGGGGGCAGCGTGGCGGATGGCGTGGAACGATTACTGAACGTCCTGATCGAGCGCGAGATCTTGCGCCTCGAAGAAAAGAATGTCGAGCTGACGGCGGGGCCACGGGTGTCGGCGGAGACGGTCGACACCAATCAGAGCATCGAGGCCGACCGTGAGCGCCAGCGCGTCCATGACCTCGGCGGGGCTTTCGCGGCCGGGCTGCGCCGGGCCTACGCCGCGCAACAGTCCGGCGAGGACGAGATCGCGCTCGATGATCGCCGTCAGGATGAGAATGCGATGGCGGATGCGCTGGTGCAATTCCTGGTGCGCCCGCACTACGCCACCTCGCAGACCGACCAGAGCGAGCCGAACCACTATGTCTACCGGATCGCCGTCGATTGGGAGCATCTGAACCGGCTCGCCGACGAGGCGGGGATCGACCTGCGGTCGATCCTAGCAACCGGTGAGTAAGGTGGCGGAGGGGTCCCCGGTCGAGGAGCGGGAGCACGGCGCGATGCCGAGCGATGCCGAACGCCTGATGCGCGCGGAGCTGGCGCTCGGCGTGCGCTTTCGCGACCGGGAGCTGCTGCGCCGCGCGCTGACGCACCGCTCGTACGTCAACGAATTGGGGCGCGATCCGAGCGATTCCAACGAACGCCTCGAATTCCTGGGCGACGCGACCCTCGGCTTCCTCGTCGCCGCCTGGCTCTACGAGCGTTTCGGCGAGCTCCCCGAGGGCGACCTGACCGCACGTCGCGTCGCGCTGATCCGCACCGACACCCTGGCGCACTGGTCGCGCCAACTCGGCCTTGGTCCGCTCCTCTACCTCAGCAAGGGCGAGACTGCGCCCGATGTCCTCAGCGACCGCATCCTCGCCAACGCCTTCGAGGCGCTCCTGGCGGCGATCTATCTCGACGCCGGACTCGCGGTGGCCTCCACCTTCCTGGCCGGAAGGCTCGTCGAGGCGGACGCGATCATCGCCCGCCTCTCCTCCGAGAACTACAAAGGACGCCTGCAAGAGCTGGTGCAAGATCCCGCGCAGCGCCCGAAAGTCCTCGCCGGTGCTGGCGGGCTGCCGATCGGCGGGGGCCGCTTCACCCCGAGCTACGAGGTGGTGGCACGCGGACTGCCCGCCACCGGTAATGCCTTCACCGTCGAGGTGCGCGTCGATGGCCGGGCGCTCGGCGTCGGCGAAGGCTCGAACAAGCGCCTGGCGGAGCAGGCCGCCGCGCGCGACGCCTTGATCAACCTGGGCCGAGACAACGGATAAGGCGTTGCGGCGAGTTGAGGATGCGCGCATCGCTGCGTGCCACCCCATGCCGCAAAAGTGAGGGGGATCCGATGCCGCTCTACGATCAACTGACCATCTTCGGGGGGAACGCGCACCCGGCGCTGACGGCGGCGGTCTGCGAGGATATCGGCCTGCATCCGGGTCGCGCCGATATTTTCACGTTCAGCAACGAGAATATCTTCGTGCGCCTGCTGGAAAGTGTGCGCGGCAACGACGTCTTCGTGATCCAACCCTTTTCGCCGCCGCTGAGCCAGTCGATCATGGAGCTGCTGATCGTGATCGACGCGCTGAAACGCGCCTCGGCGGGGCGGATCACGGCGGTCGTCCCCTACTATGCCTATGGCCGCACCGACAAGAAGGATCAGCCGCGCGTCCCGATCACCGCGCGCCTCGTCGCGGATCTGCTCACCACCGCCGGGGCGGGTCGCCTGCTGACGGTGGATCTGCACGCGGGGCAGATCCAGGGTTTCTTCAATATCCCGGTCGACGAACTGACCGCGATGTATCTGCTGGCGCGGCACTTTCAGGAGCAACGCATCCCCGACCTCGTCGTCGTCTCGCCCGATCTCGGCAACACCAAGCGGGCGCGCAATTTCGCCGAATTCCTCGATGCGCCGCTGGCGATCATCGAGAAGCGGCGCGTCGGCAAGGAAGGGCGTAGCGAGCCGCTGAACGTGATCGGCGATGTGCAGGGGCGGCATGTCCTGCTCGTGGACGACGAGATCGATACGGCGAGTTCGGTCACGCAGGCGGCACGGCTGGTGCTGGAGCGGGGCGCGACCGATGTCTCCGTCGCCGCGACCCATGCTATCCTCTCCGGCCCGGCGATCGAGCGACTGCGGGAGAGCCCGATCGTCCAGATTGTCGTCACCGATACGGTGCCGCTGCCGCCGGAGAAGCAGCTCGATAAGATCGCGGTCATCTCGATCGCGCCGATCATCGGGCAAACGATCCAGCGCATCCACACCGGGACCAGCGTCAGCATGTCCCTGCGGCAGATGGATCGGGTCTCGCTCACGTCATAGCACACCGCGCCGCCAGCAGAGGCGCAGCGCCAGGATGGGGGGGAACTTGGCGCAGGAAGCGACGCCGCTGCGGGAATGTGGGATAGGGGAGTTAGAAACGGACGCCATGAGTACCAGCGATGCAACCGGCGCGCAGCGCTCGACCACCGATCTTGTCTACGTCGTCGGGCACCGCAATCCCGATACGGATAGCATCTGCTCGGCGATCGCCTACGCGGCGCTACGCCGCGCCACCGACCTGCCGGGGGCGACACCGGCCCGCCTCGGCCCGATCTGGCCCGAGACGGCGTATGCGCTCGAACGGAGCGGCATCGAGCCGCCGCTGCTGATCGAGGATGTGCGCCAGCGCGTCTCCGACGTGATGAACTCCGATGTCATCACCATCCGCGCGGATCACACCCTCCACGAGGCTTCGCGCCGGATGCGCGAGGGGCAGAAGGGGCTCCTGCCGGTCGTCGGTGACGAGCGCCACCTGCGCGGCGTGATCACCGTGGACGATATCGCCGCGCGCTACCTCGATGACCTGCTGGTCGTCCCCACAATCCACATGCCGGTCGCGCTCGATGGCTTCCTGGCGATCATCGGCGGCGCGCTCTTGGTGGGCGATCCGGGCCGGTCCTTCGAGGGGCGGGTCTGGATCAGCTCCTCGCGCGCCGAGACGCTCCGCAATCGCGTCGAGAAGGGCGACCTGGTGATCATCGGCGACCTCGAAGACGCGCAACTCGCCGCGATCGAGGGCGAATGTGCCGGTTTGATCGTCATCGGCGATACACCACCGAGCGAGGCGGTCCTGGCGCTCGCCCGCGCGCACAACGTGATGATCGCCACCTCGCCGCACGATACCTACGCGACCGCGCGCCTCCTCAACCTCAGCCAGCCGGTCGGCGGGGTGATGCGTCAGCCGACCCACACCCTCGATCGCGACGATCTCGCGACCGAGACCGCTGCCCCGCTGCTCGACGCCTCGGGGCGTGCCCTGGTCGTCGTGGACGAGGAGCGGCGGGTCTGCGGCACCCTCTCGCGCTCGGATATCTTGCGAGGGCGGCGCAAGCGGGTGATCCTGGTCGATCACAACCAGCGCGCCCAGGCGGTCGAGGGGATCGACGAGGCCGATCTCCTCGGCGTGCTCGACCACCATAATCTCGGCGATCTGCGTAGCGCGGAGCCGATCCCGTTCATCCTCGAACCGGTCGGCAGCACGGCGACGATCATCCTCGACCACTACGACCGGGCCGGGCTGACCCCGCCCGCCCCGATCGCCATGCTCCTCCTGGCGGCGATCATCTCCGACACGCTGATGCTGACCTCGCCGACGACCACCGCGCGCGACCGGACGGCGCTCGAACGCCTCGGCACGCTCGCCAATGTCGATCCGCAGGAGTTCGCACGCGGCCTCTTCCACGCCCGCAGCGACTTCAGCACCACCACCCCGCGCGAACTGATCCTGGGGAATCTCAAGGATTACGAGTTCGGCGGACAGACGCTGGCGATCGGGCAGGCGGAGACACTGGCGACAGAGTATTTCACCACGCATCAGGAGCAGTTCATCGGCGAGCTATCCAAGCTGAAGGCCGAGCGGAACTATGGCTACATCATCTTCCTCGTGACCGACATCCTGCGCGGTGACAGCCTCGCCCTCTACCCCGAGACGGAGGAGATCGGCCTCGTCGCCCGTGCCTTCGGCCTCGATACGAGCGCCATCGCCCCCAACGCCGCGCCGCTGCCGGGGATCGTCTCGCGCAAGAAGCAGATCATCCCGCCGCTGGCGCGCGCGCTCGAACGCTGAGCGCGCGCGCGCCGCGCAGGGCGCAAAGAACGAGGGCGGGGCGGGACGATCTCCCGGCCCGCCCTCGTCACACTTCCCGCATCAGCGCGCGTCGCCTTGCGCCAGGACACGCCGCCCGAATTGTCCCAGCAAGATCTGATACTGCGGATCGGACGCCTCGGGGTGATACTCGAAGCGCGCCCGCTCGAAATATTGCACGGTGTAGGGCCGTCCGTCCTCCAGCGTCTCCACGAGCTCCTCGGAGATCGGGTAGCCGAACTGCGCCAGCCCGCCGTGCGCCCCCCAATAATCGAGGAAGCGCCCGCGCAGGTTGTGCCCGGTCGCCGCGACGTAGGTGGCGTCCGGCAGCGGCGTGGCGGCGGGATCGAGCGGGTGGATGCGTCGCCCGAACTGGCCGAGGAGGAGTTGATCGCGCGGGTCGGCGTTCTCGGGGTGATATTCGAGCCGCGCGCGCTCGAAATACTGCACCGTGTACTCGCGGCCATCTTCCAGGCGTTCGCGGATCTCACCGGTCAGCGGATAGCCATAAAGCGCCAGGCCACCGTTCGCCTGCCAATAGGCCAGGAAACGCCCGCCGACGCGGAAGCCGGTCTCAGCGAAGAGGCGTGTCGTCGGGGCGGGCTCCCAGGCCGGGGCCGCCCCCTCGCCGAGCGCCGCGCCGGGGTGGAAATCGCTGACCGCGAGGAGGCCGAGGCGCCTGGTGTCCCCCGCCGCCACGACGAGCCAGCCGCCATCCGGCGAGAGGGCGAAGCCACTCCCGCCCGCGACCGTGCCGAGGATCTGCTGTGTGCCGGTGGTCGCATCGACGCGCACGAGGGTCGCGGTGGCGCTGTCACGCGCCGTCTGACGGCGAACGACGATCCCGGTGCCATCGGGGGTCCAGGTCGGCTGGAAGTAGTAGACCCCGGCACGCGGCAGGAGTTGGTGCTCGCCGCCGCCATCGGGATTCAGCACGACGAGGCGCGAGCCCTGGACCCGTTCCTCCGCGAAGGCGTCATCGCTGAGGGCGAAGCGCCCATCGACCGGGGAGAGATCGAAGCGGGTGGTGTTGGTCGCCGCGAAAAGCTCCTGCGGGGTGCCGCCGGTCGCGTCCACGCGCATCATCGAGGCGGCGCGGCTGCCGCCGCTACGGATGTAGACAACGGCCCGGCCATCGGGGGTCCAGCGCGGCGCGAAGAAGGACCAGTACAGCCCCAGGTCCGCATCGCGCGCTTCCTCCGGCACCAGCACGCGCGTCGTCCCGCTCGCCGGATCGGCGAGCGCCAACCGGCCCCGATACGGTGCCTCGGCCAGCTCATCGCCGTAGACGATCGCGGCCCCATCCGGCGACCAGCGCGGCGCGAAGACCTGGCCGCGCGTGGCGATCGTCCGGGCTGCGCCGCCATTGGTGGCGGCGACGCGGAGCGTGTGGTCTGCCCCCTGATAGGCGATTCGCCCGCTCGGCAACGGCGCTGCCGCCGCGCGACCGCTCCTCGGCTGGAAGTCGCCGCAGCACAACACCAGCAGCAACAGCAGCACGATCGTGCCACGCCGTCGCATCAGCCACCTCCCTTGCTCGACGCTCGTTGCGCCGCTACCCAGCCGCCAAAGAGAACTTTTGTTCTACTCTAACATACCGGATCGCACAAGGGAAGATGCTGGCGTACCATTTGCAGCGATGATCGATCGTGGGGCAGTCGACACGCTGCCGTGCCGAAGAGATGAGGGGGTAGGATGGCGAGCGAGACAATGGCCGCGCAGCGCGCCCTGATCGCGGAATGCGTGGACGAACGGGTCTGGGCGGTTGTGGGCGCCTCGACCGATCCGAACAAGTGGGGCTATCGCATCTATACGGCGCTGCGCGCGAGCGGCTACCGCGTCTACCCGGTCAATCCGCGCGCCAAGGAGATCGCCGGGGACCGCTGTTATCGCAGCCTGGCGGAATTACCGGAGACGCCGGGTGTCGTCGATGTCGTCGTGCCGCCGCGCCTCGGCCCGGAGGTGGCGGAGGATGCCGCGCGGGCGGGGATCGCGCGCATCTGGTTCCAGCCAGGCGCGGAGTCACCGGAGAACATCGCCCACGCGCGGGCACTCGGCCTCAAAACGGTCGCGCACGCTTGCGCGCTGGTGGAGCGGAAGCGCTGGTGATAAGTCCGTAGTCCGTAGAGAGTTTGCGGATGCGGCTTCTTCCGAGGTCGCTGCCGATGCTGTTTCTCTACGGACTACAGACCACCGACCACGGACTTCCCTAGCGCGCCGCCAGCCGGGCGTCGGACTCGGCGAGGCGGCGGGCGGTGATCCGTAGCATCTGATAGGCGAGGTCGGGCGACTTCTGGAGCTCGGCACGGAAGTTCCAGGCGGTGAGGCCCAGCAGTTCGGTCTGCTCGATCGCGCGCACCGTGGCGGTGCGCGGCAGGTCGGTGATGAGCGCGATCTCGCCGAAGACATCGCCCTTCCCGAGCGTATTGAGCACTTCCGGCTCGTCCCCCGACTCCTTGATCACCTCGACCTTGCCGGAGCGGATCATGAAGACCCCGACCCCAGGCTCGCCCTCACGGACGATCGTCTCGCCGGGTCCGAAAGAGCGAGCGAAGACCGTCTTGGCGATCTGATTGCGGTGCTTCTTATCGAGGTCTTTGAAGAGCGAGACGGTCTGCAAGAAATCGTCGAGACCTTCCATAGTGCGCGCTCCTTTTCCTTATGGCACGTTGGCACCCTGGTGAGATGTCAGCCGGGTACGCGACGAATAGACGTCCGCAGTGTGGGCGTCCTTTGGATAGCGCGGTGACCGAGCGTGCGCGCAGTATCTGTCGCTGCCATCAACGTGTCAAGCAGGGGGAAATTCGGGCGACCTCGCGAACTACGCCGCGAGGCCGCCCCATCCTCCCTTCCCATAACGACACACCCTTCGTAGTCTTGGCGGACTCCGAGCAGTCGTTATGAGACAAACATCATGTGCGATGCCGGGCGGAGTATACCACAGCGCGGCGGACGGCCAAGCGTCGGTGGCGCGAACCAAAGTGCCGCGCCGCGATCACGGGCGCAGGGCAACGATCGCCCCTTCACGCTGCTCGGCGGGCGACGGTTCCGCCTCCGTGTCCGTAATGCTGGCGACCGGCAGCAGGACGGTGAAGCGGCTCCCCATGCCGAAGGTGCTCTCCACCTCGATCGTGCCGCCGTGCGCCTCCACCAGGCGGCGGGCGATCGTCAGGCCAAGGCCGCTACCGCCGGTGGCGCGCGCGCGCGCGCTATCGGCACGGTAGAAACGCTCGAAGATGCGCGGCAAATCCTGCGGCGCGATCCCGCTGCCCGTATCGGTGACGGAGAGCGCCACGCGCCCATCCGGGGCGGGCGCGGCGCTCACCGTCACGCGCCCGCCCGCCGGGGTGTGGCGCAGGGCGTTGTTGAGCAAGTTTTGGAGGACTTGCCCGATCCGTTGGAGATCGACGGCGACCGGCGGCAACTCGGGCGCGGCCTCGCCGACGAGCGATACCTCCCGCTCAACCGCGCGTGGGCGGGCCGCCTCGGTCGCCCGCTCGATCAACTCGCGCGGGGGGACCGCCACGCGGGACAGCCGCAACTCGCCCGCCTCCGCCTGGGCCAATTCCTGCAAATCATCGACCAGCGCATTCAACTGCGCCGCCTCCTCGCGCAGGATCCGCAGCGTCGCCTCATCGGCGCTGACGATCCCGTCCTCGATCGCCTCCAGATAGCCCCGGATGTTGGCGAGCGGGGTGCGGAGTTCGTGCGCCACATCGGCGACGAGCTGCTGCCGGAGCGCCTGTGAAGTCGCGAGGTTCGTAGCCATCGCATTGAAGGAGCGCGCCAGATCGATCGTCTCCGCGCTCCCCTCCTCGGGGACCCGCTGCCTCAGGTCGCCCGCGCCCATCCGGCGCACGGCCCGCGTCAGCGCCTCCAGTGGACGCCCGATCAGGCGGGCCAGGATCAGCGTGAGGAGCAGCGCGGCGACGACGGCCACGCTGGCGCTGAGGACCGTCACATGCTGCAAGCGGTCCAGGAAGGCACCATTGCGCGCCGCCTCGGCGTCGGTGCTCTCGACCCAGAGGGTGCCGTAAACGTTGTTCAGATCGGGGCGCAGGATAATTACCCGACCGGGCGCGGTGACGACATTCGAGCCGGTACTGCGGATCGCCTGATCGTCGATCGGCGTCGCCTGCCAACCCGCCGCCCCCGCGAAACGCTGCCCGACGCGCTGACCGCCGGAGTCGGCGACGACGGTGCCGCCCGCATCCGTGACGATGATCTTTTGCCCGAGGAACTCGGCGATCCCCCCGGCGACCGGCGTATCGCCCTGCCAGGTGGCACCATCGCGCAGATAGATGCGCGCCAACCCCCCGGCGAGTTGCACGCGCACCTGTGCCTGGCTACTATCCGCGTATTCTTTGAACTCCATGCGGGATTGCTGGCGCACGTAGATCGTCGGGACGATCACCGCGCAGAGGAGGATCGCGCCGAACGCGAGCAACAAGCGGACCCAGAGGCGCGAGAAGGGCTTACCCGCCCGCTCGCGCACGGATCGTCGGGCCGTCATTCGCTGGTCTCGAAGCGATACCCGACGCCGTAGACCGTCTTGATCGCCGGACCGCTGGTGGGCAGATTGAGTTTCCGCCGCAGGTTCATGATGTGGACATCGATGTTCCGCTCGAAGCCCTCGAAAGCGTCGTCGAAGGCGCGTTCGAGCAATTGCTGGCGCGAGAAGACCCGCCCCGGCGCGCGGGCGAACGTCGTCAGCAGACGGAATTCGGTCGGCGTCAGTTCGACCGGGCGTTCGTCAACACGCAATTCGTGCCGGGCGGTGTCGATACGCAGGGTGCCGAAGTGCAACAACCCTTCTTGCGGCTCGTCGGCGGCGCGGCGGATGCGGCGCAGCACGGCGCGGACACGCGAGACGAGTTCGCGCGGGCTGAACGGCTTGACCACGTAATCGTCGGCCCCGATGTCGAGGCCGCGCATCCGATCTTCCTCGGTCGAGCGCGCGGTCAGCATGATCACCGGGGTGTGCGCCTCGCTCTGGAGCGTCTTGCAGAGGACGAGGCCGTTGATACCGGGGAGCATCAGGTCGAGGATCGCCAGATCGGGCTCCTCGGCGCGGGCCAGCGCGAGCGCGGCGTGCCCATCGAACGCCTGGAGCACACGATAGCCTTCCTTTTGCAGATAGAGCGTGACCAGTTCCACGATCTTCCGGTCGTCGTCCACGACCAGGATCGTCAGTCCCGCCCCATCGCCGGTTATCCCCGCACCCATCGACACACCCCGCGTACAACCCTATCGTCCCGCTCGGCCATCGATCGAGCGGGGCCACTAAACCGGCGCGCAGGATACGCCCGCTCGGACCGATAGTGCCATGATACCGCAGGCTCATATACGAATTGTGAAGATCGACGCGGCGCGGGATCAGCCGCTGTAGCGGAAGCCGGCGTCGGCCATCGTCAGCAGCGCGCCCTCGCGCAGGATACCCGCGTCGGTGATCTCCGCCACGAAGACGGTGTGATCGCCTGCGGGCAATTCGCCGGTCACGCGGCAGGCGAGCCAGCCGAGCGCTCCATCGAGGATCGGGCAGCCGTTCGGGGAAGGATGATGCGGCACGCCGTCCAGCTTGTGCGGATTGCGCGCGAACGAACGTCCGAGCTGCCCGGCGAGGTCGCGCTGATCCTCGCCGAGCAGATTGACCGCGAGAAGACCGCTCTCCCGGATCATCGCGATCGAGCACCCGTCATTCTCCACGGCCACCACGATCATCGGCGGCTCGAATCCGACCTGTGTCAGCCAGTTCGCCGTGAACGCATTCTGCATGTCCCCTGCGACCACGGTCACCGCGAACATCCCGAATGGCAAGCGGCGGAGGAGATCCTTCTTCGCTGCGGCGTCCATTGCACGCTCCTTGATGGCGACATATACCACCACAATTATCCGATACCGGGGTTGCCTTGATAGTGTTTATCCGCTTTTGATGGAGCGCGGATCATCAATGTCTCGACAGGCGGATACACCTCGACAACCGCGTGGTACGTACCACGCGCGAAGCAGCAAAACTCGCGCGAGCCGATCATCGTTCGCACCCCCTCTACCTCAACGAGGATGCTCCCTTGCAGGACGATGAAACACTCATCGCTTTCTTGATGCATGTGGGGCGCAGCATCCCGCCACGCTTCAGCCGTATGGTTGTACCAAATCTGGAGGAGTTCGGAACGGAAACCGACTGTATCTGGCGGCACGGACCCCGAGAGCAGCGTGGAATATCCTGGCAACTTCCGATGGTGAAAAGCATCCATCTATCCCCCTCCCATCGCTGCCGAGCCAAACGAGCCACCCCAAGTACGGCGAGCGCCGCCCCGGTTCAGTTCATCTCCACGGTCGTGTCGGCGTCGATCAGGGCCGGTTCGTCGGGCGGCACGATCTCGATGATCTCGAAATCGCCGAACGGGTCGCCGGTGCTGACCACCTGGCCGACGACGCTGGCGCAGATATCGGCGTATTCCTCGGGGGTCGGCGGGGCATCGGGGGCCAGCCCCTCCATCTGGCCGATCCGCCGCAATACGATGATCTCGGCGGTCGGTAACCTGTCGCCATCGGCGATCACAGTCGTCATCGATCACCCCACTGCGCGCCCAAATCGGGCCGCGATAACGAGATTCGCCTGACAGTGCCTGATAGTGATAGGGGCAACGAAAAAGCCGAGAGTTGAACCAACGTCCTCGAAGGGGCGCGGCGCTCTCGGCAGGGAATATCTTCGCAGAAGCCGTGCCAACGCCACGCGCGATCAACATAATCGTTCGTTGTGGCCCTTAGGGGGCTACGGTATACTACCAGCGGGATACGCCCGGCGCGAATATGCCGCACTGGCACAGGGCGAGCGGGGGCGAGACGGGCGAGCGGGGGTTAGGCCCAGTGGCGGAGATCAGCGCCGGAGAATTTCAGGGTACGACACCGTGCGCGCCCTGGTGGGGCCGACGCTGGCTCCTTGCCATCATCGTTGTCGGGGTGCTGGCGTTGCTCGGCCTCCTCTTCTGGGGGATGCAGCGCGGGCCGAACGCGCCGGTCAATACGGTCGCGCCGATTAACCGCCCCGCGCCGAATTTCACTGTCACCACCCTCGATGGGCAGCGACTCCAGATGAGCGAGCTGCGCGGCAAGACCGTCGTCCTCAATGTCTGGGCCTCCTGGTGTGATCCTTGCAAGGCTGAAGCGGGCGAACTCAACCGCGCCTACGCGCAATACCAGGGGCGTAACGTCGCCTTCGTCGGCATCGCGTTCAACGACGATGAAGCCCCGATGCGCGACTTCGTCGCCAAGTACGGCGTGCCCTACCCGGTGGCGCTCGATCCCGAGGGGAAGATCTCGATCGACCTCGGGATCACCGGCGTGCCGGAGACCTATATCGTCACCCCCGACGGCCAGATGACGCAGAAATGGGTCGGGCCGATCACGGCGAAGCAATTGACGACGCTGCTCGCGCCGTTGGTGCCGTGAACCCACCGGTGAGGGGCGGCAAGGGGCGCACAGCCCGTTACCTGCGACACTGATGGGGCCGGGGGAACTGCTGCTGATCGCGATGCGCTGGGCGCACGGGTTGGCGACGATCGTCTGGCTGGGGGGCGGAGCCTACGCCACGCTGATCCAGGGGCGGCAGCTCCGAGCGTTGGACGATCGGGGGGTGGCCGCGAGGGTCGGCGCGGCCACCGGGGCGGAGTTCGGACGCTGGGTCAACGTGGCGATGATCGTCTTCATCGTCAGCGGCGTGGTCCTGACCTTCGACCGGTTGTCGAGTCGCGGGGCGACGGTCCAATATGGCATCGTCCTGGCGCTGAAAGTGGCGCTGGCCCTGTGGATGTTCGGCATTGTGCAGGGATTCGGGGCGCGGCGGCGCGGGCGACTGCGGGCCACGCCGGGTCGCGTGGCGGCGCTACGACAGGCGCTCGGCTCGCCCCGGACGCTGCTCTGGCTCGGCGCGATCGTCGTCCTGCTGGCGGCGATCCTGAAGACGCTCTACGAGAATGCCCTGCGCGGCACCTGAGAGAGGGAGTGCGATGGCGGATACGGCGATCGGCAGGCGCGGGGTGGCGCGCGCGGCGGCGGCGGACACGACCCGGCGCGGCGGCAAACGCTGGCAGTTGGCGGTCGTGGCGCTGGTGATCCTTGGCGCGGTCGGCTATCTGGTCTACAACGGCCTGAGCACGAACGTCTACTACCAGACGGTCAGCGAATTGCAGGCCGGGCACGCCAAACAGGGCCAGCAGGTCCGGCTCGCCGGGAACGTCGTCCCCGGCTCGATCGTCCGCGAGGCCGGGGCGTCGACCGTCCGCTTCAACGTCGCCGACGCGGGCGGCAACCTGCCGGTCGTCTATAGCGGCACGGTGCCGGATATCTTCGGCCCCGACATCGAGGTCGTGGTAGAAGGCAAGTACACGCCCGGCAGCGGCTTCGTCGCCGATACCATGCTCGCCAAGTGTCCCTCGAAGTTCGAGACGACGCCGGTGGCGCAAGTAAGTCGATAGTCGGCGGTCGGCAGTCGGCAGTTGCTCGCTGGCAACGGCAGGCGGTTCACGGAACCGTTGCCGGTTCAACCGAGAGTCTGCCGACTGCCGACCGCCGACTGCCGACTACCCCGGAGCACGATGGCTACAATCGGACAACTCGCCGTCTTCGCCGCGTTCCTGATCTGTTGCTTCGGCGTCGGGGTGACGGTCTATAGCTGGCAACGCGGCGCGGCGGAGTTCCTGGCGAGCGGGCGGCACGCGGCGTTCGCGCTAGGCGCGCTGCTGGCGCTCGCTTCGGGAACCCTGGTCGCCGGTTTCCTCACGCACGATTTCAGCATCGCCTACGTCGCCGCCCACTCGAACCGCGCGATGGAGCCGCTCTACGTCGGCGCGGCCTTTTACAGCGGCCTGGAAGGCTCGCTCCTCTACTGGTCCGCCAGCCTCGGCATCCTCGGCGGGTTGGCGACCTTCTCCCTCTGGCGCACGAGCCGCAAGGGTTCGCCGATCGCGGCGCAGCTCCTCCCCGGCTTCATCATCACCTTCCTCTCGATCGAGGTGTTCTTCACCTTCCTGATGACCTTCATCGCCCGCCCATTCGCGGCGGTCACCGTCGGGGCGATCCCGCTCGATGGCGCGGGGCTGAACCCGCTGCTGCGCGACTGGGGGATGCTGATCCACCCGCCGATGCTGCTGGCGGGCTACATGAGTTGGACGATCCCCTTCTGCTTCGCGATCGCCGCGCTGCTCAGCGGGCGCGTGGACAACGAGTGGCTGCCGCTGGTCCGGCGCTGGACCCTCTTCGCCTGGGCCGTCCTCGGTTTCGGCAACCTGCTCGGCGCGTGGTGGGCCTATCACGTCCTCGGGTGGGGCGGCTACTGGGGCTGGGATCCGGTCGAGAATTGCGCGATCATGCCCTGGCTGACCGGCACCGCCTTCCTGCACTCGATCCAGATTCAGGAGCGGCGCGGCACGCTGAAGATCTGGAACATGGCGCTGGTGACCCTGACCTTCTGCCTCTCGATCTTCGGCACCTTCATCGTCCGTAGCGGCGTGCTGCAATCGGTCCACTCGTTCGCCCTCTCCTCGATCGGGCCGTATTACTTCGCCTTCCTGGCGGTGGTGATCGTCGTCTCGGTGGCGCTCCTCTTCTGGCGGATGCCGAGCCTGCGCGCCGAGCGCGATCTGGACTCGCTGATCTCGCGCGAGGCGGCCTTCCTGCTGAACAATCTCCTCTTCATCGCGGTCACCTTCGCGATCTTCTGGGGGACGATCTTCCCGCTGATCTCCGATGCGGTCCGCGATGTCCGCGTCAGCGTGGGCGCACCGTACTTCCAGCGCGTCACCGGGCCGCTCCTGCTCGTGCTCGTGCTGCTGATGGGGATCGGGCCACTGCTCCCCTGGCGACGTGCCACGCGCCGCCAACTGGAGCGCGCCTTCGTCGGGCCGCTGATCGCGGCGCTCGTGCTAACCGCCGGGAGTTATCTCCTCGGCATCCGCGAGGCCCCCGCGATCGTCGGCGTTTTCTGCTGCCTCTTCGTGCTGGTGACGATCGTGGTGGAGTTCGCGCAGGGCGCGCGGGCGCGGCGGGTCGGCCTCGGCGAGAAGTATCCCACGACGCTCTACGCGCTCTTGCGGCGCAACGGGCAGCGCTACGGCGGCTACATCATCCACCTCGGCATCGTCGCGATCGCCCTCGGCGCGCTCGGCTCGCAGGTCTACCAGCAAGAGCGGCAGGTCACCCTGGCCCCCGGTCAGACGGCCCAGGTCGGGGCGTACACGGTCCGCCTCGATGATCGCGTGGAGTACACCGAGCGCGACAAGCGGGTCGATGAGGCGCGCGTGACGATCCTCTCCGGCGATCGCCCTATCGACGAGATGCGCCCCAACAAATCGTTCTATCGCGGCTTCGAGCAGCAGGCGACGACCAGCGTCGCGATCCGCACGACCGCGCGCGAAGACCTCTACATCGTCCTCAACACCTGGGATAGCAGCAGCGCGACGCTGCTGCTGGTGGTCAATCCGCTGGTCGTCTGGATTTGGATCGGTGGCCTGATCGTCCTCGTCGGCACCATCTTCACGATGTGGCCGCGCCCGGTCCCGGTCGCGGTGGCGACGGCGGCACCGGCGCGCGGCGGGGCGATGGCGTATGGCGACTGACCGACGGTATCCGCGCCGCGCCCTCGCGCTCCTCTGCCTCCTGGCGCTGCTCGCCCTCGCCCGGGCTCCAGCGGCGCGCGCCGACGCGCTCGACGATCAGGTCCGTACGATCGGCAAGGAGCTGCGCTGCCCGGTCTGCGCCGGGGAGACGGTCGCCGATTCCAACGCGGCGGTCGCGGTGCAGATGCGCGGCGTGATCCGCCAGAAGCTGGAGGCGGGCGAGACGGCGGATCAAATCAAGGCCTACTTCGTCGCGCGTTACGGCCCGGAGATCTTGCTGACGCCGCAGACGAGCGGCTTCACGCTCGGCGTCTGGATCATGCCGATCGTGGCGCTGCTGGTCGGCCTGGGGGTCGTCTTCGCGGTGCTGCGGAGCTGGTCGCGGCGCGGTATGGACGACACGCCGGAGCCGACCGCGCCGGAGACGAGCGCGCCGTCCCTCTCCGAGGGGGACGACGCGCGCCTCGAAGAAGAGCTCGCGCGCTTCCGGCAGGGCCGGGCGGGCGAGGATCGGGTGGCCGGATGAGCGTCCCCGTCCTGATCGGCCTGCTGATCGCGATCGCGGCGGCACTCTACGTGATCGCCCCGCTGATCTGGCCGCGCACCTTCGGCGTGGCAGCGCCCGTACCCCCGCCTACCGCCGCCGACGAAGCGCGCAGCCTGCGCGCCCTGCGCGACGAGATTCTGGCCGCGATCGTCGATCTCGACTTCGAGCACGCGGTCGGTAAGACCGACGAGGAGGAGTATCAGGAGGAGCGCACGGCGCTGAAACGGCGCGCGCTGACCGTCATCCGGGGTCTCGATGCGCGTGAGGGCGAGCGCGCGGCCCTCGATGAGACGGTCGAGCGCGAGATCCGCGACGCGCGTGTCCGGCGGGTCGTGGCCAACCCACCGATCGCCGTCACCGAGGACGAGACACCTGAGTTGTATGACGAGGTTGAGCGGCAGATCCGCGCCCTGCGGCGTGCGCGCGGGGCGGACATCGCCCGCGCCGAATGATCGCCCTCCACCAGCAGAGGAAAGGCACTATGCGTCCCCGCCTCGATCTCCTCCCCTTCCTACTCGGTGCGCTGCTCGCGACGAGCCTGCTCGCCACACCCGGCGTGCGCGCCGCCGATGGCCTCATCACCGGCCAGCTCGTCGGGCAGAATGGCGCGAGCAACGTCGGCGGCGTGGCGGTGACGCTGACGATCGGCACCGCCGCCGGTGGCACGCCGCAGCAGCGCACCACGCAAACCGGCGCGGACGGCGCGTTCCGCTTCGATGGCTTCACCTACGATGCGAGCGCCGTCTACCTTGTGCGGGTCGTCTACGATGGCGGTAGCTACTTCCGCGAGGTGGAGTTCCCCACCGGCAGCGCGAGCGCCAACGTAGGCGCGATCGCCGTCTACCCGGGTGGGCGCGACGCGAGCGCGCTGACCGTGCCGCGCATGAATACGATCTTCTCCACGTTCGACCAGAATGGCGTCGCCCAGGCGATCGAGACCGGGGCGTACAACAATGCCAGCGACCACGCCTACATCGGCCCGGACAGCACGCCAGGGGGCCGCACGCTGCAATTCGGGTTGCCGCAGGGGGCGACGGGGGTCGAACCGGCCCAGGGATTGAACCGCAACACGCTGGTGGCGCTCAGCGATCCGAATGTGTCCGGTTTCGCCTCGACCGAGGCGATCCTGCCCGGCGAGCAGCAGTTCGCCTACATCTACCGGTTGCAGACCAGCGCCGACACAATCGCCCTCGACCGGCTCTTCCCCTACCCGCTCGGGCTCTATTCGCTCTACCTGCCGACGAGCGCGCGCCTCGCGAGCGGCGGGCAGGAGATCGGCCTGCGCGACAGCGGCGAGCAGACGCTGCCGAACGGGCAGAAGTTCCGGGTCTTCACCGCCAACAACATCCCGGCGGGCGGGCGGCTGACGGCGCGCTTCACCGGCCTTCCTACCGGGGGTACGGAGGTGAACCCGCTGATCCCGGCGATGGTCATCTTCACGCTGCTGGTGGGGCTCGGCCTGCTCGTCGCCTATGGGCGCAAGCGCGGCCCCTCGCCCTCGACCAGCGCGGCGCGACGCCAGATACGGACGGTGCCCGGCAACCCGGAGCGGGCGCGCGCGGCGTCCGCTCCGATGGCGGACACGATCGCCGCCACGCCCGCGCCCGCGCCCCTGCGCGCGACAGCACCGCGCCCGCCCGCCGAGGATCCGGTCGCGCGCAAGGAGCGCTTGCTGCTCGAACTGGTCGAACTCGACGAACGTCACGAGGCGGGCGAACTCTCCGCCGACGACTATCGCGTACAGCGGCAGCGGCGCAAGGACGAACTGGTCGCCGCCCTGCGCGCCCTGGAGACGACCGGCGCGGGTGCCCGACGCCCGTGAGCGCGCCCGCTACGAAGCCAGCGGGTGGAAACACCGGGGATGTCGCGATCGCGGTGCGCGGCATCCGCGTCGCCTTCGGTGCGACGATCGTGCTGCGCGGCATCGATCTGACCGTGCCGTGGGGCGCGCGGCTCGCCCTGCTCGGCCCGAACGGTGCGGGGAAATCAACCCTCCTGCGGATCCTGGCGACCCTGGCCCGCCCCACCGCCGGGACGGTGCGGATCGCGGAGCAGGACGCGCTCGCCGCGCCGCTCGCCGTGCGCCGCGTGATCGGCGTCGTCGCGCACCAGACCTACCTCTACGACGAGTTGACCGCGCGCGAGAATCTGCGCTTCTACGGCGCGCTCTACGATCTCCCCGCGCTCGATGCGCGGATCGCCGACCTCCTCGATCGCGTCGGGCTGACGGCGCAGCGCAACGCCCGCGCCGAGAGTCTCTCGCGCGGGCAGCAGCAGCGCCTCACCATCGCCCGCGCCCTCCTCCACGACCCGCCGATCCTCTTACTGGACGAGCCCGATACCGGCCTCGACCTCGCCGCGTTCGGACTGCTCGAAGGGCTGCTGCGCGCGGAGGAGCGGACGGTCCTGCTGACGACACACAATCTCCGCCAGGCCGCGCGCCTCTGCGACCGCTACGCGATCCTCAATGGCGGGCGACTGGTCACCAGCGCGCCGCTGACATACGGCGACGACGCGGCGCTGGAAGACCGCTATCGCCAGGCAACGGCGACCGCCCCCGCCCCGCGTTCAGCCGCGCCGAAGCCAGAGCGTGGCCCGGCGTCGCACTCCGACGAACGCCACACCAGCAAACGCGGCGACCGCGCCGAGCAGTAAGAGGAAAACCGGGAACGCCGGTGACGCGGGCGGCGGAGCAGCCCCCGCGCCGAGTTGCGCGCGGAGGGTCGTCGCCAGCGCGTCGCCCGGCGATGCGGCGGTCGAGAGGCGCAGATAGCCCGCGCCATCGTCCTGGGCGAAGACGAGCAGATCGTCGCCGACGGCGCGCGGCGACGAGCCGCAGGGGGGTGTCGGCGCGTTGCCGGTGAAGACGCCGATCGTGCTGGCGAGGCTGATATCGCCGCTGAGCGACGAACCGACGACCGTCACCTGCGTGGCAGACGCGCCGCGCCAAGACGTGGTGACATCCAGGGTTAGTTGCTGATAGTAGCGCCCATCCACGGCGATCGGGCGCGCGCCAACGACCGTGCCCTGCGCGATCACGCTCGCTCTGGCGATGGTATCCTGCACCGCGCGTGCCTGCTGATCCGGCGGCACCGGCAGCATCGAGCAGGCGGCGGCGATCTGCGGGCGCACGCTCAGCACCAGGGCGGCGAGCGCGACCAAGAGGAAGAAACGACGACGCATCACGGACCTCCGCTGATCAGGCGATGCCACGCGGCGGGCGCGGCGTGACGGACGAAGGGATACGGGCGGTGGACGGCGCGCGGCGGTACTGGCGCAAGGTATGGGCGGTCGCGCAGAAGGATTTGCTGATCGAGCTGCGGAGCCGGGATGTCCTCTCCTCGGCGATCGTCTTCACGCTGCTCGTCCTGCTGATCTTCAACTTCGCCCTCGATCTCACCGGCGACACGGTCCGCACCGTCGCGCCCGGCGTCCTGTGGGTGACCTTCATCTTCGCCGGGATGCTGACCCTCGGGCGGACCTTCGCGCGGGAGCGGGAGCGGGGAGCCTTGCAGGGGCTGCTGCTCGCCCCGCTCGACCGGGGCGGCCTGTTCATCGCCAAGCTGCTGGTTAACCTGCTCCTCCTCGGCATCGTCGAGGTCGTGGCGCTCCCGGCGTTCATCGCCCTCTACAACCTCAGCCCGCGCCCCGGCGAACTCCTGGCGGTCGTCGCGCTCGGCACGGTCGGTCTCGCCACGGTCGGCACCCTCTTCGCGGCGATCGCGGCCAATACCCGCGCGCGCGAGGCGCTGCTCCCGCTGCTGCTCTTCCCGGTCCTGGTGCCGGTGATCATCGGCGCGGTTAAGGCCACCGGGGAGACCCTGCCCGGCGTCGCGCCCGGCGGACCACCCTGGCTCGGCCTGCTGATCGCCTTCGACGCCCTCTTTCTCGCGCTCGGCTATGCGCTCTTCGAGTACATTATCGAGGAGTAATGCGCGGCGTGGTGGAAAGTTCCGCGCCGCTGCCGCCCGACACTTGCAATCGTCAGCCTCATGCCCAATAATCGCGCGAGTGGCTACAGTAGTTGAAGTAGGCCAGTAGGCCAGTAGTCCAGTAAGCGCGCAGTAAGCGCGCTGCCGACTGCCGACTACCGGCTTTTCGCTCGCCCACTCGGATTACTGGCCTACGACACCTACTTCGCCCTACTCAACCACGGAGGCTATCTGTGCGCGAGCGACCGCCCCTCTACCGTCTCACGATCAAGGAGATGCCCTCCGCCGAGCGTCCGCAGGAGAAGCTGAAGCTGCGCGGCGCGGCGAGCCTGTCCAACGGCGAACTGCTGGCGATCCTGCTCCGCACCGGCCTGCCGGGCGAGACGGTGGTGGACGTGGCGCAACGCCTGCTCGCCACGCACGGGGGCTTGCTCGGCCTCAGTCGCGTCGAGTACACCGACCTCTGCAAGGAACGCGGCCTCGGGGAGGTGAAGGCGGCCAAGTTGAAGGCAGCGGTCGAACTCGCGCGGCGCCTCCAGGTGGAGCGCCCGGACGAGCGCGCGCGCGTCAGCTCGCCGGAAGACATCGCCGCGCTCGTCTCCTCGGAGATGGCCGCGCTCGATCAGGAGGAATTGCGCGTCGTCCTGTTGAACACCAAGAATGAGGTCTTGCGAATCGTCACCGTCTATCGCGGCTCGGTTAACGCCGCGCAGATCCGCGTCGCGGAGATCTTCAAGGAGGCGATCCGCCAGAACGCGCCCTCGCTCGTCATCATCCACAATCACCCCTCGGGCGACCCCACACCATCCGGCGACGACATCGCGGTGACGCGCGAGCTGGTGCAGGCGGGGCGGCTGCTGGATATCGAGGTGCTCGACCACCTGGTGATCGGCGACGGGCGGCACACCAGCATGCGGCGAAAGGGACTCGGTTTCGGTTAGGCGCCGGGACTGGGCCTGCGCCGCGATGGATCGCGCGAGACGGTAATGACCGGCAACCGTATTATGAGATCGAGCGGGGCTACCCGGATCGCCGCGCACGCACCTGACCGCCCGGGAAAGGGGGTCCGAGATGGAACTCGTTGCCGCCGCGCCAACCCTCGCCGCGCCGGACCTGATCGCCACCAACGCCGCCGGACGCCTCACGCCTGCCCAACGGCGTGTGCTTGGCCGCGATCTCTACGGCACGCGCTGGCGGAGCCTCGCGGCGAATGTCGGCTGGATCGCCGCCGCGCTGATCATGCTCCGTATCCTCCTGCCGGTCGCGCTCGATATCTTCCCCACCCTCCTCGATCGCCAATTGCGCGGCGGCACACCGGTCACGGTGCGCGGCGTCGTGATCGTCCTGCCGCTCGATACGCTCCTCCGCTGGTTCCTCTTCCTCTTCGCCGCCGCCTATGTCGTGGCGCTCGGCGTCCAAATCAGGAAACTCCTCGGTTTCCTGCGCGAGCGCCACCAACTCCTCGGCGGCGGGGTGCGCTCCGTCGTGGGCGAAGTACGGCTCCGCGACGAGCAACCGCTGGCGATCTTCGCCGGGCGGCAGGTCCGCCCGTGGGACGCGGCGGCACTCGCGACGCTCGCCCCCGGCATCTACCGGTTCTTCCTCCTGCCGCGCCTCGATTGGCTCCTTTCGGCGCAACGGCTGCCGGACGGCACACAGCCGACGATCGAAGAAGCCGATCTCGCGGCGCGCTACTCCCTCGCGGCGCTCAACGGCTTCGACCGGGACGCGCTATCGGGGAACCGCGCCGGGCAGCTTTCGGAGAAGCAGGCGCGTTGGTTGCGCGAGAGTGCGCCCAGTATCGGCATCCCGATCATTCTCCTCCTCGGCGGATCGAGCGCCCTCGGTATCGTCATGGTGGTCAACGCAAGCCGCCTGATCCTCCAGACCGGCAGCAGCGACGATCATCTCGGCACGCTCGCGGCGGGTGCCGCTTGGGCGGGGATCTGGGGCTGGTTGCTGCTCAAGCAGTTCATCGATCGCGCTCGCCAGCGCCGGGATGCGGACGATGGTCAGGTGCAGATCTACGCGGGGCCGGTCGGCAAGTGGGAGGGCTGGCGGGACAGCAACTCCGAAGGCTCGAATACCTGGATTTATCGCTACGAGTACGCCGAGGGGGGGGTCCGAGGTCTCGCGCGAGGCATACCGGGCGCTCGCGGATGGCCTGCCGCACCGAGTCTACCGGACCCCGCAGAGCAAGCAACTCGTCAACATCGAATTGCTGGACCAGGGCGCGGCGCGGCGCTGAACGGGGCACCGCGCGCCGCTCACCCTCGCACCGTGCATGGGGGTACGTAGCCGCCGCCAGAATCACCGGATAGCTGGCACGCGGCGATGCGCGCGGCGGCTATACTAGCCTCTGGTAACGGATACGAGCGGAGGCCAAGGGGAAGCCATGACCAGCCAAACATCGCAACAGGAATTACACGCCGTCCTCCTCGATCTCTTGCCGCCGCAGGGCGGGTGGGAAGAAACCGAGTACTTGTGGCTCACCGACCGCTCGAATCGGTTACTGGAATTATCAGACGGCATAATCGAGGTACTGCCGGTGCCAACACAGGAACATCAGGAGGTTATACGCTTTCTCCTGTTCGCGCTGTTTGACTTCCTGCGACCGCGCGGCGGCAATGTCCTCTTCGCACCGCTGCGCCTGCGCCTACGCGGGGGGAAGTTCCGCGAGCCCGATCTGTTGGCGGTGCTGGATATGCGCGACCCGCGCGCGCAAAATCGCTACTGGACCGGGGCTGATCTGGTCATGGAGGTCGTCAGCCCCGATGCGCCGGAGCGCGATCTGGTCGAGAAACGCCGAGAATATGCCGACGCCGGGATCCCGGAATACTGGATCGTCGACCCGCGCGACCGGACGGTGGCGGTGCTGACCCTCGCGGAAGGGGTGTACCGCGAGCACGGGCGCTTCGCACCGGGACAGCAGGCGACCTCCGCGTTGCTGCCGGACTTCACGGTCGCGACCGCTGCGGTCTTCGGCGCAAGCTAAGGTACTACCCTTTCGGGGTGACGAGCGAACCAGGAAACGAGGGATGATGCACGGAGAGTACAAGACGCCCGGCGGGAAGCTGGTGGTCGCGGATTTCGCGGTCGAGGGCGGGGCGTTGCGCGCGGTGACGATCAGCGGCGACTTCTTCCTCTACCCCGACGAGGCGCTAGGCGACATCACCGGGGCGCTGGAAGGTGCGCCGAGCGCGGCGAGCGAAGCGGAATTGGCGGCGCGGGTGCGCGACGCGCTCCCGGCGGAGGCGACGTTGCTCGGCTTCTCGCCGGAGGCGATCGGGCGGGCGGTGCGGCGCGGGGTGGTGGGGACATGAGCGTCGAGACGACGGACGAGCGACAGGCACTGATCCGGCAGCAGATCGCGTCCTGGCGCGGCCTCGGGTGGGAACTGATCCGTGAGGAGCCGCTGGCCCCGGCGATGAACGTGGCGCTCGATGAGGTGCTGACGCGGCGCGTCGGCACGGGGGAACGCCCGCCGACGGTGCGCTTCTGGGCGTGGGCCGCCCCGGCGGTGATCCTCGGGCGCTTCCAATCGGTGCGGAACGAGGTGAACGAGGCGGAAGCGGCGGCGCGCGGCGTCACGATCGTGCGGCGGATCACCGGTGGCGGCGCGATGTTCGTCCAGCCGGACGCGACGATCACCTACTCGATCGCGCTGCCGGAGCAGCACGTCGCGGGGCTCTCGTTCCCGGAGTCGTACGCCGCGCTCGATGGTTGGGTGGTCGAAACGTTTCGCGCGCTCGGCGTGGACGCCTGGTACGCCCCGCTCAACGACATCACCTCGGCGGAGGGGAAGATCGGCGGCGCGGCGCAGGCGCGGCGCGGGCGGGCGGTACTGCACCACACGACGATCTCCTACGAGATGAACACCGATGAGGTGGCGCAGATCCTCCGCATCGGCAAGGAGAAGCTGAGCGACAAGGGGATCGCCAGCGCGGCGAAGCGGGTCAGTCCCCTCCGGCGACAGACCGATCTCGCGCGCGCCGCCATCGTCGAGGCGCTGATCGCGGGGTTCCGGGAACGTTTCGGGCTGATCGACGGCACGATCACCGCCGAGGAGCGCGCCGCCGCCGAGGCGCTCGTGGCGGAGCGTTACGCCACGGACGCCTGGACGCACGACCTCCCCTGAGCGCGGCGAAACAGGGTCGGGCGCGGACACGTAGACTAGGGCATACTGGGCGCGCGGCGCTACGGGCGTTGAGTGTCGTGCCGCGAGTGGCAGGTGTAGGGGATTACGGATGATGCAGTTCTTCCAGAATGCGGGACTCTCGATCGTCTGGGCGGCGCTAGGAGTGGTGCTCCTCTTCATCGCCACCCTCGCCTTCGATATGCTCCACCCGATGCGTCTGCGGCAGATGATCGAGGAGGGGAACGTGGCGGCGGGGATCATCCTCGGGGCGGTGGTGATCGGCACGGCGCTGATCATCAGCGCCGCGATCAACTAGGCAACACGCCGCGCCCCGACCCGATCATCTGGCGAACGCGACGATCGGGGATCAGCGACGGCGATACCCGCGAAAATATGTTGCCGACTGACAAGGATGCTTATGAAATGCTCTTCACCGAGCGCCTGCACCACGATACAATGTGGTGCAGGCGCTCGGCATACGCGGTAGAAGAAGGAGGGGTCGTGGAGAAGCCACAAGCAAAGAAATATGAGGATGGCATGCGTCATATTCTCCAAGCACTCCCCGTGGGCGAGCGGGTGGGGATCGCCTTTTCGGGCGGTCTCGACACCAGCGCCGCGCTGTACTGGATGAGCCAGAAGGGCGCGATCCCGTACGCCTACACCGCAAACCTGGGGCAGCCCGATGAAGCGGACTACGACGCGATCCCCAGGCGCGCTATGGAGTGCGGAGCCACGCAGGCGCGGCTGATCGATTGCCGTCCCCAACTGGTGCGCGAGGGTCTGGCGGCGCTGCAATGTGGCGCGTTCCACATCAGCACGGCGGGCGTGCCGTACTTCAACACCACGCCGCTCGGCCGCGCCGTGACGGGCACGATGCTGGTCGGCGCGATGAAGGAGGACGACGTCCATATCTGGGGCGACGGCAGCACCTATAAGGGCAACGACATCGAGCGCTTCTATCGCTATGGCCTGATGGTCAACCCGGCGCTACGCATCTATAAGCCGTGGCTCGATCAGGACTTCATCGACGAGTTGGGCGGCAGGCAGGAGATGTCGGAGCTGCTCGAGCGCGCGGGCCTCGGCTACCGGATGCCCAAGGAGAAGGCCTATTCGACCGACTCGAACATCTGGGGCGCCACGCACGAAGCGAAGGACCTGGAGTTCCTGAACGCGGGGATCGCGATCGTCGCGCCGATCATGGGCGTCGCCTTCTGGCGCGACGACGTCGCCGTCCCCGCCGAGACAGTGACCGTCGAGTTCACCGACGGCCTGCCGGTCGCGCTCAACGGCCAACGCTTCGACGACCCGGTCGAGATGATCCTGGAAGCCAATCGCATCGGCGGGCGCCACGGCCTGGGCATGAGCGACCAGATCGAGAATCGCATCATCGAGGCGAAGAGCCGCGGCATCTACGAGGCACCGGGCATGGCCCTGTTCTTCATCGCCTATGAGCGGCTCATTACGGGCATCCACAACGAGGGCACCATCGAGCAGTACCACACCCTGGGGCGGCGCCTGGGCCGACTGCTCTACGAGGGGCGCTGGTTCGACCCGCAGGCGCTGATGCTGCGCGAGACGTTGCAGCGCTGGGTGGCCAAGCCGATCACCGGTGTCGTGACGATCGAGCTGCGCCGTGGCAACGACTACTCGCTCGTCGATACGGTCAGCCCGAATCTCACCTACAAGCCCGAGCGCCTGACGATGGAGAGCGGCGCGTCCGCGTTCACGCCGCGCGATCGCATCGGCCAGTTGACGATGCGCAACCTGGATATCGCGGACAGCCGCGACAAGCTGTTCGTGTACGCCGACACGGGGCTGATCGGGTCGGCGACGTTCGAGGGCATGCGCCTGCTCGATGGCGAGACGAACACCTTGCCCCTGCCCGATGGCGAGAAGGACGGCGAGAAGAAGACGGAGTAGCGCCTCCCGGCACCCTGTCCCGCGATGGTTGCCACATCGATGCGCGCCTGAGCGGGACGGTCGACTGACCAGCCTCGACGAGCGGCACGAGCGCTGCGCTGTGCCAAACATGGCCTACAAGGATCGGGCCGCGCTCAAGTGCGCCGATCTGGTCTACAATGGGCGGTGGTTCACGCCGTTGAAGGAAGGGAGCGACGCCTTCATCAACACGACCCAGGAGATGGGCACCGGCGACGTGCGTCTCAAGCGCTACAAGGGCAACGTCATCATCGCCGGGCGGCGCTCGCCGCATAGCCTCTACCGCGAGGACTATGTTACCTTTGGTGAGGACAATGTCTACGATCAGCAGGATGCCCTCGGCTTCATCAATCTCTTCGGCTTGCCGATCGAGGTCCGCGCGCTGATCACCGGCGCGGGGCAGCACAACGAGACGAAGTAGCGGGGGGCGTATGGGCGTATTCGAGCGGCGCGATCTCCCGACCACCACCGTCCGGCGTATCCCGTGGGGCGCGCGTGGGCGGACGAAACTCACCCCCGACCGGGACATCCCGCTCGGACAACCCACCGTGGTCGAGCATACCGGCATCCGCTGGATCAACATCGAATGCCCCACCGCCGCCTCGGTCGAGTATCTGCGGCAGAACTTCGACTTCCACGAGCCCGATCTGGAAGATGTCCTCGATACGCTCCAGCAACCGAAGTGCGACGAGTACGACGACTATCTCGCCCTGGTGCTGCAATTCCCCATCCACAGCAAACTGACGCGCACGACCGTCTCCACGGAGGTCGACATCTTCGTGGGGCGCGACTACGTGATCACCCTGCACGACACGCGCCTGAAGCCGCTCGTCCGCCTCTTCGACACGATGGAGCGGGAGCCGGAGCAGCGCGAGGAGATCTTCGGCGGCGGGGCGGAGTATCTGCTGCACAGCATCATCGACCAACTCCTCGACTATTGCGTGCCGATCACCCGCCGCATCAGCCAGCGGATCGCGGAGATCGACGAGATGATCTTCGACCGCAATTCCCTGTGGACGATTGAGGAGATCGCCACCGCCCGCCGCGACATCATCGCGACCCGGCGGATCATCAAGCCTCAGGTGCAGATCATCACGCAGCTCGATCGGCGCGTGCGCCTCTTCTTCAAGCAGCGCGGCGAGGAGGAGGAAGAGCTCGAAGCCTACTTCGGCGATCTGGTGGACAAGGTTTCCAAGATCTACGATATTCTCGACGATGCCAAGGAGGTGGTCGACGCGCTGAGCGCGACGACCGACTCGCTCACCTCGCACCGCCTCAATGAGGTGATCAAAATCCTGACGATCTTCTCGGTGATCATGCTGCCACTGACGCTGATCTCCAGCATCTATGGGATGAATGTGCCGTTGCCTCTTCAGCAACACACCTTGTCCTTCACCTTCCTGATGCTGTTCATGGTCCTGATCAGCGCCGCGATGGTCCTCTTCTTCCGCTGGCGCCGATGGCTCTGAGCGCGCCGCCGCGCGACACGTCGTTCGATCGCGCCCGTGCCCTGCGCGGGCCGGTGCCGGTCACGCTCGGCGGCGTCCTGCTCGGCCTCCTCGGCGGCCTGGCCGTGGCGCGGCTCGGGCCGGTCCTGCCACTGTTGCTGCTGATCGGGACCGTCGGCGCGGCGCTGATCCTCGTGGAGCCGCGCTGGGGACTGCTCGGCACCCTCGGTATCGTCACCATCCTGCCGTTCGGCACCCTCCCCTTCAAGGTCGGGCTCACCCCCACCTTGATCGAGTGCGCCCTCGGCCTGACCTGGCTCGTCTTCGCCCTGCGCCTCTTCCTGCGGCGCGACGAGCGCCTGCTGCCGACCGCGCTCGATGGACCGCTCGCCTTCTTCCTGCTCATCACCCTCTTCGCGTTCATCCTCGGCCTGGGCGGCAGCTATACGACCGCGACGATCCATGATTATGTCAAAATGCTCCTCGCGATCTCGATCTTCTTCCTGGTCACCAATCTCATCCGCACGCGCGGCGAGCTGCGGTTGGCGCTGACGGCGCTGACGGCGCTCGGGGCGGCGGCGGCGGCGCTCGGCCTCGCCCTCTGGGCGCTCGGCGCGCGCGCGGAGGCGCTCCTGGCGCGGCTGGCGATCGTCGGGTATCCGACCGGCAAGATCATCCGTTATCTGGAGGACAACCCGGCCAAGGCGATCCGCGCCACCGGCACCGGCGTCGATCCGAACAGCTTCGCCGGGCTGTTGATGGTGGTGCTGGTGCTGGCGATCGGGCAGTTCGCGGCGCGGCGGGCGCTCGTCCCGCGCCTCGTCATCGCCCCCGCGATCCCGCTGCTCGGCCTCTGCCTGCTGCTGACGCAATCGCGCGCGTCGTGGCTCGGGGCGGCGGCGGGCGTGGCGCTGCTGGCGCTCCTGCGCTATCGCCGCCTGTTGCCACCGATCGTCCTGGCGGTGCCGCTCATCCTGGTGCTCGGCATCGGGCGGAGCTTCATCGGGCGCTTCGTCCTCGGCATCCGCCTGCAAGACCCGGCCACACAGCTCCGCCTCGCGGAATACCGCAACGCCCTGGCGATCATCCGCGAACATCCGGTCTTCGGGGTCGGCTTCGGCGCGGCCCCCTCGATCGATCTACAAACCGGCGTGTCCTCGGTCTACCTCACGCTGGCCGAGCGCGTGGGACTCTTCGGCCTCGGCCTCTATCTGCTCTTGCTCGTCATCATCGGGCTGCAACTCCGCCCGGCTCTTTTTGCGGGGCACGCGCGGGACACCGCCGCTGGCGAGGCGGCATTGGCGCTCGGCGGGGCGCTGCTCGCCGGGATCGTCGCCGGGATCCTCGACCACTACTTCTTCAATATCACCTTCCCCCACATGGTCGCCCTCTTCTGGAGTCTCGTGGGATTGGCACTGGTGGCGACACGGCTGGCCCGCGCTACAGACACCCCCCACTGTCGATTCGGGCGAGACTGCGGGCGGCGCGGCCGTGTAGCGCGGCACTACGGCTATACTTCCCACAGATCGACCTCGGAAATGGTTGACAGGAAAGTGTACGTACGACATCATTGGCCTGTCGGACGATCGGCGGGGTGGCAGGGGAGGGTGCCGGATGGCGGAACGCAAGTGCGGGAACTGTAAATACTACGAGCCGGCACCGCTCTTCAGGAAGGGCTGGTGTCGCAACCCGCGCCTCTTCTCAGCAGGACAGAATCACCTGATCGGCGCGGAAGACCTCGATTGCGACCGTGGCATCGGCAGCTACTGGGAAGCCCCGGACGATGAGGGGGCGGACGCCGATCCGCTCGCGCGCTTCACCAAGCCCGCCGGGCGCACCATCGCGCCCGCCCCGCCGCAGGCCGGGCGCACGCCGCGCCGCACCCCGCCGCCGCCGCCGATCATCGTGCGCCGGGGAGACGATGAGGAGCCGACCGAACGGCCCACCACCCGGCGCACCGCCGCGCCGAAGCCCGCGCCGGTCGCGATCCCAGAGGGGTACGAGGCCGCGCACGAACCCTACTCCTGGGGGACATATCTGCGCCGCAGCTACCCGGCGATCGGCGTCATCCTGCTGCTCGGCGCGGTCTGGATCTGGAGCGCCCGTCTCCTCTCGGGCGGGCCGCCGGTCACCCCAACCGTCCCGCTCGTCGCGCCTGCGGTCGCCGCCACGGTCATCGCGGTGCCGGTGATCACGCCGACCGCTGCTGGCGCGGTGGCACCCGCAGCCTCGACGTTGCCCGCCGCCGTGCCGGGGACGATCGGGCCGGGGGCGAGCATCATCATCCAGACACCGGGCGGCGCGGGCGCAAATATCCGCCAGACCCCTGCCGCCGGTGGCACGCTCGTGACCGCCCTCAACGATGGAACGACCTTGACGATCACCGGGGCGAGCCAGGATGCCGGTGGGTATACGTGGTGGCCGGTGACCGGCAACGGTGTCACCGGCTGGGTGGCGGGGAGCCTGATCGCACCCGCCCCCTGAGCTAGCACATCGCGCCGCACCGGACACCGATCGGGCCGACGCCCGCGAGAAGCAGGAGATCGATGTCCGCGTCGCCCGCACGTTACGCCCCCGCACCGCGCCGCCCGCATGGTTGGGCGAGACGGTTGCGCGTCCTGATCATCCGCCTCGTGGCGATACTCGCCTGTCTGATCGGCATCACGGGCATCATCGCCTCGGTCCTCGCGTACCAGCGCATCGAGCGGCTCGAACGCGACACACAAAATGAACTCCGTCAGATCAGCAACAATTTCACCCTGATCGCCAATGCCCTGACGACGGTGAGCGGTTCCGCGACGAACGCCGCAGACAGCGTCTCGCAGGCGCGGCAATCACTCACCGAGGCGGCGAACACGACGCGCAGTACCGCCGACACCCTGGATGAGACGTCGAAGGCGGTCAACTTCGCCATCCCTGGCACGACCTACCGCCCCCTTGCCGGGGTCGATACCAACTTCCGCGATCAGGCCCGTCAGCTGCGTGCCCTGGCAACCAATGTCGATCAAACCAACGCCATCCTCGCGCAGAACGTGGACGATCTCGGCGCGATCAGCAACGATGTGGCGTCGATCTCGCGGCAGATGAGCGACATCGCGGGGCAACTCCGCCGCCTCTCCGGGGACAACGACGGTACGCTGGCCGCCGTCGCCAACAGCGCCCGACTCCTGCTGATCTGGAGCGGCGTCATCCACGGCCTGCTGATGGCGCTGGGGTGCTGCCTCGCGCTGCTGACGATCGAGGAACGCCCAGCCGAGACGCTGATCATCGAGGAATACATCGCCATCAGCCGATAGCGACGCAGCACACCCCGCAGCGGCACACCCGCCGTGCAACGATGATGGCCGACTTCGGCGGATCACCGCAGATGTCACCCCGATGAGCAGCGAGGTTGGAGGAACCGTTGAGCGCCACAGCGACACGATTGCGCCCGCGCTGGCAAATTCCGGCGGGGATCGCCCTGTGCGCCGGTACGCGGGCGGCGGGGATCGCGGCGGCGCTGCTGGCGCTGCGCGGCTATAGCGACCCGACGGAGCGCGCGGCCTTCCTCAGTCCGGCACTGGCTACCCTCGCCGATCCTACCCTCCTCGCCGATCTGCCGCGCGCGCTCGCCCGCCTGAAAGCGGCGCACGCGCGCAACGAACAGATCACGATCTGGGGCGACTACGATGTCGATGGGCTGACCAGCACCGCCCTCCTCTGCCGCGCCTTCGCCGGGATGGGCTTCCGCGCCACCCCGCACATCCCCCATCGCGCGCGCGACGGCTACGGCATGAACGAGGCGGGGATCGACCGGGTGACCGACGCGGGGACCACGCTGATCGTCGCGGTGGACTGTGGCATCAGCAGTCGCAAGGAGATCGCGCACGCGGCAACGCGCGGCGTGGACGTGATCGTCCTCGATCACCACACCATCCCCCCCGAGTTGCCCGACGCGGTGGCGATCATCAATCCGCGTCGCGCCGATTGCCCCTACCCCTTCAAGGAGCTGGCGGCGGTCGGGTTGGCGCACGCGCTCGTCCGCGCGCTGACGCGGGAGGGCTTCGCCCTGTGCGGTGCCTGGGCGGACGATGAGCCCGACCTGCTCGATCTCCTCGAACTCGTGGCCCTCGGCACCGTCGCCGATGTCGCGCCGCTGCGCGGGGAGAACCGCGTGGTCGTCACCTGGGGACTCAACTCGCTCCGCCACACCCCGCATCCCGGCCTCCGGGCGCTCTACGCGGTCGCGGGGCTCGACCCGCAGCGGCTAACGGCCTGGGAGATCGGCCACGCGCTGGGGCCGCGCCTCAACGCGGCCGGGCGGCTCGGCGATGCCGGGCTGGCGCTGCGCCTCCTCCTGGCGGAATCCTCCGAGGAGGCGTTGCCGCTGGCGCAGGAACTCGATGCGCTCAATCGGCAGCGGCAGCGCGAGCTGGCGCGGATCATGGCAGAGGCGGTCGCGCGCGTGGAGGAGAGCGGGGCGCTCGCCGACGAGCAGCCGATCATCCAGATCGACGGCACGGGCTGGACCGCCGGGGTCGTCGGCCTCGTCGCCAGTCGCCTCGCCGAGCGCTACGGGCGTCCGACGATCGTGCTGGAACGGGGGGAGCAGGAGAGCAAAGGCTCGGGCCGCTCGATCGACGGCTTCAACCTGATCGAGGCGCTGGCGGCGTGCGGCGATCTGCTCAAGCATCACGGCGGCCACGCGCGCGCGGCGGGGCTGACGGTCGCCAACGATAATCTCGCGGCGTTGCACGAGCGCCTGCTGATCCGGGCGCGCGCCACATTGACCGCCGACGATCTGCGCCCCACACTGACCCTCGACCTCGATCTGGCCCTCGCCGATATCGGCTACCCGCTCACCGAGGCGTTCGCGACGCTCGAACCGTTCGGCAACGGCAACCCGGAGCCGCTGATCCTGCTACGCGATATCGGCGTGAAGTGGCCGAAGGTGTCGGGCGATGGCAAGCACCTCTTCTTCACCGCCGCCGTGCAAGGGGGCACCACCGTCCGCGCGCCGCTCCGTTGCGTCGCGTTCGGGCAGGGGGAGCGCCGCAGCGAACTCCAGGTGCCTGGTGCGCGCTTCGATCTGGCGGGAACGTTGCGCCGTGAGTGGTGGCAGGGTGAGGAACGGCTCTCGTTCCATATCCGCGACTTCCGCGAGGCGGAGTAGCCCGCGCGGCGTTCGCGCCGGTCACGCGGCGCTTCGGCCGCGCGAGGCCAGGTGGGCGGTGAGGCCGCATCGCCCGTACCGATGCACAAAGGGTCCGGCGCTGAAACCGGCACTCCGAGCGCTTTTGTGTCACCTGCGATAGCACACTCGCGGGCATTCGCGGGTGATCGCCTATGCTATGGGTGCAACGTTGCGGGTATAGGGGATGGCCCGCGCCCTCCGGCCAAGCGCGCCGTCCTTTCTTGCGACCGGCTGTGCGCGCGTGCTATACTCCGCGATTATGATGCAGACGCGGCAGCGTCGCCGCCTGTCCGGCGCACGGACGATCTCAGAGGGGGAGAACAAAGCCGCATGGCATTGCAGAAGACGGAGAAAGATTCCATCATCGAGGGATATCAGGTTCACGGCACTGACACCGGCTCGCCGGAGGTTCAGATCGCGCTCCTGACGACGCGCATCCTGCAACTCACCGATCACCTGCGGGAGCACAAGCACGACCATCACTCGCGTCGCGGGCTGTTCATGCTCGTCGGGCGGCGTCGGCGTCTGCTGGCCTACCTGCAGAAGAAGGATCTGGGGCGCTATCGCACCACGATCGATCGCCTGGGCCTGCGCCGCTGAGCGCGACTGGCAGCTCGCGCGGTATAAATGCAACGCCACGACCCAGGGGTGCCACCCCTGGGTCTTTCCCGTTATACTTCATTGTTAGCGCTGTATGGTTGAGGCACGGTGTGCGAGGGAGGTGTCCGGCGTAAAGAATGTTCGTGCGCCGCCTACGGGGCGCAGCGCTCGCCACGATGGCGGGGGTTTAGGAATTGGAGCCTGCCGGGCAGGGTGCCGTCCGTGCCCTGGTCGGCAGACTCCAGTCCCTAGCCCTTCGCGCCACGGCGGGCTTTCCCGTGTCAGCGCTCGCGCAAGCGAGCACTCCGACGTACGGAGGCGCGGCACGTACCAGATGCAAGGCATGGAGGAATACCGCGTGAACGTCCAGAATGTCAGCATGGATCTGGCCGGGCGGACCCTGACGATCGAAACCGGCAAGCTCGCAGAGCAGGCCGATGGTGCCGTCACCGTCCGTTACGGCGATACCCTGGTCCTCTCCACCGCTGTCAGCGGCAGCATCCGCGAGGGGCTCGATTTCTTCCCGCTCACGGTCGAATATGAAGAGCGCATGTACGCCGCCGGGAAGATCCCCGGTGGGTTCATCAAGCGTGAGGGGCGCCCGACCGAGAACGCGATCCTCTCCGCGCGCATCACCGACCGCACCATCCGCCCGCTTTTCCCGAAGGGCTTTAAGAACGACACCCAGATCATCAACACCGTCCTGGCGTCGGATCAGATGAACAAGCCGGACGTTCTGGCGCTGATCGGCACCTCGACCGCCCTGACCATCAGCGATATCCCGTTCGATGGCCCGGTCGGCGCGATCCGCATCGGCCTGATCGACGGGCAGCTGATCGTGAGCCCGACCGAGGAGCAGACCGCCACGAGCAAGCTCGATCTGGTCGTGGCCGCCTCCGCCAACGCGATCGTGATGGTGGAAGGGAACGCCGAGCAGATCGGCGAAGAGCTGATGGTGGAGGCGCTCGAACTGGCCCACCGCGAGATCCAACCGATCTTGCAGATGCAGTTGGAACTGCGCGAGCGGGTCGGACGCGAGAAGCGGCAGTTCGCCGCGCCCGAGCGCGACACCGCCACCGAGGCGGAGGCCGAGGCGTGGCTCGGCGCGCGCCTGCGCGCGGCGCTTTTCAACGCGGACAAGACCGCGCGCCTCGCGGCGGTCGGGGCGCTCCGCACCGAACTCGTCGCCGCCCTCACCGAAGGGCTCGATGGGAGTGAGCGCACGGCACGCGCCAAGTCCCTGTATGGCGCGTTCGAGGCGCTCGAGACGCGCCTCGTCCGCCAGGCCATCCTGGAGGGCGGCGAGCGCCCGGATGGTCGCACGCTGACGGAGGTCCGCCCGATCTGGTGCGAGGTCGGCTACCTGCCGCGCGTCCACGGCTCGGCGATCTTCACGCGCGGGCAGACGCAGATCCTCTCCGTCGTCGCCCTCGGCGCACCGGGCGAGGCACAGCGCCTCGACTCGATCGGCCCCGAGGTCACCAAACGCTACATCCACCACTACAACTTCCCGCCGTACAGCACCGGCGAGGCGAAGCCGGTCCGCAGCACCGGACGCCGCGAGATCGGCCACGGCGCGCTGGCCGAGCGGGCGTTGGTGCGGATGCTGCCCGATGAGGCGCAGTTCCCTTACACCATCCGCGTCGTCTCCGAGGCTCTCTCCTCGAATGGCTCCACCTCGATGGGCTCCGTCTGCGGCAGCACGATGGCCCTCCTCGATGCCGGCGTGCCGCTGAAGGCTCCGGTCGCCGGGGTGGCGATGGGCCTGATGACCGGCGAGGGCGGTGTCGAGAGTGGCTACCAGATCCTGACCGACATCCAGGGGCTGGAGGATCACATCGGCGACATGGACTTCAAGGTCGCCGGGACCGCCGAGGGGATCACCGCGATCCAGATGGACATCAAGGTCAAGGGCCTGACGATGGAGTTGATGCGCCGCGCCCTCGCCCAAGCGCGCGACGGACGCATCTTCATCCTCGGCAAGATGCTGGACACGATCAGCAGCGCCCGCCCGGAACTCTCCGAGTACGCGCCGCGTGTCGAGCGCCTGAAGATCAACACCGAGAAGATCGGCGCGTTGATCGGACCCGGTGGCAAGACGATCCGTGGTCTCCAGGAGGAGACCGGCACGAAGATCGATGTGGCCGAGGACGGCACCGTCTCGATCTCCGGCGTCGATCCGAAGGGGGTCCGTCGCGCCATCGCGCAGGTCGAAGGGTTGACGCGCGAGGCGAAGGTCGGCGACATCTACACCGGCAAGGTCGTGCGGATCATGCCGTATGGGGCGTTCGTCGAGATGTTCCCCGGTAAGGACGGCCTCGTCCACGTCTCCGAGCTGGCCGAGACGCGCGTGGAGCGCGTCGAGGATGTAGTGAAGGAGGGCGACGAGATCACCGTGATGGTGATCGACGTCGATCCGGGGAGCGGCAAGGTCAGCCTCTCGCGGCGGGCGGCGCTCACCGGCCAGATCCCGGAGCGCGCGCCCGGCGGCCCGCGCGGCGGCGGCTTCGGCGGTGGCGGCGGTGGCGGGTTTAGCGGCGGCGATCGCGGCCCGCGTCCGGCTGGTGGTGGTTTCGGCGACCGTGGGCCGCGTCCGAGCGGCGACGGCTTCGGTGGCGGTGGCGATCGTGGTCCGCGCGGTCCGCGCCCGTAAGGGCACGACACAGCAGCAACGGCACGACCACACGGCGGGGCGATCGGCAATGATCGTCCCGCCGTTTTTTGTCTGGCGACGGTATGGCCGCGCCCACCAGCGAGACTTGTCCGCGAGTGATTCCAGGCCATACACTACCGGTGCGACGATGCGCGACGCGACAGACGCCGCGAGAGCGCTGGGGATGCCTGAAAACGGCGAGGGGAGACACCGATGCGAATGGACGGGCGTACCGCGAGACTGGGGATAGCGGGTGCGGCGGGGCTGGTGGCTCTCGCCCTGACAGGGGTCGGGCTGCGCTTCTACGATCTGGCGATCGCCCGGCGCGAGCGCGGCTTCCTGGCGAACGATCCCGAACTCGCGGAACTCCCCGCGCTCGATACGACCTGGATCACCGCCCGGCCGCTCGAAGCCCTGGCCCTCACCTCGCACGATGGGCTGCGCCTGCGCGGCTACTACCTCGCGGCACCGCGCCCCACGCCGAACCTCGTCATCCTGGCGCACGGCTACGGCGGACAGGCGCAGAAGGATATGGGCGGTTTCGCGCGACTCTACCATGAGCAGTTCGGCTATCACGTCTTCATGCCGGATGCGCGCGGGCACGGCGCGAGCGCGGGGAACGTCATCGGCTTCGGCTGGCTGGAGCGTCGTGATTATGTCGACTGGATCGCGGAACTCCGCCACCGTCTCGGCGACGAGCTACGAATCGTCCTGCACGGCGTCTCGATGGGCGGCGCGACCGTGCTAATGACGAGCGGCGAGGCGCTGCCGCCACAGGTGCGCGCGATCATCGCCGATTGTGCCTACACAAGCGTCAGGGCGGAGCTGACCTACCAGCTCCGCCGCCTCTACCGCCTCCCGGCTTTCCCGCTCGTCCCGGTCACGAGCCTGATCTGTAAGCTGCGCGCGGGCTATTTCTTCGGCGAGGCGTCGGCGCTCGCCCAGGTGCGGCGCTCGCTGCTCCCCACCCTCTTCATCCACGGCGAGGCGGACGAGTTCGTGCCAACGGCGATGGTGTATCCGCTCCACGAGGCGTGCGCGGCGGATAAGGCGCTCTTCCTCGTCCCCGGCGCGGGGCATGGCATGGCCTACACGGTCGACCCGGAGGGCTATACCGCACAGATCGCCGCGTTCCTCGGGCGCACAATGGCCTGATTCCGCCCAAAGAACAACGTTAGCCCTGGCGCGCGGACCCGATGGTGAGACCGTATGGTACACTGCGCGCGGTTGCCGACAGGGCAAAACCCCGGACGAGAGGCGTGGTCCCGGCTGCACAGACGACGCTCCTTGGAAGGAGTGTATCCATGCCGCGTCCGCGTTCGCTCGTCGTACCGCTGCCTCATGCACAAACGCTCCCGCTCACACCCCCGCACGATCGCCGCATCCTCGCCGGAAGATCACCCGCGCAGATCGCCCCACACCAGTGGCGGGGCCGGGTCGTGGCGGCGTGCCGCGCGCCGCGTGTCGTGCGCGGGGAGGGGGTGGCCCGATGAACCCCTTCCGTCAGCCCGCCTTCCGCCGCCTCTGGGTTTCGAGTCTTTCGTCGTCCGGCGCGCAAGGGATGGAGCGCACCGCGACCGCCTGGCTGACGCTGGAAGCGGGCGGCGGGGCCTTCGACATCGGCCTCGTCTTCGCGGCGCGGATGCTGCCGTCCCTCCTCTTCGGCCTGGCGGCGGGCACCTTCGCCGACCGGGGCGAGCGGTCGCGGCAACTCCTCGCGGTGGGGACGGGGGCATTCCTGCTGATGGCGGCGCTCGGCGCGATCGTGAGTCACGGGGCCGTCGCCGTCTGGCAAGTGCTCGCCTTCTCCTTCGCCGCCGGGTGTATCCAGACCTTCGACACCCCCGCGCGCCAGGCGCTGGTCCTCGATCTGGTCCCGGTCGAGGGTGCAGAGCGCGCCCTGGCGCTGAATGCGCTGGCGGGGCGGCTGGCGATGGTGCTCGGGGCGTTCGCGGCGGGGGCGCTGATCCCCTTCGCCGGGACCGCCCGTTGTTACTTCGTGATCGCCGCCGTGCATAGCGTCACCGCGATCATGGCGGCTACCCTGCCGGTCGCGCGGGAGCCGCGCCGCGCCGCAGGGCTCCCACCCTTCGGGCAGGCGATCCGCGATGCCGCGCGCCTGATCGTCGATATCCCGGCGGTCCGCACGCTGATCACCGCCGGGATCGCCTGCGAGGTCTTCGCGTTCTCCTACGCCAACGCCTTGCCGATCCTGGCGGAGAAGGTGCTGCACGCCGGCGCGGAAGGGCTCGGCACCCTCAACGCGGCGGTGGCGCTCGGCGGGCTGGTGGCGGTGATCCTGTTGGCGTTGCTCCCGCGCCAGACCCGCCGCGAACCGTTGCTCGGCGTGGCCTTCGTGGTCTACGGCCTCTCGCTGCTGGCCGTCGCCATGACCGGCTCGCTCCTCCTCGCCGCCGCGATCCTGGTGGTGACCGGGCTGTGTGCGGGCGCGTTCGATGTGCTGCAACAGACGCTGATTCAGCTGGCGGTGCCGCGCGAGCAGCGCGGGCGCGCGGTGGGGGTATGGGTGTTGGGACTCGGCTCGGCCCCGGTCGGGCATATCGAGATGGGCCTGCTGGTCGCGCTGCTCGGCGCGCGCGAAGCGCTGTCGATCAACGCGGTGCTGACCCTGATCGCCGCCCTGATCTTACTGGCGCGCGCCCCGTCCTATCGCTGGTTGGGGCGCCCGCGCCAGCTTCCGGCGGGATAGGGGATCGACTCACTCCTGCGGCTCGGGGTCGCTCTCCGCGAACGAGATCCGATTCTTGCCGAGGCGCTTCGCCCGCCGATTCGCCCGTTCCGCGCGGGCCAGCAATTCCTCGCGCGTCTGTCCGTCGTAGGGAAACGCGGCCACGCCGATCGAGACGGTGGCAGGGCCGGACAGGCGTTCCGTGGCCTGCGGCAACGCCTGCCGGATTCGTTCGGCGGCCTGCACCGCCGCCTCGCGCGTCGTCTCGGGCAATGCCACCACGAACTCATCGCCGGAGCGCCAGCGCACCGCCAGGTCGCCGCCGCGCGTCTCGCGCGTGAGCACCTGCGCGAGGGTCTTGATCCACTCGTCCCCCGCCGTATAGCCGTAGCGCGTGTTGTACTCGCGCAAGCTATCGCCATCGATCAGCAACAACGCCAGGGGATGCTCATGGCGCGCGGCGCGCGGTAGTTCGGTGATGAAGAAGAGCTCGAGGGCACGCTGATTCGGTAGCCCCGTCAGCGGGTCGGTCAGCGCCAGTTGGGTCGTCTCGGCCAGCCGTCGCTGGGCATCGAAGGTGTGGCGCAACAGCCACTCCACCAACCGCACCGCGCCGACCGCGTCGGGCGGGGGGCCGGTGAGGAGCCGCGCCCGCCCGACGCCCCGCTCCTGTGCCAGGCGCAACGCGCCATCTGCTGCCAGCAGCAGTCCGGCGAGATCGCTCGCGCCCGGCTCGGCAACGCCGATCCCGATGCTCAGGCCAACCCGTGCCGCTTCCGCCCCGGCCAGCAATGCCGCCGCCGTGCGCCGCGCGACCAACCGCCCGGTCGTCGGGAGGAGGAGCGCGAACTCCCCGGCCCCGATGCGGAAGACCTGACCGCCCGGCTGCTCATCCTCGGGGTCCGCGAGGCGCTCCGCGAAGTCCTGGAGCATCGTGGCGAAACGGACCTGGAAGATCGCCTCGCCGCCCGGACCGAAGCGCAGGTTGTACCCGCCGACCCGATCGAGGACGATGTGGAGCAGCGCCAGGGGAGCCTGCTCCTGTTCGACGATCGGCACCTGGACATCGAGCGCGTTGAGCAGAGCAAGGGCGGTCCCCAGGCCGGTCACCGGATCCTGGAGCGCCTCGCCGGAGAGGACCATCTCGGCCAAGTTCAGCACGTACGGCCTCCGTATGTGCGGGACGCACGTATACGCACGGTCCCCATTCGGTATCGAGCAGCAGCGCGGTAGCATGGCACCGATACGGCCAGCTACCGGTATATGTCCCCTTTCTTACCACCTACCGGTAGAGATTCCGTGGAGAAGGTCGCCCGATCGCATCATTTATCCGCGATTCGGCCTATGCAGGCCAGATCGGGTATGCTCCCGGATGGGCGCGCGACGGCACCGCGCGGACATGCGCCGACGGCGCAGAAAGGAACATCTACTTGGCATTAGTAACGATCACCGTGGGGCGCTTCGTGTACCGGGCACGCCCGGAAGAGGTCGCCGCACCCCGCACCTGCGCGGCCTTCATGCCGCTCCTGCCATTCCAGGATCGGATCATCCAGGCCCGCTGGAGCGGCGAGGCCGCGTGGGTGCCACTCGGCGACTTCCAGGTCGGCGTCGGCTTCGAGAACCACACCAGCCACCCGGCACCCGGTGAGATACTGCTCTACCCCGGTGGTTTCAGCGAGACGGAGATCTTGTTCCCCTATGGCCCGACCCTCTTCGCCTCCAAGATGGGGCAGTTGGCCGGGAATCACTTCCTGACGATCGTGGACGGGCGCGAGCAGTTGGCCGAGATGGGCCGCACGATCGTCTGGGAAGGGGCGCAGGAGATCCGCTTCGCCCGGGCGTGAGCGTGCCGCTCAGCCCCCCTGCTGCGGCGGAGCCAGGGCCACCCGGAAGGGCGCGCGCGCGGTTTCCTCGCCATCCAGCAGGCAGGTGACGACGTATTGCCCCGGCCCGGAAAAGCGCAGGTTGTTGAGCGAGAGGGCGATCGGCACCACCTGATCGTCGCCCACCGGGAGGTGCGACGGACGTCCGGTATTGATCGTCCCCTGGATCGGCCCTGGGGGGGCGGGCAGGATCGTCTGTCCATCGGCGTCGAGCACATCGAGGACGAGGGTGGCGGGGCGATCGGTGTTCGCCCAGGGCACCCGCAACCGGATCGCCACCGCCATCACCGGGTGCGTGACCGGGAAAGTCGCGGAAAAGAGGGTGTCCCACCCGCCGCCGTGGATATAGTGTTTCCCACCCACCGCCGCCACCGCGTCGGCCAGCACCAAATAATCGACCTGGATCATCCGCAAGTCCCCCCTTCGAGCATCGTTTCTCCCGCCGAGATCGCCTTTTGCTGTGCTACGATGCGCCAGAGGCGTGCCACGCCATACGGCGCTGCCCGCCGACTGGCCGAATTGCACAGCCCCTCGACTCGGAGATTGGTAGCGATCCCGAACCGAGAAGGCCAGCTCAGGATCTAGGGATTCGTTGCGGGAACCGCACGGCCCTGCGATACGCTCTCCTATTGATATTGATATTGATAGCTGCATGTTGCGGGAAGGGGGTAGCCCGATGGTGGCACGGATGCTCGTGGTCGCGGCAGTAGCGCTCAGCCTGACGGCCTGCCGTGGTGGCGGGGGAAATAACGACCCGGCGACCGCCGTGACACCATCGGCACGTTCCACGGCGACAACCGCCACAGCCAGCATCCTACCATCCCCTCGTGCGACGCTGTCGGCCAACGCGACTATACCGGCCACGCCGGCCCTACCAAATACTTCATTGCCCGCTGGCTGCGACGAGGCGACCATCCGGGGCGTCATCGCCGCCTTCATCGCCGCCTTCAATGAAGGCGATTAGGAGGCACTCGCGGAAGGCGACCAGGAGGCACTCGCGCGTCTCTTCCCGGTCAAGGGGTCGGACAGCGACCACCCGTGGGCAGGCGACCCCGACCAGTTGCGCTGGTTCACGCTGGTCCGGGCGAGCCCGAGCACGGGCGTGGACACGCTCAATCTCTACACGAGGGAAACCCTGCTGGCTTATTTCGCGGCACGGCATGAGCAACACGAGCAGATGCGGCTGCTCGAACTGACGATCAACCGGGAGGCTGGCGTGCCGAGGGAACCCGTCATCAACTTCCGTATCACCCGCACCGCCGACGATCTCCCGGAGACCATCTTCGGGGGCAAGGGTGGCGTGGGCTGCACACAGGGGCGCATCTTCTTGTGGAGTCAGGGCGGGCGCTCCGGCAGCGCCGCCACCCCCACCGTGACTGCCCCCGTCGCCACGCGCGCGCTGCAATCAGCGACACCGACGCCGGGAGGAGCAACCCTGAGTGCGCGGCAAGCGCAGGAGGTCGCCACGCTCACGGCCTTCCTCACCGCCTACAATGCGGGCGACCTGGATGCCACCCTCGCCGCCATCGCGGAGCCGTGGGGGTGGAGCGATTGCGACTACGCGCGGGGCTACGGCGACCGGGGCGGGCCAGGATACATTTGCCGCCTGGCTTGGGCAGCGCTTCGCGGATCACGACCAGTTAATTCTCGGGCAAATCACCATCGGGGGGCAGGGCGGGCTGGTGATGGGCGTGTCCTTCGCGCGCCGCACCAGCGATACCCTGCGGGCACAAGGCTTACCGGATGGTATCGAACCGCAGCTGGCGGCGAAAGTGTTCTTCGACTACAGCGACCCGCGCAACGCCCAGCCGCGCGGCCAACTGACGAACTTCAACAACGGCCCGTGCGGTGGCTCGCCGGAATCCTGCGAACCCGCGACGTATCGGCGCTAGCAAACCGTCGCCTGTCGCATCCAATGGTATGAACTTTGGGGGACGTAGGAGGGTTCGCGTGCCTACAGCGGTATGCCGGATGAGCGCCCCCAGCCCACGCAGGCGGTCTTCGCCGGTGTCGCCTATGGCTGTACCCCCGCGCGGGGTGTTTCAACCCCCGGAACTGCAAGAGCAACGCCACCGCGACCACCCTCACCCCCGCCGCCTGCGGGCGGCACCCCGCCCAGGGGGCACCCGCCCATCCGAGGAGCTGGGGAAGGAGACGCTACACACGCCCTAACAGCACGGGAAGGCTGGCGCATCCCGGTCCGCGCAGGCGGATAGTATGCCCTTCATGGGTAGTGGCTGCCCTCCGGGGTACTGCGTGGCCGCAGCCGCCCTTCGCCGGGGGTTGGCTGCCCTCCGGGGTACAGTGTGCCCTTCATGGGTAGCGGCTGCCCTCCGGGGTACTTCAGCCCACCGGCTCCACCACGCGCGGGGACGATCCCCACGCCGGTACGGCCCTGACCCCCTACCCCGCCGCCCAGAGGGTACCCGCAGCCGGGTGCTTCAACCCCCGGCACGCCGCGCCGTCGGACCGACCGGGCCACGCACAACGCGCGTTACGCTATACCACGCCGGGTTCCGACACAACCCATTGCCGGGTTCCGAGACAACCCATTCACGATGATCCGTGACCACTCCATCGACGACGACCGACTGAAGGACTGACGCCACAGTAACGGCACGCCACTGATCGGCGGCGTGACAGACGATGGATCGATTGACGTGCCACAACGTTTTCCGCAACACGGTACCTTAATTTGACCGTACGTACTGATTGTCACCGATCGATCGACCCGGTACAATGAGCGGGCAGTTGAGGATATACGTGAGTCAGGCCCGCCAATAGCCTGCCTACGGGGAGTCATAACGCCAATGACGCGGCTGATCCTGGCCCTGGCGGTCGCGCTAGGGTGTCTCTTGTTGCCGGGCGCTTTCAGCGTGCAGGCCGAGCCGCAGTTCCCCAGCAAGCTGAGTTCGCGCATCGTCGTCTCGCAAGACAAGCAGCGCATGTTCATCTATCAGGGGGACAAGGTCGTCCGCGAATTCCCGGTCAGCACCGGCTGGCCGGGCGTGCGTCGCACCTTCACACCGACGTGGACCGGGCGGGTCGGCGAATACTGGGGCACCTTCTCCTCGTTCGGCACCACGCAGGATCTCGGCTACTGGCTCTTCACCGATTATCTGCCCGGTGGCGAGTGGAACGGCGATATCCTGATCCACGGTGCGCCGTATACCCTCGATGGGGCCGGGAAGAAACTTTATAGCGCAGCGCAGATCGGCAATTCACCGGCCAGCCACGGCTGCATCCAGCTCCTCCCCGACGACGCGCAATGGTTCCACGAATGGGATCCGGTCGATGTGCCGATCACGATCGAGCCGTTCACCGGTGGCATCCTGATCTACCCCAAGATCGTCTTCGGGGCGCAACTGACCGGCGGTCCGCTCACGCAGGGGCAGGCCACGGTGACGCCGGAGCCGCTCGCCACCCACCCCTAACCACGAAGCACACGCGGGACACCGGGTGTCCCGCGTGTGCCGTTTTTATTGCTGTTCATTTCCTGACGGTTGCGTCCCATCGCTCCCCCCCGCCGTTCGCCGCACCAGGCATCCCAACCCACCCGGCGATCGCGCGGTGGCGGACTCGCTGCCGGGCGCTTGCTATACTCCCCGCACGGTGCTAGTCGTGGGGGTGTGCGAGGAACGATGGGGCGCGCTATGCCACAAGCGATAAAGCGCAAGGGGGCGATCCCGGCGGAGACGAACACCGGGGTCACGTTCGAGCGGCGGCTCAGCGGGGCGTTGCGCCTGCTACACCCCTTCCCGAGTCTGATGAACGCCGCCGCCGTCCTCCTCTTCGCCGCCCTGGCCCTCGGGCACCCGCCCGGCGTGGCCCTCGGCGCGCGACTGGCGCTGACGATGCTGGCGGCGCAGTTGGCGATCGGGATCGCCAACGATCTCGCGGATCGCCCCCTCGACCGCGCCACGAAGGGTGCCAAGCCGCTCGCCAGTGGCGCGGTCAGCCCGGTCGTCGCCGGTGGGATGCTCGGCGTCGCGCTGCTCGGCGCGGCGCTCGGCGCGGCGAGCTTCGGTTTCGCTTCGCTCGCGACCGTGGCACTCGGCACCGGCCTCGGCCTCGCCTACGATCTACGCCTGAAGCGGACCACCCTCTCCTGGCTCCCCTATCTGCTCGCCCTGCCGCTCGCGCCGATCTGGGTCTGGGTCGCGCTCGACCGCTTCGGGCCACGCCTCCTCTGGCTCTACCCGCTCGGCGCGAGTCTCTTCGTGGCACTCCACCTCGCCAACGCCCTCGCCGACTACACGGGCGACACCGCAGCCGGGGTGCGCGGGATCGCGCAGCGTCTCGGGCGCGAACCGGCGATCCGCGTGCTCTGGTGCGCGGCGTTGCTACCGCTGGTGTTCGGGAGCGCCCTCGGGCTCGTGCTCCCCTACCGTTGGGAACGCTTCGGCCCCGCGCTCGCCCTCACACTGCTGACGATCCTGCTCGCCGCCGCGCTCACGCGCCGTCAACCGAGCCAGGAAGCGCCATACCGCGCCGCCTTCGGGCTGCTGATGGTCGGTACGATCATCCTGGCGGTGGGCTGGCTGGGGGCAGTGGGGTGACGGGGAAGGACGAACAACGAAGGACGAGCGACGAAGTACGAAGTACGAAATACGAAGTGGGACGGGTGGAAAAGCAAACGATTACGGCATCGAAGAAGGTAGGCAACGTTGCGCGGCGTTCACGAACCAGGCGCCGCACCGCTGCCAGGTTGCCTTTCAACATCGCCGATCCGCTCGTACTTCGTACTTCGTACTTCGTACTATTCCTCGCCGTCGCCGCGCTCGCCCTCCTCCTCATCTACGCGCGCCCGCTGACGCAGACGATCGTCGTCGGGGCGCCGAACGATCGCGCCGCCACGCGCGACTTCTTCGACCGCGAGCGCAGCCCGGACGGTAAGGCGTATCGCTGGACCGAGGCGACCTCGACGCTGATCTTCCGCGCCGCCGGGCTCGCCTTCCCAGCGAATCGCCCGGTGAGCGTGGACGTGACGGTGACGGCGAGCCGACCCGCCGGGGCAACGCCGCCGCGCGTCACCGTGGCGGTTGGTGGCACACAGATCGATGCGCGCACCGTCCCTGGGGGGGCGCAGATCACCGCCGCAACGGGCGCGGCGCGCGGCGCGGCGACCGATACATCGGTGACGATCGGGTCCGACACCTTCACGCCGCCCGGCGATCGGCGGGCGCTCGGGGTGGCGCTGCTCGGCTCCGCACGCCTCGTGGAAGGAGCGGGGGGCGGGATCGCGCTGCCGCCGCTCGGCGCGTGGTGGCGCTGGCTCCTCACGCTCGGCTGCGGCTGGGGGGTCGCGCTCGGCTTCCTGCGCCAACCCGGCCCGGCGACGGGGGCGGCGGGGATGCTCCTCGTCGTCGGCACGCTGGCGGCGACGCTCGCCCGGCCCCACTTCTGGGAGCTGATCCACCCGCCGCTCCTCCTGCTGCTCGCCCTGTTGCCCCTCGCCTGGCGCGACGATCTCGCGCGCCTCGCCGTCCGCACCCTCGCCGTGACCGAACGCCGCTTCGGCATCCCGACGCCGGTCGTCACCCTGCTCGGGCTGCCGCCGCTCGCCACCGCGCAGGCGCTCCTCAGCAGCGATCGCTGGGTGCCGCTCGCGCTCGCGCTCGGCGCGCTCGGCCTCGTGATCGTCCTCGCCACCTTTGCCGCGCGCGCGGCGGAGGTTCCGGCGTACGAAACATTCGCGGAGGGCGATCATCCCACAGCGACCGCAGATGCACGCCGCTGGCGACCGCGCATCGAGATCCCAGCCCTCCTCGCCATCCTGGTCCTCGCCGCCGCCGCCCGTTTCTACGACCTCAACGGCATCCCATTCGGCATGTGGCGCGATGAGGCGCGGCACGGACTGGAGGGGCTGCATATCCTCACCGACCCGGCCTATCGCCCGGTCTACATCCCGAACATCTCCTTGCCCGGCCTCTATCCCACCCTCCTGGCGCTCGACTTCCGACTCTTCGGCGCGACCCTCGCCAGCCTGCGCGGGCTGACGGCGGGGGCCGGGGTGCTGGCGGTCGCGGCCCTCTGGCTGGTGGGGCGGCAACTCGGCGGGCCGCGCGTCGCGCTCGTGGCGGCACTGCTCGGCGCGGTCGGCTCGTGGCGCGTCAGCATCGATCGTCTCGCGTTCGACACCGCGCCGACCACCCTCTGCACCCTCGGCGCGTTCGCCCTCTTCCTCGTCGGGGTCAGTCGGGTGCGCGGCGGGGGGCGCGGTTTCCTGCCATTCGCGGGCGCGGGACTGCTCGGCGGGCTGGCGATCTACAACTACTATCCGGGCCGTTTCACCCTGCCGGTCCTGGCGGGCGGCGCGCTCGTCCTCGTCCTCCGCGAGCGCGGCGGCTTCGCACGACGCTGCTGGCCGGGACTGATCCTCTGCCTGCTGCTGGCGGTGTTGACGCTGATCCCGCTGGGGCGCTACGCGATCGAGCAGCCCGACAACTTCTTCAAGCGCACCGAACAGGTCTACCTTCTCTCCGATCAATATCTGGAGGGGCAGACCGAGATCGGCGCGGTCGAGCAGAATCTGCTGCGCCATGTGGCGATGTTCAACTATCGGGGCGAGCCGAACGCGCGGCACCACGCGCCCGGCTGGCCGCTGCTCGACGCCGTGACCGGCATCTGCTTCGTCCTCGGACTGGCGCTGATGATCGGCGCGGCCCTGCGCTTCCGCTTCGCCGCCCTCTTCATCCTCGGCTGGTTCCTGGCCCTCCTCGCCCCGAGCATCGTGTCGGTCGATGCGCCGAGCGCCGTGCGCGCCCAAGACGCCGCCCCCGCCGCCTATCTGCTGGCCGCACTCGGCCTCGTTGCCCTCTGGGAGCGCCTGCGCGCCCTCGACGCGCCACGCCTCCTGCGGCGCGCGGCCCCGATGATCGTCGGCGCGGCGCTGGCGCTGGCGATCGGGATCAACCTCTGGATCTACTTCGGCTACATGCCCGGCAACCCGCGCGTCCTCAGCAAGTTCCAGTACGTCGGGGAGACACGCGCCGGGCTGGCGATCCGCGCGGCGCACGAGCGCGACCCGGCGGTCGTGGCCTATCTGCCGAATTTCTTCCTCTCGAATGGGGACGCCTACAACATCTTGCAATTCACCTCGGGCGGGGCCGCGCTCCGGGAGTTGCCGAACGACCCCGGCGCGCTCCCGGTGGGGCCATTGCTGATCGTGATACCGCGCGGCGAGGAGCAGGACTTCGACCAGCAGGTCGCCGATGCGCGTCGCATCGCCGCCGCCGCCGGACTCCGCGAGGTGCCGGGCGAGCAACCACCGGGCGGCGGCGCACTGACGTACGTCACCTTCGTGCGCTGACACGCGCCGGAAACGACGAAGGGAGGCGGCTCGCGATGAGCCGCCTCCCCTGGTCCTGGTTGCGGTCACGCCCACCCGCTCCGGGCTATGCGCGTTGTGGGACGCCCCCCGCCCCACGCACAGCCCATATCGGCGCATGGTGATCGTAGTTCCCCGGCGCGGGGGCGAGCGGGCGAGACGCCCCTCGCCGCCCGCCCCCGCGCCAGAGCGCTACGCCGCCACCTGCCCCTGTTCCGGCGCGATCGCGACCTCGCGTAGTTCGCCGCCGCGCAAGAGACGAACGCCCACCGTCGCGCCGTCCGGGGCCTCGGTGAGCCCCCAGGCGAGATCGCCCGGCTCCTCGATCGGATGCCCGTCGAGGGCCAGGATGATGTCGCCCGGCAGCAACCCCGCCCGCTCGGCGGCGCTGTCGGCGGCGACATCGGTCAGGATCAGCGCCGTCTCCTGCACGAGGTCCAAGCGAGCGGCCAATGCTCGCGGCGTGGCGATCGGCTCGGCGCGGACGCCGAGGACGCGCCGCGCCCGCCCGCCGATCAGCCGCACGACGGTGGCGCTCGGCACTGCCAGCGCCGTGCGCGGCCCCAGCACCATCGCGTTGATGCCGACAACCTCGCCGCGCGCGTTGACCAGCGGCCCGCCGGAGTTGCCGGGGCGGAGTTCGATGTCCGCCACGATCGCCTCGCGGAAGTGTCGCCCGCGACCCTCGGCCCCCTCGATCGGCCCGGTGCCGCTGTAGATACCGAAGGTCGTCGCGCCCGGCACCCCGAGCGGATGCCCGACCGCGACCACGATCTCGCCGACGCGCAGGGCGGCGGAGTCACCGACCGGCAGCGCCGCCAACCCGCCCTGCGGGATGCGTATCAGCGCCAGATCGCGCTCCGGCAGATTGCCGACGACCGTGCCGGGGAACTCGCGCCCGTCGGAGAGGGTGATCTGCGCCCGCTCGCCCGGCACGACGTGATAGTTGGTGACGATCAGACCATCCTCATGCCAGATCGTCCCCGCGCCCGCACCGCGCCGGGTGGCGACGCGCACGGTCCCCGCGCGCACCCGCTCGGCCAGCGTCGCCAGTTCCCCGGCCAACGCCCCGCCGAGGGCCTGTTGTAGTGCTGTCATCTTCGTCTCCTTTGGGAATGAGTGGGCGGAGTGGGCCAGTGGTCGGAGTGGGCGAGATAAGGAGAGTGTGAGCAGCCGATGGTGTTCGGTTTGCTCCGCCTCCCCCTTCTGGGCCACTGGCCCACTCGCCCACTCCGCCCACTCATCACTACTTCTGCTCGACCGGGGTCACGGTCAGTTCGGTCGGCTGGCCGCCGCGCAGGATGCGGGCGGGGATCGCCTGCCCGACCCGCTCGGGGGTCAGCCCGGCGCGGAGGTCGTCCAGGGAGGCGACGGTGTTGCCGCCGAGGCCGACGATGATGTCGCCAACCATCAGGCCCGCCTGCGCCGCCGGGCCTTCGTCCTCGATCGTGATCAGCAGCAACCCCTGCTCCTGCCCGACGCTGGCCCGCACGGCGGCGGGCAACGCCACCGGCTGCGCGCCGATGCCGAGATAGCCGCGCGCCACACGCCCGTGCGTCCGCAACGTCGTCGCGATCCGCTCCACCTCATCGTGCGGGATCGCCAGGGTCATCCCGCGCCCTAGGTGGGACGACAGGAGGCCGATCAGCCGCCCGGAGGCATCGACCAACGGACCACCGGAGAAACCGGGGAACATCGGCGCATCGCTGCTGATCAGCTGCCCGAAGCGCCGCCCGCGCCCCCCTTCCCAGGGGCCACCGATCGCGCTGACCACCCCGAAGGTCGCCGCCAGCGCCCCCGCCCGACCTAGCGCCAGGACAATCGCGCCGACCCTGGCCGACCCTTCCGGTGCGCGGGTCGCGGCGGTCAGGCCCGCGCCCTCGACGCGCAGGAGGGCCAGATCGCTCCCCGGATCGCGTCCCACCAGCTGCGCGGGCAGCTCGCGCCCATCCGGCGCGACGATCGTGATCTCCTCGTCGCGCTCGATCACATGATTCGCGCTGACGATCGTCGCGCCGCGCTCATCGCTCGCCCAGACGATCCCCGTCGCCGGGAGCCGTCGCCGCGCGTTGATCCGCACGATCGAAGCGCCCGCCGTCTCGACCGCACCGGCCAGCTCATCGGAGAGGCGCTGCAACAGCCCGCCCCCTGTCACCGTCTCGCTCATCGCCACGTACTCCTTCTGTCGCTCTCGCCCCATCGCCTTCGGTCATCTCTCGGGGCGTATAGATAGCGTACCCCGCGCGCCACCACGCCGTCCCCCGCAAGATGCGCGGGCAAGGCGAGGCAGAACGGGTGGGCAACGGCCCTACCCGGTTGGGCAGGAGCCATCCGCCGACCGGGCGGAGCACCCACCGATACGCCCGACTCGGTGAGGACCGAAGGAGGCGAACGTTCGCAGTTTTTAGCCTTGACGCGCGTGACTGAACGTGGCACAGTTAATCGCGCGGCGCATCCGTCGGGGCGCACCGTGCGTTCTCTTAACAGGATGGGTCCAAGACCAGCCAACCTGGCGCGCGTCCGTATAGCAGCTTGCATCCCGACGACCACCACACCGTTCAGCAACAGGGAGCAATGCCAGTGACCTATCGCTCGCCCTACTCCGCCCGCAGCGTCCGCCGCGCCCGTCGCGCGCCGCTCTGGCCGAAACTCCTCGGTGTGCTGATCGTGATCCTCGTCGCGGCGGGCGGGGCGACCCTCTACGCCTCCGGTTTCCGCCTCAACGTCTCGCGCGCCGGCATCGCCGCGACGACCCCCACGGAGCAACAGGCGGCGGCGGTGCCCGGTGAGGCGACGGCGACCTCCGGGATAGTCGGGGTGGCGGGCACGCCGGGGACGGTCGTATCTGGCGCAGCTGGCGTGGTCGGCAATGCGAATGGCAGCGGGGCGATCCCGCCGACCGCCGTCCCGCTCGGCGGCGGCACGCCGGGGATCGCGGGGACACCCGGGCGTGTCGGTCCGGCCACGCCGGTGGGGGCGCTCAACGCGACCGATCCGGCCTCGGTCGCCCAGGCGTACGCCGATCGCTGGAACAATAAAGACTACAGTGGGATGTACGATCTGATCGGGGCGACCGAGCAGGGCGGTATCACCCGCGATAAGTTCGTCGCACGTTACGGGGCGATCGCCGCCGAGGCGGGCCTTTCCGACCTCAAGGCGATGGTTGGCAGCGCGCCGAGCGGCACGTCGCAGATCCCATTACATGTGGAGATGCAATCGGCGCTCGTCGGCCCGATCACCGAGGACAACACGATCACGCTCCGCCAGGAGGACGCGGGCTGGCGGATCGCCTGGACCCCGGCGCTGATCTTCAAGGATCTCGGCGACGGCCTGATCCGCTTCAAGCCCGATATCCCCACGCGCGGGCGCATCCTCGACGTTAAGGGCCGCGTGCTGGCACAGCAGGGGTTGATCACGATCGTCGGCGTGGTGCCGAAAGATATCAAGGATGAGGCGGCGTTCCTCCCCGCGCTGAGCAAGGCGACCGGCGTGCCACCGGAGAAGATCAAAGCGGAATACGCCAACGCCGATCCGACCTGGTTCGTGCCGATCAAGACCCTGCCGGACCAGATCCCGGCTGACACGAACACGATCCTCCAGACGCTGCCCGGCGCGGCGATCCGCAAGGTCAACGACCGCGTCTATCCACAGGGCTCGCTCGCCGCACACGCGGTCGGCTACATGAGCGAGGTCAACGCCGACGAGTTGAAGGAACTGGCCCCGCGAGGATATATCAGCGGCGACAAGATCGGGCGCTCGGGTATCGAGGCGTGGGGCGAACAGTGGCTCGCCGGGAAGAAGGGCGGCCAGCTAACGATCGTCTCGCAGGCCGAGACGGTCCGCAAGGTGATCGCCGAGCGCAAGAGCGAGCCCGCCGCCGACATCACCCTGACCCTCGATATCGATCTCCAGCGCGCCCTCGAAGAAGGGCTCGGCGACCGCGCCGCATCCGGGGTGATCCTCGACCCGACGACCGGCGGCATCCTCGCCATCGGCTCGCACCCGACCTACGATCCCAACGGCTTCACCCTCGGCTTCGATGATGCGGCCCGCGCGCAGCTCAACGACGAAACCCTGCGCCCGCTCTGGAACCGCGCCACGCAATTCACCTATCCGTCCGGCTCGATCTTCAAGGTGATCACCGCCACGGCGGCGGTCACGAAACTCGGGATGAACGCCAACACGATGATCCCCTGCCCGGCGGAATACTCGCTCCCCGGTGCGCCGAACGTCTGGCGCGACTGGACCTACCCGACCGCGCAAGGGAACATGACCCTCCAGACCGCGATCACGCGGTCGTGCAACACCGTCTTCTACCAGCTCGGCAAGCAGTTGGACGACAAAGATCCGAACCTGCTGCCGCAAGAGGCGCGCGCGTTCGGCCTCGGCTCGCCGACCGGCCTGGAAGAGCTGTCGGAGGCGGCGGGCGTGGTGCCCGACCCGGCCTGGAAACGCCAGAACATGAACGACGGTTGGGCCACGGGCGACGCGATCAATCTGGCGATCGGACAGGGCTTCTTCCTCGCCTCGCCGCTCCAGATGGCGAACCTGTATAACGGCATCGCCAACGGCGGCACGCTGCTGCGCCCCTTCATCACGGCGAAGGTCGCCACCCCGGACGGTCGCGTGTTACGCGCCGGCGAGCGCAAGGAGATCGCCCAACTGCCGATCCCGCCCGACGCGATGGCGATGATCCATACCGCGATGGTCAATGTGATCTCCGCCTCGAATGGCACCGCGACCGATGCGTTCAAGGGCGTGAAGATCAAGATCGCCGGGAAGACCGGCACCGCCCAGGTGCCGCCGAACCCGGACCACGCCTGGTTCGCCTCGTTCGCCCCGGCTGACGCGACGAAACTGACGGTGATCACGATGGTCGAGAATGGTGGCGCGGGCTCGCAGATCGCCGCCCCGGTCGCGCGGCACGTCTACGACGTGTACGCGGCGATGAATCCATGACGACGCAGAGAACGGCAAGGCGTTAGCGGCCCATACGTGGGCTCAAGGGGGACGCCATGAGCGCGGAGATCGCAGGATATATCGATAAGATCAGCCAGCCGTGGCAAGCCGAGTTGTGCCGCAAGCTCGATGCGATCGTCCACCGGGCCATCCCCGACACGACCGAGAAACTCCAGTACGGCAAGCCCCACTACCGCAAGAACAATCAGTACGCCGCCGTGATCGGCACCGCGAAGGGGTGGGTCACGCTCACGATCTTCAATGCCACCGCGATCGATGCGCCTCCGGGTCTCTTCGAGGACGGCCTACCCGAGCGCAAGACGCTCAAGATCCGGGAAGGGCAGGAGATCGACGAGGCGCAGGTGGAAGGGTTGCTCCGACAGGCGGCGAGCACCCTCTGAGCACAGGCTGATTGGGCAGGTTGAGTTTGACGTGAGGGACTGGTTAGCGCCGTTCCCTCGCGTCTTTTGCATTTAGCCAAATGATATCTGATACACGCGGTATGCTTCGCCAGTAAAGCCGTATAGATCAATGAATGAGGCGACAATCGCCGCCCTAGCAATGTAGAAATGCCAGATGCGCTCGCATTCGTACTAGACAATCCAGCAAACGATCATGTATATTGACGGTAACCCTGAGGGTGAACATTTTTGTTGACAAGGAACTATGATGGAAGTATACTTTGAGACAGAGGAATTCTCTAGTTTCCGCTAACTCAGGCGGCCAGTTGGGGGGGAGGCGGCGCTGCGTCGGCGGGTGCTTCGCGGCGGCGTTGGCCGAAAAAGCCCTTGGGCAGATGGTCGGTGACGGCGGCTTTTGCGCG
>JAABUP010000929.1_pt1 | contig 62823 bp, 51 predicted proteins | sample 5559201 | NCBI WGS metagenome assembly JAABUP01 (sample SAMN10711887, study PRJNA513373) | rock metagenome | isolation source: Antarctica rocks | place: Antarctica | reverse complement strand
CACTAGATGATCGATTCCAAGGGGTCGGTCGGCGTGTTGCGCTGGAGAGAGCGGTGAAGGGTGCCCAGGATCGGCGTGCTTACCCGACGCTGAACAGGAGGTTCGCGTGGACGCCGACCTGGACACCCTTGCGACCGCACTCTATGCCCGTACCGACGATCTGCTGAAGAGCCATCCGAAGCGGGTTCCCTACCGGCCCGAGGTCGGGCTCGCGCCGCAGATCAGCGACGCCGAGATCATCACACTGGCGGTGATGCAGGCGCTGCTCGGACACACCAGCGAGGCACGCTGGCTGCGACACGCCGCCGCCCACCTCAAGCACCTGTTCCCCTACCTGCCCCAGCAGGCCGGTTACAACAAGCGGCTCCGCAAGCTGGCCGGGACGTTGAACTGGCTGATCGGGATGCTCGGCCGCGACACCAGCCTGTGGACCGACGACGTCTGGGTCGTGGACTCCACCCCGGTGGAGTGCGGCCGGTCGCGGGAGACCACCCGCCGCTCGGACCTGGCCGGGTGGGCCGAGTACGGCTACTGCGCAAGCCATTCCCGCTACTTCTGGGGTCTGCGGCTGCACCTGGTCGCGACGCTGCACGGCCTGCCGATCGGGTACGCCCTGACCGGCGCGAAGGCCGACGAACGGCAGGTCCTGCTCGACCTGCTGCACGAGGATCCGACACTGTCCGGCTCCCGGCCAGGGCAGACCCTGATCGGCGACAAGAACTACTACGGCCGCGACTTCGAAGCCGACCTGGCCAGCCAAGGGATCCAACTGCTGCGGCGAGCCCGCAAGGGCGAGCCGGAGCGGCCCGGCGGCAGGTTCTTCAAGCCCCTGCGGCAGACCGTCGAGTCGATCTACGACACCCTCAAAGGTCAGCTCAACCTCGAACAGCACGGCGGACGTACCACCGCCGGCGTGTTCGTCCGCGTCGTACAACGCCTGCTCGCCCTGACCGCAGCGATCTGGCACAACGACCACACTGGACAGCCCGTCAAGCGCTCGCTACTTGCCTACGACCACTGAGGGCTTGGAATCGATCATCTAGGGCCGGCCGTGTGAATCAGCAACACAATTCACAGACGGAGTAACATCAGATGATGCTTCCGCAGCTGGAGCCGCCGCTCAGGCTCTAGCCTCTATACGCGATACGTTGGGGTCATGCGACCCGCTCAGCGGCGACAGGCCATCATGCGGCGTCTGGCCCGCCATGGTGAAGTCAGCTTCACCACGCTAGCGGCTGCCTACGCCGTGTCGGAGATGACGATCAGGCGTGACCTGGAAACGCTGGAGGACGGCGGGCAAGCCCGCCGCGTCCGAGGCGGCGCCGTATCAGTCGTGAGCCGCGCCTACGAACCACCCTTCGCGATGCGTCGCGTCACCGCTGGCGCAGCGAAAAGGGCCATCGGCCGGGCCGCCGCCGACCTGATCGACGACGGTGACACCGTCATCCTGGATGTAGGCACCACTACCCTCGAGCTCGCCCGGGCACTACACGGCCGGCGCGGGCTCACCGTTGTCACGGCCAGCCTGCAGATCGCGGTCGAACTCGGCAACGAGCTAGACATGCGCGTCCTGGTCACGGGCGGGCAAGTCCGCGTTGGCGAGCTCAGCCTGACCGGCGGCATGGCGGAGGACGCATTTGCTTCCGTCAACTGCGATATCGCCTTCATCGGCGTGGCCGGACTGAGCTCCACCGCCGGCCTCACCGACTACAACCCCGACGACGCACGGGTGAAACGAGCCGCCATCCGGGCCGCCCGGCGAACCGTCGTACTTGCCGACAGCAACAAGCTCGGCCGAGTCACCTTCAGCACAATTGCCGAGCTGTCCCAAGTCGACATGATCGTCACCGACGCGGCGGCAACCCACTCGGTAGCAGAAGAAGCCGCCGCGGCCAGTGTTCAGATCCTGCACGCCGCGAACCTCGACCACCCAGCCTCTGATCGTCGACTCATCAGGGGCGCCGCAACGAACTAGACCCCCGAGACTGTGCCAAAACTCCGACCATCGATGAGCCGCAAGGCCAGGACGGCAGCCAAACCATTGTGCGACCAACGATGGTCGTGATCTCCTAGACGGCGTGTCACCCCGCTGACCGCGCGAACACGGCCGTGGCGCTTTTGCGGGCGGCGGCTCATGCCCGGAGTCAGCGTTACCGTCCTCGTGGTACACGAGCCTTTGTCCGGCGCGACAATGGCCTCTTCCCATAGTTTTCATCTTCCTACAAACCCCGGACAGGGCGAGGACGCAGATAATGATGGTCAGCAAAGTCCTGCGTCGGAAGGTAATGCTGTGACTCGTCCCATGACAGACCACGCGCCGCTGCTGCTGGTCGGTGGTCGGCTTGCTGACGGGACCGGCAGCCCCCTGCGCGAGGCGGACGTGCTGGTCGAGAATGGACGAATTAGAGCGGTCGAGGCTGCCGGTTCGTTGGCGTCACCCGAGTACTCGGTACGTGACATCTCCGGGCTCGTGCTCGCCCCCGGCTTTATCGACGTGCACTCGCATGCCGACAATGCTCCGCTGTTGGGCGAAAATGACACGACGAAGATTTTGCAGGGCGTTACCACGGAAGTCGTCGGCAACTGCGGATTTAGCCTAGCCCCGAGACTGCCTCAGCACGCGGCCACGCTTGCGGCGTTCACGGGGCGCATCTTTCCGCCGTTAGACTTCTCCTGGTCTTCATTTCGGGAGCTGCTCGAACTCACCGACTCGAAAGGGTACGTGACCAACTACTGCCCCTTGGTCGGCCACGGCACACTGCGGATCGCGACGATGGGGATGACCGACGCCCCCGCCAACGACGACCAAGTGGTGCGGATGCGCGAAGAACTCGAGCTCGGGATGGAGGCCGGCGCCTTCGGTCTGTCGAGCGGGCTGATCTACCCGCCCGCGATGTTCTCTGAGACCGGGGAGCTGGTCCGGCTGGCGGAGGCCCTCGGCGGAGACGGCCTGTATGCCACGCATATGCGAGGAGAGGGCGACGGGCTGCTGCAGGCGATCCGGGAGGCACTGCAGGTAGGTGGGACGGCTGGCCGTACGCACATCTCACACCTGAAATCCTCCGGTCGGCAAAACTGGGGCAGAATGCCAGCGGCCCTAGCTGACATTCGTGCTGCCCGGGCCTCCGGCCGTGCCGTTACGCATGACGTCTACCCCTACACCGCCTCCTCGACGATGCTGGCGGCCACCCTGCCGCCGGCCTTCCTGGCCGGCACGGAGGAGGAGGTACTTGCTCGCCTCACCGCCCCCTCCGGTCGAGCCGAGCTCGCGCGGGCAATCCAGACTGGGCTGCCCGGCTGGGAGAACCATGTCGCCGGATCGGGCTGGGACGGGATTTTAGTGTCGACTACGGTCAGTCACCAGGACGAGGGCCGGACGGTGGCGGAGATAGCCGCGGACAATGGCGTGGAGCCGGTTACGGCCTTGGTCGAGGTGCTCGTGCGGGAGCGGCTACAGGCCTCGATGGTGCTGTTCAGCATGCGGGAGGATGACCTCGAGCTGGCGCTCGCCGACGAGCACACAATGATCGGTAGCGACGGCCTACCGCCGGGCACCGGTGGAAAGCCACACCCGCGGCTGTACGGCACCTTCCCGCGCGTCCTCGGCCGGTATACCCGCGAGCGCGCCGTACTCGACCTCCCGGAGGCGATCCGGCGAATGACGTCACTGGCCGCCGAGGTATTTCGGATCCCGGAGCGGGGAGTCATCGCTCCTGGCCGTATCGCGGACCTCGTGACCTTTGACCCAGCCACGGTGACCGACGTCGGGGACTACCGCGACCCAGTGCATCCGCCGGTAGGCATAACGTGGGTGGCCCAAGCAGGTAAGACGGTGGTAGAGGACGGCCAGCTCGTCGGCGGCCGCTCGGGGATCCGCCTTACCGCGACCAGCTGAAGGGCCCTAGCACGGCGCGAACTTGCCGCCCCAACCGCTGGTCACAGTAGGCACGGCCGCCCTCGGCACGATCACCACTACACGGGCACCACACGTAACTCGGCATGCAGCTCAAGGCGTAGGTGGCGACGAATTCCCGGGCCGCGACGGTCGGCCAGCAGGACCGGCTCGACCGGGCCCTAGCCTGGATCCACCTGGGCACATCGTCGGGATGGGGTCCGGAACCTGGAGGTCGTCAGCTTCGCCCGCTACTACGACGTGCCAGTCGCAACTCTGCGAACCGGCAGACCCGGCGTCCAAGGGGGGCAGTGAGACCACGGCTCATCTTGCGAGGACGGTCTGGTGGCGAGCGATACCAACCTGCTCGACTCCTACTGCCTCACCGTCGGCCAGGTTCCGCGGACGGCATGAGGCAGGTCGGTCGTCTGCCGATGTCCGGGGGTGCCTAACCGACTTGTTCGATGCTACAAAACGCGCTCCCTCGGCTTGGGCTCCCAGTCAAAGACTGGCGGCCTCCGCGCAGTCGATGCTGGCGTTCAGCGAATCGAGCGAGAGGAGGCAGTCTTGGCAGCGACCGCGCCCCATGTTGACGACTCCGCAGCGCGTACACCTGCACCGCTCGTTCAGGCAGTCGGGTTGTCCAAGCGGTACGGGCGAAACGTGGTTCTGTCCAGCGTCGACGTTGAGCTTGGGGGCGGCGAGGTCGTCGCCCTGATAGGCGAAAACGGGGCCGGCAAGTCCACTCTGGCTAAGATTATTGCAGGAGCAGTCCGACCGGACGGGGGCAGCCTTCGGTTCGCGGGAGAACCGGTCACGCTCAGTTCCCCACGCGACGCGCTCCGGAAAAGGGTCGCCTTCATTCCGCAAGAGCTCGCCTATGTCCCCGATCTGACCGTGGCGGAGAACATCCTGCTCGCGCGGTGGCCGAGCCTGCGGGGACTGACCAACCAGCGCTTGATCCGGGTTGCGGCACAGCGGGAGGTCGACCAACTGGACTTGACCGTTGACGTTCGCCGACGCATGGGCTCGCTCAAACTGGCGGATCGGCAAATCGTTGAGATCATCAAGGCGCTTGTCCGGCACGCACGCGTCATCGTGTTGGACGAGCCGACGGCGTCTTTGACCCGGAACGAGAGCGGGGCCCTGTTCTCCATTCTGCGCCGGCTCGCTCAGGCGGGCACGGGTCTGCTGTACGTGTCGCACCAGATGCAGGAGGTCTACGACTTCTCCGACCGAGTCGACGTCATGCGTAACGGCGAGATCGTCGCATCCGCCGCTCCAGCGGCCACCACTCCGGACGATCTGATCGGGCACATGCTCGGGCGCAGGGGTGAGACGTTGCCGCTGTCAGGAAAGCGGCAGGAGTCCGAGCAAGTTCTGGAATTGATCGGTTGGAGGCGAGAGGGACAACCGCAGTTGCGCAACATCAGTCTATCGTTGCGTCGTGGCGAGATCCTCGGCATATTTGGGGTGCGTGGCTCCGGCGCAGAACTAGTGGCGGAAGGGTTGGCTGGTCGTCGACGGGACATTGCCGGCGAGATTCGGGTCGAGGGTCACCGACAACAGATCTTTAGCCGGCCACTAGACGCGCGGCGGGCGCGCATCGCCTACGTTCCCGCTGAGCGCAAGCGCGAAGGCCTCATACTGCCCCTGTCAGTTCAGCAAAACACCAGCCTCCTTGTCCTGCGCACATTAGCCCGAGCTGGCGTGCTACGACCCAGCGCTGAGCGACGGCTCGGGGTGCGCTTGATGTCGGAGTTCGACGTCCGAGCTCGCGGGCCTGGCCAAGTGGTTGGTGAACTGTCAGGCGGCAACCAGCAGAAGGTCCTGCTTGCCAGTCGCCTCGCTAGTCATCCCCAAGTACTGGTGCTGCAGGAACCGACGCGCGGGGTCGATGTAGGTGCCCGGTTCCAGATCCACAAACTCCTCCGTCAGGTTGCAGACGACGGGATGGCGGTGCTTATCGTCACTGCAGATGTGGAAGAGGCCGTTGCCGCCACCGACCGCCTGCTCGTGATGCACGAAGGCGAACTCGTCCAGGAATTGACCGACGTCGACAAGACCACCACCCAAGCACTGCGTTCCGCGACAGGAGGTCGGATAGAGCATGAACGGAGACCTTGACGTGCAGGAGGCAGCTCGCGCCTCCGAGGAAGAACCGGCGGACCGCGCACCGCGCGGCGATGCAGTCCGCCAGCGGATTCAGTCGGTAGGCATCGGCGCGGTCTTCGTCATCATCGTCGTCACGTTCACAGCGCTAACCGACCAGTTCTTTACTTCTTCGAACGCCATCAACATTCTGGCTGGTGCCGCTGTCATCGGGATAGTCGCGATCGGTCAGACCCTAGCTATCATCAGCGGTGGCTTTGACCTATCTGTTGGCGGCACGGTGCCGCTGGGCTCGGTTCTGTTCGCCATCTGGGTCAACGCTGGCTATGGCTTGCCGCTCTCGATTCTCCTTGTCCTCCTGGTCGGGGGTGTCGTCGGTCTTGTGAACGGGTTAGTGATTTCCAAGGTCGGGGTCAACCCGCTGATCACCACGCTGGCGACGCTCTCCATCACCGGCGGCTTGGCCTTCACGATCACGGGCGGGCAGACCAAGACGTTCAACAATCCCGGCGACGGGCTACTTGCCAATCCAAGCCTCGGCGGCATTCCAAACTACGTCGGACTGTTAATCGTGCTTAGCCTGCTCGGCCATGTCTTTCTGCGTTACACCGTTGTTGGTCGAATCATCTACTCTCTTGGCGGCAACCGCGAGGCCAGCTGGCTCGCAGGTGTCCGGGTTGACGCTATGACTACGTTTGTGTACGTCATCTGCGGCGCGCTAGCGGGCTTTGCGGGCGCGATCCTGGCCAGCCAGCTGCTTGCCGGCTCGGGCAACCTCGGCGTGACCTCGAGCCTGGTCTCGATCTCAGCGGTCATTCTAGGTGGTGCGTCCCTGTCGGGGGGCGTCGGTGGCATGCCGGGGACCCTCATCGGCGTCCTGGTGCTCGGAGCCCTGGCCAACGGCCTGACTCTGCTCCAGGTCTCCCCCTTCTACCAGCAGATCGCGACTGGCGTGGTTCTGCTGGTGGCAGTTGCGTTCGGGCGGCTGCGTACCGGCCTAAGCACGGACTGACTGACCACACCGCGGTCGCATGCATCACCACATGCAGTGACAGAGAGGACATAGAATGTTTCAGCACCGAAGCACAGCCTTCGTAGCGCCTGTACTACTCGTTGGATTGCTTGCGGGCTGCGGCTCTCGGAGCAGCGCGGGGGGAGTCAATGGTGGCACGGGCCTGTCATTGGCGTACGCGAATGCCATCGACTCCGCGCCCTTGTTCGCTGAGGTGAAGCGCGGAGTCGTCGACGCAAGTAGCACGGCTGGCATGAAACTAAAGACCTACGACAACAACCTCGATGGTGCCACGGCCTTGCAGAATGCGAACCTTATAGTGCAGGCGAAGCCAGATGTAGCGCTTGAATACAACGCGGTGGAGGGCGCTGGGAAGTCAATTGGTGCAACCTTCCAACGGTCTAAGATTTCATGCATCGCCGTCAATGTGGCCACGCCTGGATGTGCCTGGTTTAACCTCATCAACCGTGACTTAGGACGGGACACTGCCAAGTCCGTCGCCCAGTTGGCGAAGAAGAAGGGCTGGACGGGGAGAAATACGACCGTGGTCCTCGTGCAAAGCGCGACGGCCGGCGTTGAGGTGAACGACAGCGTCCGCTACTTCTACACAACGATTCAGGATCTGCTGCCAGGAGCGACCACGACGACGCCGGATAAGATTACTCCGAATACGACACAGATCGGACCGAGCGGATTGCAGGTCGACGGTAAGGGCTCCCTTGACGGGAGCTTCACCGCTGTGCGCAACGCGCTGCAGACAATTCCTGCCACTCGCAACCTCATCGTTTACTCGATCAACGACGACTCGACCATCGGGGCCTCCCGGGCTGTCACGGCGAGTGGGCGGGACAAGCAGGTGCTTATTGCCGGCCTCGGGGGCGGCGCGCAGGGCCTCCAGCAGCTGCGCACTAATCCGAATTGGATTGCCGAGGGCGATATCTTCTCCCCCTCCTGGGGTCAATACTTGACGGCGATGGCGGTTGCTGTCAAGCAAGGCGCAAAATTGCCGGACATCACCACGTCTCCGCAAATTGTGCTCACCAAGGACACCGTTTCGCAGTACTACCATTCCGATCAGACCCGTCCCTACCGACTGCCGCCGCTCCAGCCCGTGGCGAACGGCCGTGGCAACGACTACCTTGCGGCGACGAATGTGCTCCAGAAGTTCCACAACGTTGAGGGACTGAAATGAGTGTTGGCCGCGACCGGACTCCAAATACGTCGCTGACCGGCGCGCTGTGTGAGCTGGCGGCCGGCTTTGACGGTCGTCTCTCCGTCGCGGCTGTAAATATGAGGACCCAAGAGGAAGCGCTGCTCGACGCGGACCAGGTCTGGGGGACGGCGAGCACCATCAAGTTGGCCATTCTGGCGGAACTCTTCCGCCAGGTCCGCGCGGGTCAGCTCCTGCTAAGCACCCGGGTCGCGCTTCAGCGGGGGGACCAGGTTGGCGGCTCGGGGATACTCAAGGACGTGCAGCCCGATCTCCAGCTCACCTTGCAGGACCTCGCCACTCTCATGGTGGTTCTATCCGATAACACCGCGACGAACATGCTCATTAGTGTGGTTGGGGGCGTAGCGCCGGTCAATGCTTGCATGCGCGACTATGGACTGGACTCGATCACGCTACATCGACCGGTGAGCTTCGAGCACGTCGGCGACGACGTGCGCCGGCTGGGCGAGGCGAACGCCCGCGACCTGATGCGGTTCGCAGTCCTCCTCGGGAAGGAAGAACTCGTCGACGCCGCAAGCTCCCAACAGATGTTGGCAATTCTGCGACGGCAGCAGTATCTCGACCAGGTGCCTCGGTTCTTCGACTACAACCCCTTCGCGGTCGAACTCGGCGCAAAGCAGGAGCTGGTCGTGGCATGCAAGACCGGGTTCTTTCCGGGCACCCGGGCCGATGTCGGCCTGCTGTCCGACGCTGAGGGTCCGCTGGTCGCCTACTGCGTCATGTCGCAGGAAGCTACTGACCGGTCGATGGGCGTCGACAATGCCGGCTCCGTCGTGGTCGGTCTGGCCGGCCGGCTGCTCCTGCAAGCTTGGTGGTCCGGCCCAGTACCGCCCTTGCAGGACCTGCCCAACCCTGCGCAACGCCTTCTGCAAACTCAAGCTTCGCGCTCAGCCATTTGAGGAACTGGGTGTGACGGCGCGTGCGTGGCTGTTCTGAAGGTGTCTCGCTGAGTTCACGGACATCGGCTGATAGCCCGCTGCTCGATCTTGCTCCCTTTGCTGGTCGCCCGACCGAAAGTCGCTGACCAGAACGTCAGCCGATGTCAGTAGCCGTCCACGGCCAGCCCCTCTTTCGGCGTCGTGTCCGCCCGGCGGAGCGGGCTGCGAGCCGCTTCCGCCAGCCGCCCGTCTGGTGGTGCCGCGACAGCCCCTCCGCCGGCCGGCGTCGGCGTAGTGTGTTTTCGAACGTCCGTAACTGCGCGACGCGCTCAGCACTCAGACCGAGCCTTCCCAGCGTGCCCGTCACCACGAACCCCACGGCTCCGGCGGCCTCGCTCCCAGTCGAGATCGTGATTCGTCCAGCACTGCGGTCTGGGTGGCCACACGACAGCAGTGCGGTCGCCCAATCTGACAACCAATCTCTGCAGTAGCGCCGACGATCAAGCGCCTAGGGCGGCCGCGCGCAACTGGACTAGCGCCGAAACCCGTGTCATCGGGTCAGCGAGGTTGAGCCCGCTGATCTGCTCAATTCGGCGCAGGCGATAACGCACGGTGTTGACATGGACGCGGAGTAGGAGGGCGACGCTTGCTATATCCCCCCCCGCGTCCAAGTAGCAGGACAGCGTGCGGAGGTAGTTCTTGCTCTGGTCCCGGTCGTGGTCCTGGACGCGTTCCAGTGGACCGCGCAGCCCATCGCCGTTTTCGACTGCAGTGTCCACCAGCCGCACCAGTAGCCACTCCAGGTAAACGTCGTCGTAGTTGGCGGCGCCGTGCGTCTGGCCACGCCTGAGCAGCACCCGCAGCGCGCGGTCGGCCTCGCTACGCGCTACGGCAAGGTCCAGGATGCCTGCGGCCGGGCCGCTGAGGCCGATGACGACATTGTCCCGGGAGCCAATTCGCCCCAGGAACTGCTCCGCCAACAACAGCGCCCGGGCGGCGCCGGGATCTGCGGACGGCACCGGGATGACGGCGTACACGACTCCGCCAACCCGGGCGGTGACGGTCTTGGAGTGCACCACCGCGAGACTGACCCCGAGGACATCGACCAGTCGGCGCTGCGCGGCCTCGAACTCCGCGCCTTCCTTGCCGGTCGGCTCGGCCGCCAGGACGACGAGGGGCTGACGCGGCACGCCTAGGCGCTGCGCGGCCTCGGCCGCCCCAGAACCGCCATGCAGGACCAGGGCCAACTGCTCAGAGTGGAAGCGCCGGCTCAGATTGGCGTCTTCGCGCTGCCGCAGCAGATGCAGGCCGGCCAGCCGAGCGACCCCGAGAAAGGCCTCGACCCGCTCCTGCGACGGCCGCTCGGTCACAGCGGCCCAGATCGTGCCTAGCAGCTCAGGTCCCGATCGCACCGCGACAGCCAAGCGCGGCAACATGCCGCTCTCATAGCTCTCGACGTACACCGGGTTAGCTGAACGGGCAAGTTGGTCAAAGACGTCGAGGTCGGCGAGCATGCGCACGTACCGATCGGGCACCTGTTGTCCCAAGATCGTGGCAACCCGGCTGGCGTCGGCCTCCTCCTGCCGTCGCGAGAATGCGAGCACGCGCGAAGAGCGGTCTTCGATGGTGACCGGCGCGTCGATGAGGTCGGCAATGGCGTTGGCCAACGAAAATAGGTCACCTGCCGGCACGCCCGCGACCTTCCCGACGCGCAGCATTGGTGTGTCATCGACGGCCGATCGCAGCAGCACGACGACCTGGAACCAGGACGCAGCGGGAGTCAGCACCAGCAACGCGACCCCGGTGCGCGTCAATGTGGCCAGCATGGGGGGCGTCAGCTGCACCGGGGACTTGACGACAAGCCCGCATGCCCCGGCGGCGCCCAAGAGGTCGAGGAGGTCGAGCACGGGCGCTTCGCCGGCCACCCCTACCCCGAGCAGCAGGACCCCGGTGCTGGCGCCGGTGGTCTCCGCCGGGTCGTGTATGACGACCTCGTCGATCGCGACGTCCAGACCGCGCGGCGTCTGGACCTGTTCTAGGACGACCGGCCCTAGAGCATCGATGACATCACCGAGCATCGGTCGTGCCGTAAAGCTGGTCATCAACGTCCGCTCACTGGGCGAAGTGGCAATCCTAGGCGCCGCTGTCCCTCGCCGGTCGCACTCCGGCTAGCTCAGCTGATCAGCTGATCAGCTGTTGGGAGGTCGTCAGGGCGGCTACCCGCTCGACCTCGACCTCGACCCCGATCCCCGGCCCGGTCGGAACGGATAAACGCCCCTCGACGGGCACGAACGGGGCGGTGATGTCCTCCCGGTAGTAACGCGCGGACCCGGAGATGTCCCCAGGAAGGGTGAACCCGGGCAGGGACGCCAGTGCCAGGTTCGCGGCGCGCCCGACGCCGGTCTCCAGCATGCCGCCGCACCACACGGGCACGTCCAGAGCACTAGCGACATCGTGCACTCGTCGGGCCTCCAAATAGCCGCCGACTCGACCGGCCTTGATGTTCGCGATCTCACACGCTCCTGCGCGGATGGCGGCCGCCGTCGTCTTGGCCGACGTCAGGGACTCGTCCAGACATATTGGCGTGCGCATGCGGCGGGCGAGCTCGGCATGCAGTTCCAGGTCGTCGTGGTCGAAAGGCTGCTCGACGAGCAGCAGGTCGTACTCGTCGAGCCGGGTCAGCAGCTCCAGCGCGTCTGCTCGGTAGGCGGTGTTGGCGTCGACCTGCAGCAACAGGTCAGGGCCGAAGGCGTTCCGCACTGCCGCGACCGGGAGCAGGTCGAAGCCGGGTTGAATCTTGACCTTGACACGCCGGTAGCCCTCGTCCAGATGGGTGCGGACCACCTCGACGAGCTCCGGCACCGTGGCGGTGATGCCTACGGACACTCCGACCTCGACGGTCGACCGGACGCCGCCGAGGAACTCCGCGAGGTTCATCCCGGCGGTGCGTAGTTGAGCGTCCAGGACGCCCATTTCGACGGCGGCCTTGGCCATCCGCTGGCCGATGAAGGCGCTGGTCAGCGGCGCGACGTCCGCTGCGGTGAGATCATTGGCGGCGAGTACGGCAGGAGCTAGGTAGCGGGCTATGACCCGCTCGGCTCCGTCGACGTACTCCTCGCTGTAGACCGGGTCAGCCAGTGCGACGCACTCGCCGTAGCCGGTCACACCGTCGGTGGTCCTGATCAGGACGAGCAGGACGTCACGGACCGTCTGCACCCCGAAGGAGGTTCGGAACGGGGTCACCAGCGGCATCTTCAACCGACGGAGCTCCACACTGTCGATCTTCATGGCCTTGCCTCTCCGGGCGCCTTGGCGCCCTGGTCGCAATGGGCGCTCGAGGAAATCAGCTCGGTCAGCAGCGCGGCCCGGGTCGGCAGATCGGCGAGCACGATGTGCTCACCCTCGGCGTGTGCGCCGCCCCCGACGGCGCCTAGGCCGTCCAGGGTGGGGATCCCGAGAGCAGCGGTGAAGTTCCCGTCCGAAGCCCCTCCGACAGCAACGCCCTCCAGCCCGACGATGCCGCAGGACGCGGCGAGTGCGCGCGCGGTGCTGAACAGCGCCTCCGCGGCCCTAGCCTCCAGCGGGGGACGGTTCACGCCGCCGGCAACGGTCAGGCTTGCTCCGTTGGGGACGGACAGCGAGCGCAGTGCCAGGTCGACCCGCTCCTGCTCCGAGGTGGTGGTGGCGCGAACGTCGAGCGTGACCACGGCTGAGGCCGGCACTGTGTTCTGCGTGGTGCCCGCTGTGGCGAGGGTCGGGGTGACGGTGGTGCCAACCTCGGGGTCGGCGACGGCGGGCAGGCGCAGCACGAGCTCGGCTGCGATGGCGAGGGCGTTGATCCCTCGTTCCGGTTCGAGCCCTGCATGGGCGGCCCGTCCCGTGACCTCGAGCCGGTAGATGCCGACGCCCTTGCGCGCCACCTTCAACCGGCCATCCGCGGAGGCCTCGAGGACCAGCACGGCCGAGGAGCTGGCCGCTTCCCGCTCCAGATGTGGGCGCCCGTTGGGGGAGCCGATCTCCTCGTCGGAGGTGACAAGCAGCACGACGCCCGGCGAGGCGCGTCCGCTGCCGGCGGACTCAGCCATCGCGAACAGCGCCTGCACCAGGCCGGCCTTCATGTCGAAGACGCCTGGGCCGCTGGCGCGGCCGTCCTGGACTGCGAACGGCCAGCGTGCCGTCGTGCCCGAGGGCCAGACCGTGTCCAGGTGCCCAAGCAGCAGGATGGGCGGACCGGTGGCACCTGCCTGGGCGGGTAGCTCCCAGCGAAGCACCGGCGGCCCGTTGCCGAGCCACTGCGGGTCGCACCCGAGCAGGGCGCCGCCGCGAGCCGCGAGCAGCTGCGCGGTGGCGATCAATGCCGCTTGGCCGCTCGACGGTGACTCACTCATCACCAGCTCCTCGAGCAGCCGCACCATCTCGGGCAGGCGAGCACGCAACCGGTCAACAGCAGCCTCAGCCAAGGTGCGCCCCCTGTGTGAGCAGATACCCGTAACCGTCGACATCACCTATGCGCAGGCCGGTGCCGTAGGCCTGTTCCAGGACCTGTCGGACGGCGAGCCGCCAGGCCCTCGCGCGCTGCGGCTCGCGCTGGCGCAGCTGCCCGAACTCCGCCGGGACAGCGACGTGCGAACCCGGCCGCGGGGGCACGCTGGTCCGGTGCGGCCAACCATTGACATCGGCAAGGACCGCGGCGGGTGCCCCGCGCCCGACCTCCGGAGCGCCCTCGAACGCGACTGGGATCGGCTCGGCCAGTCGCCACACCGCCTCCAACCGATCGGACAGGTCGTCGCTGTTGAGCGCGTCCTCCATCTGGCCGTAGAAGTCGGGAAGGAACTGGTGCGCGTGCGCCCCGAGGCGGCGAAGGTTGAAGGCCGTGTTGCGCCGCATAAGCGGGTCGAAGGTCCAGCGGACCTCCTGGACGCCGTGCGACAGGCATACGGCGCGCTGGTTGAGCTTCAGCGCGTAACCCACTCCGCGGCTGCGGCATGCGGGCATCACTCCTGTCTGGTGGGAATGCAGATGCAGACCACCGCTCCAGCCGAGGAAACCGACCAGGAAACCGATCGGACCGCTGGACTTGTCGCCCAGCTCGTAGGCACCTAGCACCACGCCGCCAGCGAACGTCAGGGCGCGCAGCTCATTGACCGCATAGGTGCCGTTCGGCCCCCACACGGCGTCGCCCACCGCGATGAGCTCCCGCAGCTCGGCGACGGTGCCGGCGGCCCGCACCCGCACGCCGGCCGTCCGCGTCGCGCGCTCGGCGTCTGCGAGGGCCCGCTCCGCGAGCTCCCCCGCCACCGAGCCGACCTTGCCGCCCACCGCTGTGGAACTCATCGCCGCCTCCGGAACCGCATCAACCGCGGGCCACCGGCCAAGCCAGCCGGTCCGACCGGGCTTGGGCCTACGCCCTGATAATCAGCTGTAGAAGTCGACATTGCCTACCTGCATCGCCAGCAGCAGCTGCGCGGTGATGACTTGCATCGCCTGGCTCATGTCGGACGTCCGGAACTCCGAGGTGCGAGGCGACGTCCTGGTAACCGTTGGGATATACGCGCAGGTCTGGGCGATGCTGGTCGAGTTCCACTCGAATGTGAAGCTGTGCTCGCCCGTGACACTGTGTGGCCGCCGGTCAGCCACCACCCGCAGGGACTGCGCCACTCCCTCGCGGATGCCCTCATACGTCACCGCCGGATGCAGGCAGGACGCGGTCAGCATGTCGATGCCGTCCTTGACTGCGTAGGTCGGCAAGTCGTCGCCGAGTACTGCGCGGGCCTCCCGGCAGACAGTGTCGTCACCGCTCACGAAGGCGATTGGGACCCCGAACTGCCCGGCGACCAGAGCGTTGAGCCGGGTCTCGCCGACGGGCTCACCGTCGAACAGCAGGTTCTGCACCTCCTTGCCGAGCAGGGTGTGGTTCAGCACGCCGCCCTCGGTCCCGGAGCACGAGTGGTAGCCCACGCAGACCAGTGCGTCCACGTCCTTGTCGGCCCCCTGCACCATGCACAGCGCCTTGTTGAATCCCTTGATGACCCGGGCCCGCGGGTCGAGGTCCTCGAGCAGGAGGTTGCGCATCGTCATGTGCGAGTCATTCACGACGACCTCGGTGGCACCCGCGTCGAAGGCGCCCCTGATCGCGGCGTCCGCGTCCCGCGTCATGAACCGGCGGTACATCGCGTAGTCCGCCCCGTGCGGCATGGTGTCGTCCGGATGCGTCACTCCGGTAACGCCCTCCATGTCGACCGAGATGAGGACCTTCACAACTCATTCTCCTTGTTCAGTAGCGGAACGCCGGGCCTAGACAACCTTGGGTCCGTCCAGACGCAGGCCGTCGTCCTTCGCCAGCCGAGCCAGACGGCCACTGCGCGGACGCAGGTACAGGGCGTAGTACAGGATGCCCGCGGCGTAGAGCCCCACGACGATCAGCAGGTCCTGGTGAGTCTGCTGACTGAGCGCAACGATGGAGCCGGCGACGGCCACGGCAGGCCAGATCGGCCACACCGGCATCCGGAAGGGCCGCTCGGACGTGCGGTCCCTCAGCCTGCTGGAGATAGCGGCGACGCCGACGAAGACGTACAGCAGCAGGGCCAGTACGGACACGAAGGTCACGACGGCAACCAGGTTCGACGCGAAGCACAGCACGACGGCGAAGAACCCGACCACGAGCGTGGCGACCCACGGTGCCTGGGTCGTAGGTAGAACCGTCTCCAGCGCGCGACTCACGGTGGATGGCCAGATCCCATCGCGCCCGCTGGCCCAGAGCACGCGGGCGAACTGCAAGGTGATGGCGAGGCAGGCGTTGAGGAAGGCGATGATAGCGCCGATCGCCACTGCCGTTCCGGCCCCGTGACCGAAGCGCTGCTCGACCACGTAGGTCAGTGGAGTGTCCGAAGCCAAGAAATCATGCAGGCTCGGTGCACCGACGGCCGCGCTGAGGAAGGCCGAAAGCTCAAGCACGATCGCGAGTAAGCAGGAGATGAGCACCGCCTTCCCGACGGTCCTCGTCGAGCCCTTGGTCTCCTCCGCAAAGGCGATGGCGGCGTCGTAGCCGTTGACCGACTGCATGGCAATGGCTACCGCGGCCACCACGGCGCCCACGCCGAAGGACAGCAGCTTGCCGCCCGCCAACCCCACCGGGTGAACGAACACTGACAGGGGTTGGGTCGGGTGGCTGAAGCCGGCGGCCGCGACGACCACGATCACCAGCATCTCCAGGGCCAGGAAGACACCGGTCATCAGGGCGTTGGTGTCGATGCGCAGCATCGCCAGCCCCGTCACGAGCACCATCGCGACCGCCGCCGAGATGCTGACCGGGAAGGCTGCGTTCAGCGAGTGCAGATAAGTGCCGATACCGAGCGCGATACTTGCCGGTAGGAAGATCGCCTGCACCGCGTAGGAGAGCAATGTCAGAAATGCCGCCGGCGTGCCCAGCACACGAGAAACGATCGAGTAGAGCCCACCGGCCAACGGGTACATCGAACCCAGCTCAGCCATGCACATGGCCACTGTGACCGCGAGCACGCAGCCCGCAAGATAGGCGAGCACGGAGCCGGTGCCGGCCACCGCCACCACTGCGATACCCACCACGAGCAGCGAGCCGGCTGGGGTGATGTCGGACATGGTGATTGCCACCGACCCAGCCAGGCTCAGCCGGCGGTTAAGTCGCTGCTCGTAGCCCAGCTCCTTCAGGCGAGTGTGGCCGCCCTCGGCATCCATCGCGACCGCCTCCGTCGTCGACCGACTCATATGCGACTCCCCAAGCTCCCGCCTCGCGCCCGTCGAGTGCGAGGCTCCCGCCGAGGCTAGGGCCGTAGTCCGGCCGCCGTCCTATCCTCCGGCCCAACGTTTTGCACTCAGGCATGGACTCGCCGACAATCGCCTGCCACAAGCCGACCTGCCGTAAGCCTGCTGACGGATACCTCCGTCTCGGCGCTGTCCGGTGGCCGGGCACCGGCCGGGACAGGGCCGCCGGAAGCCGCCGAGCAAACGGCGCCGGTGCCCGTCAGACAGTGAGGAGGCCGACATCAATCGACGGCCCAGCCGCCCCACCGAACATGGGGAATGCGGCCGGGCAGCCAGTCGAGACGACTCGGTCGAGTTGGGCGGCATCCACGCTCTGCAGGCCACCGAGCCAGCAAGCACCAAGCGTCGGGATCTTGCTGTGGACGAGCCGCAACGAATGCATCGTGCGCTACGCCCTCGCCGCCGCACCCGCACCCCTAGCCGTCGCCGGCACACCTACGACTCCCTGCCCGACGCCGAGCAAGCCGGGCTGCCCACCGCCAGCGAGCGCACCGCCGCCCTCACCGGCCCCGTCGAAGTCGACGGCCGTCGCGTCACCCGCAGCAGTACCTCAATGACCAGCAGCCCTATCGCGCGCGCGGCGCGGGACTACCCGGGGCCTCGCGGATGACGCTGGCACTGCCCGGTGCACCCTCCCGGTCCACGGGGCCATGATCGATGTCCTGCGACATTAGTCAGACGCACTCCTCGTTCTCCTGGCAGGGCTGCGTTGTGAGCTGCTGCGGATGTGGGGTGGGGTTGGGGTTAGCCCTTGGGTTAGCCCCGGTGTTTCAGTAGAGGCCTGATCTGACTATCGTGATCATGGCAATCTGCGATCCGGAGTCGGGGCATGCCGGGAGGCGGGCGCGGGCTCCGGGTCTTCGTGGTCGTCGAGTTGCGCGGACGCGGTGTTGCGGTGCCGTCAGGCCGGGAGCGGGATCAGCCGCAGGCGGGTGAACGCTTTGGCAAGGGCCAGAGCCCAAGGCCAGTGCTCGGCCAGGCGCAGGAACACCTTGCGCTGTCCGCGGGTGATCCGGGCGGCGATGTGCAGTAGTCGGTAGCGCAGCGCCTTGGGCTCGGCCCTGGTGAGGTCGGGCTCTTGGGTGAGCAGCATCGACTGGGCGAGGGCGAGCAGGTCCGCCGCGATCAACGCGAGCTCGACCCAGATCTGGTTGATGTGGTTGTGCCGGGAGGGTAGATGACCGATGCCGGTATCCTTCCCGGTCCGGATCCGGTCCTGGACGCGGGCGTGCGCGCGGTGCCGGGCTGGGTAGGAAGGCGAGCTGCCCGCGCGATGTGTTGGTGGTGAAGGCCTGGTTGTCCTGTGCCGGGTTTGATGGAGACCAGCAAGCCACGGAAGGTAGGAGCGTGCCGGCACCGCGGAAGTGCCCGGAGGAGCCGCGGGATCGGACGATCCGGCTGACAGTCGATGCGCGCGGAAGATCCAGTGGCACGGGCTGGCGCGTGCGTTCGGATCGGTGAGCAACTCTGGATCAACCACGAGACGTTTAAAGGAAGCGTGACCCAGGCCGAGATCGACCGGGCAGGCCGGCCGGCCAGCCAGGGACCCTCCACCACCGAAGCGGACAAATCGCCCACTTTGGAGCGGGAGAACCCGGGAGTTGCGCCGGGTCAACAGCATGCTGCGGACGGCGTCGACTTACTGGTCGGAGCTCAACCGGCCTTGTCGCTGATCGTGGACTACATCGAGCGGCACAAGAATCGAACCAGTACGGGGTCGAGCCGATCTGCCGGTTGCTCCACGGCGCCGACCTGCCGATCGCCCCGGGCACCTTTTTCGCCGCCCGGTCCCGGCCGGCCGCGCGCGGTCTGTGACCCGTTGCGCAACGTCGAAGGACGCTCATGATCGGCCGCAGGCGCCGGGTCCTGCGTTGTTACACCCTGACCCGGCGTGTCACCCCCGACCGCTCATGGCGAGAGGGTGCCGAGCGCATCAGGAACAGACCGCTCCCGAAAGTTTGTTGGCTGTCAACGGCTAGTAGGAACTGCCCGTAGACGGTCATGAGTTCTTCCGGAACGTGTCCGTCGGCGGCAAGGTCTGAAGTCCTGTTTGCCGGGACTTTTGCCCCTACCGGCCACGCCTCCGGGGCTGCACGGTGGGAGCAGGACACCGCATATACAGCAGGGCGCAGGACCCGAAGGAAGGCAGTCATGAGCAGCACCTCCCCCTACATCGTGGTTGGCATCGATGGATCAGACGGCTCGCTCGAGGCGCTGCGCTGGGCAATCCACCACGCCGAGCTGGTCGGTGCCGATGTCCACGCCGTGATCGCCTGGGAGTACCCGGCGATGTACGGCGGTCACCCGCAAGCCATCCACACCAAGCAGCCCCAAGTCCCGGCGGTGGCAGCTGGGCGGCGAGGCCGAGTCCTCACCGACGGCATCGACTGGCGCAGGAACGCTCAGCAGACGATCCACACCGCAATAGAAGGCGCCCCAGGAGCGGCCGCTGGGAAGGTCTCGGCGACGGTGACCGAGGGACATCCCGTATGGGTGCTCCTCGAGGCGGCGCGGGGAGCGGAGCTGCTCGTCGTGGGCAACCGGGGACATGGCGGTTTCGCTGGCATGCTGCTGGGTTCGGTGAGCGAACGTGTCATCGCGCACGCCACGTGCCCGGTGCTCGTGGTCCCTCACCCTGCCGCGTAAACGGCACGTCAGTGTCAACCGTGACCCACGCTCCGTGCCCGGGGGTCGCCGCCGGGCGGTCGAGCCGCGGGTGCCCGACCGGAGGCCGAGCCGCGCCCTGAGCCCCTGCCGAGGTCCACACCGCCGACGACGGGCGCGTTGGCGGAACAGCCGCCGCACCACGAGCCGAAGGACTGGGAACTTGACGAGTGGGGCGAGCCCTGCTGAGAGGCCGTTCGCCGCCGAGATCGCCGGCCGGGCCGGATACCAAAGCGGCCGAAGCGCAAATGTCTACTCCCGGCATCACTGGCTGCAGTCGGTCACGGGTCCAGACGGCAAGGTGGTCCACCACATCACCGACAAGGCATGAACTGGATGGAGCAGACCGGCCGCGGGGTGCTGCTCGGCTGGCTCGAGCAGTAGCCGAGACAGCCCACGGCCTGGCGGCCGCTCTGGCTGTGGCTGAGTGCCGGTGTCGCTCCAGGCTGGGCCACGAGCGTCGCTGGATGAGGGTGGCGTGCCGCGATGAGGTCGTTGTCTCGACTGACGAGCCAGCGCGTCCACAACGTTGCTGGAGGTCGTGCCAGCTTCCCCCTGGTCGCACGGCTCGCAAGACAGCACTAAGTTCCACACCGCGTCGAGGGCAGGCCCTAGGCACAGGTCTTGGCCAGGCCGCCTCTCCAGAAGCAACCTGAAGGTCAGTACATGCTCGACGGTCGGCTGAACGACCCCTCGGCTGTTCATCTGCTGGTTGCAGTACACGCAGCGGCCATCTGGTGGCGGCTGATCGAGGGGACGACGCCAATGACACTGCGCCGACGGAGCTTTCTGTTGAGCACCCAGCGTCTCGGTCGGTCTGTCTCGCGTCAGCGGCGCGACCAGTCCGGGTTCAGACCGGTCGACCATGCTGCTTCGACCAGGCCGACCATGCGCCTGCCCGGGCAGCCAACATGGTCAGCGGGGCAGCCGACCTGCTCCTCGGTGTGGTGGGCCCGTTCATGCTGGACCGTGAAGCCGACATCCTGGCCCTGAACGGCTGGGACAAACGGTCCGCATTTCGCCAGTGCAGTGCTGCTCGGACTGGGAGTCAGCGCCGACAAGCACTGCGCCCAAGTTGACGGCGCCTGCAACGGCAACTCGGCGCTGGCGGTCACCACGGTGACGGTGGCGGGCACGGCTCCGCCTCTACAGTTGCGTATGGATCGGGGCGCGCGCATATGGGGCCGCTTCGATGATGTCCTGGGCGGCACGGCGATGTCGTTCGACCAGCCGTTCCGGCTCCTGATCGCCCGTACTCCGGAGGAGGTCGTCCCGGTGCTCGCGGAGGTCGATCGCGAGACCCGGAGCGGCTGCTGGGCTTTCGGCTTCGTGGCCTACGAGGCGGCCGGCGGGCTGGACCCTAGGTGGACGGTCGGGCCGCAGCCCGCACCCGAAGGGTTACCGCTGGCGTGGTTCGGACTGTGCCGGGAGGTGGCCCTGGTGCCCCCGGTCGCCGTCCCCGCCGGTCGGCTCCGCGACTACCGGATGGATACGTGGCGATGGGGCTGGACGGAGCCGGGGTACCGCGCGCAGGTGGACCGGGTCCGCGACGCCATCGCCGCCGGAGACACCTACCAGTGCAACCTGACCGTCCGGCTGCACGGCCGCGTCACCGGGGATCTCGAACAGCTGTATGCCGACCTGGTCTGGTCCCAGGGCGGATCCCACGCCGCCTTCCTCGACATCGGAGAGCACGTCATCGCCGGCGCCAGCCCCGAGTTGTTCTTCGAGTGGGTCGGTGACCACCTGCTCACGCGGCCCATGAAGGGAACGGCAGCCCGCGGGCGCTGGCCAGCTGAGGACGCGCAGCAGCTGCGCCGATTGCAGTGCAGTGAGAAGGAGCGCGCCGAGAACGTCATGATCGTAGACCTGCTTCGCAACGACCTGAGCCAGATCGCCGACGTGGGCACCGTGCGGGTCCCGATTCTGTTCGCCCCAGAACCCTACGAGACCGTCTGGCAGCTGACCTCTGACGTCAGGGCAAAGGTCCCGGCGGAAACCGGGCTGGTGGACGTGTTCCGCGCACTGTTCCCCTCCGGATCGGTTACGGGGGCCCCTAAGCAACGAACGATGGAGCTGATCGCGGAGCTCGAGCCTGAGCCGCGCGGGGTCTACTGCGGTGCCGTTGGTGTGGTAGCGCCGCCGGGACAGGCCTTCCGGGCCCTGTTCAACGTCGCGATCCGCACCGTCACGGTCGAGCGGGCGACCGGCCGGGCCGCCTACGGCACCGGTGGGGGCATCACCTGGGGCTCGGATGCCAAGGCGGAACATGCCGAGCTGCTCATCAAGAGCAAGATTCTGCTGGAGCCGTACGAGGATTTCGCGCTGTTCGAGACAATGGCCCAGCAGCTACCGGACTCAGGTCTGCGCAACCTCGATCGTCACCTGCGCCGACTAGCCGACTCTGCAGCCTATTTCGGCTTTCCCTTCGACGAGCTGGTCACCCGCGCACGGCTGGCCCGTGAGGTGCCCAACACTGCCGGGGTTCGGGTCCGGCTGACCCTGGGCCGGACGGGTCAGCTCGACGTCACCGTGGGTCCGGCTCCAGCCCGCTCGGACCGTCCGGTACGGCTGGCGCTGGAGCCCGAGCCGGTCGACTCCTCGCAGCGCTGGCTGTTCCACAAGACCACCCGTCGCGACGTCTACACCAGCCGGGCCGCCCGCCACCCCGCTGCCGACGACGTCGTGATGGTCAACGAACGCAGCGAGGTCACCGAGACCACCATTGCCAACCTCGCGGTCCAGCTCGACGGGATCTGGTGGACACCGCCGCTGGCCGCCGGCTGCCTGCCCGGCGTCGAGCGGGGACGGTTGCTCGATCTCAGCCAGCTGCAGGAGCGCACGCTGTCCCCCGCCGACCTCATGGAGGCAGACGAGTTGGCAGTGCTGAGCTCCCTGCGCGGCTGGCGGTCCGCGGTCCTCGTCCCGCAGGCCTCAGCGAGCGTCGGATCGAGAGCTGACCGTCGCCGCTGACCTCAGCCGGCGCCTGACGGCGGCGACCGGGTCCCCCTCCACGAAGCGGCGCACCCGTCCTTGGTCAGGTGCGGCCAGCACCACGTGCTCTACCTGGAGGCGCAGCGCCGCCTTGGCGATCGTCTTGGCCGGGTGACGGGTGATGATGACGTGACCGTCGACCCGTCCTCCGGTGCGGTTCAGGCTGCGGACGGCGACCGCGACGATCTCGCGCTGCGCGTCCCGCTCCGCCTTGGTCGGCATCAGGCCGGGGTTCGGCAGGCCGTACGTCGATCCGTGCAGCTTGGCCACGGACAGTACGGTGACGGGAGACCGGCCGGCCAGTCCCGCGCAACGGCTCAGCTCCTCGTCAGTGAACGCAATCCCGGTCGAGGCGAGCAGCACCGTGCTTGGACCGGCCGGGGCAGCGGCCCGGCTTCGGCGCCAACTTCCCAGCAGGCTCACCGAGGGCCTAGCCGCCGGCGCCGGCGGTGCGGGCTCCAGGTGAGGCAGGCGCCGTGGGCTTGCCTCTTCGCAGCGCGCGGCGATCCAAGGTCTGACGCCACAGGTACAGCGGCAGGTAGGCGGCGATGACAACGAGCCCGGCCCAGAACAGGAACGACCCCTCCTTGGGGTCCACCACCAGCGCCGGAGCGCGCCAGCCACCGTAGGCCCAGACGAACATGAAAAACACGAACACGACGAGAGCCAGCCAGCGCAGCGAGCCATGCATGCGCACCGGGCGGGCCAGTTCCGGGCGGTACTGCCGGTGCAGGAAGTAGCCGAGCAGTGCCAGCGAACAGGCCAGCAGGTATCCCATGTTAGAGAAGATGTAGATGCGCAGCGGTGAGCCGAACAGCACCACCAGCGCGGAGCAGGCCACGTTGAAGCTCATTGCCCGGTCGGGTACGCCGTGGCGGTTGGTGTGCATGAACCACCGCGGGATCAGGCCGTCCTCCGCCACTTGGAACAGCGACCGACCCACACCCATGATCGCGTTGAGGACCGACAGCAGCAGGGCGACGATCAACGGGATCCCGATCAAGTACTGGATCACCCCGCCGGCGGAGCTGTTGAACACCCGCCCGCTGAAGTCGGTGAACACCGTCAGCGGGTCGAAGCTCTTCGCGGTGCCCAGCACCAGCACGAAGGCCAGCGGGATCGAGACGAAGATGAAGAACCCGAACAAGCCCTCCGCCGTCATGGCGATCTTCGCGTCGCGGGCCGGGTCCTTGCACTCCCCGATGTAGCAGGCGGCAGCTTCCATGGCCAGCACGGACCAGGACATGACGAAGACCCAGCTGATGAAGAACGGAAGGCTGCCTGCTGTGCCCGGCGGCAGGTGGAAGCCGCTGAGGTTGGAGTAGTGGATCGAGCTCGGGTGCAGCAACGGCAAGAACACCAGGGCCGTCAAGGGCACCATCGACACCACGCCGAGCAGGGTCGCGAATCGGGCCCCTAGCCGGATCCCCAGCAGGGCCGGAACGAGCATCCCTACCAGGCCGAGCATCGAGATGATCAGCGCCGCCGCGGAGACCGGCGAGCCGAGGCCGCCGAAGGGCAGGAAGCTGTGCCCACTCGGCAGCCCGAAAAGGCTCACGATGTAGGCCGAGGCCAAGATCATGTTGATCGGGGCCACCGGGAACCAGCCGAGCCAGTAGGCCCAGCCGGAGACTCCCCCTACGTGCTTGGCGGTGCGGGCGCCCATCGGCTTGAAGGTCTCGAAGGCGTACGACGGCAGCCCCCCGGTCCGGTCCGGCATCATTGCCGCCAGCTCGGCAAGGCAGAAGCACAGCAGCACCCCTGCGCCGGTGACCCCGATGAACAGCGGGATCGACGCGGCGCCAAGGCTCTGCACCGCAAAGGGGGCGATGCCGGTCACCAGGATGGTGCCAGCCAGCCCGATGACGAAAGCACCCCACCAGTTCGTGCGCCGCTGCAGGGCGCCGTTGTCACGCTCGGTGTGCAGGGCGACGGCTTGCTCGGCAGTGGTCATGTGACTCCTTGCGGCTGGTCGGGCGCACATCGAGGTGCAACATCAGCGGCCGACGAGGGTCAGGGCATCGGCAGCGGCATCGTGGATTAGGACGTGCTTCCTGACGTCGTACGAGCTGACCGTGCTGCTCCGGGCATGGAGCCTTCGCCCATGAACGTGATCATGGTGTCGTCGAACTCCTCCCACCACGGGGTGTGGTGCACCGGCGACGGCGTCCCGGTGCACGCGGAGGTGAAGCTCTTGTCCCGGTAGCCGGTGATGCTCTCCTGCTTGTCGTGTTCCCACTGCCGGAACTGCTCGCGGGTCATGGCCAGGTCAAACGACGGGTAGTCCACGTCCTTGCTCAGCTCGAGTACATGATCAGCCTGGAAATCGATGTCGTCCGACGGTCCTTCGAGCGTGGCCTGCCGGGCCCGCCAGGCTTGGATGTGGGCAACCATCTCCTCGCGCGGAGGGAGCTGCTGCCGACCCAGGACGACGTCGCGAGCGGTGAACGCCTCCACGTCGAACAGCGAGAACGTGTAGTACTGGTCCTGCATGCCGAGGTACATCAGCTTGGGGTTGTCGAGCCAGAAGACCCCCCGGTAGAGGTTGGGCGGGTAGAGCTCGTTGGCCGTCCGCAGTCGCAACGCGTCGTCGATGAACGGGAAGCTGTGCCGGTAGCCGGTGCACAGCACGATCGCGTCGACGTCGCGGGTCGTGCCATCGGCGAACGTCGCCGTCTTCCCGTCGACCCTGATGAGTAGCGGCACCTCGTCGATGCCCTCAGGCCACGAGAAACCCATCGGCTTGGTCCGGTAGGTGATGGTGACCGAGCGGGCGCCGTACTTCTTGGACTGCAGCGCGATGTCCTCGGCGGAGTAGCTGCTGCCCATCACGAGCAAGTCCTGGCCTAGGAACTCGTGGGCGTCACGGAAGTCGTGGGAGTGCATGATCCGCCCGGGGAAGGTGCGAAAGCCTTCGTAGGCCGGGACGTTGGGGATCGAGTAGTGACCGGTCGCCACGATGACGTGGTCGAACTGCTCCACCCGGCTCGCCCCGTCGGCAAGCGCCTCGACCGTCACCTGGAACCCCCCGGTGGAGCTGTCCTCGGCGATCCAGCGGACAGCGGTGTCGAAGGTGACGAAGCGCCGCAGGCCGTCTTTTTCCGCTCGCCCGGCGATGTAGTCGTAGAGCACCTCCCGGGGCGGGAAGGACGCGATGGGCTGGCCGAAGTGCTCCTCGAAGGAGTAGTCGGCGAACTCCAGCACCTCCTTGGGCCCGTTGGACCAGAGGTAGCGGTACATGCTGCCGTGCACCGGACCGCCGTGCTCGTCAAGTCCGGTCCGCCAGGTGTAGTTCCACAGGCCACCCCAGTCGCTCTGCTTCTCGTAGCAGACGATCTCGGGGACGTCGGCGCCCTTCTTGCGCGCCTGTTCGAAGGCGTGCAGCTGGGCCAGGCCACAAGGTCCGGCCCCGATGACGGCAACACGTGCCATGCGATGTTCTCCTGAGGGTCGTGGCGGCGGAGCAGACGGCCGTGGAGCAGTGGCTGTCAGGAACGCGGTCGGGTCTTGTCAGGGTCGTAGAACGGGAAGCGGACGACGGTCGCCGGAATGCGCTTCTGCTGGCCGTCGAGCTTGCCTACCTCGACCCGGGTGCCGAGCTCGGCGTGCTGCACCGCCAGCCGGCACAGGGCGATGTTCTTGCGCAGCAACGGCGAACGGGTGGCGCTGGTGACGACGCCGACCTGCGAGCGTCCGGCGTAGACGCCGTCGCCGTGTGCGGCCGGCTCGTTGCCGGCCAGCTCGAGGCCGACCAGCGTGCGCTGGGGGTTGGCCTTACGAGACACCAGCGCGTCCCGCCCGACGAAGTCGTCCTGCTTGGTCTTCAACGGGACCGTGAAGCCGATGCCGGCCTCGTAGGGGTCGGTCTGGTCGCAGAAGTCGTAGCCACCGAAGACGAGCCCGGCCTCGATGCGCAGCACGTCGAGTGCCTCGAGCCCGAGCGGGCGCAGACCGAACGGCTCGCCGGCGGTCCAGACGGCGTCCCACAGCGCCACCGCGTCACCTGGCGCGCACCACAGCTCGTAGCCGAGTTCACCGGAGTAGCCCGTCCGTGACACGACCAGCGGCACGCCGTTGGCGTCGCCGAGCCGGCCGATGCAGAAGCGGAACCATTCGAGCTCTGCGAGCGCAGGTTGCGTCGGCGGCGTCCAGATCAGGGTCCTCAGCAGGTCCCGGCTCGCCGGTCCCTGCACGGCCAGGTTGTGCATTGCGTCGGTCGAAGGCTTCACCCAGACCCGGTCCAGCCCGAGCCGCTCGGCCTGCTGGGTCAGCCAGACGCCGTCGTAGGGGTCGCCACCGACGAAACGAAAGTTGGTGTCGCCGAAGCGGAAGATCGTGCAGTCGTCGATCATGCCGCCGGTCTCGTTGCAGAGCGCGGAGTAGACGACCTGCCCGTGCGAGAGCTTGCCGATGTTGCGCGTAACGACGGCCTGCAGCAGCGCCTCGGCATCGGGACCGACGACCTCGAACTTGCGCAGCGGGGACAGGTCCATGACCGCAACCCGCTCGCGGCACGCCCAGTACTCCTCCACGGCGCCGTAGCCGTCGTAGCTCGCGGGCAACCAGTAGCCGCGGTACTCGGTGAACTGTCGGGTCAACGCCGAGGTTCGGGCGTGGAACCCGGTCTGCTTGGTGAGCTCGGCTGGAGCGTCAGGGGTTACCCGGGAGGCCACAGCCATGGAGAACTTCCGTTTCGCGTCGTACACCCGGACGTGGATGTCGGTGGGCACCCAGGCATTGGCCGGGTCGATGTCGTCCGGGCAGGCCGAGCTGGCGCAGACCAGGTCGGTCATCGCCCGCATCAGCACGTAGTCACCCGGCCGGGACCAGGGCTCGTCGGCCATGAGCTGGTTCTGGGCGCTGAACGAGGTGTTGTAGAACAGGTTCAGCCCAGGCCAACCGGCGCGGGCTGCGACCCCGTAGCCGGCGAGCGCACGGTTGAAGTTGTCCGTGCAGTTGATGTGACCCGGGTAGCCGAGGTCCTCGTAGTACCTGGTGAAGCAGGCCAGCCCGAACGTGTCGTGGCGACCGACGGTGTCTCGGACGATCTCGACGAGCGGCTGGAAGTCCCGATCGTAGAACTTCCCGTGCAGCCCGGGCATCGGGTAGGCGTTACCCATGAGTGACCGCGTCGCCGTGGCGTCCAGGCCGCGCTCGTCACCACGGTCGAGGCGCCGGGAGTTGAAGGCCAGAAAGTCCGAGCACTGCTTGCCCTCGACGTCGATGACCTGGATGTACTGGCCGGCCTTGACGGTGTAGCCGGTCGCAGTGGCCTTGTCGATGCGCAGGTCCAGGACCGGTTCGGCGAGCGGCGCCGGCAGCAGGAACTCCCCTCTTGGCTGGGCAGACGCTCGGCGCACCTCCAGCAGCAGGTCCGACGGCGGGTTGGCGGCCTCGTCGTCCACCCGCATGACCCGAGCCGGCGCGGCCACCAGTGCCGTCGCCCGAGCCGAGGCCACGAAGCGCTGCCTGGCTCCGGCCGGGGACCACTCCCCGAACAGCAGGACGGCTCGCAGGTCCGTGGGGGTGACGCCCTGCGCCAGCAGCTCGACAAGGACCGGATCCACGAGGTGCGGGCTGGCGCTGAGCCCCCTGACAATGGTCGCCGGAGCATCCAGGACGACGCCGAGCACAGCCCCATCCGACGAGCCGTCGGCGCGCAGGACGCTGAGCTCGGCGAGCTGCCGTCCGTGCCGATCCACGACCGTGAGCTCATCCCCCGGCCACAGGCGCACCCCCGTGACCCCGCCGGGTCGTACCCAGTACGTCTCCAGATTCGGCTCGGCCGGCACCCGCCCCGGTAGGAGCAGCCGGTCCGAGGCGGTCAGCCGCAGGGCGGCGGAAACAGCCAAACCGGTCACCTCCTGAGCAGTGGGCAGAGTCGAGCGGGCACCGAAGCATAGTCCCTTGTGAGGAAACTCACGCTACTGCAGGGAAACTTATTGGGCGGGCAAGACCCCGTCATCGGGACGCCATCGCCGAGCTCGCCAGGCTCTCCGGTGGCGGGCTGTCGTCGAGGTCCCTCCACGTGAAGGGCAGCTTGTCCTGCACGACGCGGCGGTAGACGTAGAGCGCCACGCCCATGGCCAGGATGAGCACCCCGATCCAGAGCTCCTTGGAGACCCCGAGCCAGTTGACGCCGCTGGCGTAACCGGTGTCCTTGAAGTAGGCGAAGCCGACGATGGTGAACAGGACGTTCGCGACCAGCAGGAACCCGGTGATAGCGATCCAGGCCCGGGACAGACGATGCGGCCGGGGCCACAGCGGGCGGTCCTTGCGCAGGAGCAGGACCCCGCTGAGCGCTGCGATGTGCGCCAGGATGTAGCCCAGGTTGCCGGCCGCAAGGATCCCGAGCGTCGTGTCGAAGAAGAACAGCAGCCCGATGTTGACCACGGCGTCCAGGGTCATGGCCGCGCCCGGCACGTGGTGCCTGTTGAGCCGGCCGAGCCCCCGCAGCGTCATGCCGTGCTTGGCGATGCCGTACAGCGCCCGTGATCCGTCCATCGTCGCGGTGTTCATGGACAGCAGCAGTCCCGCGATGATCAATGCCGTGGCGAAGCCGCTGCCGGCGCCGATCACGTGCTGCAGGGCGGTGACGATGTAGGGACCGGCTGCGCCGTCGTTGATCTGCTTGGCGTCCAGGGTGCCGACGATGCCGAGCGGCAGGAAGAAGTAGACGCCCAGGCTGAACAGCGACGACGAGCGGAGCGCCCAGGTGGTGTCCTTGTGCGTGTCGCGGTACTCCGGCGCAAAGGTTGCGCAGGTCTCGACAGCGTAGGACGACCAACCCATGAGGTAGAGCCAGACGAGGGCCAGCCGCCAGCCGCCGAAGCCGCCGGGGATGGTCCAGGTCAGGCGCGAGGAGTGGAAGTCGCCGGACACGAACGGGCCGAACATGATCACGAACAGCGGGATCATCAGGAGCGCACCGGTGATGTAGGTGATGAACACCGCCGCCTTCATGCCGCGCGTGTTGGCGAACCAGACCACGGCGATCGCGATCATCCCGATCGCCTTCGGCAGCCCGAAGGTCGAGAAGCCCAGGCTGAACGACCAGGTCGCCGTGGAGAACCACTCGGCCTGCACGAGGCTGCCGACCAGCAGGCCGAAGATCGACAGCACGCTCGACCAGCCGAACCAGTAGCCGAAGGTGGCGACCGGACCGACGAGGCTGGAGTAGCGCTTCCAGGCCTCGTGCGCGTAGAGCGCGATGCCGCCGGACTTGCCGGGGAACATGAGCGCAGGTTCCTGGTAGACCCAGCCCTGCAGTGCGCCCAGGAGCATGGAGGTCGTCCAGACGGCAACAGCGCCCCAGGCGCCGAGGGCGCCCACGGAGAAGCCCAGCGAGGCGATCAGGAAGCCTGGATTGGCCAGTGCGACGACGAAGCCGTCCCACCAGCGCAGCGTCTGGTCCAGCGAACGCTCCTCGACGACCACCGAGGCCGTGGCACTGGACGGCTCGGTCCTGGGCGAACCGGTGGCACTGGACATGGCGTCTCTCATCCTGCGGCGGGGAGCGGGCCTGGTTTCTCGACACGAAACCTGTTGCGCACAGTAGAGTGGAAAAACAGAAAGGCAAGACCTTCTGAGGGTGGGGTCAGGCGTGCCGCTCGAAAGTTTCCGACATCGACGCACACCGACGCTGCGGGTGAGCTGCTCCTGTGGAGCGAGCACGACGGTGGCCGCCGGCGACGCGGTGCTCTGCCCGTGCGGTCGCCAGTGGAACACCGCCCGCCTTCCGGAGGCAGATCTGCGTGGCCTTGACCGTATGGTCACCCGCTCCCGCCGCAACCGGATGGTCTTCCTGGCCACGATGGTGCTCGTGGTCGGTGCACTCCTGCTGGTCGGGCGAAACGCGCCCCTCCCCCTGACCGGCCTGATCTTCGCGCTGGCCTGGTGGCGGTTCTGCCGGCCGTGGTGGCACCAGCGGCGGCAGCCCCAGCCGGTCGGTGCGCTGCCCACCTGGCAGCTCAGCTCGGACTCCACGGAGGGGCAGCACGGCCGCCCAGACGCGAGCTGACATCGTCCGGGGGGCACTGGTTCCTGCCGACAGAGGCCGTCCCCGGGGACAGCCACCCTCACCCGAAATACTCTGGATCAGGAGTACGCGTTGACGCTTTCCTGGAGAACTTCCGCCCTCGCCGACCGGCACCGCGCTCTCGGCTCCTCGTTGGAGGACTGGAGCGGGATGGGTACGGCGTGGACCTACGACAAGGACATCCACGAGGAGCATGTGGCCATCCGCACCAAGGCGGGGCTCATGGATGTCTCCGGACTGAAGAAGCTCCACGTCGTCGGCCCGCACTCGCACGCGGTCCTGCACCAGGCCACGACCCGCGACGTCACGAAGATCTACCCGGGCAAGGCGTCCTACGCCGCGATGCTCGACGACCGCGGCCTGTTCATCGACGACTGCATCCTCTACCGAACCGGGCCCAACTCCTGGATGGTGGTGCACGGCAGCGGTGCCGGCACCGAGCAGATCACCCGATACGCAGCCGGCCGCAACGTCTCGGTCCTGTTCGACGACGACCTGCACGACCTTTCGCTGCAAGGTCCTCGGGCCGTGGACTATCTCGCACAGCACGTCCCGGGCATTCGCGATCTTCCCTACTTCCACCACTTGCCGGCTCGACTGTTCGGCCGGCCGGTCACCCTTTCGCGGACGGGTTACACCGGGGAGCGCGGCTACGAGATCTTCTGCAAGGGCGAGGACGCACCCCTGCTCTGGGACACGATCCTGCAGGACGGGGCAGATCTCGGGATCATTCCGTGCCGGTTCACCGTGCTGGACATGCTGCGCGTGGAGAGCTACCTGCTGTTCTTCCCGTACGACAACTCCGAGATGTACCCCTTCGCCACGGGCCTGCCCGGAGATTCCCTCTGGGAGCTCGGTCTGGACTTCACGGTCAGTCCCGGAAAGGTCGGCTTCCGCGGCGCCGAGATGCACTACCAGCTGAAAGGTCGCGAACGCTTCAAGATCTTCGGTGTCCTGGTTGACGGCGAGCAGCCCGCTGCGGAGGGCGATCCGCTGTTCTCCGGCGACACGCAGGTCGGCCTCATCACCTGTGGCATGAACTCCACCCTCACCGGCCGGTCCATGGCACTCGCCAGAATGGATGTCGACGCGGCCGTCCATGGCAGAAAGCTGGAGGTGCGCGGAACCTCGCTCACCGCCCCGGCGATCGCCCACACGCTGCCGTTCGACGACCCGGACAAGCACAAGCGGACCGCTGTCGGTTGAGGCGATCTGCACTGCCATCCCGATGATGATGTCGACGATCAAGAGCCGCCCCACCTACGACGGGCTGCGGGCGATGCCCCGCGCGCGGTGCAACCTGGTGGCCGTGGAAGGCGAGGGCGCCGCCGCGCTGTCGCGTCTCATGGCGGCTGCCCCAGAAGGGTTCGCTGCGCGCACCCATGTGCTCTACGTCGACGCCGGCCAGCCGTCGGCGCTCCCGGCACTGCGGCGGCTCCACACCGACCGGCTCGAGGTGTTCGCCGACGTGGACGGGCTCCTGGGGGCACTGGACGCGCTGCTGACCGACGCCACCATGGGCCTGCAGCTGTACGTTGCCGGCACCGAAGGCCTGGTCGGCCGGGTCGTCAGGCTCGGGATCGAGCACGGCATCGACCACAAGTCCGTGCTCACCGAGCACGTCGGCTCGCTGGCTCGCCGGGTCCAGTGCGTGCACTGCAAGCTCACGGCCGAACGGGTGACGACCTCGGTTTACGAGTGCGCCGGCTGCGGCAACCTGCTGTTCGTCCGGGACCACTACTCCCGCCGGCTGGCCGCCTTCCAAGGCGTCTGCGTCAATGCAGAGGACCCGACCGAACGACCGGCGGCACAGGACCTCTACGCATGAGCTCCGTCAACGAGATCCGCGTCCGCGTCGCCGACGTGTCCGAGGTCGCGGACCGCGTCAAGCGCTTCCGGCTCGTTCCGGTCGATCTCGAACGACTACCCAGCTTCTCCGGGGGTGCCCACGTCACAGTGATGATGGATGACGGCCAACGACGGGTCCGCAACCCGTACTCATTGATGAGCTCGCCGGAGCGCTGCGACGCCTATGAGATCAGTGTGCTGCGGGTGGCCGAGTCGCGCGGCGGGTCGCACTACCTGCACACGCAGGTCGCCGTCGGCACCGAGCTGTGGATCACGCCGCCGGGCAACCTGTTCCCCGTGCATCAGCTCGCCCGTCGGCACATCTTGGTGGCCGGTGGCATCGGGATCACGCCCTTCATGGCGATGACCGCCCAGCTGGCCCGGTCGGGTCACGACTTCGAGCTGCACTACGCGATGCGCAGCGAGGCATCGGGCGCGTACGGCAAGATCCTGTGCGAGCGCTATCAGGATCGGGTGCACCTCTACCAAGATGACCTCGGCGAACGGATCGACCTGACCAAGCTCCTGGACAAGCAGCCGCTGGGCACCCACCTCTACGTCTGCGGCCCAGGCGGCATGATCGAGGGTGTTCTCACGGCCGGTCGGCAGGCCGGCTGGCCGGAGGAGAACCTGCACTGTGAGCGGTTCCTCGCACCACCGGGAGGCGCGCTGTTCACGGTTCGGCTGGGCCGCTCGGCGCGAGATGTCCGGGTAGGTGAACACGAGAGCATCCTGGAAGCCGTCGAGGCGGTCGGGGTGGAGCCGCCCTACCTCTGCCGCGGGGGCGCGTGCGGCCAGTGCGAAACCCGGGTGCTGCACTGCAAGGGCGTCCTGGACCACCACGACCACTACCTGACGCCCGAGGAACGCGACAGCGGCTCCTCGTTGATGATCTGCATGTCGCGCTTCCGCGGCCAGGCGCTGACCCTCGACCTGTGACCGCACAACTTTGCCAGAGCCCATTCACCTACGACAGGGACGCGACCATGACGCTGGTGTTTAACTCCGAGACGTTCCGCGACGACTTCACATTCTCCAACAGTCCGGCCGCTGTCCGTCGCTTTCCGTTCCCCTTCGACAAAGACGACTACATGTACGCGGTCAACATCGAGCCGCACACAGCCGGGCCGGTCGGCTCGGTCTTCGAGTTCCCGATCGACGTCGATGAGCACTACGTCTCTGAGATGCTGGACCGGGCGCTGGTACTCGCCGAGGGCCCGCTGCGCAGCCAGTCGCTGCCGCACATGGATCTCGCCGGCTGGGATCTGCTCGAGCTGCTGTTCACCAGTATGGCGGCCGACTACCCGGAGCACTTCACTCTCGAGCGCAGCGATGACCAGTGGCACTGGAGCAACCGGCCGCTGGGTGTCGACGACACCTTCACCTTCGCCGACACCGCCTCGCTGCCGTCAACGACGACCGCTCTGCCTGGCCTGACCGGTCGCCCCCTGGGACCCATGGAGTACGCGACCCGGCAGAGCCAGGGCGACTTCTGCCTGCTCGACCAGCGCAACGACACGCTCTGGATGGACGCCGGTATCGTCACCACCCAGGCCGATTGGTCACTGGACTTCGACCTGGGGATGAACTTCCACGAGTGGCACGGCCCGGTGCCGCTGGCGCACGAGCTCGGTGTGTTCGACCGGGCGTTGAAATATCTCCTCAATCTCCAGCAGGGCCGGCCGGTGCGCCGGCTCAACTGGACGATGACGATCAACCCGCGGCTGGACACCAGCCCCGAGACCTACCCGACGTGGGGGGTGGACCGCTCCACCGTCACCCCCGACAACGTGGGTGAGAAGGTGCACTTGCGGGTCGAGCTGCAGAGCTTCTTCCGGCTGCCTCGCTCCAACGGCGTCGTCTTCCCCATCCGCTGCTACCTGATCAGCCTGGGCGACCTCGTGACCGTCCCTGGTTGGGGACAGCGGCTGCACCGTGTGCTGACCTCACTTCCTCCTGAGCTGATCGAGTACAAGGGACTGTCGCGGTTCCGGGAGCAGACGATCGGCTGGCTGTCGCAGTACGACGCAAAGGCGACGAGCCAGACCGTGTCGTGACAGCGGCCGCGCGATTGCTTGACCGCTGGCTGCTGGCCCTGGTGCTGGCCTTCGCAGCCGCGGGTGTCCTGTGGTCCGGGCCCCCGCGCGGGATCGTCGGTCACGACGGTGTCAACCTCGCCCTGATCGTCCTCGTAGCAGCCGTCGGCCTCGGACTGCCGACGACCGCTCTCCTGCGCGCCCGCGAGGAGCTCGGACGAGTGCTCACGGCGGTGGTTGCCGGCGCCGTCGTACTGCCACTGTTCGCCTGGCTGGCGTCGCGGCTGGTCCCGGCAGGGCAGCTGCGGCTCGGGGTGCTTGCTGCCGGCGTGGCGCCCAGCGAGGTGGCCGCCGTAGCCCTGGCGGCGCTGGCCGGCGGGCAGGCGTCGGTGAGTGCGGCGATCTTGGTCGGTGCGACGCTTGTCAGCATCGCCACCGCCGGCCCCGTGCTGCATCTGCTGGCCGGTTCGGCTGGCACCTTCTCCAGTACCGGCCTGCTGTTGTCCCTCGTCCAGATCGTCGCGATCCCCTTGGTGCTGGGCGCCCTCGTGCGAGCCCGGCTGCCGCAGCGGCTGGCGACGCTTGCTGATGCCACCAGTGCGGTCGCAAGCTCATCAGCGGTCCTGGTGCTCATCTGGTTGGTCGCCGGGCAGGCGCGGCTGAGCGCGAGCTACCTGCGGGCCGGCGTGGCGCTGCTGCTGTTCCTCGTGGCGAGTACCGCTCTTGGTGCGCTGGTCAGCTACCGGCTCAGCCGTACTCGCGCCGTCTCGGTGCTGCTGCCGGTTGCCATGCGCGATTTCGCCATAGCCGCCGGAATCGCCACCGCTGCCTTTGGCCCCGCGGCCGCCGCTGCGCTGGGCATCTACGGCGTGCTCGTGCTGCTGCTCGGCGCGGCCACCGTGCGGTTCCTACCGCGTGTGTCGCCCGAGCCGGCCCTGCCGACCAGAGCCCTCAAGCGAGCTCGCTGCTGTGGTAGGGGGAAGCCGCCCAGGCGGGCCGGCCGCTGAGCGTCGGGTCGTCCCGCTCCGCTCCTGCCCGCAGGGTGGCGGCCAGGACCGTGTTGTGCAGCAGCCACACATCTGTGATCGGTCCTACCCCCCCGGGTACGGGCGACAGCGCGCCGGCCACGCCGGCGACGGAGGGGTCGACGTCGCCGACCAGGCGGGTGCGCCCGTCCGGTCCGGCAACCGCGTTGATCCCGACATCGATGACGACAGCGCCGTTCTTGACGTCGGCCGGCTGGATCAGGCCGGGAACCCCGACGGCCACGACGAGCACATCGGCCTGGCGGGTGAACTCGCGCAGTCGCCCGGCCTTGGAGGTGTTGACGTCGCAGGAGACCACGGTGGCACCGCGCTGCATGCCCAGGAGCGAGGACGGTTTGCCCACGTTGTTGGACCGGCCAAGGACGACCACGCAGCTGCGCGCGTAGAAGGCCTCGGCATCCAGGCCGCTCAGTCGCAGGTGATGGTCGAGGAGGTAGAAGCAGGAGGCGGGGGTGGACGGGACGAAACGCGGACGGCCGAGCTCCAGCAGCCCGGCGTTGAGCGGGTGAACCGCTTCGATGTCCTTGCCCGGGTCCAGCATCCGGAAGATGTCCTCCTCGCAGTGGTGCGGCTGCAAGGGGCGCAGCACCAGAATCCCGGAGATGCGCGGGTCGGCGTTGAGGCCGCCGACCACCGCGAGGAGGTCGGCTTGCTCGGCCTCGTTGCCAAGGCGCGCGCTCACGTAGTGGCAGCCGACTCCCTCGGCGAGCTGCTGCAGGCGCCGCTCGTACGCCTGAGAGGCGTAGTCGTCGCCGACGAGCACCGTTGCCAGGCCCGGCACCAACGCCTGCTCGCGCAGCGCCTTCACCTCGCCGACCAGGTTGTCGTGCAGTTGACGCGCCGCCGCCGTCCCGTCGATGCGGGTGGCGGTCACGCCGGCTCGTCCCACGAGTCGGCCAGCTGCTTGGCCCGCTCGAGCCGGGGGTCTCCGGGCAGTAGGTTGGCGCCGACCAGCTCGACGGCAGCCCGGCAGCCGGCGGCGGCGAGCAGGCGACTGGTGACCGCATCACCCCACAGGTTGGGGTTGCCCTCGTCCACCAGCCGCCGCGCAAGCGTCCCGATCTCGACGGCGGCCGTCGCGACGGCGAGCGGCGGCTCGGCAGCCGCTGACAGCGCCGCTCGGATCCGGTCCCGTCGCCCTGCAGCATCGGGGCTGCGCGGCAGCTGATAGGCCGCGAGCACCTGCGTGTAGGCCTCGGCGTCCTGCGCCGCCAGGGCCGCTGCCTCGGTACGCAACACGTCCGCGCGGGCTGCCACCTGTCCAGCATCGGCGACGGTCGCCGCGCTGAACCGCGCCGCCATCGCGCACAACCCAGCCGCCATCGCCACAGAAACCGCTGCGCAGGCGCCGCCCCCCGGTGCCGGCGCATCGCTGGCTACCCGGTCGAGAAACACCGACAGCGGCTCGGCAACAAAGTCGTAGGTCATGGGCGCCTCAGAACGGCAGACGTCAAGACAGGCCGACGATCTCGCCGTCGGCATCGATGTCGATTCGCTCCGCAGCAGCCGACGTACCCAGGCCGGGCATCGTCCGCATGTCCCCGCAGATCGGGTAGATGAAACCGGCTCCGACGTTGGCCCGGACCTCCCGCACCGGAAGGCGCCAGCCGGTCGGTGCCCCGAGCAGCGTGGGGTCAGACGAGATCGACAGGTGGGTCTTGGCCACGCAGATCGGCAGCGTGCCGAAGCCGTTCTTCTCGTAGTTGTCAATCTGCTTGGCCACGCCCGGGGCGTAGTCGACGCCGTCCGCCCCGTAGACCTTGGTCGCCAGGACCGAGATCTTCTCGCGCAGGGAGTCCTCGTCGGCGTAGAGGAAGGCGAAGCTGGACTGCTCGTTAGCTGCCTCCGCCACGGCCTCAGCCAGGTCGGTTGCTCCTTTCCCACCGTCCACGAAGTGGGTGCAGACAGCGGCGCGGACACCGAGTTCGGCGGCGATCTGGCGTACGGCGGCGTGCTCCGAGGGGAAGTCGTCGGGGAAGGCGTTGATGGCCACCACCGGGGTGACGCCGTGCAGCCGGACGTTCTCGATCTGCTTGTGCAGATTGGCCGCACCCATGTGGACCTCGTCCGGGTTCTCCTTGAGCAGGTCCGGCGGCAGCGCCCTACCGGCGACGATCTTGTGCTTGCCGGAGTGCGCCTTCATGGCCCGGATCGTCGTGACAACGACAGCTGCGTCGGGCGTCAGGCCGGACGCACGGCACTTGATGTTGAAGAACTTCTCGGCTCCGATGTCGGCGCCGAAGCCGGCCTCGGTCACCAGGAAGTCGCCACTGGAGATGCCGATGAGGTCGGCGACGACGGAGGAGTTACCGTGCGCGATGTTGCCGAAGGGACCGGCATGCACGAGGACGGGCGTGTTCTCGAGCGTCTGCATGAGGTTGGGCTTGAGCGCCTCCCGCATCATCACGGTCATGGCCCCGCCCGCCTTCAGCGCGTCGGCCGTCACCGGCTCACCGGTGGGCGTGTAGCCCACGACGATGCGGCCCAGCCGGACGCGCAGGTCCTGCAGGGACGTGGACAGGGCCAGCACGGCCATGACCTCACTGGCGGCTGTGATGTCGAAGCCGGTCTCGCGCGGGACACCATCGAGCTTGCTGCCGAGCCCGACCACGATGTTGCGCAAGGCCCGGTCGTTGACGTCCAGCACGCGCCGCCACGTCACGTCGTGCTGCGACAGGCCCGTCGGGTTGCCCTGATAGAGCGAGTTGTCCAGCATGGCGGACAGCAGGTTGTGTGCCGCTGTCACCGCGTGCGAGTCGCCGGTCAGGTGCAGGTTGAGCAGCTCCATGGGCACAACCTGGCTGTAACCGCCACCGGCCGCGCCGCCCTTGATACCGAACGTCGGGCCCATCGAGGGCTGCCGGATGGCGATCGTCGCCTTCTTGCCAATGTGCCGAAAGGCCTGGCCGAGTCCGACGGTAGTGGTGGTCTTGCCTTCACCCAGGGGCGTCGGCGTCACCGCGGTGACGACCACGTACTTGGCCTTCGGGCGGTCCTTCAGCTCCTCGATGGCCTCGAGCTTGATCTTGGCGACACCGGCGCCATAAGGCTCCAGCAGGTGCTCGCCCAGGCCCATCTCGTGCCCGATCTCGCTGAGCGGCTGCAGCGAAGCGCCCCGAGCGATCTGCAGGTCCGATGGCATGGCCACGTCAGACGTCCTTTCCGTCGAGGTCCGAGCCGGCCGGCTCGACACCGAACTCCTTGCCGGCGTCGAGCAGGCAATCGAACAGGTACTGCCCCGAGGACCGTTCGCAGTGCAGCAGGTAGGACGGCACGGAACCGCCGCCGCCCACGTCGTCGCGGACCACATCGGTTGCGACCTTGGCGACCGAGGTCCGAAACGCCGCCCGATCAGGGGTGACGGTGTCGGACAGGTCGACGGCACACACCTTCGACAGCGCGCGAGCGGCATCTGCACCGGTGAGCCGCATGAGCGCGCGGCCGTGCGTGAGGTCCACCGACGTGACGAACTCCTCGCCCGCCTCGGTATGGACCTGTTCGGTCAGCTGCCGGGCCGCCCCGGGAGCGCCGAGCAGCAGCCACTCACCCGGCCCGCTGCCAATGACCAGAGCGCCACCCCTCCGGGTGCTGCTGCGGAAGGCCACCCCCCATGCCTCGTGCAGAACACCGTCTGCCGAGCCGCTCACGGACACCTTCGCCAGCGGACTGGCGTCGTACAGACGCAGAGCAGCAGAGCTCCGGCGGGTGCTGACGACCCATCCGCCGGCAATAGCGGTGGACCCTGGGACAGCAATCGGGCCGCGCGCCACAGGTGGGGAGATGACGTCCTCAGGCACGCAGACGCACCCCTTCCGGGTCGACGAACGCGAGGTCTTCACGAACGGTGGCGCTGATGTCGAGGCCATCCGGTAGCCGGACGGTGACCACCGTTCCCGGTGCGGCGACCGCCGGGTCCACCTGGCCGAGGCAAATCGCGTGGCCGAGGGTGGGTGACATGCGACTGGAGGTGATCCGGCCCAGGATGTCGCCGGTGTCGGTGATGATCTGGCTGGCCTCGGGTGGGACCACCGTCGGGTCCACCGGCTGCAGGGCGACCAGTCGCGGCGCGGTGGCCCGTCCATACTGCTCGTGCCAGGCGAGCTCGGGCTTGCCGGCGAAGTCGTCCTTGTCGAGCTTGACCAGGCCACCGAGCCCGGCGCTGTAGGCCCGGGTCAGTCCGTCGGTGTCCTGCGCCACGATCAGGTGGCCCTTCTCGAGCCGCAGCATGCGCTGCGCCTCGACGCCGAAGGGCCGCACGCCCAGGTCGGCGCCCGCAGCGAGCAGCGCCTCCCAAACGTGCAGGCCGTACGACGCCGGCACATGGATCTCATAGGACAGCTCGCCGGTGAAGCCGATGCGCCACATGATGCAGTCATCCACGCCGCAGATCCGGCCCTCGCGCACCCGCATGTAGGGGAACGCCTCGTTGCTGAGGTCGACCCCCTCGACGAGCCGCTCCATCAGCTCCCGCGACTTAGGCCCGGCGATGTTGATGCTCGCATAGGCCGTTGTGACCGGAGTGACGTGCACCTGCCAGTGCGTGCGGTCGGTCTGCAGCCAGTTCTCCAGCCACTCCCAGACCGACGCCGCTCCCGAGGACGTCGTGGACATGAGGTAGCGGTTCTCCCCGAGCCGGCCAGTGACGCCGTCGTCCATGACGACGCCGTCCTCGGCGCACATCACTCCATAGCGCACCGAGCCGACATCGAGCGCCGACCACTTGTTGACGTAGACGAGGTTGAGCAGCTTGGAGACATCCGGCCCCTGCAGGTCGAGCTTGCCCAGGGGCGTTACATCGATGATGCCGACGTTCTCCCTGACATTGCGGGCTTCCTGTGCGGGATCGCCGTAGTGGTCGGGACGGACCCACTGCCCGGCAAGCAGTGGCACCGCGCCGTGCTCCTCGTGCCAGCCCTGCATGGGTGATACGCGGGTCGGCTCGAAGACCCGGCCGGCGAGGGCGCCGAGGCTCATGGGCGCATACGGCGGGCGCCAGACGGTCGTGCCGAGATCGGCAATCGCCCGACCGGTGCCCTCCCCCAGGATCGCGACCGTGTTGATCGTCTCGAGCTTGCCCTGCGAGGGCCCCATGGTGGCGGTGGTGAATCGCTTGACCAACTCGCTGGAGTCATAGCCCTCCTTGGCCGCCGCCAAGATGTCCTTGCTCGACACGTCCTCGGAGAAGTCGACGAAGCCATGGGTGGAGGCCCGAAACATCGCCGGGTGGGGCGCACACGCCAGGGCCGGCACATCCGTGCCCGGGCGGCCCTTCGACCGCTCGCCGGCCAAGGAGCCCACGGCGGCGCCGTGCGCGACGAGCTCCTGCGGGGTCCCATCGCCGACGAGTCCGCCGGCAGCCAGCACGGTGCCCGGCAGGCCGGTTCCGCTGGGGACGAAGCGGGCCGCCTCCTGGTTCCAGACCGGCCGGTCGCCAGCCATGTTGATCAGCGAGGTCGGGGCGGTCCAGCCGGTGGCCGTCACCAACAGGTCGGCCCGCAGCACGGTGCCGTCCTCGAGCTCGACCGCCTGCAGCCGGCCGCGGCCGGTGGCCCGTCGGATCGTGTCGCCCTTGCGGCCGTCCACGACACGCACGACGTGGACGCCGACCCTGGCCAGGTCGGCGGCAGCGGCGTCGCCCTCGTCATTGGCGATGAGCACGACCGCCCGCTGACCCGGCTTGACGGCGTACAGGTTGACCAGTCGACGGGCTGCCGTGGACAGCATGACCCCGGGCAGGTCGTTGCCGGCGAAGACGTACGGCCGCTCGATCAGGCCGGGCGCGACGACTAGGGCGCCGGCCCGCACCTTGACCAGCCGCTCCATCGAGCCACCAAGGTTGCGCTGCAGCACGGCGACCCAGTTGTCGTCGTAGCGGCCGGTCACGACCGAGTCGGTCATGACCTCGATGGTCGGCCGCGCCGCCACCTGTGCCCGCAGGTCCGACAGCAGCGACAGCCCGTCCTGGGCTCCGTAGCGCAGGTGGCCGCCGAGCTCGTACTCCTCCTCGACGAGCAGCACGCTCGCGCCGCTGTCAGCCGCAGCCACGCTGGCGGCCAGGCCGGCTGGTCCGGCCCCCGCAACGACGACATCGACGTGCACATAACGCTTGTCGTAGTACCCGTGCACGCTGTCCTTGCCTGCGGTGCCGCCGGCGGCGAACCTCGACAGGACCCGCTGGTAGGCCGGCCACAACCGCTGCGGCTTGATGAAGGTCTTGTAGTAGAAGCCGGCCGTCAGGAAGCGAGCGACGAGCTGGTTGGCCGCCTTGACGTCAAAGGCCAGGGACGGCCACACGTTCTGCGGCCGGACGTCCATACGCTCCGCGACCCGCCGGTGCCCGGCGCGGACGTTGGGCTCGTCGTCGACCTGCACCGTGCAGCCAGGATCGACGAAGCTGGCGGTCAGGACGCCGCGCGGTCGGGAGTACTTGAAGCTGCGGGAGAAGACGTCGACGCCGTTGGCCATCAGGGCCGAGACGATGGTGTCGCCGTGCAGCCCGACGTACCTGCGACCGTCCCACCGGAAAGCCACCGGCCGCTGCCGGTCGACGAGCTCGCCGATCTGCGGCGGGAGGCGCCGTGCGGACTCGGTGCTCATGATGCCTGGCCTCCGGCATCGGGGGAACCCGCGTCGCCACGCGGGGACAGCGCCGAAGCGAGCTCCGGGTCGCTGTTGCCGACCGGCTGCGCCGACCGGATCTCGTTGGTGACCGTGTGGCGCTCGACCCGGATGAAACGGCGGCAGCCCATGGTGTGGAACCAGGTCTCCGTCGTCCACCCCGCGGGGTTGGATCGCTCGTAGAGATAGGCCCGCCACTGCTCGGGCGTCGTCGTGGTGGGGTCCGGCCGGGAGCCGGCCTCACCGACGTGGCGAAACTCCGAGGAGTTGCGGTCACTGCAGTGGGGGCAGGGAATGCGGATCACCGGGCAGTACTCCTGAGGTGTCGACGCGGATGGCTCTGGTTCGAAGGCACGGGCGGCCCGTGCGTGGTCGATCAGTGACCGACGGCCGCCGCGCCCTTCTCGCCCACCAACCGGCCGGCTGCGAAGCGAGCCAGGTCGAAGGAGCGGATGATCTCGGGCGTCTTGCCGGTCGCGACCAGCTCGGCCATCGACTCACCGGCCACCGGGCCGGCCTTGTAGCCGTAGGTGCCCCAGCCGACGTCGACGAGGAACCCCTCTACCGGTGTCACACCCATGATCGGCGAGTAATCGGGGGTCATGTCGCACAGGCCGGCCCATTGACGCAGGACGCGCAGCTTGGCGATCGAGGGCATGAGTTCCAGCACATGCCCGGCGAGCTCCTCGGTGAACTCCAACGAGCCGCGCATCGAGTACGACGGGTAGGGGTCGACGCTGGCACCGAAGACCAACTCTCCCCGGTCGGTCTGGCTGACGTAGACATGCAGGCTGCCCGAGACCACCACCGTCTCGAGGAAGACCTTGACCGGCTCGGTCACGGCCGCCTGCAGCGGGTGGGTGATCAGCGGAAGACGCACCCCGGCCAAGTCGCAGACCGTGCTGGCCCAGCCGGCGGTGCAGTTGACGACGACGGGCGCCGAGATTTCGCCGCGGTTGGTGCTGACCCCGGTGACCTGATCGGCTTCGACGTGGATGGCCACAACCTCGGTGTACTGGTGGATCTCCACGCCCATGTGCGTTGCCGCGCGCGCATAGCCCCAGTTGACGGCGTCGTGCCGGATCGTGCCGCCCGGGGGGTGGTAGAGCGCGCCGAGTACGGGATAGCGGGCCTCCGGCGAGACATCCAGATACGGGACGAGTCGGGAGATGTCTTGCGGGCCGATGACATCGGAGTCGATCCCCTGCAGCTTGTTGACCTCAGCCCGCCAGCGCATCGTGCGCAGGGACGAGTCGTTGTGCGCCAGGGTGAGATGGCCCCGCTGGGAGAACATCACGTTGTAGTTCAGGTCCACTGCGAGGTTCTCGTACAGCTTCACGGAGCGGTCGTAGAAGCGCACGCCCTCGGGCGTCAGGTAGTTGGAGCGCACGATGGCCGTGTTGCGGCCGGAGCCACCGCCCCCGATGTAGCCCTTCTCGAGCACCGCGACGTTGGTCATGCCGTGGTTTCTCGCGAGGTAGTAGGCGGTGGCGAGTCCATGCACGCCGGCGCCGATGATGATGGCGTCGTAGGTGCCTTTGAGGTCGGGCTGGGCGAAGCTGCGGGGCCAGTCCGCACTCAGGGCGCCCCGGCGGACCAGGTCGAAGGCCGAGTAGCGCGCAGGCCCCCGACGTGCCGAGCGCACAGCGCCGGCCCGCGCCAAAAGACCCTTCGGTGCGCTCGGGGACAGGGATGCGGTCACGTGGTGGAACCCCCTGAGGGTGGTTGGGAACAGCAGCGAACCTATCCCTGGGATGAAACCTTGTCCACCGTCAGGAAACAGCTCTTCAGGACGAGACACCGCCGAACGCCTTGATGGACAGGAACTGGGTCGGTAGTGACAGCAGCCGTCGAGGGCCGTGCGGGACCTCTCCGTCGAACTGCAAGGCATCCCCGGCTTCCAAGCTGTACTCCGCCCGCCCGACGGCGTACTCCATCATCCCGGACAGCAGGTAGAGCAGCTCGGTACCTGGGTGCTGGTAGAGCGGGAAGACCTCGGTGCGCTCGAGCAGCGTGACGAGCACGGGTTCCATCCGCTTGTTGGGTCCGCGCATGTTGCCCAGCAACTGGTAGCGGTGGCCCGCGCGGCTGCCACGGTGGCTGATGTCCATGCCTTGACCGGCCTTGACCAGGAGCACGTCGCGCTCCTCGTCGAGTCCGCGGAAGAACGCCGTCACCGGCACCTGCAACGCCCCCGACAGGCGGACCAGGGTGGCCAGGCTCGGCGACACCTGCCCATTCTCCAGCTTGCTGAGCATGCCCTTCGACAGGCCGCCGGCGTCGGCCAGCTGGCTGCCGGACAAGCCGAGCTGCTGGCGGTACTCGCGGATGCGTTCGGCGATGTGCAGCCCGAGGACGTGCTCTCCGCTCTCGACGGCGGCCTCGAACGCCTCGTCCGGCTCGGCCCGGATCAGCTCGGCGGGCGACACGTCGGGGGCGCAGTCGGACGAGGGAGTTGCGAGCGGTTCGGTCTCCGGCGTCGCGGGCCGCGCTGCCTTGGCCGTACGGCGGCGGGCAGGAGCCCCGCTTCCCGGCGGGGACCCCTGCTTGGTGGCACGTACACGTGCGGACGGCGTCGCTATTAGAAGGCCTGCCCCGGGATCCACGAGGTGCCGGCGAGCGGCAGGCGGGCCATCGCGGCAGCCTCGATCGTCAGCGCGACGAGGTCCTCCGGCTCGAGGTTGTGCACGCTGGACTTGCCGCATGCGCGGGTCAGGGTCGTCAGCTCCATCGTCATCGCCTTCAGGTAGTTCGTCACCCAACGTGCCCCGACCTCAGGGTCCAGCCGCGACTCGAGCAGCGGATCCTGCGTCGTGACGCCGGTAGGGCAGCGTCCCGTTTGGCAATGATGACAGAACCCCGGCGCCGTGCCCAGCGCACGGAACTCCGGCGTGGCGTCGTGCTCCTGGCCGTCCTTCACGTAGGTCGACCGGTTGCAGCCCAGGGCCACGAGGGCGCCGACACCGATGGCCACCGCATCAGCGCCGAGAGCGAGCGCCTTGGCGACGTCGGCGCCGGTGCGGATGCCCCCGGAGACGATCAGCTGCACCTCCCGTGACTTGCCCACCTCGTGCAGCGCCTCGGCGGCCAGCCGGACGGCGGCCAGCGTCGGGATGCCGGTGTGCTCGATGAACGCCTCCTGCGTCGCGCCGGTGCCACCCTGCATCCCGTCGACGACCACGACGTCGGCGCCTGCGGCGACCGCGAGCTTGACGTCGTTGGCCACCCGGGTGGCCCCGAGCTTGACGTAGATCGGCTTCTCCCAGTTCGTCGCCTCCCGCAGCTCCGCAATCTTGATGGACAGGTCGTCGGGTCCGGTCCAGTCGGGGTGCCGGCTGGCCGAGCGCTGGTCCACCCCAGCCGGCAGCGTCCGCATGCCGGCGACCCGCTCACTGACCTTCTCGCCGAGGAGCATGCCGCCGCCGCCCGGCTTGGCGCCCTGGCCGATGACGACCTCGATGGCGTCGGCCTGGTGCAGGTCCTGCGGGTTGAACCCGTATCGGGAAGGCAGGCACTGGTAGATCAGCGTGCGCGAGGCCCGCCGCTCTTCAGAGGTCATGCCCCCGTCACCGGTGGTCGTCGAGGTGCCGACCGCCGTTGCGGCCCGCCCGAGCGACTCCTTGGCGTGCGCCGACAGCGAGCCGAAGCTCATGCCGGCGATCGTGATGGGGATGTCCAGGACGAGCGGCTTGCTCGCGTACCGGGAGCCGAGCACCGTCGTCGTGTCGCACCGCTCCCGGTAGCCCTCGAGCGGGTACCGGGACGCCGATGCGGTCAGGAACGACAGGTCGTCGAAGTTGGGGACGCGGCGCTTCGCTCCCCACCCTCGGATCTCATAGCGTCCCGTCTCGGCCATCGTCTGGATCTGGCCGACCATCTCCGGCGGAAAGGTCGCGCTGGGCCTGCGGGTCTCGCGCACCTGGGCACGAGCCGGCGCCGCCACTGCCTCGGCGACGGCGCCGTGCTGGCTGGTGCCGTCATCGACGTTGCTACCAACAGGATCCGGCGCCGATGGCGTCGGCAGGTCGGTGATGCTCACTCAGTACCTCTGGTTCTTCAGGGCGTCGAAGTTGTAGAGCTGCTTGGCCGAGGCCACCCGGGTGACGTTCTCTGCGTTGACGTGGTCGAAGCCGGCGAGGTCCAGGATCTCGCGGACCGTGCAGATGTCGGCCTCGGTGAGGTCCTCCACCCGGCTGTCGGAGCCGAGGGACCGGACGCTGCCGCCGACGTAGACGACGGCCTCGTACAGGCTGTCCCCCAGTGCGTGCCCGGCGTCCCCGCCCACGAGGATCGTGCCCGCCTGCGCCATGAAGCCGCTCATGTGCCCGACGTCGCCGGCGACGGCGAGGGTTCCCCCCTTGAGGGAGATACCGGCCCGCGAGGAGGCGTCGCCGTGCACGATCACGGTCCCACCGTGTGCGGTCGCCGCTGCGGATTCCGATGCGCTGCCGCGCACGCGGACCACGCCCTGCATGAGGTTCTCGGCCAGACCCCATCCCACCGATCCCTCCACCGTGACGTCGGGACCGTCGCAGAGTCCCGCGGTGTAGTAACCGGCGTTGCCCTCGATCGTGATGTCGAGGTGGTGCCGCAGGCCGACGCCGAGGTTGTGCGTGCCGCGGGCTCCGATGATGCGTACGACGGAGCCGGCGGGCAGCTCACGCAGCCGGCCGTTGATCTGACGGGTTGTCAGCTCGCCGCAGTCGAGCACGACCTGCTGGGTGGACGAAGGCACCGGCAGGACCGCGGTCACCTCTTCACCCAGGAGTGAACTTCCTCGGGCTGGGGCTCCCAGACGCGGGCGTCCTCGATGCCCGGCAAGGTGGCGAGCGCGTGGTACTCGCTGGCGACAGCGACGTAGGAGTCGGTCTCGGCAACCACCAGGGGTTTGCAGGCGAAGGCATCGCGAACGACGGCGAACTCGTCGCGGGAGGTCACGAGCAGCGTGAAGAAGCCGTCGAACTCCTTGAGCACCATGCGCATCGCGTCGTCGAGCGTGTCGCCCTGGTCCAGCCGGTAGCCGATGTAGCGGGCAGCGACCTCGGAGTCGTTGTCGGTCTCGAACACGACGCCCTGGTCCTCGAGACGACGCCTGATCGACACGTGGTTGGAGAACGACCCGTTGTGCACCAGTGCCAGGTCGGGAGCAGGCGAGAAGGGATGCGAGTGCTTGGTCGTCACCGCCGACTCGGTCGCCATCCGGGTGTGGCCGACTCCCTGGTAGCCGCCGACTTGCTCGATGCCGTAGCGGTCGCAGACCTGCTGGGCCGAGCCGATGTCCTTGTGCAGCCGCATGGCCTCACCCACACCCACCACGGTGACCTCGGGCCCCAGCTCGGCGAGGCTCGTCCGTACCTGGTCCACCGGCGCCTTGACCGTCAGCAGGCCGACATCCACGGTGACCTCGACCGCGGCGGGCTGTCCGATGCGCTCCCCCAGCCGTGCCGCCAGGGCAGCCCAGTCATAGTCGGCGGACGGGGCGCGCAGCGACCAGCGGTACGAGCCATCCGGCACGTTCCGGTCGTACAGCGCCAGACCGGCCGAGTCAGGTCCGCGGCCGGTGAGGGCCTCGATCATGGGGACCAGGAGCTCGCCGAGGCGAGGCTCGAGTGCCGGGTCCTTGAGGTGAATTCCTACGATTCCGCACATGTCCGGCTCCCTGGGAAAGGATCACGTCGGCACCGCGCACACAGAAGCGGCTCCGGTCAACTGAGAATACACATCGTTTCTTGACAGGCAACCCAGGATGCGAGTGCATGTAGACCGACTCCCCGCCACCAGGCCGGGGCGTGACCAGCCGAGCCCTTAGGTCCGGAGTCAGGAGGAGGCCATGACGTCTCGCACAGAGCTCAAGAAGCAGGCAGAGGACGACGGCATCGAGTTCTTCTTCGCGATGTTCGTGGACATGCACGGCAAGCCCTGCGCCAAGCTCATCCCCGCCGCATCGTTCGACCTGATGATGGACGGGGGCGCCGGCTTCGCCGGTTTCGCAGCCGGCGCAATGGGCCAGACGCCCGCCGACCCGGACCTGATCGCGGTCCCCGACCCGGCCTCGTACATGCGCGTTCCGTGGCAGCCTGAGCTCGCGGTCCTGCAATGCGACATCCAGGTGGAGGGACAGCCGTGGGAGTTCACGCCGCGGCTCATCCTGAAAAACCAGCTGGCCAAGCTGGAGGAGCGCGACATGACCTACAAGGTGGGTGTGGAAGCGGAGTACTTCCTGGTAGCGCGCCAGCCCGACGGCAGCGTCAGCGTCGCCGACCCGCTCGACACCGCCACGTCCCCCTGTTACGACGTCAAGGCCCTCACCCGCATGTTCCCGCACCTTGCTCGGGTGTCGAAGTACTGCAACGAGCTCGGCTGGGGCAACTACGCCAACGACCACGAGGACGCGAACGGACAGTTCGAGCAGAACTTCACCTACGCGGGCGCTCTGGCCTCGGCGGACCGGCTCATCTTCTTCCGCTACATGGTTCATACCCTGGCCCACGAGGCCGGCATGGCCGCCACCTTCATGCCAAAGGTCTTCAGTGACCGGACCGGCAACGGGCTGCACATGCACTCAAGCCTATGGCGCGGCGACGAGGAGCTGTTCCAGGACGAGAACGACCCACGCGGCCTCGGCATGTCCACGCTCGGCTACTCCTTCGTCGCGGGCCTGATGGATCACGCCCGGGCCTCGATCGCGGTCACCTGCCCGACCGTGAACAGCTACAAGCGTATGGGCGTGGGTGCTCCCGCCTCCGGCGCCACCTGGGCGCCGGCCTACGGCACCTACGGCGGCAACAACCGCAGCCAGATGCTGCGCATCCCCGAGGGCGGCCGCGTAGAGCACCGCGGCTGTGACGGGTCGGCCAACCCCTACCTGGCTCTGGCCGTGATGCTCGCCGCCGGCCTGGACGGGATCGACCGCAACCTCGACCCGGGCGAGCCCAACCGCGACAACCTGTTCGCGTTGTCCAAGGAAGAGATAGCTGAGCGCGGCATCGTGACGATGCCGCCCACGCTCCTGCACGCCACCGAGGCTCTCGTGGAGGATGCAGTACTTCGGGAGGCGCTCGGCAAGGGGTCCGGCGGCGACTACATCGACTACTACGCCGGGGTGAAGCAGCGCGAGTTCATGGACTACCACTGCGTGGTCAGCCCATGGGAGGTCCAGCGCTACCTGACGCTGTTCTGACCGAACTACTCGCGGAAGGCCCGGCGCCGCCAGCTCAGCCGCTGGCGTCGCCGGGCCCTTGTGCTGCCTAAAGACTCACTCGAGAGCCACCGCTCGGCGTTCGATCCGGTCGCTGACAACTGTCCGCTCTTCCTATAGGCATCGAGCAGACGGGATCGGTCGGTCTACCGGGCTTTCCGCTCGATCCACCAGTCGCGCCGCTTCGAGGAGGAGCCATGACCGAGCCCGTACCGCGCGTCGTCACGGACGGGCGCGTGGGTCCGGTCGACGCCAGCTTGGTGCCGCGTTTTGCCGGCCCGGCGACGTTCGCCCGACTGCCGCGGTTCGACGAGGTGTCCGACGTCGACGTGGCTGTGGTCGGGGTCCCGTTTGATGCGGGCGTCAGCTATCGGCCGGGGGCCCGGTTCGGCCCGGCCCATGTGCGCGAGAGCTCGCGTTTGCTGCGGCCCTACAACCCGGCCCTGCAGGTGTCGCCCTTCGCCCGGCTGCAGGTCGCCGATGCCGGCGACATCGCGGTCAACCCCTTCTCGATCGACGAGGCCGTCGCGCAGGTGGAGCGCGGCGCTGACGCCCTGCTGGAGCGGGCCGGGCGCCTGCTCACGATCGGCGGTGACCACACCATTGCGCTGCCGCTGCTGCGAGCCGTGGCGCGCCGGCACGGACCGGTCGCGGTCGTACACTTCGACGCTCATCTGGACACCTGGGACACCTACTTCGGTGCCGCCTACACCCACGGCACGCCGTTCCGCCGCGCCTCGGAGGAGGGTCTGATCGACCGGTCCGGCTGCCTGCACGTCGGCGTCCGCGGCCCGCTCTACGCCTCGACCGACCTCACCGACGACGCGGCCCTGGGCTTCGCGGTCGTGCCGGCTGTCGAGATCGAGGACCTCGGCTCACGCGGGGTCGCCGAGCGGATCGCCGCCCGCGTGCAGGACCGGCCGGTGTACGTGTCGGTCGACATCGACGTGCTCGACCCGGCCTTCGCACCGGGCACGGGCACGCCGGAGTCCGGAGGCCTGCTGAGCCGCGAGCTGCTCGCGATCCTGCGGTCCTTCAGCCAGCTGAACCTGGTGGGGGCTGACCTCGTCGAGGTCGCGCCGGCGTACGACCACGCCGAGATCACCGGTATCGCCGCGTCGCACGTGGCCTACGAACTGCTGTCCGCGATGGCGCTCACGACGCGCTGATCGAGGCGCGGTGGCGATGCGAGCGATTCGGCGCCGGCTTGCTGTACTTGCTCTTGTTACGCCAGCAGGGGAACGTCGGGGAGGACGCCCGCTCCGGTGTCGCCCTAACGGCTGCGCGTCCCTGACCGGGCGCCCTTATCTCGAGGAAGATCCATGACCATAACGGCTCCTGAGACCGCCGCCACTCCAATAACGGCTGCAAGTCCAGGCTCGCTGCTCCACCCATTCGCGCGGCCGGCGGCCGACGCCGCATCCTTCACGCGCATCGTGCGCGGTGATGGTGCCCTGGTCTTCGACGACCGGGGTCGGCGCTACGTGGATGCGATGGCATCGCTGTGGTACTGCAACGTCGGCCATGGCCGGAGCGAGATCGGGCGTGCCGTTGCCGCTCAGATTGAGGAGCTGGAAAACTATCATCTGTTCGAGCGATTCGTGAACCCGCGCGCCGAGGAGCTTGCGGCCCGGCTCGTCGAGCTCGCGCCGGTGCCGGGCAGTCGGGTGTTCCTGACAAGTGGCGGTTCGGAGGCTGTCGACACCGCGCTCAAGCTCAGTCGCGTCGCGCATGCCCAGGCCGGCCGGCCCGAGCGCACGATTGTTATCAGCCGGCGTCCGAGCTACCACGGCGTCACCTACGGCGGGATGGCCCTGACGGGACTCCCTCTGAACCGCAAGGACTTCGGCAACGGGATGGCCGACGTGGCCCAGGTCGACAAGGATCACCTCGCCGGCGTGCGGCAGGTCTTCGAGGACAACCCCGGCAAGGTGGCGGCCGTGTTCGCCGAACCCGTCATTGGGGCCGGCGGCGTGTGGCCGCCCGTGCCCGGTTACCTCGAGGGCCTCCGCGCGCTCTGCGACGAACATGGGGCGCACCTGGTGTTCGACGAGGTGATCTGCGGTTTCGGGCGGCTCGGGTCGATGTTTGCGGGCTCATACTTCGGGGTGCAGGCCGACCTCACGACTTTTGCCAAGGGCGTCAGCAGCGGCTACGTGCCGCTCGGCGGCGTCCTGGTCGGCCCGGCCGTGCACGAGGCCCTCAGCGCTGACCCCGCGTTCGTGCTCCGGCACGGCTACACCTACTCCGGGCACGCCGCGGCCTGCGCAGCCGGGCTGGTGTGCCTGGACATCACCGAGCGGGAGGGCCTGGCGGCGCGCGCGACCGCCATCGGTGCGCGCCTCTCCACCGGCTTGATGGGCTTGAAAAACGCCGGCCTGCTCATTGACGTACGGGGCGTGGGTGCGCTGTGGGGCGTCAGCCTGCCCGAGGGGTTGGACCCGGTCGTTGTGCGGGACCGGATGCTGGACGACGGGGTCGTCGTACGTCCGATTGCGCCGTCGACGCTGGCCATCTGCCCGCCGCTGGTCATCCAGGACGACGACGTCGACCTGATTGTGAGCACCATGCAGGCGGCTCTGACATGAGCGGCACGACGAACCGCCAAGGCTCGGTTCGTCTATCGCCGACGAGGACTTCCTGGCGCCAGGGGCCACAGCCGGGGCAGACCCTGTCCACCTACCTCCAGGGCTCGCCAAAGAGCTCAACACCTTGGACACCGCACTCGCGTCCTGAACGACTCTGCCTACAAGGAGAACCATGACCACAGCACCAGCGGCGGCCCCGACGTTCGGGGGCATCGAGGTCCGGTCGATCGACTACGTGCCGCTGAGCGAGCGCCACGGCAAGCTCTGGCACCTCGGTCCGCTGTGGTTCATGAGCAACGCCCAGATCGCCACCCTGGCGGTCGGCCTGATCAGTATCACCACCGGCGGCAACCTGGTGTGGTCGCTGATTGCGATCGTCCTCGGGGCGCTGGTCGGCACGTTCTTCATGGCCTTCCACTCCGCCCAAGGCCCGCAGTTGGGCCTGCCGCAGATGATCCAGTCAAGGCCGCAGTTCGGCTACGTCGGGGCCTTGCTGATCTGGCTGTTCGTCTACGTGCAGTACTTCGGCTTCAACATCTTCAACAGCATCCTGGCCGGGCAGGCGCTGCACACCACGGTGCACGGCAGCGCCAAGCTGTGGTTCGTGGTGGTGACGGCCGTGGCGTTGGTCGTGGCACTGGTCGGCTACGACCTCATCCACCGCTTCGAGCGCTACCTGGCCTACGGCTTTATCCTGATCTTCGGCGTCTTCACGGTCGGGGCGCTAGCCACCTTGCACTTCCCGGCCGGTTCGCTGAGGCTGTCCGGCTTTCACTGGACGCCTTTCCTGGCGCAGTTCGGTATCGTCGCGGGCTACCAGATCAGCTGGGCGCCGTACGTCTCGGACTACTCCCGCTACCTGCCGCCGGACGTGACCGTGCGCAAGACCTTCCAATGGACCTACTGGGGCTCGGCGCTCGGGGCGATCTGGCTGATGTGTCTGGGCACCGTACTGGCAGCCGCCATCAAGACCGGCGACACCTTCGATGCGGTCAAGGCCATCAACATCGCCGGGGACAAGGTGTTCAGCGGGTTCGGGGCCGTGGCCCTCATCTTCTCCGCCGTCGGCCTGATCTCGGTGATGGCGATCAACTTGTACGGCGGGTCGCTGACGTTGATCAGCGCCATCGACTCGTTCCGCCCGGTGCGGGCCACCCTCGCCGTCCGGGTCACCACCATTGCGCTGACCGCAGCGCTGTCGCTGGTGGGCGCCCTGGCCGCATCGGCTGACTTCCTGACCAACTTTGAGAACTTCCTGCTGCTGATCCTCTACTTCTTCATCCCGTGGACCGCGGTGAACCTCGTCGACTATTACCTGGTCCGGCGCGGGCACTACGCGATCGCCGAGATCTTCAACCCACGCGGGCTCTACGGCCGGTGGGGGTGGCGCGGCATCACGGCGTACACGGTCGGCTTCCTGGCGATGGTCCCGTTCTTCAGCACCGGGCTGTTCACCGGCTTCGTCGCCAAGGCGCTGGGCGACGCCGACATCTCGCTGTTCATCGGGCTGCCCGTCGCCGGTGGTCTCTACTACCTATTCGGTCGCTCGATTGACGTCCAGGCCGAGATCGTCATCGAACGGGCCGAGGCGCCGGAGCTGCTGGCTGCGGGCGTGCGGTCCTGAGCGGGACCGCTCCGTGATCGGTGAGGTCACCAGGCTGATCCGGGAGGGGCAGGTGTCGTGCGTCGAGATGGTGGACCGCTCGCTGCGGCTCATCGAGGCCGGCAACCCCGCACTCGGGGCGGTCGTGGCCCTGCGGGGCGAGGAGGCGCTGAGCGAGGCCGCTGCCCAAGACCGCCGGCTGGCCGGGGGTGAGGTCGTCGGGCCGCTGGCCGGGGTCCCGCTGCTGGTCAAGGACCTCGAGGACGTGGCCGGGATGGTGACGACGAAGGGCTCGCTGGTCTACGCCGACACGCCGCCGGCGGCCGTGGACGGCTTGGTCCCGGGCCGCCTGCGGGCGGCCGGCGCTGTGGTCGTCGGCAAGACGAATCTGCCTGAGTGCGCCTTCGAGGCATACACCGCCAACCGGTTGTTCGGCGCGACCCGCAATCCGTGGGACCTTCGGTACTCCCCCGGCGGGTCCAGCGGCGGTTCGGCGGCGGCACTGTCAGCGGGCATGGTGCCGCTGGCGACCGCGACCGACGGCGGCGGTTCAGCGCGGATCCCGGCGGCGTTCTGCGGCCTGGTTGGCCTCAAGCCGACGAACGGCATCGTGGGACGCTCACCCGTGCCGTCCTGGATGGACCTGTCCACGGATGGGCAAATGGGCCACTCCGTCGCCGACCTGCGGTTGCTGCTGGAGCTCGAGAAGGGCCCGGCGCCCGGCGATCCCAGTGCCTTGCCGCAATGGACGCCCGGAGCCCCCGGACGGCTGCGCCGGGTCGTAGCCGCGGTCCGCACCTGCGACTGGGGTCCGCTCGAGCCGGCGCTGCAGGCCGCTTTCGAACAAGCCCTGCAGGTGCTGGACGGCGACCTGGGCCTGGTCGTCGAGCTGGTCGAGCCTGGCCAGGTCACCCCGGCCGGTAACGCCGACGTCGACTGGTTCACGATCTGCTGCACTGAGCAGGCCCACCAGATCGGCGAGGCGGTCCTGGAGCAGCGGGCAGCGGACTTCGACCCGGTGCTGCTAGCCCAGATGCAGGCAGGTCTGCACACCCCACTCGCGGACTACGTCGAGGCCCGGCGGCGGCGCTTCGAGCATGTCCGCCACCTGGACCTGCTGCTAGGCGAAGACGGCGTCCTGGTCACCCCGACCCTGGCCATGACCGCCCAGCACGCGGACGGGCGGATGCTCGGGGCACATGCGGTCGGGACCCCGCAGGACGCGCTCAACACCTGCCTACAGAACATCACCGGCCACCCCGCGGTGTCCGTGCCGGCCGGCTCCCTGCCGCAGGGCCTGCCGTTCGGCCTGCAGCTGACCGGACCGCGCTTCCGAGACGACCTGCTACTCGACCTCGCCGAACGGTGGGAGCAAGCGCGCCCCTGGCCGTGGTTCGCGCCCGGCTACGAACCGCTCGTCCCGAAGCCATAGGGCCCGGAGCGGCTCAGCGGCACCCGCCGCGGCCGCCCCGCTGTGAGCCGGAACTGTGCGTGACGACGGTGACGACTACTAGCAGGTGATTTGGTCACAGGCGGGAGCGAGGCCGACCGCAGCGCGACCACCTGCGCCAACATCAATCTTGCGGCCGGCTACTCGTGTCGCTCATCGCAAGACGTCCAGCGTGCGGGAGCTGTGCCGGGAGCTGTCCGAGGTCCTCCCGATCAGCGAAGCCATCGCTGACCGGTGAGGGAGGCACCGGTTCCTACCGCCGTCCGGTGGCTTCGTCGCACCGCCGATGTGGACCTTCTGGCGGCGGCCCGGCCGTGATCGCCGAAAGGCGGACCCGCATGATCATCAGAAGTATGGATGAGCCACCAGCCTCGCCTACAGCCTGTGGCCCATCAAAGCTTCTGATGATCACCTGGCAGACGGCGCGGGCAGGGGGCGAAGGGGTGCGGAACGGGATGCGGGGGTGAGCGGGGTGAGGGGGTGAGCGGGGTGAGGGTGCGGAGCTGTGGGGAGCGGGATGCGGGGGTGAGGTGTCGGTGTCGGTGCCGGTGTCGGTGTCGGTGTCAGAGCACCACGCGGCGATGTTGCTCCACTACGACTCCCTGAGGATGTCCTGGGCAGGGTGGTCTCATGAGTGAGCAGATCGGCGTCACCGGCCTGGCTGTCATGGGTGCCAACCTGGCCCGCAACTTGGCGCGTCACGGCCATCAGGTCGTCGTGCACAACCGGCACTCCGGTCGCACTGACCAGCTCCTGGACGACCACGGCGACGAGGGCGAGTTCGTCCGCGCCGACAGCTTGCCGGATCTTGTCCAGGCGCTGTCCCGGCCGCGCCGGGTGATCGTGATGGTGCAGGCCGGCGCCGGGACCGACGCCGTGATCGAGGAGCTCGCCGAGCTGCTGGAGGAGGGTGACGTGGTCGTCGACGGCGGCAATGCCCGCTACGTCGACACAATCCGGCGGACCGCGGCCTTCGCCGACCGCGGGCTGCTGTACGTCGGCGCCGGGCTCAGCGGCGGCGAGCAGGGCGCGCTTGACGGCCCCAGCATCATGCCGGGGGGCTCGGAGCAGGCGTACGCCCTCATCGGCCCGGTGCTGGAGGGCATCGCGGCGGTGGTCGACGGCACGCCGTGCTGCACGCACGTCGGCACGGACGGCGCCGGACACTTCGTGAAGATGGTGCACAACGGCATCGAGTACGCCGACATGCAGCTCATCGCCGAGTCCTACGAGCTGCTGCGCAAGGGAGCCGGGCTGTCCCCGACCGAGATCGCCGACGTCTTCGACCAGTGGAACTCCGGCGACCTCGAGTCCTACCTCGTGGAGATCACTGCGGATGTGCTGCGGCACCAGGACGCCGGTGGCCAACCGTTCGTCGATGTCGTCCTGGACGAGGCGGAGCAGAAGGGCACCGGCCGCTGGACCGTGCAGTCGGCGCTCGACCTGGGGGTGCCGGTCAGCGGTATCGCCGAGGCCGTGTTCGCTCGCGCGCTGTCCGGGCACCGGGCGCAGCGCGCCGCCGCGCAGCAAGTGCTGACCGGACCGGGCAGCACGTGGCAGGTCCAGGACCGGCAGCAGTTCCTGGACGACGTCCGCCAAGCGCTGTACGCCTCCAAGGTCGTCGCCTACGCGCAAGGCTTCGACCAGATCGCCAAAGGGGCGCAGGAGAACAACTGGACGATCGACCCGGGAGCGCTGGCGACGATCTGGCGCGGCGGCTGCATCATCCGCGCGCGGTTCCTGGACCGGATCCGGCAGGCGTTCCACGACGAGCCGGACCTGACGACGTTGCTGACCAACGGCTACTTCGCCGGCGTGGTGGTCGAGAACCAGGACGCCTGGCGGCGCGTGGTGGCAGGGGCGGCGATGCACGGCATCGCGGTTCCGGGCTTTGCGACGGCCCTGGCCTACTACGACGGCCTGCGCGCTGAGCGCTCGCCGGCGGCTCTGGTGCAGGGGCTGCGGGACCGGTTCGGCTCGCACGGCTACCGTCGGATCGACGCCGAGGGCAGCTTCCACACGCTGTGGTCCAGTGATCGCAGCGAGGTGGCTTCCTGAGCTGACCCGGTCCGGACGCCCGGCGTGCTGGGGCCGCGAGCTCACCGCGGGCCGGCCGACGGATGCCGGCCCGGGCCGATCGAGCGCTGGACCCAGGCGACGTCGTGCCATGCGTCGTGCTTCCAGCCGATCCGCCGGTAGGTCCCGACCGACTCGAACCCCATCGCGCGGTGCAGCCGGACGCTCGCCTCGTTCGGCAGGGTCATCCCGGCGACCACAGTGCAGAAGCCGCGCTCGGCCAGGCGAGCCAGCAGTGCGTCGTACAGCGCGCGACCGCCGCCACGACCTCGTCGGCCGGGCTCGAGGTAGACGCTGACCTCGCACGACCAGCGGTACGCCGCCCGGGACCTGAAGGGGCCGCCGCAGGCGTAGCCCACCACCCGACCGCCGTCGCTGAGCACGACCCAGGCATGCGTGGCGGCGGCAGCAGCGATGCGCGCCGCCATCTCCGCCGGGGTCGGTGGGTCGCTCTCAAAGGTGACCGCGGTGTCGGTGACGTAGGGGGCGTAGATCGCCGCGCACGCCGCCGCGTCATCCCCGGACGCGTCCCGCACGAGCTCCCTCTCGGCACCGAAGCCAGACCTGGAGCTGCTCACCGACCAATCCGGCCGTTCTCAGCCGGACGCGAGGGCATGCAGCAGCGACCTCTCGTCTTCGTCGGGCAGTCCTGCTCGGCGAAGACGACCCGGATCGTTGGCCAGCTCCCAGGCCAGGACGTCGCTGAGGGTCTGCTCCAGCGGCCGCAAGACGAGCCCGGCCGCCCGCGCGGCGCTGCTGTCGCGGGCGTTGAACCCGGCGTACTCCGGGACGGGCAGCCACAGCGGCAGGGAGCGCTCGCCCATCCACGGTTCGACGCCGTGCGCGAGCAGCCAGGGCTGATCGGCCGGGACCACACGGCCGCTGTGCCCCGCGACGGAGCGGGCGACCTCCAGGTGCCGGGGCAGGGGCACGCTCTCGCCCATCACGTTGAAGGTGCCGCGCAGGACGCTCCCGCTCCGGACGATCCAGGCCGCGAGATCGCGGACATCGATCACCTGCGTCGCCAGCTCTGGGACGTCCGGCACCAGGACGCTGCCGTCCAACCCAGCCGGGCGGGCAAAGCGCACAGGCCAGTACCCCGACCGGTCGGAGACGTCGCCCGGACCACCGATCAGCCCGACCCGGGCGATCAGGCACCGGTCGGCGCCGTACGCAGTGCGCACGTGCTGCTCGCAGGCGACCTTGGCCTCGCCGTAGGTCTCCATGGTCTCCATGACGTCGCCGTCCAGCGCCGGCAGCAGTGCAGCCCCTTCGTCCTGGCCGGGCGTGCCATGGTCGGCGTACACGTTGCCGGAGGAGACGAACAGGTAGGACCGGCTGCATCCGGCGAGTGCTTGCACCGCCCCGCGGACCTGCCCGGGCTGACGCGCCACATCGACGACCAGGTCCCAGCGCCCATCCATGACCTCGTCGTACGCCCCGGGCCGGTCCCGGTCGGCGCGCACGAACCTCGCCCCGTCCGGCGCCCGGCCCGAGTCACCGCGGGCCAGGCAGGTGACCGAGTGCCCCTGCTGCAGCGCAGTAGAGGCAATGACACCGCCGAGCCAGGCGGTGCCGCCCAGGACAAGGAGCCGCATGCGTTGAGCAGAGCCGACCCACGCCGTCTGCGCAACAGAGGTTCGCCCACGGCGGACAACGCGGGCCGGGTCTCAGGCCGGTGCGGCCACTACGCTGTCGCGGGTCAGGTCGACAGCGCGCGGGACGCCGAGCAGGGCCAGCGCGGTCGCCACCTCGTCCAGCAGCAGCCGGAGCACCCGCTCGGCCCCGGCCGGGCCGTCGACCGCGAGCCCCCACAGCAGGGGCCGGCCGACCAGGACGGCGCGCGCGCCCAGGGCCAGCGCCGTGACGACGTCCACGCCGCGTCGTACGCCGCCGTCCACCAGCACGTCGACCTCGGCGCCCACCTCGTCCACGATCTCGGGCAGGACGACAGCGGTGGGCAGCGCCCGGTCGAGCTGGCGACCCCCGTGGTTGCTGACGACAACGCCGGCGCAGCCGGTCTCCACTGCCCGCCGGGCGTCGCGCGGGTCCAGCACGCCCTTGGCCAGCAGCGGCACCGGGCAGGACGCCGCCAGCGCCTCGACGTCGCGCCAGGTGAGGGCGGCAAGCGGCACCTGGCCGGATGCGGCGATGGTCGTCGAGCCGGGTGAGGGCGCCCAAGGATTGCGCAGCTCCAGGTCCCGGACGCCGACGACCGGGAAGTCGACTGTGAGCAGTACGGCGGTGAAGCCGGCGTCCACGGCCTCGGCGATCTGGCGGCGGGCGCCCTGCACCCCGTCCCTGACGTAGAGCTGGAACCAGCGGCGTGCCTGTGGGACCCGCGCCGCGAGCTCGGGCGGGGTCGTCGACGCCGAGGTCGAGAGCGTGTACGTCGTCTCCGTCGCCGCCGCTGCAGCCGCGAGGCCGCCCTCACCGCTGGGGTGCACGCCGACCTGGTAGGCCATCGGCGCGGCGATCACCGGGTGGGGCAGGCGCTCCCCGAGCACCGTCACGGCCGGGTCCACGGCGCTGACGTCCACGAGCACCCGCGGCCGCAGCGCAAACCTGGCCCAGGCGGCAGTGTTGCCCCGCAGCGTCAGCTCGTCTCCGGCGCCCCCGGCGTAGTAGGCCCAGGCGCCCGGGTCCAGCAGCGCGCGAGCCGCTTCGGCGTACTCGGTGATCGTCAGGCCGGCGCGGGCCTGGGCGGCGCTGCTGGTCAGGTCCTCGGTCTGCTCCATGCCGCCGGTCTACCACGACCGACCGACGCGGGCAGGGACGACCGGCAGCCCCGGCACCATGTGGTGCCGGGGCTGCCGGGCCGGGTTCAGCAGGCGTTCCCCGACGCGCCGGAGAAGCCGGGTTTGCCGGTGCCGTCGCCGGCCTCCGCGGGTCCTCCGCCGCCCTCGCCCGCCACCGGCATCGCCGGGTGCGAGACGATCTCGCCCTCGACGTGGGCCGGCGGCCGGTAGCCGGCGCCGCCCTCTACGCGGGACCAGTGGCCCTCGTCCACCGTGACCTCGGCGATCTCGAAGGTCGTGCGGTAGGGCCCGAACTCCACGTGGTTGTTCACCGCGTAGAGCGCCTGCGGCGCGCACAGGAACAGCGCAAGTGCCTGCTCCTGGACGTAGGCGTCAATCCGCTCGGCGACCTGCACGAGGCGGTCCCCGTCGAGCTGCACCTTCATCTCGTCGAACAGCGCGTCAAAGCCCTCCTCGAGCGGGCCGGCCCGGAAGGCGCCGTCCCGGCCGAAGAACTCCCGGTGGACAGCCGCCGGCGGCGCCTCGCTGGACAGGTCGAACCAGCCGAACAGCAGTACGTCCCAGGGCTGGCCGAGCTTGTTCTCGACGAGCCGACGGGCTCCGGCGGGCATGTTGGCGTCTGGGACGACCACGAGCTCGACGTCGATCCCGAGACCATCCTGCAGGTCGGCGACGACGAGTTCGCCGATACCGGCGAAGTTCTCCCCTGCCGCTACCCGCAGCGGGCGGCCAGCCGGCCAGCCGCTGCCGGCCATCAGCTGCCGCGCCCGGTCCGGGTCGTGCGGGAAGGGCTGCGCCCCTGCGGGCAGCCCGCTGCACCACGGCGGGGTCATGGCCGGGATCACCGTCGCGTAGCCGTTCAGCCCCTCGGCGACGACCTTTGCCCGATCGACGGCCAGGTTGATCGCTGTACGCACCTGCACGTCGTCCAGCGGTACATCCGTCTGGCCGCGGTTGATGATGCCCACGAGCACCCGGTTGGCGTCGAAGGCGATGAGCTTGGCGTGCTCGCAGGCGAGAACCCGCTCGGCGTCGGCCGGCGACACCTCGGTGACGATGTCGACCTCGCCGTCACCGGCCAGGCACAACTCGAGCGCCTGTCCCGGCGACAGGTCGTTGCGGAAGACCGCCCGCTCAATGTGCGGACCTCGCTCTGCGTTCCAGTGGTCGGGGTTGGCCTCCAGGACGAGCTGCGGGCTGCGCTGCTCGCTCTCGATGAGGTGCGAGCAGGAGAAGGGATCGCTGGACATCAGCACGGTGCGGGTCGTGATCGAGGACTCACCCTGGACCAGGGTGAAAGGGCCGGTTCCCCAGGGACCGGCCTCGTCGATCACTCACCAGTGGCCGTCGCCGCTGCCGAACTTCTTGTAGCCGAACCCCGGGCCGTTCGGCCCCCAGAAGTCCATGCTCGCGATGTGGAAGCCGCGCATCTTGCCGATGGCCAGGCCGTCGGGGCCCGGGAAGTGGAAGACGATCGTGAGCTCGTCGACGACCTCGGCCACCGACTCCGGCGGGAAGTTCAGCCAGGTGCCGGGCGGGTGTGGGGCGATCCACTTCTGCATCTCGTCGAAGTTGACCTTGATGTGCTCGGCCGTAAACGCCTCACCGTTCTGGAACCGCACGCCGGCTCGCAGCTTCAGCTGCAGCGTCCGGTCGTCCAGCCACTCGCTGGACTCGGCCAGGGCATAGACGACCCGACCGTCCTGGTCGGTGCGGATCGGCTCCTCCATCGTGTTCCAGGTGATGAACAGCCAGTTCAGCGGCGAGGGGTCGACGACGTTGATCGTGCCCTGCGGGATGATTCTCCCTTCGCGGCGCGTCGGGGCGTCCTGCACGGTGGTCATGCTGCCTCCCGGAAGGGTCGGCGGTCGCTGTCGACGGTCGTCGGCGGCGCCGGGCCCTGGTCACGGGAAGAGCTGCCAGTCGGCGCCATGCTGGGCGCGCTAGCCGTCTCCGACGGATCAGGGCCTGGAGGCGACCGACGCTACGCACCTGTGAGGTGCACCACAACCCTTTGCGACAACCCGCCGGCGGCTCCCAGCCGCTGGTCAGCGGAACGGCAGGTACTGCACCGAGAGATCATCGAGGCTCTCCCAGTGCTGGTCGCCGCCCGTGATCGGCAGCCCGAGCCGCTCGGCAGTGGCGATGTGGATCAGAGCGTTTCAACCATCGCGCTCGCCGGGACCGCGGCGTGGGGCAGCAGGGCGTCGATGGTCTGCTGCCCGCGCTCATGGAGCAGCCAGGCGAGTACGGCGCTTGCGTCGAGGACGACTCGCGGTCCAGACGGAGTCGTCACAGTTCGAGGTGCGCGAGCAGCGCCGCGTCAACAGCGTCGCTGTCCTGACTACCCGCCGCGGCCCTCCGGGCCGCGTGCTCGTCGGCGAGGCGCAGGTCGTCGTCGCGCATATCCCGGATGTCGGCAGTCACGTCACTGTCCGACGCTGCCGGTGCTGCGTCCCAGATCCGCTGCCGGATCGCCTCCTCGGTCTCCAAGATGATCCGCCCGTGCCCGTCCGTCCGGGCGATCAGCACCGAGTCCTCGACCAGGTGCGCTGCCGCACGGATGGCGGCAGGCAGCACGACGCGCCCCTTGGCGCCGAGTCAAGTAGGCAATACCAATGCGCTCATAGACCAAGTAGTCCGTGACGGTGTCACTGGAGTCAAGTAAGTGCCACTGGAGACGAGTACAGGCCACCAGTTCGCGAGCAGTGACTCCAAAGGAGAACCCGCAGGTCGCGAACCTGATGGCGACACCGGGGCGTCCAGCTCGGCGGATTCGAAGGCGAACGAGCAGCAGGTGCCTGCTGGCCGGCTGGTTGCGGTCGGACGCACCGGGTAACATGCCCGAACAATCGTCCTATGTCGCCTAGGCGGGATATGCTCGCGTAGTGGAGATGCCGGTTTGCGGGGAGCACCTGAAATCGGTGGTGGTGCGTGCGGGTTGGTATGGCCGGGCGGGTCAGCAGCGGCAGCGGTGGTG